>ENA-OOWZ01000201-OOWZ01000201.1-human-gut-metagenome-genome-assembly--contig:-NODE-201-length-33461-cov-8.038736_pt1 | contig 33461 bp, 37 predicted proteins | sample MGYA00241580_ERZ501329 | MGnify/ENA primary metagenome ERZ501329 (study PRJEB25962, sample SAMEA2042923) | human gut metagenome | biome: human gut; feature: human-associated habitat; material: faeces... | reverse complement strand
CAAGCTCAAGAACCGCTGTGTGTTCTTCTGCGATGAGTTCGGCACGCTGCCCAAAATCGAAAGTGCGGAAATGATGTTCTCCGCCTCCCGTTCAAGGCGCTTGCAGATCGTTCCCATCATCCAATCCTTTGCCCAGCTCGAAAAGAACTACGGCAAGGAAGGCGCGGAGATCATCGTGGACAACACGCAGGATACCATCTTCGGTGGCTTTGCACCAAACAGCAGCTCCGCCGAAACGCTTTCCAAGGCACTCGGCAGCCGCACGGTCATGAGCGGATCTGTCAGCCGCAGTAAAAACGATCCGTCACAGTCGCTCCAAATGATAGAGCGTCCATTGCTCACGCCGGACGAACTCAAATCCCTGCCCAAGGGCGATTTTATCGTAATGAAAACAGGTGTGCATCCGATGCGGGTACACCTCAAGCTGTTTTTCAAATGGGGCATCGAGTTTGACAAAGATAATCCCTATACCGTACCCGACCAAGGCAACCGTGAAGTTAAGTATGCCGACAAAAAGGAAATTCAAGATGGTATACTCGAAAAATATCCGCCGGAGTGGAAAGAGGAAATGCCTGCACCGAGCGACGCTGACGGCGGCGGGCAGACAGAACAGCCGGAAGAACGAGCCGCAGAGGACTCCACCGAAAGATAAGAACAAGGGCGGCAAGCCTATCCGTACCTCACCGCCGAAAAAAGAAACTGCTCCCGATGTAACGGAAGCAGAGATTATAAAAGACTTAACCGGAACGGAGGTGCATAGCAATGAGCCGTCTTGATTTTCTTTACCGCACCGAGCTGCCGCACAGAGCCGTTGCGGTATATATTTATCTCGCCGACCGGACAAATGAGAATAACGAATGTTGGCCTGCCATCCCGACCATAGCGGCAGACCTAAAGTATTCACAGTCCACCGTCAGGAGAGGTATCCGTGATCTTAAAAAAGCAGGCTTTCTGACAACAGAGCAGCGATACCGCAAGAAAGGCGGCAAAAGCAGTTTGCTGTTCAAAATACGCAGCGGATAAATGAAAAAATGTATTCTTTCCGCCAAGGGGCAACTGCGCCTAATTGGTGACAGGTGCCACCTGTCATGGTGATAGGAGAAAGTGAACTACCCAACTGAAGATAGATTACAGCAGAAAGAAAAAGACACAGAGGTTTCTTTTTGAAAAAGCCAGAGATAACAAAGACATTTTTATTAGTACGGTTTTGATCGTTGAGGCCATCCGCTATTTTCTTTCTGCTGTAAGGACTTTTTTATGAGATCATATTGCAATTTGATTTTCCTCGATTTTTCTCGAACAGTTCTTGAATTCGTCACAATTCTATGTTATACTAATCGTAACCGAACGGTCGGTACTTATAAAGGAGCGAAGCAACATGAAAACAACCGAGCAACAGCACAATGAGCGCAAACGCGAAATGATGGAAAAGTGCTTTGAATGTTATGCTGAAAACGGGCTGACGGGCACGGGGATCAAAGCGTTGGCCGACGCGTGCGGATGCACAAAGGCAAATCTTTATTCGTATTTTAAAAACCTTGATGAACTGATCATCGAGTCAACGGCATACTGTATGGAAAAGGTCGAGGACGACTTTATGGAGATGGCGCCCACCGACCCCAAGGATGTTGTCCGATTTGTGAAGGAGATCCCCTACTGGACGGCCAAAAAGCACGGCAAGAAATATCGGCTGATGTATCAGATCTATACGCACCCGAAGTATATCGAGCACGGCAAGAAGTTTTTTGAGGGCGTGAACGAGCGCTATACCGAGTATGCCAAGCGGCTGGAGCCGAAGATAGGTATCCCCTATACGGTCATCACGCCGCTGATCTTTATCTTCGTCCGTGCCTGCGTACACTACGCCATGTTCGAGGACGAATATTATCTTCAAACCCAGATGGAGGTCTTAAAGCAGGGAGTCGCCCTGTTCGTGGATAAGTACAAAGCAAACCAGGCATAAGCCGGTCAGCCGCCGCTCATTTACGGCGCGGGCAGCGGTGCAAAACTCCGCCGTAATAACAATTCCGAACGGAGGAAAGAAGATGAAAACAGGGAAAAAACTACTCACAGGTACACTTTTGGCGCTTTGCGCCGCTCTATTGGTGCTTTGCAGCGTGCTTGCCATAGGATGGAGCAAGGCGGCAAAAACCGACGCCGCACTGCCGGAGGTGCGGAACAACGGCACGGCGATCCAGTGGAAATACAGCGATGAAGCCGATTGGCGCGACCTGGTGGCGCTTACCGAGCTGCGGGGCGCTGCCGGAGAAAATGGAAAGAACGGCATTGACGGTAAAGACGGCAAGAACGGTGCCGACGGTAAGAGCGGAATAAACGGTATAAACGGAAAAGACGGCATTAACGGCGTTGACGGTAAAGACGGAGCCGACGGCAAAGACGGTATCAACGGAAAAGACGGCATTAACGGCAAAAACATAGAAGTACAAAGAGCAACGGAATACATACAGTGGCGTTACGAGGGCGGCGAGTGGCAGAACCTTGTGGCGATAGCCGATATCACAGGTCCCGCCGGGCAGAACGGCGCTGACGGCTCTGACGGAAAAACACCGGAATTCCGCGTGAATGAAAACACCCTGCAGTGGCGTTATGTCGGCGATGAAATATGGCTGAACCTGTATGACCTTACCGCATTGAAAGGTGCCGACGGCATAGACGGCGCTGACGGCAAGGACGGTATAAACGGGCAAGACGGTAGGGACGGTGCGGACGGAAACACCCCGTTTATCGGCGAGAACGGCAACTGGTGGATCGGAGAAATCGACACCGGAGTGAAGGCTGTCGGAACAGACGGTGTTGACGGCGAAAAAGGCGATAAAGGCGACAAAGGCGACCCCGGCGGCAAGGGTGACAAAGGCGACAAGGGAGATAAAGGCGACAAGGGCGACCCCGGCGAAAAAGGAGATAAGGGCGAAAAGGGCGAAAAAGGAGATAAAGGTGACAAAGGAGACAAGGGACAGAACGGCAGCTGCGCCGGCTGGTTCTATGGTACGCTTTGGACAAAAGGCGATCTTTACAAAGAGAACGGCGCCGAACGGCCCGTTGGGATAAAAGTTTATAAAGAAGCCGAAAGCGGCGGACTTGTTTCTACATACATGGATGAGATATATCTGAAAAAAGGTCACACATACAGCGTAACCATAAGCGCATCTATGGAACTGCAATCTCACGAAGACAGAAGTGGTAATTATTCTGTTCAAATGACGGACAATTATGATGACGGCTTTTGCAGAGAAGCTACGCGCATAAAGAGAGACGGCGTAAAGCTGCCTTATTCAAGGGATCAGCACCATTTCAGTTTCAGCCGGATATATATAGCATCGGACGAAGATATTCCCCTGCGATTCAGAATTGAGCAGTCAAGCTACAAAACTACACTTCTCGGATTCAACGGTACAATTACAATTACTGCTCTTGATTAAGTTTATATAACGGAGGGAACGAAAGATGAAAAAACGAATACTCAGTATCCTGCTTCTATGCTGCATGGTGCTGACACTGGTGACGGTGCCGGTGTCGGCGGCGACGACGGGGGCGATGGATAACATCCCCAGCAGGTTTGATGAGGAGATCGACCTGGTCGGACGGACGAGCGACATCAACATCAAGGACAGCAGGACCTACTACATTTATTCCTCTTCGAATGATCCTGAGTGGGTCTGGACCAAGAAGATCCAGATCAACGGAAAGAAGGCGGCGCCGCACATCTTCCTGGATAACGTGAATATTCAGGTGAAGCAGGACGCCAAGACGCCGGCCATCGAGCTGCATGGAAAGGCGTCGGCGTATCTGTATTTTATCAACAGAGACAGTAAGCTGACGGGAGGCGGCGGCCGCGCGGCTATCCAGAAAAACCGCAGCGAAGGACAGCTGTGCGTACAGGTGATGCGCGGCACCACCGTGACGTGTCAGGGCGGCTATTCCGGCGCGGGCATTGGCGGCAGCTATGCCATCCGGTATCTGGGAACCACTTATTACAACATTGATATGTACGGCCACGGCGTGAATATGCACTTCGGCTCTCAGACGAACCCCTCGCTCTGGAGCGGCACCATCATCGCCAAGGGCGGCAAGTACAGCGCGGGCATCGGCGGCGGCAGAAACGGCAGCGGCGAGAAGCTGTATTTCTACTCCGGTAAAATCGAGGCGACGGGCGGCGAAATGGGTGCCGGCATCGGCGGCAGCTACGAAGGCCGCGGCCGCGATATCTACATCTACGGCGGCGATATTTCCGCCACCGGCGGCACGGCAGGAGCCGGTATCGGCGGGGGCTGCTGGGGCTGCGGGCTTTTTCTCGGGCACACGGTTGGCCATTGCATAGGCTGTGACTGTGAGCACGAGCATTATCACTGCGACCGCAAGCGGCGAATCGACGCCGTAGAACGGGGCGCAGACTATCTCAAACAGCACGGTGAAAACATCGTTCGCGCCGAGCGCCCGAGTGAGCATCGAGAGCAGGCACACTATCAGCCCGACGGTCGAATATATGCCGACTATCCTGAGCCAGAGCGGCTCGCAGAGCTTGAACGCCACGACGAGCGAGGCTATGATGAGCACCGTGTAGCCCGTGGAGGCGAGTATCTCGGCGGCGTTGGGCAATGTCTTGAGCAGCTCGGGGATGAGCTTGATTATCTTCCATATGTATGGCGCTCCGAGCAGCAGACCGCACACGACGTAAAACGTCAGTCGGATATTTTTATCCTTATTGCCCATTGTGAGTAGCCTCCATGAGGGCCTGCGCGAGCTGATCGGGGCAGGATGTGCTCTTGAAGCCGCAGCGGATGCCGCTGAGCTTGTCGATAACATCCTCGACCTTCATGCCGTCGACGATGGCACCGATGCCCTTGAGGTTGCCGTTGCAGCCGCCCTCAAATTGTACATTCCTCACCACTCCGTCCTCAATATCAAAGGTTATCGAGCGGGAGCAGGTACCTTTGGTTCTGTATGTATATTTCATAAATTATCACTCCTTTTTCACGATATTATTATTTTACACCACTTCCGCACTTTTTTCAAGTCCCTCACACCGCAATAATATATACCAGCGCCAAAATCAGCGAATGATCGCATTTCTCATTCATCAGCAGCAGCATGAGCGGCAGGACAAGGCCGATATCAGGGTCGGAGAAGCCTGTATTCATTTGCCGTCGCCGCCCATGAACTGCGTAAGAGTCGGCAGGATATCGAGCAATTTGATTATCTGCATCGCCTCATCAGCCCTCCTTCTTCTCTTCTCGCTCAGCAGGGGCTTGAGCGCCTCTATCAGACGGGTGCGGCTGTCGGGTCTGTTCATCGCGCCCATTATCGAGGTGAGCTTCGCCATCATCTGAGCGTTGTCGAGCAGCTTTGATATATCGGGCGCTCCCGAAGGCGGCGGCGCTTCGCTCTCCTGCGGCTGCGAGCCGAAAAGCTCCGCGGCGGCGCTCTTCAGATTCTCAATATCTTCATCGCTCAGGCTTGACAGGATATCGTTGATGCCGTCCATGCTTTTTTTCCCCGCTTACTTCTTAAATTGCTTCATCAGCTTCTGCGCCTGCTCGCTCCTGAGCAGCTCTTCGAGAGCTTTTTTATCTCCGAGAATTCGGAAAAGCTCGTTTTTCTTCTCCTGCGGGAGCCTTTTTTCCACTGCGCCGAGCAGCGCATTCGGATCCTTGCCCGAGGCGGAATTCGCCAGCCTCAGCAGCTCCTCGGCAGAAAGCTCGCCCTTGCCCATGAGATCACCGCCTTTCACGCCGCACGGCAGGATCGGTATTGAAATCCTCGGCGGCAGGTACTATAATACTATATGTTATCGCATTTAACGGTAGAACGGAGACTAAAGCAATGAGGATAATCGTATTTTCGGATTCGCACGGCGGCGCACGCTGCATCGCCGAGGCGCTTATGATGCACCCGGAGGCGCAGGCGGTCATCCACCTGGGCGACGGCGAGCGTGATATGGCGGCGCTCGGCAGCCTGCTCGAGGGCAAACGCCTGATAGCCGTCAGCGGCAACTGCGACCTTTACTCCGACCTGCCCGCCGAAGCGCTTAAGGATATCGGCGGGGTGAGGATTCTCTGCACTCACGGCCACCGCTACGGCGTGAAATCCTCGGACGGCGCCCTCGTTGAGCGGGCGCTCAAGGTCAACGCCCGTATTTTATTATATGGCCACACCCATGAGCCTGTTACACGCTACGAGGACGGGCTATATATCATGAATCCCGGCTCGGCTCGGCAGGGCAGATACGGGATGATCGACATCACTCCGAACGGCATAGCCTGCATACTGTGTGAATTGTAATAAAAGACACCTCCGCTTCATATTATCGTAGCAGGCGGTGATTTTAATGTTTGTATACTCTGTAAAGACCTCAAAGGCAAAGATGATAATCATAGCTGCCGTTATAGTTGCGGCGGCTGGCGTCCTGGTATTCTTCGGCGGCAGGGGCAGAGGCGCGGAAACGGCGCAGGACGGGGCGATAAGCTACAAGGCGGAGGACTCCGCCCAGCGGCTCGCATTCCTTTCGCAATTCGGCTGGAGGATCGCCGAGGACCCCGCAGAGGTCAGCGAAGTCATCATCCCGCAGGAATTCGACAAGGGCTACACGGAATACGCCGAGATGAACAGGGCTCAGGGGCTTGACCTCGGCCTTTATAAGGGCGTGAGAGCCAAGCGGTGGACATACAACGTGCTGAATTACCCGGGGTATGAGAACCGCAGCGGCGTGGTGCAGGCAAATCTGCTGATCTATGAGGGCAGAGTGATAGGCGGCGATATCTGCTCGCTGGAGCAGGGCGGCTTCATGCAGGGCTTCGATTTCCCGATAACGGAAACGACCACCGCCGCGCCGACCGAAGCCCCCGCACCGACCGAAACAACAGAAACGACCGAGACCCGACCCGCAGATACGGGAACTCAGCCGCAAACCGAGACATAAGCAGTAAAAAATGCCTTCGACGGTGGGACCGCCGAGGGCATTCTTCATATTTAACCGCCGTTTATCAGCCGTTTAAGCTCCGCCGCCTCGTCGTGCAGGACGGCGGGGTCGTCGTTCGGAACAAATTCAAGCAGCAAAGCGTGGCTGCGCCCGCCCGCGGCAAGGATATCGAGATACCGCCGCCACCGCTCACGATGCTCCGCCAAACGAAGTCGCTCACAGCCCTCCCACGCGAAAACATGGACGTTTGAGATGAACGGCAGCACCGTTGTGAGATTCTCGATATTCCGCTCAAAGGTCAAGAACTGATTCGGCTGCCAATAGAGCGAGAGATTCTCTCTGCCGACCTCGCCGACAAGCCTTTCGGCGGAGTCCGCGTCGCTCGTCAAGGTCTTTTGATGAAATTCAAGGGCGATCCTCTCGCCCTCACGGGCCGCCATATCGGCGCAGACCCGCAGCTCACGCACCAGCTCCTTGCGCTCCGCCTCGCCCGTGTCGCAGGCGTCCTTTGAGCCCGCCCATATACGCAGCGACGGCGCGCCGAGAGCTTTCGCGGCGGCAAGCGTCTCGGCAAATTTGACCTCAAAATTCCTGCCGTTCTCACCGAGGCGGTAATATGTGCCGTATGAAACGACCTCCAAGCCCGCCGCTCGGGTCGCTTCGCCGACGGCTCGGGCGTTGCCGATATTTTCGGGCGGCACATGGATATCTCCGCCCCATTCTATCGCTTCAAGCCCCGCCGATCTCGCCGCCGATATAGTTTCGTCACTTGACAAATGACGATATGTCACCGAAACTATGCCTGTCTTAAACATCACTTCACCCCGTTTAAGCCATTGTGTCGAGCATCGCTTCGCTCACCTCATAGCGGGTCTCTCCGCCCCTGAGCCAGCGCTTCGCCTCGTCAAACATATACTCGCCCATCCTGCCGATCTCGCTGCCGAGAGAGCCTGCAATATGCGGCGTGAGAATAATGTTCTCCGTCGTATACAGCTCGCTGCCCTCCTCGGGCGGCTCGGGCCACGTCACGTCGAGCAGAGCGAGCCGCTCCGGCTCCGCACGCATTGCGGCGACAAGCTCGGTCTCAACCACCTGAGCGCCACGCCCGGTGTTGATGAATACGCCGTTCTTTTTCATTGCATTGAAGCATTCGGCGTTCAGCATCCCGACCGTCTCGGCGTTGTTGGCAAGGTGATTTGAGATGACCTGACACCTCGCGAAAAGCTCCGTCAGGCTGCCGAGCTTCGTTGCGCCGAGCTCCGCCGCCTCTTCTTCGGAGAGGAACGGGTCAAAGACGAACACATTCAGCCTGTATGCCCGCAGCATCTTTATCACGAGCTTGCCTATCATGCCCGCACCGACGATGCCGATATCGGCGCCGTAATTGCCGAGCATCGGGTTCTTCGGCCATTTGTTGCTCCAATCCCCGACCCGCTGCATTCGCTGAAAGCAGCCTTTATTCGCAAGAATTATCTGCGCCACGGTGTATTCCGCAACGGGCACGGCGTTCGCCGCCCACGCCGAGAATATCCTCACACCGCAGGCGAGATACGGCCGCGCAAACGCCTGAACGCTGCCCGCGCCATAGAACACGGCCTTCAGCTTCGGCAGCTTCTCTTTTATCTCGGCCTCGCCGAGGCAGGGCATCCCCCACGACGAGAATATGACCTCAGTTTCACCGAGCGCACGCAGCTCCTCGGCGCTGCCTTTCATAGTCAGGATCTCGGGCAGCAGCTCGAATTCCTCGGCCATCTCGACTCGCAGGCTCTCGCTGTAGGCGTTCAGGATATTGCCCGGATCCTCGCACAAAAATGCGACTTTCATGCTTCCCACTTCCTTATGTCATATTGAATGATCCTGCGGCATGTCCTCGCCGCCCCAAATTCTCCGAGCTGTCCACGGCCGATCGTCGGCGCTCCAGAATTCATCGCTCCGAGGCAGACCGAGCGGCAGGAACACGGCGCAGCATAAATAAAGGCTGCCCGTGGAGATATAGTATTCGCCGAGCGACGGCTGCTCGCCGCACACGCCGATATTCAGCCACCCGTCGCCGTCAAATACGTCGGGGTAGCTCATCACCTTCCCAATGACCGCCGTCAGGGCGCAGCGCACCTGAGCAGTCGGCAGCTCAAGCTCCTTATTCAGCGCCGCCTGAGCCAGCGACTGGAATGCGCCGAAGCGGTAGGCGGAGGATCTGCCCATGACGGGGTATGACCCGTCGCGGTTTATCAGCCGCTCAAGGATGCTCGCATATCGGGCCGCACGCCGCCGAACAGGCTCTCGCATTGCCGCCCAATCGCCGCTCTCATCGCCCACGGCGTCAAGAATATCGACCAGCATAGGCTGGATAACATAACTGTTGTAATAGTCAAAGTGAAATTCGGGGCCGTCGCCGTAAACTCCGTCACCGAGATACCACTCCATGTGCTTACGCAGGGCGTAATCGACCCGCATTCTGTCCCAATCCGCCTCCCCGACGCGGCAGAGGAACGCCTCGATGATCGCCGAGAAGAGCAGCCAATTGCTGTAGCAGGGCTTGCGGCTCCTCGTCTCCTTCATGCATGCGATAAGCTGCGCTTTAGTCGTGCCGTCGAGCCCCTCCCACAATTCATGCGGTGCACGCAGCAGCCCTTCGGCAAGAAAGGCGGCGTCAACTATCGGCTGACCGCCGACGGAGAAATTCATCCTGTCGGGCGATTCGGGGTCAACGGCGTTGGCTATCGCCGCGCGGGCAAGCTCGGCGTACTCCGCCCGCAGCCGCTCCTCGCGCTCGTCCTCCGCGGTGTGCTCAAGCCACGGCGCAACGCCCATCAAGGTGCGCCCGAGCGCCTCAAGATAGGTGTGCTCGGCGCAGTCGGTCATCGACGGCGGGCACTTTAGCGGCATGTCGCGCCTCAAAGTACCGTCCGCCAGCGAGCGAAGCACAGGCTCGGCTATCCTCAGCATGTTGTCTATCCAAAATTCCCTTGTGTCCATTTTTTCACGCTCCCGCGCTGAAATTATCCGAGCTAATTATAGCACCTGCTCACGCGGATTTCCATACCCTACGCCCAATATTTCAAAATATCAAAAATCGGTGTTGACTTTGTCGGGCAAATATCTTAAAATAGATAGGTAAACTTGCCGTCCTGATTACATCGGCAACTACCACATAGTATCCCACAGATACCGAAATAACAAAAAACTTAATAAATCCGGGTGTGGCGCAGCTGGGAGCGCGGGTGGTTTGGGAGCATAGACGGCATTTCTGACGTTTATCGGTGCCAACCGCCGAAAGCCCTTCAACCGTGTGAATTTCGGGCGGTTTGGAAAACAAAAAATAGCAGTCAAAAATGTGTTTGACCACAGATTTGACCACTTACACGACCACAATTGAATAACTATCGGGGTGTAGCGCAGTTGGTAGCGCGCGACATTTGGGATGTTGAGGCCGCAGGTTCGAACCCTGTCACTCCGACCAATTAGGCGGCTTGACCGCACAAAAAGCCGCAGGGGTGGAGACTCTGCGGCTTTTTCTTTTATGGGAGGATATAATGAGCAAGATAGTTGAATACATGAATGAAATTGGTCTCACAAATTTTGATAACATCCAAGATTATTTTTTTAATAGCAACCTCGAAACCATTATTTCTCTCCATGAATATCTACAAGAGTTAGCATATGAAGACTGGAGCATATCGGATTATTCCCCTTATTCATTTGCACCATCTATGGAACTGTGTGGCTTTGGTGGATGCGAGGAATATCATTGCAAATTACAACGTGCGTCTGTTTTTAATAAATTTGCGTCACTGTATGGTGATACGGTGTATTTTATAGTAAACTCTATAACTAATCCTCATATCCCTGATTTTTTTGATGACAAGCACAATGAAATTGAGTATCGATATCATTTAATGAGTGACTGCTCTTTGATTTTTCTATACTCAGAATTGATTGTTCGTAACATTGCAAAAATTATTCCGCCTCATTTTTCTATTTGTCCAGATTGTTTTGCAAAGTGTATTTGCAACGAAGATGCCTTGTTGTCACTTAACCCCATTTCACAAAAGTACTCTGAGAAAGCTGTACTTGAAGTTATAGAATATAACTCAAAAACTAAAAACGGGTGCATTGTAATCAAAAATCTTCCCGAGTTATTCCCCAATCACGATGCATATGTGAATGTATATGGAGAATACGAAACCAATGTTATGGAGCAAATAAAATCTTTTCCTTCGATCATAACAGACAAAACATTTATATCGCATTTCATTCAAAGATATGTAGAAGATTGTTATATAACATCCAGATTTGAAACCTTCGTAAGTTCAGCCTATCGTTCAAAGTATATCACGGACAAGCCTATTCACAAAGAAATTTTGAGCACAAATAAAATCACTGCATCATTGACACCTCCGGTGTTTGAAATGCCTTTTTTAGAAAATGTAGATACAGATACTATTTTAAAATTGCGCGATTCGGAACAAGATTCATTCAATGAATATCGTATTGCTTTAGATAAGGCTACTCAAGCATATCTTGCAACCACTCAAACTACAGAAGCATCGGATATATATGATGATATAATTTACCCTGCCTTCGTCAAACTTGATACAATGTTCAAACGGTCAAGGAAAATGCAAATTTTTAAGAATATCGGTGAGTTGCTTGTTACTTCCGCTACAGTTACTTTGGGGGTTATGAATTCGGTAATACCCGAAAATGCTCCGGCAATTATTACTGCTGTTGGAGGAACAGAGGCAATGGCTAAATATATAACATCGACAATAGAAAGAAAACTAACTGCTGGCAATACAATAGAAAACCAAGACTTTTATTTTCTTTGGAAACTCAATCGCAAAAAATGATTTTTCTTTGTCTACAGCGACGCAAATTTTGACAGAGTGACTTTTTCGGTCACCCTGTCATTTTCTCTTTTTCCGCCTTGAATTGCGCCTTAACCTCTGCAATCATTTCCGCGAGCTTTTCTTCACATTCTTCTCGCGTTTTCGCATAGATATTGTGGCTTTCCCGCTTTCCGTAGGCGTTGGTCGGAGTGTACCGTCCCTCATACAGGTGGTCGTTAATCATGGTGACACAACCCGTCCCCGGCTTGCGTATTTTTGGCTTGTACGGCGTGAATTCGACCGGGGCGGTATCTTTCCTTTCTTCACGCGCTATCGTCGGCATTTGGGCGTCTGTGCCGCCGATTTTGCGGTCTATATGCACCGCCGCCTGCCTTTGCATAGTATCGGTGATATGGCTGTAAATATCAAGCGTGGTTGCCGAGGACACATGGCCTATGGTTGCCGAGAGCGTTTTCACATCCATACCGTGCTCCAGCGCCATGGTCGCAAAGGTGTGCCGCAGATCGTGAAAGCGCACCTTTTTACAGCCCGCCCGTTCCAAGATCAGTTGTAACCGTTTTCTAACCGATGACGGATTTCTCGGTCTGCCGTTATCCGTCGGTGACGGGAACATCCATTCCGAATCCACCGTTTCTTTATACACTGCGAGAGTTTTGAGGAGCGACGGCGGCAGGACAATCGTGCGCGTTCCCGTCTCGGTTTTGGTTTCGCCGATATTCAATCCGCCGCCTTTCCTTTTAGCAACCGAGCGCCTCACTTTCAACTTTCCGTTTTCCGCATCGAAGTCCTCCCACTTCAGTCCGCAGATTTCACCCCGCCGCAGTCCTGTGGTCAGCTCGGTGTAGAAGAAATCGTACCACCGCTCATCCTGTCGGATGCGCTGCATGAATCGCTCAAGCTGTTCGTCATTGAGTATCTGCTTCGGTGGATAATTGTTTTTGGGAATCGTTGTGCCGACCGTTGGGTTTTTAACAATCAGCCGTAGGCGCACCGCCATATCAAGTGCTTCGTGCAGCATCATATGAATACCGCGCACCATACTGTCGGCAAGCTCTGTACCGTGTAGCCTGTCAGGTTTCGCCCGACCTTTCTTTTTGACGGTGTTATAGAATTTTTGAAGCTCCTGCGTGGTCAGCGCCGACAAAGGTCTGTCGCAGAGATACGGTTTGATTTGATTTTTAATCATCGCTTTGTATGAATCAAGCGTGCTTTCACGAATCGTGAAGATCATATATTCATTGATCCATCGGTCGAGCCATTCGCCGAGCGTCATATTCGAATCCTCGGTGAGGTCGGCATCGCGGTACATCTCGATGCAGTCGTGGAGCTTTACGATTAACTCCTTTTGTGTTCGGGCAAGCACATAGCGGTGAATCGGATCGCCGTTCTTTTTGTGACCGACAACGATGCGACCTTCCCATCGTCCGTCATCGCGCTTGCGCACCATACCGTCTCCCGACGGTCTTCGTTTTGCCATGGTATCACCTCCTAGCAGGGCTCTCGCCAGCCGAACACACAATACCACATACATGGCGGAATATCCAGCTAAATTTGCGGTAAAATTCGCAACCCCTAAATCAGCGAGGTTAAAATTCGAGCAACCCCTAAATTGCGGTTTCGTAACCGGATTGCAAAAGCCGTACAAACCCTTATGCGGTCGGCGTTGCCGTCCGCTGTGAGCCGAGTTGCGGGTCGCTTGCGACCCCACCTCTTTCTCCTGCTTATTTTCGGACGAGCCGTAAAACTGCCGTTATACCGCCGATTTTCCATGTTTGCGGTCAAATTCGGTGAGTTTTTTCAAAGCTGACTGACACCGATTTTCTTCGTGCAGCCATATCAGCTGTTGCTCGTAATACTGCTCTAATGCTTCCGCAATCGGGCGGATTGTATAGCGCAAATTTCCGTTGCGCTTTTCTCCTTTTTGGGTGATGACGGAAGTCGGCTCGGCAGTAATCAACTGCTTTTCAATCAGGCTGTCTACATATTTCTTGACGGTGTTCTTGCTCATGCCGACAGCGTTGCCAATCGTTTTGTAGCTTGGATGGCACTGAAATGTTTTCCTGTCCTCGCAGTACATCAGATACGCATACACTGCGATCTCACCGGTGCTGAGACCAAAGCTGAAAATTTCATTCGGCAGAGGAAAATAATCCCGGATCGCATCACGCTTTGGATATCGGGTGAATTTCAAATGCTGCCTCCCGTCTTTTCTTCGACCCATGCGCGGAATTTTTCTTTCGGTACGATGAGCCGTGAGCCGATACGCAACGACGGAAATCCTTTCTCGTGCATCAGCTCGTAGCTGCTTGAGATGGAGATGCCGAGGAGCTTGGCTACCGTTTCAGCATTAAGGAACAACGGCAGATCCTCATAAGCGGTGTAAACAGATTCTTTCATTGGTTTTTCCTCCTGTTAAATTCACACGGTTTTTCGCCGTGTTATGTAGAGGACTGCTGTTTTGCAAAACAAAAAGACCCGCACTCAATCCCGATGCTGATCTGCATCGGTGATTATGTAAGTGCGAGTCTAAAACTCAAAATAAAAATATGTGTATTCAATTGTCGGTTGCTTTCTTTATCTGCAGTATAACATACCGGGGAAATTCTGTCAAGTTTTTTGCGCCAACAGTGTATATTCCGGCGCTTTTGCGGGAATACTGTTTTCTTTGTTTTCTGCGGTGCAGATTTTAACCGTGCTGTGTCGAACTGAAAATCGCAAGGCCAAACCGCGAAATCGGCTCGGCCTTGTTTCTGCAAATTCAATCCTCTGACGGCTCGTACAACACTTCGGTCATGATTCTCGCCGCGAGCTTAAAGCCGCTGATAAACGCTTCGCGCTCATTCATACCGTGCAGTTCCGCCTCGCAGTCTTTGAGCTTTTCAAAGGTTTCTTTTTGCTGAGCCGTAAGCGTCAGTATCAAGCTGTCCTGATGTCGAATAACATAGCTCAACACTTCACTGTAAGCACTCCCGCGCTTAAAACTGTGTTCGTGCGGAACGATATTGCCGTAGTACAGATCTTCAAGCGTTGTCATTTTCATTCCACCCCACATAAGAAGAGGGCGGCACGCTATCGGTCATATCCGACACCATGTCGCCCTCATTTTTCATTTTCTCTGCTGCAATCAGCGCATGCTTTACAAGCAGCATATCAAGCCAAGTCCGCTCGTCGTATTCCGACGGACATCCATTTTGGAAAAAGTCTTTCATCACTTCACCCAGGATGCCGTACTTTTCTCCCGCACCTTCTCCGCGGTATAATTCTTCTAAACTCATCTGTGCCATATCCGCACCTCCTTTGCAGTACAACACAATACCACAAAGGAACGCAGAAGTCCAGAATAAAAGCCAACTTATTTTTTGCTATTACCAGTATTACTTAAAATAGCATGTACGCGCTTTAAAATCATAAATACATTTAAAAGAATTTTTATAATTAAAAATGCAACTACACCTACAAATATTTTTTCAATTATATCTGTAAATTCAATAAAGTCAGGAAGCACAAATAGCATAACGACAAAAATTGAATATACTATATCTACAGATATAGTAACAAAGGTCTGATCTATTACTTCTTTTTCTTTTTGATTAGTAGTGCTTTTGTCTACAAGTAATGCTAAAAAAGACAAAAGCAATGTTGCGACAATAGAGAAGACAGTCATTATTGTCCCTGCTGAAGTTGCAACTTTTTCATACGGCAGTGAAACGGACGTTAATATCGAAATACATATTGGAGCAATTAAAAACGATAAAATATCAAACATAGAAATTTTGTGTGTCTTATCATTTTTATAAACCTTAAACTGTTCTACAAATATTCTCGTCAATTGTATTTTGGGATTAAAAACAATTATCAGAAGTAATCCTATTAAACAAATAATCTGCCATAGCTTCATAATCGTAACCTCTTATTCCTCAAAAAAGGATAACGCATACTGATCAGCAAGAGCATACAACTTATCTTTTTGTATCGTGCCATCCGCATAATATTCTAAGTCATCAGTTATATCATATTCAGCGATTAATCCAGAAAATTCCGATAAACTGATTTTCCTTCTTACTTGCCCAAATTTTAAAGTCAATTTTGCGTCATCGAATTGATATGGGTACTCATCTTTAACCAAGACGGATTTAAGTTCATCTATAGACGGTTGCTTTTTTGTGATTCCACGCAAAAAAGCAACAACATTTCCAGCACGAGGTGCGTTCAAAGATATAATTACTTCCTGCTCAACTTTTTTGCGTTTTTTCTTTCCAATATTATCTGCAGCATCGCTAGAAATATCAGAGTATGTAGTCAAGAGGCTTAATTTTTCTGGCACATATCTTTCGCGCCCTTCGAACATACCATTGGAAACCATTACCTCCAAATGACAAACTAAACCCTGTTGCGCTAAAAAACCATTGAATGTATTCTGAAACGCAGTTTTACAACCACTTTGCCCATGACGATGAAAAATTAGTACATTTTCTTCACCTTTTTGATAGCAGAATACATTATGGCCGTATATTGCGGAATTGTTCTCTCCTGAAAACACTGTAATCTTATTTGTTGTATGCTCAACAACGGTAAAGTTTTCGTTTGCCTTGCCTGCTTTAGGATGGATAACCAATCGTTGGACCGAATCATTAACAACCCCCTCCTCAGCTTTGCCTTCTAGTAGAATTGTTCTGTTGGTATATGCGTCAACCTTGCTGGTTTTTATATATTCAAAATATTTTTTCAATAATTCAAATAAATTGATGGTTGCCTTGCTTTCTTCTGATGAAATCAAAAGGTTTTCGGTGCGATATTTAGGTGAAATTCTGCATTGATATGCCGTCAAGGATTGGGCAATTTTCTTTCTAGGTGCCATTATTGAACCTCCAATTTAAATTAATATTCCATTACAATGATAGATTTCGTGCTGAATGATCTCAGCCGTCCAGCTTGTGTAGGTCTTGATGCGAGTCTGCAGTTTTAAGTTCTTATACTTAACCCTGATGGATTTATAGCGTTTGCAAGGACGAGGCCCACTGAGAAGAGATAGGCAACTTTCCTCGGTGCTGTAAGTACCATCTTTTTTAATAATCTCTGAATTTAGCCTCACTGTATATGTAGAAACTCGTCCACTCCCGTCGAGAAAAGCGATGATGCGTTTCTTTACACCGATCATATTTGCCGCCATGCCACACAGCCATCTTTGTGCACTATAAGCGTATAAAGCAAGTCCTGTACCACATGCAAATCTTCTTTTGACGCAATCTCCGATTTCCCTGCGCGGAATATCGGAGATTACATCAATTCTTTAATCATTTAATATCTTTTATCTCGCATTATAGAACGGATTGAATCCGGTTCTTACATCGTTAGCCAAGTTTTCAATATGATTAGGATTCAAGTTCAACTTATTGTTGTTTTCGTCATCAAACATAAAAATTTGGAGATTGTCAATTCCTATACTCTCGTACGCTTTATGAATTACTGTACCTATAGCCGCGATACTTTGATCATCAAAAGGCTTTGAGATATGGTCAATAACCAATATTGGTATGATGGGATATCTATTCTCTTCAATGAGCATTTTCATAAAAACTAAATAACCGCACAATTGTATAAGCGTATGCCTTGCATGACTACCTGTCCCATACACCCTTTCATTACGTTTTTCATCAAAAGTCATAGTTTGCAAAGTATTCTTACTTTTGATGTATGTTATATGGAAAGCATCATTAGTTTCGTTAAAATCTTTTTGAACGAAATCACTCGTTTGATATGCAGATTTATACAAGTTAGTTATTTGTGTACTAATGGAATTGATCTTCTCAGCGTCATCTAAATCTTGCAATTCTTTCAACTCTTTCTTATAGTCTTTTAATTCCTTTCTTAATTTTTCCAACTCAGCAGGAGAGCATTCTGTAGAGTAACTCTTTATGCCATCTTCTGCGATAGCGATTGCCTTCTTTTTATCATCTAAGGAAAATCTAGTTAATTGCATCTCTGATTTAACAATTTCATTCTTTACCTTTTGACGCTGTTTCTTTAATTTTTCCAAAACGTCGTCTTTCAAGAAATACTGACTAAAGGAAATGCTGTTCTTTATTTCATCGGCTAAATTAATTAAAGGCTCTACCAAATAATTGAAGTCGGGGCGATCCTTAATGATGGATTGGAAAGTGTCCAAGATATGCTCGCGATTCTTGTTTTCGCGCTGTTGGTGTTGCAAATCCAATTTGTATTTTTCACACACTTTGATTTGCTCATCTATATTGTTGCAAATGACCTCTAAGTCGGAAACACTCTTGGTTGTAAGAGGCTTACTTAACTCTATTTGGTTTGCTAAATCAGACAATTGAGCCAATATTATATCGCCATTAGAACCGTCAAACTCGCCTTTTATGTTGAGTTTGTTTAAGTTTAAATTAACTTTGTAAATAAAGTGCTTATTACTTCCGTCAACTTGCTCTTTTTTCTTAATTTCGTCTTGTAGTCTTGCAATTTCATTTTTTAGCCAAAATATACGGGTGACATTCTTATTAAAAATAAAGTTCAGAATCGGCGATACCTTTGTTGAATACTCAATTTCACTGCACTTATCAAAGAAGTCAACAAGTACCCCCTGCCGTATCTCGCCTAGGAAATTAAACAATGTAAAAGAGCGATAAGTTAAGCGTTCATCGGTAAATTTGTGTAAACTTTCAAGAGCGGCTTTATCAACTGCAAACACCGCTTGCAACCGTTCTTTATATTCACTAAGGTCAATGGATTCGCCATCCACCTCATCTGTATAAGAAAAATAACATTTATCGGTAGCTAAAACACGAGATATACGATAAGAAATGCCGTTATATGTAAAATACATTGTTGCTTTGCTCAATGTTCCTTTATACCAAATACTGTTTTTGATAACAATAGAGGAACCAAACATATAATCTATAAACTTATAAAATTCTGTTTTTCCTGAGTTGTTTTTTCCTATGAAATAATTTATACCGCTTTCAAATACATATGAAGCTACATTGTCATCGGTATTGTATAAATCAAGTCGCTCAATTTTAAACATTGCTCAGCACCTCCTTTAAGAATTGCCTGTCCGAGAAATTATAGCTTTCGTTAATTGCATTTTGAAGAAATTTATTAGTATATTTTTCTTTTCCAATACTATTTTCACTGCACAATAGAGTTGAATTATTAAGTAAAATATCACCGTTTTCAATAAGCAGATGCATTGCTTCTATTATATACGGAATATTTTTGCAGTAATCGGTATAATTGCCTGATAATTGCGATATTGCTTTAACAACCACATCGGTAGAGTTATTTCCGTTAAAAAGAGGAGAATAATAGTTGTTTTCGTTTTTCAACAAATATGCAAATAACAAGGTTTTATTAACGCTCAACTGCTTGTGTACGCAAAGAATTTGTTTTAAAAATAAACAATACTTGCTCACCAATAGCACTTCTGTTTTTAACTCATTTTTATTCATTATGTTTCATCCTCCCAAGAAATCAACATATCTGTAGCCGTGTCAGCCTTTGTTAGATGTATTGCTGAGCCATTACGGATTTGATCATTATGCGCATATGTATTTGCTCTTTCTTGCGTTTTTACGAGTCTATTATTGGGGGTATCATTATTATTAGCTTGTAAATTGCTTTTTGTAATTTCAAAATTGAAATGTGTTGTGTTTTCTATGTTTTCCACATTATTGGATTTGAGATTTTCCAAGCAACGCAATTTATAAGCGTTATAATATTCTTCAAAAATCAATTGTTCCTTAATAAGTGGATCCGGAATCGCGCACTTTTTCAACTGTATGTATTGACGGGATTTTGAAATGGCTGTATCTGCTATGTCTACGCTACATCTTTTTCTAAAATCACTGAAATCGGGAGGAATATACAAATTGTCCTTTATGCGAGAAACAACATCTTCTACAAGCGTTTTAAATGTGGTGTAATCACATTTATATGAGTGGTTTTGAGATATGTCACCCAACAGATCGTGTTGTATCTTTTCCGCCAAATCTCTTATTCGCAATTTGTAAATAACATCCTTAACTCCGCCATGGTTGAAAATAAGTTTATAGCCTTCAAAAATCTTATTATCTATATCATCAATCTCTTCAAAACTATACTTATCTTTAATGCTCTCACAAAGCTGTGTAAATAATGTATAGTCGTTGTTGATAATATTTTTGACTTTTGTTATAAGCGCATTTCCACCGCTACTTGACTTTATAATTTTATTGTAAAGAGTAAATAGATTTGTTGGAAAAACACTATCGGTATTACCATAAGACTTATCTACGAGTAAAACAAATTTTTCTACATTCGACGAAGTATTATTTAGTATTATCCAGTTAAATAGCACTTTCTCGTAATCGTCGTCCGACAGGGTAGTTCGTTTAACTTGCAACGCCGTAATGCCAGAAGGCGCGTTGAATATGCCGTTATATGTTTGCAGTTTCCCCTCTTGTGCATCACAATCTGCATCGCTTCTTTGCAATGCTACATCATCATACGTTTCATATCCGAGAGCATATTTATCCTGTAGCTTTGTCAAATAATATATAAACACCTTAATTTGATATGCAAATCCTGCTAAACTGTATATACCAGAATTATTCAACTCGTCACCTTCTTCAGTTTATTTTGAATCCTATAGAACTTTTTTATTCTCCTAATTATTTCTTCATACGCCGGGCGAAAATTATAATTCGGAATCTAACTTGGTTTGATCCTTTTGATATCGTTATGCTCTAACTTTTGCGGAACACCTTCTACGATTGTGGCGTTGAACAGTGTCAGATGTAACGTCAAGTCAGGAAATTCGTAACTACGTCCATAAAAACATCTCCAACAGACAGCGTTACTGCAAGTACTTCCTTGCATTCACGAATGAGTGCTTGCTCCTTAGTCTCTCCTGATTCAACTTTACCGCCGACAAACTCCCATAGGAGGCCTCTCGCTTTGTGCGCAGATCGTTGGCAAATCATAAATTTATCCTTGTCCCATATCAGGGCAGCTACTACTTCGGTTATATTCATATCTCTTCAATTCCTAAACTTTTTAAGTACTGATACGTACCATCATAGTATTCAGGTAAACGTGTACTATCTTCCCAGAAACCGCTGACGTTTTTGTTGGGATTACCTTCAGGAACACAGATTACCATGCCCGCTCTTGCCCGGGTAAGCAAGACACGATAAGCATTCAGCATATACTTCATTAACTCTTGTTTGCTCTCAGTGCCTCCCGTTTGTTCAACCCATTTTGTCTGACCGTTGAACCTGTAAAAACGCCATTCGCCGTTTTCATATCGCATATCAGCATCCCAAAGAAGACAAGTATAATCAAGTTCCAATCCCTGGACTTGAATTTCCGTAGCAGCATCTTCAAGATAATTCGAAGACCTTACATCAGATTTATCATCGAGGAACCAATGAACAGCATTTTCGTCGCCTGACGGCAAAATATGTATCGCCAAAGGCTTAAATCTTGCAGATTCTTTTGTTACCAAAACACCGGTACGTTCTGTTCCGCGAACTTTATCGTGGAGCCATTTTCTTGCCTTTGCCATATCTCTTGTCAAAACAATCGGATACTTGTCTTTGATTTCGTTATATAACGCGGAGGCATTCTCACCAAAGGACAACAACGCGTGAACAAATGCAGAAAGTTTTTCGGCTCTGTAAGAACGCAAAGAAACACCCAAATGCAAACTTTCAGAATAGGTTACATTACAATTGTTTTTCAACAACTCGTTAACTTTACCTTCGGCATACTCAGGCTCAGTTAATTTGGGAGATATGTAAACATTCCAATGCGGGAATTGCTCATTCAAAGCCTTAATCCATTCAGATATGCCCGCTTCTCCGGTATTTATCTCTTGACCGCCACCGACAAGACAAATAATGGTTGCCCAGTCTTCGCGTTGGTCAAGCGACCAAATCAAAAAAGCAGCTTCTGACAAAGGAAAATTTGGAACTTTCAATTTGTTACCGTATGTTCCGCCCCTCTTTAAGTAGTCGGCAAGTCTTTTATGCGTCCAAGAACGTTGCGCTTCATCGAAAATAGCGACGTGCTCAACTTCGCCGAATCCGGCGCTTTCCATTTTTACAGCTTTCGTCGGATCAATTTCAAGAACTCCGTTTTCAACCGGATTCTTGATTTTTGCAAGCATATTATCACGATAGCGGTGGATCATCTGTATTGATTTCGCGACTTCGCGGCGAGAATCGGTCATTTTCTTCTTCTCACCTTTGGCTTTGCATTTTTTATGGTTATCTTGCGCAAGAGCTTCAGTTAGCACAGCAACAAGCGGTCCATTACCGGATAGATAAACAGCTCCCTCATTTTTAACCGGTTCGCTCTGTCCTTGATATGTCTGTTTTATCGCTACGTCAAGCCCAACCAGCGTTTTTCCCGCACCGGGAACGCCGGTTACAAAGCAAATGCTCTTTTCCTGATTTAACTTGCTACGTTGAATAACATCTAAAATGTATTCAATTGTTTTATCCGTAGAAACTTTATCCGCTTCATGCCGGGTAATGTTTTCAACAGAGTGGTTTTCATACAGTGTTTTTGCTGCTTCAATAATTGTCGGAGTAGGTGCATAGGGGCTGATAATCCAGTTGGGATTAACTGACGTTTCGTTAGGAAAGCATCTCAACACTTCCGAAATTAAATGTGAAACTCCTGCTTTCCCCGAAACAAGAGGATTGACCACTCTATCGTCATAAACCGACATTTGAATGTTGGTAGAAGAATTACGGTAATTTGTTGCAACAAGAATGGGGGCAATGATTCTATCTTCGCTAAACTTGTGAAAGTTTTTCAGATCAAGGGCATAGTCAAGCACCTGGTCTATGTCTGACTCCAATATTCTGGACTCCCCAACTTTGAACTCTACGCAAAAAACAATTCCTTCGAAAAGCAATACCACATCGACTCTCTTGCCAAGACGGGGGATATCGTATTCGAAGATGATTTGTCCATCTTTGTTTGCAAATCTAACAAGGATATCTTTCATAATGGAAATCTCTGATTTCCACGCTTCTCTTGTAGTTGTAAGAGCTTCGCCGTGATATCTATCGCATAATACACCAAATATCGTATTATCATCTGTATTAAGAAAATCCGTGAAACTGCTATTATATAAACAACGACTCATAAAATAATCTCCAATTACTTGTTATCCGGTACAATCTCAACTATATCGTCCATAGTACACTCAAGCGCGGTACAGATCTTTACGAGGACGTCACTCGATACTACAGCGCCGTCTTTGCCCATTTTTGTAATGGTTGCGATGCTGATGCCGGCTTTTTCGGCAAGCTCTTTCTTTTTCATGTTGCGGTCGATCAAAAGTTTGAACAGTTTTTTGTAGCTTGCGGCCATTGTAATACACCTCATAAATAGTAGATTGTGTTATCAGGATTCAGTATACCATGCTTTGCCCTAAAAATCAACTGTATTCATCAGAAATGCTGAGATTTCATAATTTTTATGATGCCTTAATTGCTTTTTCGCATTGCCTGTGGTATACTCAAGTAAGAAAAATCTAAAGTTAATACGGAGGTTAAAAATGGCAACTTATCGTTACTGGGAGATTAGAAGAGATGTTTACGAGCAATGTTCAAACAATCCTCCCAAAAAATATCGGACATTTGCAGATATGAAGAAGCTGTTTAAAGCCAGTTATTGGTTAATGTTAATTGGAATGATATTTTGTTTGTTGGCATACTTAATTTTATTTGTTGTTTTCCCTGATAAGTTTTTCTGGATAATACCAGTTTGTTGTACATTTGCTCTGGAATTTATTAGCGAGTTTTTTGGTGAAAAAATGTATAACCATTCTGAGCGCAAAAAAGAATTGAAAGAAACAAGCACTAATTTAGACAAGTATATAGAAAGCATTAAAAACACTCTAGAAGCGCATGGTATTGTTACAAAAGAACAACGCCAAATCTTGAAGAGCGAATGTGAAAAACAACTGTCTCTGCATAGTAAAAACTATAAGTCCGTCAGCAACAAGGTTTTTGATATGCTTGTGGGTGTACCTTTGGGTGCATTCATTTCTGCCTTAATTTTCAAAAGCGAAAGTACTGATGTTATTTTTGATCAACTTTTCGCACTTATAATTATTGGTGTTATGATAATTGGGACTGCAAATATTTTCAGAAAAATCACATATTATTCTGACGGTCATTTTAAGGATCAATATCTTTTAGATATCCTGAACGAATTAGAATACCTTTCGGAATAATCTATAGTTCCACTCTCTTTTTCTTTGTCTACTGCGGTGCAAATTTTGACTTGAATCAGGGGTTGTTCAGAGTTATAACAACCGCACAAAAGCAATCGCCTCTCGCGTGATAACGAGAGGCGTGTAGTGTGTATTATTCTGCAAAAAAATCCTGCTGACCACATAACAGACCACCTACCGTTTCGGAGCACTCGTAAACAGTGGAGATAAGAGTGCCGAAGAGCGCGGTTTTCCGAGCGGAAAGGGGCGGAAAAAGCTATTTTTAGCGGAAAGTGCCCTTATAGGTTCCTTTGGGACCACCAGGCCACAGGTTCGATCCCTGTCACTCGGACCAAAATTTTGACCGAAAGCAGAGTTTATTCTCCACTTTCGGCCATTTTTTATGCTGATTTAAGTGTTTTACCGCCACTTTTGAAAAAATCGCGTTTTTACGACCACATCATCAAATGTGGACTGAAAATTTCCTTTTCTTTGTTTACAGCGGCACAGAATTTGAAAAGTCAAACGAGCAACCGCCACGGATTTTTCCGTGGCAATGTTGTATCCGCCTTACGCCGTCTGTCCAGCCTTGAGCCGTTCTTTCTCAGCCGCAATTTCCGCATTCTTTTGTTTAATCATCTCGGCAAGCCTTTCTTTGCATTCTTCTCTTGTGTCGGCGTAGATATTAAACTTTTTGCGTTTGCCGTTTGGCAATTTCGGAGAATAACTCCCTTCCCATTTCTTTTCGCTGATTCTAAATATGCACCCCGTTCCGGGACGACGTATCTTCGGCTGTTTCGGCTCAAATTTCGCTCTTACGGGCGTTTCCTGCGCTTGGTCGGGTGTTTGCCCGTCCCCGCCCAAAGTGTCCTCATTTCTGCCGAACCCCCGTTCGATTTTGTCGGCAGCGGAGCGCTGCATATTGTCGGTAATATGGGTATATATATAACTTTTCAAGGTACTGTCACGCACAGTGCCCTGCATATATTCCGTTAGCCATTAAGCTTCAGTTCTTTGCTGTACTTCTTGTTCCTTCCCCTTGACATAAATAACCCCCATAGTGTAGACTTGATCCTTTTGTTTTTTCAGGTGTCTACTCTATGGGGATTATATCACTGCGCTGCGGGATAAAAATTGATTTTTTAATTGTGATTGGCAAGCGATGCCGATATTTTTTGCGTCAATAGCCGAAATACTCGAACGGATTCACATACTGCGTCGGGGTCGTGGTGGTTTCGGCGGCCGAGCCGGTCTTGTCCTCGACGAGGGTAGCCTCGACGTCAAAGGTTTCGGTCGAGTAGTCGCTGCGTACTCTGCAGAGGGTGAGGGTCAATTTGTCGCCGACCTTGCCGTTGTCTATCTTCTCAAGCAGGATATCCGACTTCGTCAGCTCCTTGCCGTCGACGGCGATTATCATGTCGTACTGCTGCGCCTGCGTATTGGCGAGGGAGCTTGAGGAGGATATCTCATTGATGATTAGCGTGCCTGCGGGCAGCCCTTTGATCTGAGCTATCATATTATACTGCGCGCTTGCGCTGACAGGGTAGTAGGTGATGCCGAGCATAGGTCTGTTGGGCACATAGCTGTAGGCGATAAGATCCTCGATAATCTCTTTAGCCGAGGTGATGGGGATAGCAAAGCCCATGCCCTCATATTCGGTGCTGGCTATCTTCTGGGAGTTGATGCCGATGACCTGACCGTATTGGTTGACGAGCATACCGCCGGAGTTGCCGGGGTTGATGGCTGCGGAGTGCTGAATGCACTTCATCGTGTAGCCTATCTCGCTGCTGACAGGTCTGTGGATCGCGGAGACGCTGCCCTCGGTGAAGGAGCCGAAGAATTCAACGCCGCCGGGGTTGCCTATGGCGTATACCGGGTCGCCGACGAGCAATGCGTCGGAGTCGCCGAATTCGGCAGCCTTGAGGCCCGTGACCTTTATCCTGAGCACGCCGATATCCGTCCTCTTGTCGAAGCCGACGACATCCGCGTCGTAGGTCTCGCCGTCATGGGTCTGCACCTTGACTTTAACGCCTGAGTCACTGATAACGTGGGCGCAGGTGATGATATAGGTGTAGGTGCCGCTGCTGTCTTCACCCATGATGATGCCCGAGCCCTCGCCCGCAGCCGAATTCGACTTGCTCGAATAAACGACTATGCCGACGTTGCTCGCCTCGAGCTTTGCATAGATCTGAGTCGGGGTCAGAGCACCTTCGATATTTGTCTCGGTCGGGCTGACGGGGGAAGCGTTGATGTTGAGCTTTGCGTCCGCGTCGCTGTTGTCTTTTTCGGCCGAGATCTTGGTTTTGGAGTCCGAATCGCTGTCATAGCCGTGGCCGCGCTTCGCTATCTTGACCACCGACGCAACGCCCGCCACCATGGCGAATACGACCACGAGGGCAATGCAGGCGATGAACACCTTGATTCCCTTTTTGCCCTTGGGGGTCTGGAGGGGAGCCTTCGGCGGCTGATACTGCTGATAAGGCTGCTGATACTGTTGATAGGGCGGCTGCTGTTGCTGCTGATAGCCGTACTGATACTGCTGCTGATTGTAGCCGTAATTCGGCTGACCGGCGTTATAGCCGCCGTGCTGCTGTTGCTGTGGCTCGACTCTCTCCGCCTCCACCTGGGGGGCGTCGTCCTCGGCGGGAGTCGATGCTTCGTTTGCCTGAGCCTGCTGCTCGTTCAGTTCGCTTTTCTCATTTTCTTCATTTTGCTCAAAGTCTTTTGAATAATCGTCACTCATAATATTGCCTCCTGTTGAGCGACCGTCCGTCCGGCAGGCACATTTGCCGGCGATCGCCTGATTACGATATTAAGTTTAGCTCTCGGTTGTTAATTCAGTTTGAACGACCGGTTAATTAAATTTCAAAAAAGTTGGTTTATTTTGTTAATTGAGGGGCAAAGTGAATATAAATTCGGCGAATTCGCCGGGCACGCTTCTTGCCGTTATCTGGCCGCCGTGCAGCTCGACCATCGTCTTGACGAGGTAAAGCCCCATGCCCGCGCCCTTGACGTCGTAGCTGCGGGATTTGTCGACCTTGTAGAAGCGCTCGAATATCTTGTCTATCTCCTCGCTCGGTATGCCGCGGCCGCTGTTGCGGATCTTGACTATGACCTTCTCGGCGTCGGATTTTGACGAGACCTCGATATAGCCGCCGTCCTGAGTGAATTTGACCGCATTGTCGATAAGGTTATACACGACCTGATTTATCATGTCGCGGTCGGCGACGACCTCGTTGCTCTGCAGGGTGTCGAGCCCTCTTATCTCGATTTGCTTGTTGTCAATGAGCTGCTCGAACCCGAGCAGGGTCTGGAATATCATCTCGGAGATATCGAATTTGACGGGCTTTAAGTCAAGCTCACCCGCCTCCAGCTTGCTCATATTGAGCATACCCGTCACGAGCCTTGAGAGACGCTTGACTTCGTCGGAGACTATTTGCAGATAGTGGCTCTGCTTGTCGGGGGAGATCGTGCCGTCAAGGATGCCGTCGATGAAGCCGCCTATCGTGGTCATCGGGGTCTTTAACTCATGCGACACGTTCGCAACGAAGCTGCGGCGTGACATTTCGAGCGTCGCCAGCGCCTGAGCCATTGTGTTGAAGGCGTCCGCCAGCTCGTCTATCTCGCTCTCGCCGAAGAGCTTGGAGCGCTTGACGGTTATCCTTTTTGAGAAGTCGCCGTTCGCATACTGAGTTGTTGCGGCGGACATCTCGCGCAGGGGTTTTGTCAGGCGGTATGAGACGAAGTAGACGCAGATAAAGGCTATAGTGAACGCAAAGAGCGAAGCGATAAAGAACATCTTGAATATGGCGGCGATATAGGGGGTGAGTCCGTTGACTATCGGCTGAGTGGAGAACACCGCGCCGACGGTCTGACCGTCCACCTGCAGGGGGACGCCGACGATGAAGTGGATATCGCCGAGCATACCGTTCATGTTGCCCGCCGTCGAATACTTCTGACCGCTGAGCACGCTCTTTAATATATCATCGGGAATCTGATACTTATTATGCACGATGCAGTTGCCTGTGTAGAGCGCCATGTCGGATTGCAGCACGTCCTTGCAATAGGCAACGTGGCCGTCGAGACCGGTGATAAAGATATCGGCGTTGACGGCGTTGGAGGTCTGAAGCAGGGTGTTGCAGATAAGTATGACCGAGGCTCTGCCGCTCTGACCGAGGTAGTCGGATTGGAGCACGTCCCTTGCGTTGTCGGCAACATTGACGGTGTTCTCAGAGAGCAGCTCGAGCTTCTCATCCATCCAGAGCTTTGACACTAAAAGAAGCAGAGCTCCGCCGATAAAGACGAAGCTTGCAAGAATTATTGAAATCGTTATTACAAAATATTTGCGGAAAAGACCGGAATATCTTCTCTTTTTACTTGACACGGTAACACCTACTAACCGACTCAGTCCTTGGTCGCAAACTTGTAGCCGACGCTCCAAACGGTCTTGAGCTCCCATTTGTCGGAGACTCCCTCGAGCTTCGCTCTAAGGCGCTTGACATGGACGTCGACCGTCCTCGAATCGCCGTAGTAATCGAAGCCCCAGACCTCGTCAAGGAGCTGATCGCGGGTAAAGACCCTGTTGGGGTTGCTCGCAAGGTGATAGATGAGCTCCAGCTCTTTGGGCGGGGTGTCTATACGCTTGCCGTCAACTATCAGCTCGTAATTCGTCAGGTTGATGGTGAGCTTGTCATAGTGGACCTCCTTGACCGCCGTGTCCGCGCCCGCGCCGCTGCGGCGCAGGACTGCCTTGACCCTCGCCATAACTTCCTTGGCGTCAAAGGGCTTGACAACATAGTCGTCCGCGCCCAGCTCAAAGCCGAGCACCTTATCAAAGGTCTCGCCCTTGGCGGTGAGCATGATTATCGGCTTGTCGGAGAACTTCCTGACCTCGCGGCAGACCTGCCAGCCGTCGAGCACGGGAAGCATGATATCGAGCAGCATGAGGTTGGGCGATATCTCCTGGAAGAGCTTGACCGCGTCCGCTCCGTTATGAGCTATCGTTACCTCGTAGCCCTCTTTTTCAAGATAAAGGCGAAGTAATTCGCAAATGTTGTTGTCATCGTCAACGACGAGAATTTTTTCCGCTGCCATAGTGACCCTCCTCGCATTTTTGACTCCGAGGTCTCGGAATCAAGGTTACATCTTAAATTATACACTATTTTTTAACAATTCTGTGAATGAGGAAAAAATAATTTGTTACAAACTCACTTTCTGACCGAGAATTTGAACACCGTGGTGCTCCTGAAGCTCTCGCCCGCGTCGACGGTGCACTGCGGGAATTCGGGCATATTCGGAGTGTTGGGGTAGAACTGAGTCTCGAGGCAAAAGCCGGCATGCTTTATCAGCGGCTTGCCCTGCTTGCCGGGCTTTGTGCCGTCAAGGAAGTTGCCCGTGTAGAGCTGAACGCCGCAAAGGTCGGTGAACACCTCAAGCTGCCTGCCGCTCGACGGGTCGTATGCCGCCGCCGCGGGGCCGTCTCCCTCGCTCAGGCAGAAGTTGTGGTCATAGCCCCTGTCCTTGATGAGCTGCGGGTCGTCCTGAGCTATATCCCTGCCGATGAGCTTCGGCTGCCTGAAATCAAAGGCCGTGCCCTCGACGGGGCGTATCTCGCCGGTCGGGATGCTGCGCTCGTCGGTCGGTGTGAAGGCGTCGGCGTTTATCATCAGCTCGTGGCCGAGGATATCGCCCTCGCCCGCAAGGTTGAAATAAGCGTGATTTGTCATATTTATGACCGTCTTTTTATCGCTGACGGCGTAATAATCTATCTTCAGCGAGTTATCCTCAAAGAGGGTGAAGGTCACCTTGAAATCGACGTTGCCGGGGAAGCCCATAGCGCCGTCGGGGCTGTGATAGCTCATTTCGAGGCAGTTGTCGTCGGCGATGAGAGGCTTCCATACGGCGTGCGAAAGCTCGGCACCGCCGTGGAGGCAGGTGACGCCGTTTTCATTTTTCTCGACCTCATATTTAACGCCGTCTATTGTGAAGCTGCCGTTTGCGATGCGGTTTGCGTATCTGCCGACGGTCATGCCCTCATAATCGGAGTATTTCTCGTGCCCCTCGACCGTGTCGAAGCCGACGAGCACATCTGCGAATTTGCCGTCCCTGTCGGGCACAAGGATGCTGTTTATCGTGGCGCCGTAGGTGATGATATCCACCGACGTTTCGCTCGAATTCCTGAGAGTGAATATATCGACCTGCCTGCCGTCGGCGGTAACGCCGAAAGAATTTCTGACTATCATTATTCCGTTCCTTTTCCTTATTAATTTTTATACATTAATATATCCGTCGCACGGAGATATCATTTGTTAAAGATATTTTATCATCAGAAAAAATTTTTGTCAATAAGTAAGACGGGCAAAACGTGGCATACTATCATCGGGCAGCAGCCCAAAGCAATTCCGCCCGAGCGGTGGGAGAAAGGATACAAAACATGGAAAAGAATAATCAGCAGCAGAACCAGCAGAACCAGCAGAACCAGCAGAATCAGCAGAATCAGCAGCAGAACAAGAAGCAGAATCAGCAGCAGAATAAGAAGAACAGAGAGAACTTCTGAGCATAACCGATCCTGCACAGGGGAGCGCACTTTTGTGCGCTCTTTTGCTTTTCCGGCTTCTTTCTGTTACATTCGTAACCGTTTTGTTACCGTTTTTCGCTTGATTTTGAAATATTAAAGTAATATAATATCGGGATAAGAAGGAAGGTGTTTTCATGGCAAAAAACAATGCCGTCGGCGCTGAATCCGACGATCTCGGCAAGGTCATCAAGAATCTGATAGACTTTGACGCTAAGCAGAGAGCCATAGTTTCCGACTCGCTCAAGAAGCGTGACGAGGAGAGGAAGGCACTCGAGAATGCCAAGGATGAGATAAACGCAAAGCATATCAAGCTGGCGCAGGATCGCCTCGACGCGCTCGAAAAAAGAGAGAATGAGAACGCCGAGCGCCTGATAAAGGCGGCGCAGGCCGCAGCTAAGAAAAACATTGCGGAGTTCGACCGCACGGCGGCGGAGAAGACCGAGCAGTGGATAGGGCAGATATATAGCCGTGTGTTGGAGGACTGACTGATATCCTCCGAGAAATCGAAGGGAGGCGGCTGAGATCAATAACAAAGCGTCAAATGCGGTCATGACGAGAGTCAGAGCGAAATACGGAAGCCGTCTGACCGTTAAGGATTATGAAGCGCTCACGGGGCTGTCGAGCCTCGGCGAGGCGGCGTCGTATCTGAGCGGCAACAGCAATTTTGCCGCCTATTTTGACGGCGCAGCGGGGCGCAGGGATATATCGAGAACGGTCTTTGAGGGCGCGGTAAGGAGCGCTTTTTACGGCACGGCGAGGAAGCTGTGCAGCTCCGAGAGCGACGCGGGCGACCATATCTATCGCTATATCGCGCTTGGCCTTGAGAACGATTATGTGCTCGATTACATAATCAACCTGTCGCTCGGCACGCCCGAGAAGATGATATTGAAGCGTGTGCCGGAGCTCAGAACGGGCACAAAGCTCGACCTTGCGAAGCTCTTTAAGATCAAAGACCCCGCGGAGCTGGGCAGGTATCTGTCAAAGACAAAGTACGCGAAGCTCGTGCCCGCCCTGCCGAAGAATGCGGGCGAGAAATTCGACATCTCGCTTATCGAAACGGTGCTCAGCAAGATAAAATACAAGCTGGCGTTCGCGGAGATAAAGCATTCCTACGGCGCGGAGACGGCGAAGGTGCTCGAGGAGAGTATCAAGACCCGCATCGAGCTGACGGATTTCCTGACCGTATACAGGGCAAAGAAATACTACGGCATGAGTGAGATGAGCCTGCGAACCGCCCTTGTGGGCTACCGCTGCGTGATGAATTCGGCGACATGGGAGCGGATAATCACCGCCAAGACCGCCGATCAGGCGCTGACGGAATTCAGTGCCTCGGGCTATGCGCCGAGGATAGAGCGGTTCGGCACGCACGACCTTGAGCTTTTTAAGGAGAAAGCGGCGGCGGTCAAGGATATCCGCCATATGCATTTCTCGACCGACCCGATAATCGTACTCGCCTCATATCTGAGGCTGTTTCAGGATGAGTGCGACAATCTGATAAAGATCGCCGAGGGCATCACCTATAAGCTGCCCCAGGACGAGATAATGGCTGACCTCATACTTTTGTGACACATAAAAGCATCATTACTATAAGGAGCGTGAACAAATGGCTGTTGAAAGGATCAGGCTTCTGACCATACTCGGCCCCTACGAGAGCCTCGACAGGGTAATACGGGTGTGTGCCCAGAGCGGCTGCTTCCAGCCCGAGAACGCCTCGGGCTTCATCGGCGATTCTGAGGGCTATTCCTACCTCAGCGAGGAGAATCCTTACTCGTTTTCGCTTATGAAGATCCGTGAGATATTCTCTCACTTCGGCAAGACCCCGAAGTATACAAAGGACTGCGACTCCGTCGACCTCGACGAGGCGAACAGAAAGATCGACGAGCTTTATGAGACGATAAAGACGATAAAGGATCACGACGGGCTCGTGGATGCCAAGATAGAGGAGACCAAGCGTTCAATTGAGATGCTCTCGCACTTTGAGCATCTTGATATCGACCTTGACGACGCCTTTAACTGCGATTACATAAGAGTCCGTTTCGGCAGGCTGCCCTTTGACGGCTTCGAGAAGCTGAAGCGATACAATAAGGATATCGGCTCGATATTCTACCCCGACTCGAGCGACGACGTTGGCTATTGGGGAATGTATGTCACCCCCGTTGCCAAGGCCGCCGAGGCGGACAGAGTCTATGCCTCTCTCTTCTTTGAGCGGCTGAGGCTGCCCACCTTCAACGGCACCCCGGCGCAGACCCTTGAGGAGCTGCGTAAGGAGCTTGCCCGCATGGAGGAGAGCAAGAAGAAGATAGACGACAGCGACGATATCTACTTTGAGGATAACATCGAGAATTTCGAGCTTTATTATTCAAAGATAAAGACCCTGAGCGACCTGTTTGATATCAGGAAATACGCCGCAAAGTATCACAGCAGCTTTTTCTTCGCCGGCTGGGTGCCGAGGAGCCGCTGCAAGGAGCTTGTGGCTCAGCTCTCGGAGATAGAGGAGGTCGAGGTCGAGGCGGCGCATCCCAAGGATGTCAAGAAGCTGACCCCGCCCACCAAGATGAAGAATTCGCCGCTCACAAGAGCGTTCAAATTCTTCACCGAGATATACGGCGTGCCGTCCTACAATGAGATCGACCCGACCCCGCTTGTGGCGGTCGTTTATACGCTGCTCTACGGCATCATGTTCGCCGATCTCGGCCAGGGATTTGTGCTTGCGATAGTGGGCTTCCTGATGTATAAGCTAAAGGGAATGGGGCTCGGCAAGATCCTTATCCCCTGCGGCATCAGCGGAATGATCTTCGGCACGATATTCGGCAGCGTATTCGGCAATGAGCGCAAAACTCTAACACTTTTAAAGTTATGCTATGT
>ENA-OOWZ01000197-OOWZ01000197.1-human-gut-metagenome-genome-assembly--contig:-NODE-197-length-33706-cov-3.060563_pt1 | contig 33706 bp, 33 predicted proteins | sample MGYA00241580_ERZ501329 | MGnify/ENA primary metagenome ERZ501329 (study PRJEB25962, sample SAMEA2042923) | human gut metagenome | biome: human gut; feature: human-associated habitat; material: faeces... | reverse complement strand
CCATTTTAGGATAATCATTAGATTTTTTTTGCTATATAATAGTTTTTCTTTCCTCTTTTTATAATTAAAAATGTATTGTTTATAAGGTCTTGCTCTGTTATTGTCTTGTCTAAGTCTTTTACCTTCTCTCCTTTTATTTCTATACTGTTTCCAGAAATAAATTCTCTTGCTTGTCTTTTACTTGTTGCAACATTCATTTCTACTAATACATCTAATATGTTTTTGTTAAGTTCTATTTCTTTTACTTCATTTCCTTTAAAAGCTTCTCCTAATTCTTCGTTTGATAAATCATTAAAATTGCCTTTAAATAAAGCTTCACTAATTCTTACAGCTTTTTCGTATTCTTCTTTTCCATGTAAATCTGTTATTATTTCTCTTGCAAGTATTTTGTGTGCTTCTCTTAGTTCTGGATGTTCATTATGTTTTGTTTCTATCTCTTCTATTTCCTCTCTACTTAAGAATGTTAATTTCTTTAAGTAACTAATAATCATTGAATCTTCAAGATTTACTAGATATTGATATAATTCATAACTTGATGTTTTATTTTTATCTAGCCATAGTGCATTTCCTTCTGTTTTTCCAAATTTAACTCCATTTGAATCTGTAACTAATGGCATTACCATTCCATAAGCTGTTTTATCTGTTTTCTTTCTAATTAATTCTATTCCTGCTGTTATGTTTCCCCATTGGTCTGAGCCAGCAACTTGAAGAACACAATTCTTTGTTTCGTATAGATGTAAGAAATCTAGTGCTTGTAATATCATGTATGAAAATTCCGCATATGTAATACCTGTTTCCATTCTTGATCTTACTTTATCTTTTGCTAGCATATATCCAACATTAAAGTATTTTCCGTAATCTCTTAAGAAATCTATAACATTTATGTCTTTTGTCCAGTCATAGTTATTTACAACTTCAAATCCAAATATTTCTTTTGCTTGTTTTGTTAGTCCTTTAATATTATGTTCAACTGCTTCTTTTGTAATCATAGGTCTTTCTGCTGTAGGTTTAGGATCTCCAATTAATCCTGTTGCTCCACCTACTAATAAAATAGGTTTATGCCCATATTTTGCAAGTCTTTTTGAAATTAGAAATGATGAATAATGACCAATATGCATGCTATCTGCTGTTGGGTCTGTTCCAATGTAAAATGTTAATTTTTCATTGTTTAATTTGTTAATTAGTTCTTCATCACTAATATCTTGAATTAATCCTCTCCATTTTAAATCTTCGTATAAATTCATAACATCACCCTTTCTTATTTAGCGGATTGCCGAGGAAATCGGCCCCTACAAATCAAAAACCAATTCATCCTAGTTAAAGGACGAATTGGTTTAAATTCCGTGGTACCACCTTTATTCGCAATATTTTATATTGCCTCAATTAACGCTTATTCGTAGCTACACGTTAGTTACTATAAGAATTGTAATTCAAATTTTATATTCTAGTAATTTCCACCAACCATTACCTCTCTGTTAGTTACTATAAAATTCTACTGGTTTTCTTTTTAAAACATAACTAAATTAACTTGCAACTATTTTAACATTTTAAAATAGTATTGTCAATAATTATAATTCCTCTATTTCTTCTTTTGCTAACCTTGTTGTTTTTACTATTTCACACTGCTTCATCTTCATCAAATTGACTATTGTATAAATCTGCATAGAATCCATTTTTTGCAAGTAGTTCTTCATGTGTTCCCTGTTCTACTATATCTCCATGATTCATTACTAATATTAAATCTGCATTTTTTATTGTTGAAAGTCTGTGTGCAATTATAAAGCTTGTTCTTCCTTTCATTAAATTGTCCATTGCTGATTGTATTTGTATTTCTGTTCTTGTATCTATTGAACTTGTTGCTTCATCTAATATTAGTATTTTTGGATCTGTAAGTATTACCCTTGCAATTGTTAGTAATTGTTTTTGTCCTGCTGATACATTGCTTGATTCTTCATTTAATACAGAATTATATCCGTTTGGAAGTGTTTTTATAAAGTGATGCACATGTGCTGCTTTTGCCGCTTCTATAACTTCACTATCACTTGCCTCTGGTTTTCCATATTTAATATTTTCTTTAACAGTTCCTCCAAATAACCACGTATCTTGGAGTACCATTCCAAACATTTTTCTTAAATCTCCACGTTTAAAATCTTTTATATTATGACCATCTACTAAAATTTCTCCACTATTTACATCATAGAACCTCATAAGTAGTTTTACCATTGTTGTTTTGCCTGCTCCTGTTGGTCCAACTATTGCAATTTTTTGTCCTTCTTTAACGTCTGCATTAAAGTTCTTTATTATTATTTTATCTTCGTCATAGCCAAATTTAACATTTTTGAATTCTACATTTCCTTTTAGCTTACTTGTATCTATTGCTTTATCGCTTTCTTCTACTTCTTCTGGTTCTTCTAAAAATTCAAATACCCTTTCTGCAGCAGCAACCATAGATTGTAGCATTCCAGATACTTGTGCAATTTGCATTATTGGTTGTGTAAATTGCTTGTTATATTGTATAAAACTTTGTATATTACCAACTGTAATTTTCCCTTGAACTGCTAGATATCCACCTAAAACTGCTACTACAACATATCCAACATTTCCAATAAAGTTCATTACTGGATGCATTAGTCCAGATAAAAATTGTGATTTCCATCCAGATGAATATAGTTCCTTATTTGCTTTTTCAAATTTCTCTATTTCTTGTTGTTCTCCATTAAATGCTTTTACAATTGTATGTCCTCCATACACCTCTTCTACTTGGCCATTTACATGTCCTAAATATGCTTGTTGCTTTTGGAAATATTTTTGTGATTTTGTTACAATTTTCTTTACTATAACTGCTGATATAGGCAATATTATTAATGATGCTATTGTCATTGTTACACTAATAGATAACATCATTACAATTATTCCTATTATTGTACATATTGATGTAATTATTTGTGTAATACTTTGGTTAAGGTTTTGAGAAAGTGTATCTATATCGTTTGTTATTACAGATAACACCTCTCCATTTGTTTTTTTATCAAAGTATTTCATTGGAAGTTTATTTATTTTTTGTGCTATATCATTTCTTATTTTATATGTTAGCTTTTGTGCAACAGATGTCATTGTAAATCCTTGTATTAGTGAAAATAATGCACTTATTACATATAGTCCCAAAAGTGTTAATAGAATTTTTAAAATCTTTGAATAATCTATTCCACTTCCGCCAGATAATTTACTAATTATTCCATTAAAAATTTCTGTTGTTGCATTTCCTAATATTTTAGGTCCAACTATAGAAAAGATTGTACTTCCTATTGCAAAAATTATTACTATTGTTATTGCTAGTTTATATTTTGATAAATAGTTGTTTATTAATTTTTTAGTTGTTGCTTTAAAATTCTTTGCTTTTGCTTGGGTATTCATACCCGGTCTTCCTGGTCCTCCCATTGGTCCTGGCATTATCTATCACCTCCTGCATCTTCTAGTTCTTCTTTAGATAATTGTGACATTGCAATTTCCTTATATTGCTCACAGTTGTTCATAAGCTCTTTGTGAGTACCTTTTCCTACAATTTTCCCTTCCTCTAGTACTATTATTTGGTCTGCATTTAGAATTGTACTAATTCTTTGTGCAACTATAATTACTGTTTTACCAGCTGTTTGCTTTGCAAGTTCTTCTCGTAATTTGCTGTCTGTTTTAAAGTCTAGTGCTGAAAAGCTATCATCAAATACTATAATTTCTGGATCGATTGCTATTGCTCTTGCTATTGATAAACGTTGTTTTTGTCCACCAGATACATTGTTTCCACCTTGGGCAATTTCTGATTTATATTTCTTTTCCTTTGCTTCTATAAATTCTGTTGCTTGTGCAATTTCTGCTGCTTTTACCATTTGCTCATCAGACATATCTGGGTTTCCATATTTTATGTTTGATTCTATTGTTCCAGAGAAAAGCATTCCTTTTTGTGGTACAAATCCTATTCTTTTTCTTAATTCTTTTTGAGGTACGTCTTTTATATTAACTCCATCTATTAGTAGTTCTCCACCTGTTACATCATAAAAACGAGGTATTAGGTTTACAACTGTAGATTTTCCACTTCCTGTACTTCCAATTAATGCTGTTGTTTCTCCTGGTTTTGCTACAAAATTTATATCTTCTAGTATTTCTGTATCTGCATCTGGATATCTAAATGATACATCTTTAAATTCTACATATCCTTTTTTACCTTCTACAAATTCTTTTGTTTCTGGTTTATCTTCTATTGAAGGTTCTGTTTCTAATACATCATTAATACGTTTTGCAGAAACAGAAGCTCTTGGTAACATTATTGATATCATAGATATGAATAAGAAAGATATTACAATCTGCATTGTATATTGAATGAATGCCATCATATCTCCTACTTGCATTATTCCTTCATCTACTTTATGTCCTCCTACCCATATAATTAAAAGCATAATTGCATTCATAACAAACATTAATGCAGGCATCATTATACTCATTGCCCTGTTTACAAATATGTTTGCTTTCATATAGTCTTTGTTAGCATCATCAAATCTTTTTTCTTCTCTTTTTTCTGTGTTGAATGCTCTTATTACTGGAAGTCCTGTTAAGATTTCTCTAGAAACTAAATTCAATTTATCTATTAAATCTTGTAACTTTTTGAATTTGGGCATTGCTACTATAAATAAAGTTAGAATAATAAATAGTATCGCTCCTATTGCAACTCCTATTATCCATGCCATAGAATTATTGCTACGAGCCAAAACTCTTGTAAATCCACCAATACCAATAATTGGTGCATATACTACTGTTCTAAAAAGCATTGTAAGTAGCATTTGAATTTGTTGAATATCATTTGTGCTACGTGTAATTAATGAAGCTGTTGAAAATTCATTAAATTCTTTTCTTGTAAATTGCAATACTTTTTTAAACACTTTATCTCTTAAAATTCTTCCGAGTGTAGCTGCAACTCTTGATGATAATAGCATTATTATTACTGCTGCTATCATACTAATTAATGCTATACCAATCATTTGAAGTCCTGTTAAAATTATGTATCTATTTTGTATGTTATCTGTATTTACTCCTATTTCTGTATACTCTTTTTTAGTTGCTTGAACAGCTGCTTGATCTACCATTGTTCCTAGTTTTTCGTCTATTTGTTTATTTATTTCTGTAATAAAATTTTCTTTTTGTTCATTTGGCATATTTTTTATTAGGTCTATTAGTGGCATTTGTGCCATTACTTGTTTTTGTTCTTCTGGTATATTTAAAAGCATTTGCTCTTTCATTCCATTTGCCATTTCTTCATTTTGTATAAAGTATAATGTCATAAATGGTTTTGTAATTAATTCATCTAATTCTTCTTTTTGTTCTTTATTAAGTTTATTTAGTTTATATAAATCCTGATTTTCTAGTTCTGGATAATCTTTTTGTAACTTATTATACTCCTCTTGAGATAAATTGTTTTTAGATATTAAAGTATAATTACTTAATATTTCTTCATCTTTGTCTGTAAATATTAATAAATTATCCATTTGTGATTTTCTAATTACCTCTGGTGCAACATATTCAATACCACCTGCTTGAATACCTGTATTTACTATTTTAGATGTGTAGTCTGGAAGTGTTAAATCTGTCCACGCTTGCAAGCATAAAAGTACTACTATAAACACCACAGATAGCCATGACTTTTTTAAGTTTTTTAATATTTTTAACATCTGTTCCTCCTTTTTGTATATGTATATATAATCAGCTCAAAGCTGTGTTTCCCTAACTAAAATATTGTATTAAACACACAAATATTTGTCAAGATTTTACTATAAAGATATTAAAATAGTATTAAAAAAGTATTTATTTATTGATATTTATTTTTTTGCAATGTATTAATTTTTGACATTTTTCTTGCAAAATGCCATAGTTTTATTATATAATGTTTTTTATGAGGGAGATGGATTATGTTTGGATTTAGATCAGATGGTAGAAAAATTAAAACTTTAGGGCCGTTTTTTAGGGTAATACCACATGTTATGAAAACGAGAAGTGATGCCCATGTATATTACACTCAAGAACTACCTATTGATACATTAGATGCATATATTGATAAAAAAGAAGAAGAAGGTATTCAAATATCTTATATGACTATAATATATTCTGCATTAGTCAGACTTTTAGCAGAAAGGCCTTGTTTAAATAGATTTGTTATGGATGGCAGAACTTATGCAAGAAAAGGAATATATATTTCACTTGCAATAAAAAAGAAAATGTCTGAAGAAATAGAAGAAACAACTATTAAACTTCCTTTTACAGGAGCTGAAAACATTTTTGAAGTAAAAGAAAAATTAGAAGCTGCAATTGCTAAAAATAAAGACTTATCTGCAGAAAATAGTACAGATAAACTTGCTAAACTTTTATGGCTTGTACCAAATTGGCTTATGAAATTTATTGTTAATACTTTAATGTTTTTAGATAAGCATGGAATGATGCCAAAAGCAGTAATTAAGGCTAGTCCATTCCATACCAGTGCATTTTTAACAAATGTTGGTTCTTTAGGAATAAATGCAATTTATCATCATATATATGATTTTGGAACAACTGGGCTCTTCTTAGCTATGGGTAAAAAACAAAAAAGTTATATTTGTGAAGATGATAATATAGTTGAGAAAAAAACTATTTCTATTAAATGGGTTGCTGATGAAAGAATTTGTGATGGATATTATTATGCAAATGCTTTAAAACAATTTAATAGATATATGAAAAAACCAGAAATGTTGGAAGAAAATATTATTCCAAAAGAAGATATTAGATAAAAAATATAAGGGGCGCATTTAAATAGCGCCTCTATTTTTTCGCAGTATTGTTTTTACTATATTGACAATTTCTATTAAAATCTCCTTATTATAGGAAGGCCTGAGGCCTTCCTATTTTTATATTCTTACTATAAATTTATGTTTAATCATAATTCCTCTATTTCTGTTTTTGTTAGTCCTGTTATTCTCTCTATAACTTCTATTTTCATGTTCTCATTTAACATTTTTTTAGCTATTTCTATCTTCTCATTTTTGCTACCTTTTTCCATACCTTCTTCTAATCCCTCTTTAACACCTATTTCTTTTGCCGTTCTTATTTCTGATTTTCTATCCATTATATATTTTTGTCTTAACTCTGCTATTCTTTCTTTTTCTTCATCACTACTTATGTCTTCTAATGTTTCTATTGCTTCTTTTATTTCTTTTTCTTTCTCTGCCATTCTTTTTGTTTCCTCCCCTTCAGGATTTTCCAAAAATAATATCCACTTTTTTAGTTTTCCATTTTCTAACATTCTGTTTATCTTTGGTATCTCTATTATATGTATCTCTAAGTCTTCTGTCAAGACCGTTTTGCCATTTTTGTCATTCTTTATTTGCCATTTTGTATGTATTGGTAATTCTTTTAAATTTTCTATTTCATAATCTAAAAATATTATACTTATGCTTCTATTAGTTTTTTATAATCTTCCCCTCTTTCTATTTGTTTTAAATACAGTTTTGACCAATAGAATAATATTCTTTTTTCTATATCATGATTATTTAATATTTGCATTTCTATATCTATTGGATTTTTATCATTAATTGTTGCTCTTACATCTATTATTCCTAATTTATCATCTGCTTGATTTCCCCATAAATATGGTGTTTGTTCTAATTCTATTTTTTCTACCTTTTCTTCTATTACATCTTCTATTAGCTTTTTTGTTATTCTTTCGTGTTTTTGTTCTCCGAATAGCATTCTAAATACTACATCGATTTTGGGTGATAAGATTTTTTTCATTTAACTCCTTCTTTCGTTTTTATATTTTTTGCATAACAATAAAACCATATCACCTCCATATTTAATATTTTCTTAATTTGGAAATTTTTTGGAAAGAATTTTCCGAGATTTTTTAGATTTTGCAAATTATCATCCTGTATTTATATTATTCTATATTTGACATTTTTTTCCTTTTATTTTGTAAAATGTGAATTCAGGACAGTCCCCAAAATCCCCAGGTTTGGTGATTTTAAGGGACAGTCCCTAGAATTCCCCCTCACACAAATTTCTATTTTTTGAATATTCTTAATGAATTTAGTACTGTTATAAATGTTACTCCTACGTCTGCAAATACTGCTTCCCACATTGTTGATATTCCAAAAGCTCCAAGTACTAATACTATTGCTTTTATTCCTAATGCAAAATATATGTTTTGCATTATTATCTTTTTGGTTCTTTTTGATACATTTATGGCTTTGTTAAAGCTTGATAATTTTCCATCCATTATTACAATATCTGATGTTTCTATTGCTAAGTCTTGACCGTTTAGCCCCATTGATGCTCCTATATCTGCTTCTGCAAGTACTGGTGAATCATTTATTCCATCTCCAATTGCAATTACAACGTTTTGTTCATTTTTAATTTTCTGTAGTTCCTTTACTTTTTCTCCTGGTAATAAATTGTAATGTACCTCTTCTATGCCAACTTGTTTTGCTATATTCTCTGCAATTTCTTTGTTGTCACCTGTTAACATACAAATTTTATTTATTCCATTCTTTTTAAATCCTTCTATTGCTTCTTTACTATCTGGTTTAACTGTATCAGAAATTACTATTGCTCCTAAATATTTTTTATTTTTTGCAACATATACTATTGCTCCAATTTCATTGCATGGATAATATTTTATTTCTTCCTTTTCTAGCAATTTTGCGTTTCCTGCAACAATTTCGTCTCCATGATATTTAGCTTTTATTCCCATTCCAGCAATTTCTTTATATTCTTCAATTTCTTCTTGACTAATTTTTTTGTTTACTTTGCTTATTATACTTTTTGCTATTGGGTGATTTGACATGCTTTCTGCTACTGCTGCAATTTCCAATAGCTCTTCTTCTCCAATTTCTTCTGCTAATACTATTTTAGAAACTTCAAAATTCCCTTTTGTAATTGTTCCTGTTTTATCTAATACCATTGTATTTGCTTTTGTAAGAACATCTAAATAATTTGAACCTTTTATTAAAACTCCTTCTTTACCTGCTTTTCCAATACCTGCAAAATAGCCTAATGGAACTGATAGTACAATAGCACATGGACATGATGTTACTAAAAATACTAATGCTCTTTTTACCCATTCTCCTAAATTTTGAAATCCTACAAATATTGGTGGAACAAATGCAAGTATTAAAGCAAGTACAACAACTATTGGTGTATACACTTTTGCAAATTTTGTTATAAATAATTCTGTTTTAGATTTTGCTTTATTTGAGTTTTTAACTAATTCTATAATCTCATTAATTGCTGTGTCTTTAAATTCTTTTGTAACTTTTACTTCTATTACATCTGATTCATTAATACATCCTGCTAAAACTTCATCATCTACTTTAACTTTTCTTGGAACAGATTCTCCTGTTAGTGCAGATGTATCTATTGTAGTCTCTCCATTTACTATAACTCCATCTACTGGAATTTTCTCTCCTGCTTTAACTACAATTATATCTCCTACTTTTAATTCTTCTGGTTCTACTACTTTTATTTCATTACCTTTTTTCAAATTTGCAATTTTAGGTTTTATATTCATTAATTGAATGATTGATTTTTTAGATTTTCCCACTGCATAATCTTCAAATAGTTCTCCAACGTTATAAAATATCATAACTGCAGCAGCTTCTCCTGGTTTGTTTATAGCAAAAGCTCCAAGTGTTGCAATTGACATTAAAAAGTTTTCGTCAAATACTTCTCCTCTAAAAATATTTTTTATTGATTTTAATAAAACCTCATAACCAGATAATATATATGCAGCTACAAATAGCCATGTTGCAATTTTTCCGGGCACTACTTTGAAAAATGCAGTTGCAAATATTATAAGTGCAATAACAAGTTTTACTACTTCTGCTTTTAAATTTTCTTCTTTTTCTTCATGGTCATGAGCGCCACAGTGTTCACATTTACTCATTTTATCATCCTCCGTACTACATTTCCTTAATATGTTCTAATGCCATATTAAATATCATTTCAACATGTTCATCAGAAAGCGAATAATATACAGTTTTTCCATCTTTTCTAAATTTTACAAGTTTTGCTTGTTTTAAAACTCTTAATTGATGAGATACTGCTGATTGTGTACTATTAATTAATTCTGCAATATCACATACACACATTTCGTGCTCAAATAAGCAACATATTATTTTCATTCTTGTTGAATCTCCAAACACTTTGAACAGTTCAGCTATATCAAATAGTGTTTCTTCATCTGGCATTGTTTTCTTTACTTTTTCAATTATATCTGGATGTTTTACTGTACATTTTAAATCTTCTTCCATATTTTCTCCTTTCTTTATATGAATAGTTGTTCATGTGTTCATTATATGCATTAGATTTTTATTTGTCAATCTATTTTAGAAATTAATTACATTAAAAAAGAAAAGTGGCTTTGCAACACTTTTTCAACAAAAAATACACCTTCAAATATTAAACTTTTATCTAACATTTGTGGTGCATTTTATATTTTATTTATTTTTCTTTTTCGTCTCTTTCGTAGAACCAGTCTGTGCTTTCTTTATATTTTATTGGGTTATCAGCTTTTGATAGGTTTTTGTTAATTGCAAACAACCTGATTATGTACAGTATTGTAAATATTTCTCCAAAAAAGTAATCATACCCCAAGAATGCTAAGTCAACAGCATCATTTATATATGAAATCAAACGTATAGCATCATATATTAGAATCCACCCTATTGCTACAAGTGAGCAAACAATGTATTTTTTTGAAGAAACCTCATTGTATTCTGACATATACATTTTTGCTATTAAGAGAAATATTAACGATATTCCTTCAAAAATTATTCCAAAATCAAATTCACCAAATACAAGTGGTACTATATAAGTCAATATGCTTAAAACTATTAATACTATTGCTATACCTGTTTTATTATTTGCCTTATCTATATTAACTTTTCTTACAAACTCCATCTCTTCATCAGTCATTTTTTATCTCCTACATATTTAATATTTAACATTTTGTTCTTCATCCTTTAATATTATATCGTCCTTATCTAGTCTTTCCTTTTTATTTTGGATTTTTTCAACTTTAAATATTTGATAAATTAATAATAGGTTAAGTAAAAGGTGTAACCCTAGTGTTCCATAACTTTTTGTTTTAAATATGTTATATAGCTTTACACATTCGTCAACATAGTATTCTTTTTCTGTTTTTATATTTACTCCTGCTAGTCCTATACCTACTTTAGTTTTTTTGCTATCTATTTTATTAGCATTTTGTTCTGTATAAATTTTTTCAAATTCAGTTTTAGTATATGTTTTATCTAAATAAAATTTAGTCCCTGCAAAAAACATCATTATTACTATAGATGTTATGGCTGTTAATATTAGTCGACTTATTAGTTCTGATTCTTTTTTTGAAAATAAATTAACTACTAAAGTTATTGCTAAAAAAATTGCTATTACTATTAGATGCGCATTTATAAATAATTTCTTTATATTTTCTATTGGGTCAATAATTGTAGATTTATACGCCATCAAAAATGTTATTGCTCCAACTATTAATATAATAAATGTAGCTATCAATTCAATTATTACATACGTGTTGTCTAATGGAATGTAGTAATAAAATCTACTATATAAAAATGGAGCACCATGTTGACAATTTGATGTGTTATTATCACCTATAGATGGTCTATCTCCTCTCCCCATAAAAGCCATATTTTTTCTTTCCTTTCTACTATTATTATTTATTCTACTGTATTTTTATTTTATCATGTAATTTTTTTTAAAACAATACCATTTTTTTCTATATTTTTGTTTATTTTTTTTAATTTAGTGATATACTTTTTATATATACGAAAGAAGGTAATTTTATGGCAAATGTAAAAAAAGAAGATGTTGATGTTAAAACGTTATATGGCAATGATTGCGTTTCTTCTTCAGAAGATTTTAAAAAAGCTCACGGTGTATCAGATAAAGGGCTTAGTTCAAAAACTGCAATGGAACGTCTTAAGAATTTAGGACCAAATCAAATAAAGCAAGCAAAGCAAAAAAAATGGTACAATTATTTTTTTGCAAGTCTATTTAGTCCTTTTAATAGTATCCTACTTGGGATTACTTTTATCCTTGTTTATACAGATATTATTCTTCCAGAAAATCCTAGTCCTGCAAATATTATAGTAATTGCTCTTTTAATAATAGTAAGTACTTTATTGGAATTTATAGAGGTATTTCGTTCTAATAAAGCAGCAGAAAAACTAAAAGAGCTTGTAGAAACTACTAGTACAGTTATAAGAAATGGCAAAAAGATTACTATTCCTTTAAAAGAAGTTACTGTTGGTGATATGGTAATTCTTTCTGCTGGTGATATGATTCCTGCTGATTTGCGTATTATTGAATCAAAAGATTTATATGTAGGTCAGTCTTCTATTACTGGTGAATCTGATGCAGTAAGAAAACTTACAGAGACAGAACTAGAATCAATTGATGATATTGATAGTATTACTGATTTGGATACTATTTGTTTTATGGGTACAAATGTTATAAGTGGTAGTGCAAAAGGAATTGTAATAAAATCTGGTGATTCGACTTATTTTGGAAAAGTAGCACACACTTTATCTTTAGGTAAGCCTAAAACAAATTTCCAAAAAGGAATTGAAAGTATTAGTAAATTATTGATTAAATTTATGCTTGTTTTAATTCCATTGGTATTCCTTGTTAATTATCAAAAGCATAATACTGTACTTGCATTTACTTTTGCGGTAGCTATTGCAATTACAATTACTCCGCTTCTACTTCCAGTTATCTTATCTTCTTGTCTTTCAAAAGGTGCTGTAAGAATGTCTAAGAAAAAGACTATTGTAAAAAAATTAGATTCTATACAGAATTTTGGTGCAATGAACATTTTATGTACTGATAAAACAGGAACTTTAACAGAAGATAAGATTGTATTAGAAAAATACTTAGATGTATATGGAAATGAAAATATAAGAGTTTTAAAGTATGCATTTTTAAACTCATATTTTCAAACTGGTTTAAAGGGAAGTATTGATGAAGCTGTAATACATAGAGCTTTAAAAAGTGATTTAAGCAGTTTAGTAACTGAGTTTAAAAAAATTGATGAAATACCTTTTGATTTTAGTAGAAGAAGACTTTCTGTTGTTGTAGAAAATAATAATCAAAAATATTTAATTACAAAAGGTGCTGTTGAAGAAATTTTAAGTATTTGTAGCACAATTGATTATGAGCATGAAGTTATACCTATTACAAAAGAAATTAAAGATAATATTAGAAAAATTGCAAATGATTTAAACGAAGAGGGCTTAAGAGTTGTTGCTGTTTGCCAAAAGAAAAATATAAATGATATAGAAACATTTAGTGTTAAAGATGAATCTCAAATGTCTCTTGTTGGATTTATTGGATTTTTAGATCCTCCAAAAGAAAGTGCAAAGCTTGCTATTGAAAAATTAAACAATGCTGGAATTAGAGTTATTGTTTTAACTGGTGATAATGCAGCTGTTACTAAATGTATTTGTAAAAAAGTTAATATAAGCACTAAAAAAATTATTACAGGTGCTCAAATTGATAAATTAGCCGATGTTGGTGTTTTAAGATTATTAAAAAAATCGAATGTCTTTGTTAAGCTATCTCCTATTCAAAAGGCTAGAATAGTAAGGCTTTTAAAAGAATCTGGTAATGTTGTAGGTTATATGGGTGATGGTATTAATGATTCCCCTTCTCTTACAAATTCAGATGTTGGAGTATCTGTTGATACAGCTGTTGATATTGCAAAAGAAACTGCTGACATTATTTTGCTTGAAAAAGATTTAAATGTTTTATTAGATGGTGTAATAGAACGGAAGACGTACTTTTGGAAATCTTATGAAATATATAAAAATGGCTGTAAGCTTTAACTTTGGTGAAGTTGTTTCTGTTATAATTGCAAGTGTCTTGCTTCCATTTTTACCAGAAACACCTATTCAATTGCTTGTGGAAAGTTTGCTTTATGACTTTGGTCAAATGACACTTCCTTTTGATAACGTAGATGACGAGTATTTGCAGAAGCCTAAGAAGTTAGATATTAAAAGTTTAAAACATTTTATGCTGTTTATGGGACCACTTAGTTCAATTTTTGATATGCTAGTATTTGCTTCTCTTTGGTATATCTTTGGAATAAGAGAAGCAGCTGTTGTTCAAACAGTTTGGTTTAGTTACAGTATTGTATCTAACCTTGTTGGAATGCACATTATAAGAACTTCTAAAGCTCCATTTATACAAAGTAATGCAAACAAAGCTGTTTACATTTCATCAATTTTATTAAGTATTGTTGGTATCTTAGTTCCTTATACAATTCTAGGAAGTGCAATTGGACTTGTTCCTGTTACATTACAATACTTAGATGTAATTTTACCAGTTACTTTTCTTTATTGTGTTTTTGCAATATTGGCAAAAAAGATATATATCAAAAAATATGGAGAATGGATTTAATCCACTCTCCCTTTTTTTCTAATTTGTTCAATTAAAGTATTTACTATTTGCTTATCTTCTAATGATAATTCTTCAAAAGCCTTATATAATTCCTTATTTAGAATTTCGTTTTTGTTTTCTAGTAAGTCGTAAAAAATATAATCTAGTGTAACTCCTAAGACGTTGCACATATTAATTAATGTTTCCATACTTCCTACTATTCTTCCGTTTTCGATTCCTCTTACTGTATCTATAGACCTGTCTACTTCCTCTGCCACAAATTCTTGGGTATAATTTTTATTTCTTCTTGCTTCTTGAACTTTTGTGCCTATACATTTTAATATATCCTTGTTCTTTATTCCAGACAAACTTCTCCCTACTTTCATACTTGTTTTATACTGATAGACAAAGTATATCATTTTGTCCTTTTAGTAAAAAGTGAATAAAATTCATATAAAAATGCTTGTATTTCTTTAATTTATGTATTAAAATTTATTATTATGTGATTTTTATTCATAGTATGTGTACTATTTAGGTGTTTATTCATAATATTTAATTTTTAAAATACTTAGTTCTGAAAGGGGATTTTTATGCAAGAAAGAATTGTAACAAGAAAAATTGATGAACTTCGGAAGAATAGTTTTACCAGTTGACTTTAGAAATAAACTTGGTATGGAAGAAAAAGATGAGGTAAATATTTATATGAAAGGTTCATACATAGTTATCGAAAAGCCTGAAGATTAAGCATTAATAGGGGACGAAGAATTTTGGCAATCTTTTTATTTGTGCCAAAATTCCCCGTCCCTATTGGCTTTTTTTCTAAACTTTCATACTCAATTTTACTTTTTGTTTTTCGTTATCTATTCCAATTACTTTTACTTTAACTATGTCTCCTACTGATACTATTTCTGATGGATTTTTTACATAGTTATTGCTCATTTCTGATATATGAACTAATCCATCATGTTTTACTCCTATGTCTACAAATGCTCCAAAGTCTATTACATTTCTTACTGTTCCGTTTAATACCATTCCTTCTTTTAGGTCTTCAAATTTTAAAACATCTGATCTTAAAATTTGTTTTGGCATATCTTCTCTAGGATCTCTTCCTGGTTTTGATAATTCTTCTATTATATCTTTTAAAGTTATTTCACTTGTATTTAATTTTTTGCTTGTTTCTTTTATATTAATATTTGCTAATTTTTCCTTTATTGTTTTTAGTCCTTCTTTATCTCGTAGGTCTTGTTTTTTGCAATCAATTTCTTTTAATAAATTCTCTGCAATTTCATAGCTTTCTGGATGAACTGCAGTTACCTCTAATGGATTATCTCCATCATATATTCTAATAAATCCTGCACATTGCTCATACGCTGATTTTCCTAGTTTTGCTACTTTTAATAACTCTTTTCTATTTTTAAATTTTCCATTTTCATCTCTATATTTAACTATATTTTTACTAATTGAATTGTTTAGCCCAGATACATATGTTAAAAGTGATGAAGTTGCTGTGTTTACATCTACACCTACACTATTTACGCTATCTTCTACCACTCCACTTAAGCTTTCTGAAAGTCTTTTTTGGTTAACATCATGTTGATATTGCCCTACTCCAATTGATTTTGGATCTATTTTTACTAATTCTGCAAGTGGATCTTGAAGTCTTCTTGCTATTGATATTGCTCCTCTTATAGATACATTTATATCTGGATATTCTTCTGTTGCAAGTTTTGATGCAGAATATACAGAAGCTCCTGCTTCACTAACTATCGCATAATTTACATTTTTACTTGCTTCTTTTATAACATCAGAAACAAATTGTTCTGATTCTCTTGATGCTGTTCCATTTCCTATTGCAATTATATTTATATTGTCTTTTTTAATTAAGTCTAGCAAAGTTTTTTTGCTATTTTCTACATCATTTTGTGGAGCTGTTGGATAGATTGTTGCAGTGTCTAGAACCTTTCCTGTTTCATCTATTACAGCAATTTTGCAGCCTGTTCTATATGCTGGGTCAAATCCCATTACTGTTTGACCTTTTATTGGACTTCCCAATAATAATTGTTTAGCATTTTTTCCAAACACTTTAATTGCTTGTTCTTCTGCTTTTTCTGTTAAGTCTGAACGAATTTCTCTGTCTATTGAAGGCTCAATTAATCTTTTAAAGCTATCGTTTATAGTTTCTTTTAAAATATCTGTAAATTCTGTATTTCCTTTTATAATGTCATTTTCTATATAATTTATTATAGTATCTTCTGGCTTTTCTAACTTTACTTTTAAAAAGTCTTCTTTTTCTCCTCTATTTATTGCAAGGATTCTATGACTTGGTATTCTATTAATTTTTTCCGAAAAATCGTAGTACATTTCATAACTAGATTTCTCTTCATCATTTGTAGCTTTTGTTTTTATTAAACCTTCTCTATAACACATTTGCTTTATTCTTTTTCTGTATTCTGCCACATCTGATATATTTTCTGCAATTATATCTTTTGCCCCTGTAAGTGCCTCTTCTTCATTGTTTACGCCCTTTTCTTCGTTTATAAATTCTTTTGCAATTTCCAAAACAGGTCTTTTATCTGTTTGCAAATATATAATTGTAGCCAATGGCTCTAATCCTTTTTCTTTTGCAATTGAAGCTCTTGTCCTCTTTTTTTGTTTATATGGTCTATAAATATCTTCTACTTCTGAAAGTGTAATTGCATTTTCTATTTGAATTTTTAGTTCATCTGTCATCTTTCCCTGTTCTTCTATTGATTTAGATATTTCTTCTTTTCTTTTATTTAAATTTCTTAAGTATGTTAATCTATCATTTAAGTTTCTTAACACTTCATCACTTAATCCTCCTGTTGCTTCCTTTCTATAACGAGCAATAAAAGGAATTGTATTTCCATCATCAATTAATTTAATTGTGTTTTGTACTTGAAACTCTTTTACTCCTAATTCATGTGCTATAACCCCTGCTATTTTATCCATTATATATATCATTCCTTTCTTTTTACATTTGTTGTTTTTTCTTTCCGCAATTGCACCCTTCTCTTTTATATACACATTTTGAACATACATCTTTATCTTTTTTTATGAAATTAAAATATGCTATTATACCTAACGCTCCTATAACAACTACTAAAATAATGAAATCCACAAAATTCATAAGACCTCTCCTTTTTACAAATTACCAATAAATGTTCCTACATTAAATACTATACTAGCCAAAATCCAGGCTAATACTGTTTGAAAAGCTATTGCTTTAAACATTTTTTTAGTTGTCCCAAGTTCTCTTCTCATTGCTCCTATTGCCCCAAAGCATGGTGCACTAAACAAATTGAATACCATATATGCATATGCACTTGCAGGAGTAAAGAAATTAAATGCTACTGATTTAAATAATAAGGCTCCCTCTTCTACTTCTTCACTTAATCCTGCTATTATATTCATTGATGATATTACTTGTTCTTTTGCAACTAATCCTTGCACAGCTGACACAGATGCTTCCCAACTAAATGTTCCAAGTATTGGGTAGAATATCCATGAAATTGCATTTCCTATATTTGCTAAAATGCTATCTTTTATTTCCACCCCATATTCTAATTTCCAAGAGAATGATAGTAAAAACCAGATTACTACTGAACAAAATAGTATTATTGTTCCTGCTCTTTTTATAAATTCTTTTACTTTATCAAATACATCCCTTGCTACATATTTTACACTTGGCAATTTATACTCTGGGAGTTCAGATATAAATGCTGTACCACTATCTTTCATAAATAACTTTTTAATAATAATAGCAGATATTAAAATTATAGCTATTGCAAAGAAATATAATGATGCAGAAACCAGTCCAGATTTATCTGCAAAAAAGTATCCTGTGAACATTGCAATTATTGGTAATTTTGCACTACATGGTATAAATGGTGTTAGCATTATAGATAGTTCTCTTTCTTTGCTATCCTTTATTATTCTTGTTGACATTATTGCAGGTACACTACATCCGAAGTCCAACTATAAATGGTACTAAAGTTTCTCCACTTAAACCGAATTTTTTAAATAACTTATCTAATAAAAATGTTACCCTGGACATATATCCAGTAGTTTCTAATATTGATATGCAAAGAAATAATATAATTAGCTGTGGCACAAAACCTAGAACAGCTCCCACTCCTGCAATTATTCCATCTACAACTAAACTTGTTGACCATGCTGATGCGCCTAAATTTGTTAAGCCTTCTCTTACAATTTCTCCAAAGTTTTTTACCAAATCTGAAATCCAGTCAACAGTAAAACTTCCAACCACTCCTACTGACAAATAATATACTAAAAACATTATCACTACAAATATAGGAAATGCTAAAAATTTATTTAAAAATATTTTATCTAATTTATCTGACATAGTTTCTTTTATTGGTGTTATTGTTGTTGATTTATTTTTTATCTTAACTATGTACTCATACCTAGCATTTGCAATAATTTCTTCTATGTCCATTTTGTATGTTTCTTCAAGTTTTTGTCTACTGTTTTTTACAATTCCCTTTTGGTAGCTTTGATATAGCTTGTCATTCTCTAATATCTTTATTGCCATAAATCTATTTACTTTTAATTCATTTTCTATGTTAATTATTTCATTTTCTATATCTGACTTAAATATCTCTTTACTTCTAATTTTTTGCTTATTATATTTTTTTATTGTATTTTTTAATTCCTCTATTCCAGTTGCTTTTAATGCAGATATAATTACAACATCTGTTCCTATTTCCTTTGCTAGCTTTTCTTTATCTATATGTATTCCTTTTTTCTCTAATCTATCAGCCATATTAAGTGCTATTATAACCTTTGTATCTAATTCCATAAGCTGTGTAGTAAGATATAGGCTTCTTTCTATTGATGTAGCATCTACTATATTTATTATTATGTCTGGCTTATCTTCTAACACAAATTTTCTTGAAACCTCTTCTTCTACTGTATACGGACTAAGTGAATAAATTCCGGGTAAATCTACTAGGTCATCTCCTAGGTCTTTTATTTTCCCTACTTTTCTTTCTATTGTTACACCTGGCCAATTTCCTATTTTCTGATTTGTTCCAGTAAGTAAATTAAAAAGTGTGGTTTTACCACTGTTTTGATTTCCTACTAATGCAATTTTCATTATAGTACCTCCACATCAATGTTTTTCATTTCCTCTTTTCTAATGCAAAGCTCATAACCTCTAAGTTCTATATCAACAGGATCTCCCATTGGTGCAATTTTTTTAATTAAAATTTCTGTTCCTTTTGTTATTCCCATATCTAATAAATGTCTTCTTACTTCTGGTTTGTCCAAATGCAAGCCTAAGACTCTTGCTCTTTGTCCTATTTTTAAATCACTTAAATGTGCGTGTTCCCCTTTTTTTAACATTTGTATTCTCCTTTGTATAAATATATTATCTTTCTGGACAAGTATGAATAATTTTCAAAAAAATAAAGGGAGTTTTCCCTATTATTTTTTTATTTTTATTAATAATTTTTCTATCCAACCTTTTTTATATTTTAATGATATATATCCAATTGTAGACATTGTAAATGCACCTATACAATCTACTATTAGGTCTTCCATTGTATCTGCTAATGCTGCTCTTCCAACAAGCTGTGTGCCATTTTCTAATGCAAACTTTTGCATGTTTAATCCTAATATTCCATCAAATGTAAATTCATATATTTCCCATATTACACCTAATGATACTGCAAAAGCGAAAGCAAATATTGCAACAAATATTGGTGCTAATTCTACATGCACTTTTTCGTGTTTATTTAAAATATTAATAAAAGAAAATCCTAATGCTCCTAGCATTGCACCACTACAAGTATGAAGTATAGTATCCCAATGTGGTACTCTGTAATAAAAGTTTCTTACTTCTCCTAAAAATACTGCTCCCCATAAAAATAGCACATACACAATATACATATTTGTTGGTATTACTATTTTTAATTTTTTTGATAACATATTAGGTAAGAAAAATGCAATTACACCTAGCACACATTGAGTAAGCATTAATATGTAGTCTGTTTTTACTCTTACACCTTCTATTTGTTCTACATTTGTAGTTGGAGAAACAATAATTTTATAAATTATAAATGCTATTGGAGCTATAAAGCTTATTAATACAGTTATTCCTATTATTGATTTCCAATCTCTTTTTTTCTTCTCTTTCATGTATTCCTCCTTAATCTATTATATGCATAATTTTATTAAATATCATAAATGTATGTTGCTTCTAAATCTGCCTCATGAGTATATAGCGCAAGTGGATATTTTTTATATGCTTGTCCTATTGTTCCATACCATTCCTTTGGTTCTGTAAATCCCATATGCCATCTTATTGCATATTTTTCTTCTGGTGTTAGTTTTATAAATTCACTAATCATCATTACAGATTTTTCTCCATGTCCATAAGGAATTGTATCTTCTATTGTATAATATGGCACTTGCTCCCATACTCCATTATTTTTTACATTTCTGAAATCTTTTTTATAAAAGTTTGTTTTACATATATCATGTAATAATGCAACAATTTTAGTAGAATCATTATCTTCTACTTTTGTTTTTAGGATTTCATACACTTTCATGCTATGCTCAAGCAATCCACCTTTAAAGTTTCCATGATATCTTGTGCTTGCTGGTGCTTCAAAAAAATCTGAGTTCTCTAAAAACTCTATTAATTTATCCATTCCTTCTCTATTTGTTTCTTTTAATAATTTTATAAACTCTTCTTTCATATTCTACTCCTCTGTTTTTTCCTTTTTTAATAAATCTCTTATCTCTTCTAATAGTAAAACTTCATCAGATTTTTTTGGCTCTTCTACTGTTTTTTCTTCTTTTTCTTTATGAATTCTATTCATAAGTTTATTTACAGTTCTTACTAGCATAAATATACAAAATGCTATTATTAAAAAGTCTAATACATTTTGAATAAAACTTCCATATTTAATTTCTGCATTTCCTATTTTTGCAGTTAATCCTGTAAAGTCAATTCCACCTATTATAACTCCAATTATTGGCATTATAATGTCTCCAACTAATGATGTTACTATCTTTCCAAATGCTCCGCCAATTATTACACCTACTGCTAAATCCATTACATTGCCTCTTGCTATAAATTCTTTAAATTCTTTTAACATATCTATTTCTCCTTTAATCTTTTAATACAAGTATTTTTATATCAAATTTAGTTGTATTTTGTCAATGTTTATAAATTTCGATTTTAATTAAATAAGAGGTGCATTAAAGTGCACCTCTTTCTAATTTTCTTTTGGTATTTCTATTTTGTTTAATTCTTTGTAATTTGATATTTTATAATTTATCTTGTCTTTGCAATAATAGCTACCTTGAAAATAGTATTCTTGTGTTGTCCCATCTGATAATTCTAGTATATATGTTTTTCCATTGTCACTAAAACTTATATCTGTTTTTTCTTCTATTTTAATATTATTAAGTGCATTTATTACTTTTTCTATTAACTCTTTATCTTCTGTTTTGTAATAAACGTATCCACCTTCTGTTTCTTCTTTAACTCTAACAGATATTACATCTTCTGAATTTTGCACTTTCATTTTTTTGTTATCATTATTCTGTTTATTTTTATTTAGATAGCCTGCAAGTATAACTGCTATTAAAACTAATATTATTAAAAAAATGTAAATATACTTTTTCAATTTTCTCTCCTATTTTTCTATATATCCATAAGTTTTTTGTGTGTACATATCATCTGTAATTGATTTGTATCTTTCTCCATCATAATCATCTGTAAATCCATTATATGCTTTATAGATATCTCCATTTTCTGTATCATACACTCTTTCATATCCTAATGTTGCATCACTTTGTTTTTGACTCATTATATCATAAGATTTGCTTCTGCTTTCCCATGCACTCATATATGAATCAAATGCTCTTTGTATTGAAGCATTTAACGCAAGGGCTTGCTTTGTTTGGCTATTTCCATCATCTATTGTTTTTTTAACATAGCTATCTGTAAATTCTATTGAATTAACTGATTTTAATAATATATCTTTGTAGTCTACAAATTCGTCTTTTTCTGCGGTTACTGCCATTATGTCATATACCATATAATAAAGCATATCTACTCCACCATTATATTGATTTCCAAAATTAACTATTGATGCCATAAATAATCCTTCACCTGGTTTACCATTATCTCCTGTAAATGTTCCTCTTAGTACTTTACTATCCAATGCCACGCTTTTCATAGATGCACTAGACTCAAATTCTTCTTGTTTTGTAAAGTTTGTGAATTTAGGAAATTTAATTGTAGAAAATGATGGTTCTATTGAATTCATATATGCTGTTATTTCATTAAATTTTTGATAAAACCCTTCTGTTGTTGGATTATCTAAAACTACCGCATCTGCAAATAGCTTGTATTGAGAATTATTTCCACTTAAATTGTAATAGTTTTGCCAAAAGCTTTTTGCTGATGCACTTTTTAGTAATGGTTGAATTTTTAACATTAAATATACTTGGTTATTTGTATTTTGTGGGTCATATACTCTAATTGTGTAAAAGATTCCTGTTCCTCCTGTTTCAACTGTCCATCCTTTTGGTTTTTTCATTGAAAAAGTGTCTGATGTATATTCTTCTAATGCTAATTTACTTGCTTCGTTTTCTACTATTTTTACATTTTCCTTTTTAGCTTTACTTCCTGTTTTATCCAATTTACCGTCACTACCTTTGTTATTATTATTAATAAGCATTACTGCTAAAACAATAATTACTATTATAGCTACAATAGAAATTATCATCCATATTTTATTTTTCTTGCTCTCCTCCATTTGTTTCCCCTTTCTTTATTTGTATTGCCTTTATTATATAGTATTGCCTTTTTTTATGCAATAATGTATCTTCTATATTTAACAAATAGGTCATCTTTTTAGATAACCTATTTATTACTAAAATTATTTATTTAAGTTTCTTTTTTTAATAATCATTGTTGCTGTTATTCCAGCTACTGCTACTGCAAATACTGATATGTATACAGCAATGTTATCACCTGTTTTTGGGTTATTTGTTTCATTCTTTGTTTGTTCTGTTTTTTCTTCAACCTTTGTTGCAATAATTCCATATTGACTTAAATGTGATGTTTCAAATACTATATATCCATCTTCTACTGTTGCTGGTATTGTTTCTTTTATTTCATCATTTGAAATATATACTACTTCATATTTGCCAAATCCTTTTAAATCTTCTGGTAGGGCAATTCTTATTTTCATTTTAGTATCACTAATTTTAACTATTTGACCGTTTTCTAATACATTTATATCTACTACATATTTAACATTTTTGCTTGTTAAATCTTTTTTAACTTCTACAGGTTTAATATCTAGTTTGTAGTCTTTACTAACTTCTTTTGCGAATTCAATTTTTGCTTTTGTTTCTCCTGTGCTTTCAATTTCTTTTACTGTTTCTTTAGCAGGTTGTTCTGGTTCTCCTGAAATTTTAGTCCAAGAAGCATATAAAGTAACATTTTTATACCTCTCATAACCACTTTCTTCTTTTATTAAAGTATCTTTTTCAAATTCTTTATCTGTTTCTTCGTTCTTATCCCATGTTCTCCAGTAAATATACTCAATCTTATCTTCACTTCCATCTTTTTTAGAATTCCAACCATTAAAAGTATATCCTTCTCTTACAGGTATATATGGTAAAAGTGACATAGATGTTCCTGAATTTCCACCACCTAAATAGTCATATTTGCTAGATGTTTTACCATCAATAGTTCCTCCATTAGCATTTAATATTAATACAATTCCATCTCCTTCAAAATTATCTTGAGTATATGTAGCAGTTAAATTAATTGCAGCATCCTTTGCGAAGGCACTTGAATTAATAGAAGTAACAATTTTTCCATCTAAATCCCAGCCCTTAAAAGTATATCCTTTTCTTACAGGAGTATATTTTGTTAAATCAATTGTTTTAAATTCTTCTGCTTTACTTTCCAATGTTAATTTTGCTTTACCATTTATTGTACCTGCAAAAGCATCAAGTGTTATATAATATTTTCCACTATCTTTTAATCCTTTATCTGAAAATTTAGCATTAAGAGTTAATCCATTAGTATAATTAACTTCTTTGCCTGTTGATGTATAAAAATAGCCACTACCAGTAAAGTCTGCTATTGCTAATTCTTCACTAGCTTTTGTATTTTCTGCCATTTCCCAATGTGAAAATTCAGTTTTGCCATTAAAAGGAACAATTCCTTTTGTTAATTCAGATAATTTAACTGTTGTTTCTCCTTCTTCAATATTAAATCTTACAAGCTTGGTATACTCACCATCAAAACAGCCTTCATATTCATTAGTAGTTAGTACTAATGAATATTTTCCATCATCACTAATTGTAGCTGCATTTACTCTGTTTGAAAAAACAAACAAACATGTAACAGCTAAAATAATTGTTAAAAATATTAAACTTTTTTTAATTTTCATTTTTCTTTTCCTCCTATTATTTTCTTAATTTTTTTCTTTTTGCATTAACTAATGCTAATGTAATTATTCCTAATATAGCAATTGAAAACATTACAAAGTATACTATAACATTATCACCTGTTTTAGGATTTGCAATTGTATTCTCTTTTTGAACATCATTGTTTGTTAAATTGTTATTTTCTTGTTTTTGTTCATTTTTATTATCTTCTATATTTGTATTTTGTTGTTTTTCTTTTATTGTGAATTTTGTTATAGCTTCTCCATTATCTGAAAAAGCAACCTTTAATGTATGTTCTCCAACAGATAATGTTTTTAAGTATTCATCTTTTAAAGTAATAACTGTACTTCCTGATTTTGAGTCATAATTTGTAGAATCTACTAATTTATTGTCTACATATACTTTGTTTGTAAATAGGCTATAGTCTGCATCTATTCTAAATGTTGCATTTTTTGATTCATCAATTGTATATGTTTGATTTGCTCCTTCAGTAAACTTATATTCTTTAGGACTAACTTCTTCTTTTACATATTGGAATGTAAAATCATAAGTACATCTAGTATAATAATCAGTTCTTGTTTCATTTATGATGCCACCCTCAGTGCCATCATAATTCAATGCCGAACCTGTATATTTAGTATGAAATCCTTTAAAAACTTCACTTTTTTTAGTTCCAACATTTACTGCAGTTAATATTGCTTTATTTTCTGATTTATTTCCTACTATCTTTATAACAGCTTCACTTTCATTGTCTGTTGCTAATAGACCTTCATTGTCTCTTTTGTAATATAGTGTTTTATCTAAATCTGCAAATGATTTTAACCCATTTGTAAGTTCATCATCTTTAGAAAAATCAATCACATATTCTTGCCCACCAGTTAAATCAATTACACCTTTTGATGATATATCATTATAAACATTTTTAACTGTTGTGTTAACGACAGTTCTTGTTCTTACAAGTTTAACATCTAATGTTCCACTAAATTTACTTGATTCTAATTTAAATATAACTTTAGAATTAAGTGTTGTTGTAGCATAATACCAATCATTAATATTTAATTTTACTGGTGCAGGTCCTACCACACTTCCAGTATCTTCTGCTGGGATTTCTTGTATTACAAATTCATAATCTGCTTCGTTTAAATCAATTATCATATTATTTGAAATATTTGTAACTAATTCATCACCTTTAAATAATTGTACTTTTCCTATTTTGCTATATTCTACATAACCATCATGAATAATCCCACCTTTAAAATTTAATGTTACTTCATTTTTGCTTTCTGCATATACTTTGTTTATAGCTGTTGGGAATAGTATGCTAACCAATAAACAAATCATCAATAAAATTGATAGGATTTTAACTTTTCTCATTCTTTTACTCCTTTCCCATTATATTTATATTCATATATTATCATATTAAAGCTTCTATTCTATAATTTTTACCAATTTTTCCGTGACAATTTGGTAATTGTTTTTTTACTATTTTTATGATATGTTATAATGTGAAAAAAGTGCTAATTAGGAGGCTATTATGACTTTTTGTGATAAATTAAATAATTATATAGAACAACTCGAATGTTCTTCTCAAGAACTAGCAAATGCATCTGGATTATCTTCTGTTGTTATTAGTCGTTATCGTAATGGAGAAAGAACTCCAAATATAAAAAGTAAACAACTAGAAAGTTTATCTAATGGCTTGTACAAAATAAGTGCTGATAAAAAAGTAAATTTTTCTAAAGAAGAGATTTACAATGCTTTAGCAAATACACTTAGTGATATTGTTATCGATTTTGAACAATTGAGCAAAAATTTTAGTGAGCTTGTTTCTACTCTAAATATTAGTATTGCAGATTTATCTCGTTCTATTGGATATGATTCTTCTTTTATTTCTAGAATTCGTACAGGAAACAGAAATCCATCTAAACCTAAAGAATTTATTGAATCAGTATCTAGTTTTATCGTAGCAAAATACAGCTCACCTGATAATAAAAAGGCTGTTTCTATCCTTATAAACTGTGAATTAGAGGATTTAAATGATTCTTCTAAATACAATTTAAAATTAATGGAATGGCTTTCTACCAACTCTGTTCCTACTCATAATTACATTAATGATTTCTTAAATAATTTAGATACATTTGATTTAAATCAATATATTAAAGCTATACATTTTGATGAGATGAAGGTTCCTTTTGTTCCATTTTATAAACAAGCTTCTAAAAATTATTATGGTATAGAAGAAATGAAAAAAGGCGAGTTAGACTTTTTTAAAGCTACTGTGCTTTCAAAATCTACAGAGCCTGTTTTTATGTGTAGTGACATGCCTATGGAAGATATGGCACAAGATGTTAAATTCGGCAAAAAGTGGATGTTTGCTATTGCTATGACATTAAAAAAAGGGCTTCATTTAAATATAATTCATAATTTAGATAGGCCTTTTAACGAAATGATGCTTGGTCTAGAAAGCTGGATTCCAATATATATGACTGGTCAAGTTTCTCCATATTATTTAAAGGGAATTCCTAACTCTATATATTGTCATTTCAATTATGTATCTGGCACAGTTGCCCTTACTGGTGAATGTATTAGTGGATACCATAATGAAGGAAAGTACTCTTTAATAAATAACAAAAACGAAGTTGCTTATTATAAGACAAAAGCAGACTGTTTGTTAAAAAAGGCTACTCCACTTATGGAAATTTATAGAGCAGAATCTAAAAATGCTTTTACTGCTTTTATATCTTCAAGTGCTAAACATAATGGCAATAGAAGAAGAATTTTATCTTCACTTCCAATTCATACTATTTCTGATGAGCTTCTTCTAAAAATATTAAAACGTAATAAAGTTTCTGATGAAGATATTGAGATTATAAAATCTGCAGTACAAGAACAAAAAGATATAATTTCAACTATATTAAAAACAAACAAATTTGAAGATGAAATCTCTAAAATTTCTAAAGAGGATTTTGATAAATCTCCTCTTACTTTATCTCTTTCAAACAGTTTTTATGAGAAAAGAATTTATTATAATTATGATGAGTATTTGGAGCATTTAGAATTAACAAATGAATATGTAAAGAATAATAAGAATTATATATTAACTAATAATCCTAACCATACTTTTAGAAATATACAAATTTCTATTTGTGAAAATCAATGGGTAATGGTTTCTAAAGATACTAGTCCTTCTATACATTTTGTAATTCATCACCCAAAACTTAGAAATGCTATTGAAAACTTTGTACCACCTGTTGTTGAATAAAAAAATAAATGGCATTAATCTGCCATTTATTTTTTTCTCTAGCCCAGTTCCTATTGCTGTAAATGAATCATATCCAAGAGTTTCTATATATTTATCTCTTTCATAAAATGTTGATGTATGGTTATGGTAAGCATTAGTTGTATAGCCAAGCTTTTTAAATACATTTGGATATGAATATGGTTCATAATTGCCTACTATTTCTTTAAAGCTCCAAACGCCTTCTTTTGGAAGTACAGAAAGGTCTGTTATATATTCTCCATCAGCTGTGCTTACTGGGAAAACAGGTGTATAGAAATTATCAAATTGAAAGCCTTCACTATATAGTTTGTATAAATTAGGTGTTATATCTTCTCGTATTGCAAGTGAACTAAAGCTTTCCCCTACTATGGCAATTATATTTTTTCCTTCAAACATTCCTGTATATTCATTTTTGTTTGTTGGTTGTTTTTCTTTAAAATATTCATGTACCTTTATAACCTTTTCATCTGTTTCTGATTCTATTAATTTGTCAAAATCTATGTCTGTTACGTTATACTCATACTCTTTTATAGTTTCTCCATCTACATATAAGTTAATTGGCAGATTCTCTTCAAATCCAAACAAGAATCTTTGTAAATCTAGCCTCATTGTTGTTAATACTCCCATGTTTTTTGCTGTTAATTTTGGTATATGTATATTGTAGTATAGGTTTTTGTTTGAATACATACTGTTAGTATTTATTATATTTATGCATACTAAAGCTATTATTTGTATTAAAATTAATGTTGCAAATTCTATTGCTATTTTCTTTATGCTCTGTCTTTCATATATTAATATTTTCTTTTTGTTCAATATTATCAAAATTATTAGTGGTATTATAATAAGTAGTATCGCATACCAATTTTCTAATATTTTGCTAAATATAACATCCATAAACTCTGTTACTTGTTTGCCATTTATAATTGAATATACAGACAAAAAGGCTTCATATATTTTATAATATATTATTTGTGCTCCAAATAGTATTGTTATGGCTATTGTTAGTATATATGTTATTATTTTGTTTATTTTTTTACTAAATAGTAATGAGATTATTGTTAAAGTTATTGCTATTGGTATTGATAGTAAAGCAGTTAAAAATATTCCACTTTCTGTTTTGTTTATTAGCCCTGAAAATACTATTTCTTGGTATATTATAAATAATGTATAGTATATTGCTAAATTTATTTTTTTCATTTTTGCTCCTTTTTAAGCTAAACAGGCATCCTTTTTAGGATACCTGTTTTCTTGTTGTTGTTTATTATTTAATAAATGTATATGTTGCGATATTTTCATCAACTGATTTAAATGCAATTGAATCATAATAGTCTGAACTTATTTTTACTACTGGTCTAAGTGTAAGATCTACAGATCTGATGTATCCAGTTGTCTCGCTTGGTATTTCTGTATATACATTGTCTCCATATTCTCCTGCTGCCGAAACCATTCTTAATCCATATATAGTATTTCCTTCATTTGTTTTTACAATTCTTGAACCCAATATATATGATTTAGCACTACCACTATCTGTTGGCATTATTATTCCTAGCGCATTCATTTGTTCACAGTCTTCTAAGTAATAGTTATCTGCTGGCCAACAATCAGGATATTGAGTTGGGTCATTAAGAGGCCCTCCAACATTTCTAACTTTTTCTGCATAAGTTTTAATATTAACATCACTTTCACAAGCTGAATTAAGTCTATTTAGCACATCATATCCTTCCTCTGCGAAGTAATATTTTATAGTATGTCTATATACTTTATTAGAAATCAATTGTAGCCCATGGCTATTGTCATTGTATAATACTTTATAGTAAGTTCCATCTTGTTCGAAATTATCTCCTGGCTTAATTACATCAATTGGATTATTAATTGACCAAGTTTTTACTTTTTCTTCTCCATTTTCTGTAACTGTTACTGTTACTTTTATTGGTGTTCTTTCTAGTTTTGTGTCTTCACTTTCAAATGCTGTAGCAAAAGCTGGTGCTTCATCGTCTCCAACATTTTTTCCATTAAACTTTATTGTAGCTTTATTGTTTTGCAATTTATTCATTAATGCATACAATCTAGTCCATTCGTCTATTGATAATTCATTTTCGCCAGTCAATCCCCAATCTGAGTTAAGTGCTTTAACCATTTCTCCTGGTGTGATTTCTCCTTGTTCAGCTATTTTTTCCCAACCGTCTTCTACTGAATTTATTGTTACCTTTGTTTCCTTACTTGCAAACTCGCAGAATTCTTTTTGGTAATCAAATCCACTTTGGGGTATAAAGAATATTCTCTTTCCTGTCTCCCCTTCCAAATTGGTTTCTACTATTTTGCAATTAATTATAAGTTTATCTTCATTTTCTATTTCTTCATCTGTTATTTCTCCTCCTGCTGTTACTTTAAATTTATTTCCTGTTTTTTTATTTTCACATAAATATGTTCCTGTTGTTTCTGTTACTCTCCACTCATCACCTAATTCTTGTTCTAATTTTGTTTTGTCAATTTTTCCTGTTGTTTCATCGTAAGCGAATGCTACTGCCATATTTAGTTTTTCTCTGTCTACTTCTTTTTGTGTTCCTTTTGCTCCAATTCTTGCTTTTTCAAATAAGCCTCCATTTATTGCTGTTGTAACTGTTACGCCTACTAATATTAACATTACTATTATTGTTATTATTAGGGCTATTAGGGTTATTCCCTTTTGTTTTTTCATTTGTTTTTCTCTCCTTTTTAAACCGATTTATATTAATATTATAGTGTATATATTTTCTTTTTGTCAATGCTTAAATTGTTACATTTTTGTTACATTTTCTCCTTTTTATATAAAAGTAAAATGGCAGAATTCTCTGCCATTTTACTAATTTTTAATTAGAGTTTACTTTTTCCTTAAGCTTATTTATAAGCTTTTCGTATGTTACCGGTCCAAGTCCTCTAACCTTTTTGATTAACATATCTTTATTTTCTTCTAATACGTCAATCATTTCGCCGACATCCATTTTCTTTTTTGCCAAAGTTTTTCTAACTACTGTCTTTTGATTTTCTTTTAGGTAAAAAATATTTACTCATGTTGTTGCCTTCATTTTCAAGCAATGATATCTTATTTTTTATTCCTCCATATCCTGTAAGTGACCCATTTGCTCCCACAACTCTATGGCATGGAATTATAATGCAAATCCGTGTCTTTTAGCTATTGTTTTTGCTATATCATTGTATGTTATGGTTTCTCCAAATTTATTATTACTTTTCTGTTACTTGTTTTGCATTCTCTTTATTGGTATCTATACTTATTCCTCTTGTCTTTAAATTTTCTATTACTTCTTTTTTCTTTTCTTGCCATTCTTTTGAATTTATTACATCAAACCCTATTGATGCGGTCCCAACATTTTTTCCTTTTCCAAATATTTGAACGGCAAGCCCTGCTTCTGGATTTTCTTGTACAAATTCATCATCATTTAACTGTTTTCTACTATATGAATGTGTTGTAAAATCTAATTCTTCTAAAAATTTTATTTCTCTTTTTATTACTGCTGGAGATATCATATATATACTATTTTTACCTTTAAATTTATAAAAATTTTCATCTTTTAAAACTTTTATTTTGTCAATTGCATCTAGCAAATGTAAATTCACTAAGTCAATTGTTTTTGATATTCCATTCTTTGCTATTGATTCGTGCAAATCTGTTGGCAAGTGTAAGTGAATACAATCTCCTGCTATTCCATAGGTAAACATATCATTAATAGGATATTTTTCTTCATTTTGATTTAACTGTCTCTCTGCAATTTTCTTTGTGAAAAAGTCTTTTATGCTTTCTTCATTGTTACCTAGTTTTGCTGTGGCTTGCTCAATAGAATCCTCATCTCTTACGTCTATTTCTCCAAGCAAATAATTTACTAATTTTTCATTTTCTGGTGTTCTTATTGATATTAAAATATTTTTTACTTCTTCTTTATTCATAATACCACTCCCATACATACATTATATCATAAAGCTTAGAGTTAAGCAAAAAGCGGCTTATAAAATGGAAGGAAAATTTATTGCTATTCAATTATAATGAAATATTAAAACATATAAGAATGATTGTCAAATTAAAAAACCTATTTCTAAGTACAAACTATATAAATCTGAAAAAGGAATATATACCCTAGAAGATTTTAATGAAGCATTAAACAATTTTTAAAAGGAATTCCGAAATACTGGATTTCTGGGATGTTTTAATGGAATCCCATTTGCCTACTTAACAAGATTCGTTAAAATGTTGTAAAAAAAGCTAAAAAGTGGTAAAATTATTATGTTCATTTGTGGATATCCTGTTTTCAGGATGACTCGAGGCTGATTTTATAAAAAAAATTTTTTCAGGAGGTTAGCTAAATGAAAGCAAGCAGAGAAAAAATCAAACTCTTAATTGAGTTGTCGCCTACTGTTGAAGAAGCTGACAAAATAATTGAGGAAAACTATGGTTTTACTACCATAGCAGAAAAAATGGCATTTCTTAAAGGAATGTTTGATGTTCAAGTTGTTAGCAAACGCGCCCCAGCAGGAACTTCTAAGGAAAGAACTGCAGAAAAGTCCTATTGGACTATGCTTAATGCTATTCTTGTATGTCCAAATACAGCATTAAAAAAGTCTCAAATAACTGATTGGTGGATTGCTGATGACGAATCAATAATGGCATTTATTAACATTTTTTCTGGAAAACCTTTAAGCAAAGATTTACTTGTGGTAGGTTATCTCGATAAAGACAAGAGAGAATTGGCAACAAGTACAAATCGGGTGGTAAGAGTAACTAAAAAAGGTGTAATAACTGCAAAAGGTACTTATTACCCATTCGAAGAAGCACATCCATTGTATCTGCAATTTCTTGTTGAAGTTAACAAAGAAAATACTTTGATAGCAACCAAATGGAAATATGCGTGCGAACGCTGTAAAAGAAAAATTATTGCTGACATTGTAAGAGCAGATGGAATACAAGAAGGTGTTACTTTTGATTTTATTCCGAGTAAAGGATATCCGGAAAGATTCAAAGGATACTCAAAAGATTTATCTGCTCATGTCATTCTTACAACTTTTTCGAAAAGAAATGTATGTATAAGAATTGCAATTCCTGGTTCTGTGAAAGAAGATATATATTGGAATTCGTGCGTTTCTGAAGAAGATATTTTGGAAAGAGTAAGATTAGTACAAAATATTTTTGCAGAAAAATTCAATTAATCACTCATCGACTTGCGAAAGTAGAGAGGCAAATAACAGCTTTGTTATTTAGCCTCTCTATCTTTTATAATTTAATATCTAACTTATTCTTTACAAACAATTTCAAAATTTGCATTGATTTTTTTTGCAATAATATTAATTAGTTTATATATAGCCGAAATCGGCAAGCCGCGTCAGAAAAAATGTCCACTGGACATTTTTTACCTTCGTTTCGGCAGTCCTTAACCTGCTCGAAACTTGGCAACTTCCTTTTCGATTTCCGGCATTTGGGTAACAAAAAAGACTTAAAGCTTTGCT
>ENA-OOWZ01000192-OOWZ01000192.1-human-gut-metagenome-genome-assembly--contig:-NODE-192-length-34287-cov-45.927933_pt1 | contig 34287 bp, 48 predicted proteins | sample MGYA00241580_ERZ501329 | MGnify/ENA primary metagenome ERZ501329 (study PRJEB25962, sample SAMEA2042923) | human gut metagenome | biome: human gut; feature: human-associated habitat; material: faeces... | reverse complement strand
AAGCACTTATTAAGCTATCTATATAATTTTGCTTTTCAGTAGCTGCCTGTTTACGGACATCTAAGTTGTAATCTCTAATATCTTTATCTAATGATTGTTGTGTAGCAATAATACTATTTAACTGTGATAGAGCTTTTTCTCGCATAACTGGAGCTATTTGCTGCATAGCTTTAACTTTTTGTATTCTACTAAATTCTTCTGGAGATAGATATGGTACAGAACCTGACGGTACTCCTGTCATATATTGATAGTATTCAATAGCTTGATTTTCTGGAGTATAGTAGTTATCTAAATCATTAAATGTGTCATTAGCTATTTTGTTAAACATTTCTTGATATGCATTGATGTAGCTTTGTTGAGTTTGTTGTTGAATTTGTTGTTGTTCAATTTCTTGAGGTACTACATGTTTTTGTCGATACTGCTCTACTAAATCTCCATCTGCATCATATTCGTTTAGACCATTTGAGTAGCTTTGCTGGTTATTTTGAACCGCAGCTAACAAGCTATCCTTTTCTTGATACAATTGAGCTTTTGTTTCTGGAGGAATGTTGTAACCGCGTTGTTCTAATTTCTCCATCTCTGCAATCTGATTATTAACATTCGCAAGCATATCATTATTTTTTTGAGTTTGCATTGTTAAGTAATTATCTGCATCTGTTAAAGCTTCATTTACATTAACTGGTTTACCAGTTGAAAAATCATATATCTTTTCACCAACTACATGATACTTTCTTCCTGATACTCCTGTAAGATACTCTGGTATGTAACTTTCTAAATCTGGATAAGCCATTCCAGTTTCATATTCATTTTCCTGTTCTGGAGTAGTATTTCTTTTTATACCTAGTTTATTTAGTGCTGCCTTAGTTAGATTATCACCTGCAACGTATCCTAGTCCACCATATAATAGTTTTAATAATGAATTTCCTGGAATAAGACTTGAACCAATTCTAGCTGTATTTGCAACTGTTTTAGGAATTAAACTATCATCATTTTCTTTAAATGCTTGCCATAAATCATAGGTAGACAATCCTACATTACCTATAGCGCCTAGTATTCCATTACTACCTTTAGCTTTTGCTATAACGTATTTTGGTGAATTTTTAATGATACTTCCTAGTTGGTCAACAAATTTTAGTAGATTAGGAATTTCTTTTGCGCTTTTTATTCCTAATTCATCTGATAATTGTTTTAACTTTTTACCATTTTCAACAATTCTTTTTGCGAGTTTAACTTCTTCAACTGTTTTACCTGATGCTCTAAATACCTTAGATTTTGATATAGCGTCATCAATAGAACCTTTTAGTAATGTGCTACCTTGTTTAACTTTTTCTACAACAGTCGGAGATTTTTTAACAATCTGCTGTCTAAATTTACCAGCTATATCAGTAACATATTTTGCAGCTACTTTAGCTCCTTTATCCTTGAATACCTTAAGTGCTTTTGATGCTATTTGTGGAGCTTTTATAGCTAGTCCAACTGGTAAAAATGATACTAAAGTATCAATCAATACATCTGGATTTTCTATTGTTTTATTAGCTACTTGAGCTGGAGCTAATGCTAATTTATTGAAGAACTCAAGTGACTTTCTATGTAAATTTGAATAGTTGTTATCTTTAGCGTCTGCTGGTTGTCCAGCTACTAATGATAGACCTGCTAGTGGTAGTAATTTCTTAGTACCTTTTAATGTACCACGCATTCCCTCTGTAAATACAGAATTAATAAATTTATTAGCATCTTTTTTAGCTGATTTCATTGATTGTAAGAACTTTTGTGCCTGTGTAGAGTTTCTAAATCCACCGTATAGCACTTCTATTACTTTTTTATTTACCATAGTAATCTCCTTTATGCAATTGTGTTTCGTCCACCAAAACCACCAGTATTACCATATCTTCTATTTACACTCCATTTATTAACCGCTTGATTTAAGTTGTTAAAAAATCCTTGAGTTTGTGGAGCTTGAACAAATTTAGTCCATGATTGGTCAATATACTTTTGTTGATCATTATTAAAACTAGAAGATGAAGTATCTGCTAATCCAGATAATGTACCTCCTACTCCTGTTAATATTCCACCTATAGCTTGACCTCCTGGTATAACACTTGCTATACCTCCTGCTGCTGATGCTACTTTACCTAATGAACCAAGCCAAGCATTATTAGCTTCATCTACTTTTTCTGCTGCTGTAGCTCCGTAGTTTCTATTAGCATAATTTAGCTGTGTAGCTCCTGATAGTGCAGCTAATTCATTTTGTTGAAGTTGATTAGCTTGCGCTACATTCTGGTTTAACACATTAGCTAGATAATTTTGTTGACTATAAGCATTTTCATTTATTTGTCTATTAGTTTCACTGTTGGACCCAAATGCAGCTTGACCTCTTAACATATTAGCGTTTTGTGCTAAGTATTTATCAGATAGTAAATCTAGCTGTCTGTTATTAAGCTTATCAGTCCAATAATCAGTTCGACCAGAGTAATCAGTTACGTAATCTTGAATTAGACCTAAGTTAGTGTTGATGTACTCATTTGATTTAAGTCCTGATTGCATTACTTGTTTGTTGTAGTTTTTTTGATTTTTCTTTGATGCCATATATCTGTCCTTATTCTTTGTATACACTGCCCTGTAAATTAAATATCAATTTAAAAATATTCAATTTGCAAGACAGCGTTAGCTGTCCTGCTTTGATTATTAACCTCCTGTTAATGTAAAGTAACCACGAGCTCCACATAATGGATTAGTTACCCTAGCACCATAAACGATTAAACCTCTAAGAATATCTCTATAACTATCTGGGTCTGGTATAACTTCTGCTCTACTTTGAGTAAAAGCTTCTGTTACCAAGTTTCTAGTACCACAAATAATTTGTAAGTGTTTATTTGAATCATCTGACATGTGGTCTAAGCTTTCATCGAGTACTATTTCGAAACCTCTGATAACTGGGACATTACCATAGAATTCTTTAGCTTCTGTTCTTGGACCTGCTTTTGTATATGCTTCGATAATTAGTTCATACAAATCACCTGGCACTGCTAATACTGGTAATGCTTCACGAACTTGTACACCTAGAACACCTGGTACTTCACCACCTTCACCATCAAACGCAGTTTGTTCACCTGATAGTTCTGATACGTTGTCCTGTGTTTCTTCATCTACAAATCGATACTTACCATATTCCATAATAGCACCAGTTTTCATAAGTTGAATTCTAAATTTAGTTAAATAACTTAGAACGTTATCAACTGTTAATTGAACTGGAGATGCTGCTGTACCACCACCAATAACTGGAATAGTACTTTCTTCATTAATAGCAGCCATAACTGCTGTGTTACGCTGTTGAACTACTTTATCTTCGCATGCAAGTCTATAGCCTTTTTCAATGTCATGATAAGTTTTTAGTTGCATTTCCCAAGGTAAACCAACTGCATATCGAATTGGAGTATCAAGGTTTAAAGTTATTGTTGTTGAATTAGCATCACTGTATCCACTTGGCATAGTCATACCTGCGGTAGTAGCTGTACCAACTACAGATAAATCAGGTTTAATGATTTTTACTGCATCGGCTTTATCTCCACCAGGATTATGAAAGTTATGGTTAACTATTCTAGCTGCAAAACCACCAGTACTTTCTTTCAAAGTGAATAACATTTGTTCTGCCCAACGTTCGGTTGTAAATGCTGTCATTTTAACTCCTTAAATTAATGTTAGTTCTAACACTTACACTTAGTATATAACTAACAATTTTACCAAGTGTATATAAATAACTATAGTTTTTATGCTTTTACTTCAATAATTCTTAAATTTGCTGTATTAATTAGCTTAATACCATAGAATGCTGTTATACATAATACATCAGAGAACGTATTTACATCTTTTGCAAGAACTACTTTTGGTTCTGTAAATGCTACTGCATAACTGTCATTACTACCTACTACACCTTCACTAGTACTACTAAAGCTTTCAGCAGTAGTATCTACATGTATTTTTGTTTCAACATAAGGTTTTATATCTCCGTTTACTAATGCTGTTTGATATTCTCGATATGTTGCATATGGTAGTAAAACTGTAGGTAAATTCATATAGTAAAGAGCTGGATATGCTACATCATTCTTAGATGCATAATAATTTTCTGCTGTTTCTCCAATAACTTTTGTATCATAATCTGGTTGGTCAGAAGAAATATTATATGTAACTGGAGCACCATTATCATATCTATAAATTGAGTATTTTTGTCCAGTTCCGTTATATTGATTATCTGCAATTACATGTCCAAGAGTTTCAGCAAGAGTAGTTTGCGCAGTAATTTTAGATATTCCAGCAATATTAGTTACGATATCAGCTTGAATAGCATGAGATATAGCATTTTTAAAGCGAACTGCAAAGTCTGATTTTATCATATTTTGTAAATCAACATTTGTTTCTAAATCTACTTCATTAGGAATTGTGTAAGATAGTCTTAGAGATTGAGTTAAGTCAATGTCAACAGTATTGTCAATATTATCAATCTTATATGTTGATGCAGTGATTTCTCCGTCTGCTAAAGTATCAGTTTGTGTTTTTGTTCCACCTATTGTAAAATTAGTTGTTGAAGTTGTAGTAGTATCTACAGGCGCACTACTACTATCTGTACCTGTTTGTTTTAGTACATCACCAGATACAATTGGATTAGGTACTATAATAGTTACTCTTGATGCTCTAACTCCATTGTTATTAGGACAATATATTGGAGTTGAAAACGGTAGTAGTTGACTTCTATCAGCAGGTGCTATAACTGCTCTTGATAGAATACTTGATAGTTTACTTTCATTAAAATTTGTCATAATTTACTCCTATTGATTGTTATTGTTATTACTATTTATTGTATTTGTTATCATATCATCAAACACTGAATTAACACCTGATATATGTAATTTTTCGAGTATCCATCTAAATAACATTAATGCTTGTACTGGTTGTAATCCTTGAATAACTGCACCAAACATCGGCATATTAATTAAAGATAACAGTACGTTACTTTCTTGTTGGTCTTTTGCTATATCTACGTCAATTTGCAAACTTTCTGGAAATATATCAGATATTCCTTTTAGTGCAAATTTCATAATTTCAAGTATATCAGATAATGCTGGAAGAATTAATTGTTGTTTTATTTTGTTTGATAAGATATTTAATATACCAGATGCACTATCAGCTAACATCATAGCTTCGCCTAAAGTTCTAACTGAACCTCCGCTTTCTCCTAGAGTATATTCATTAAGTCCTGTTGCTTGCTGTGATAGTAGTTGAGTACTAGTCTGAATTGATATTAATCCGTTTACATCTAATTGACCTGGTAATAATGCTCCTAATTGAGATGTATATGTAGAAGGTAGTTTAAGATACTTAGTTATTTCAGCTTCTTTAAATGCTTTTGCGTCTAGTGAATAAGGTCCAGTTCTAATTGGATTTACATTTTTATCCGAATAATCAAATAGTATTTTATACACATCCCTTGATAATTCTGATGCTGTTAAAACTGGATAAATTGGTGAACAATCATCATTTTTATCGTTGATACTGATAGAACGTATAGTAGTTAAATCTCTACCTTTTTCTGCGTAAATAACTTGACGTCTAAATACAATAATTAAGTAGTTATCAAGTTTGTTGTTTACAACTAAATCACCTATGAATACTCTTATTTCTGCTACTGACTCTGCATCTGCTGTAGCGTGATTAAATAATTCCATTCTACGATAGTCACTTAAAAATGTGTAACTAAACGCTAGTTCTGGTGTTACTCGTATAGTAAAAAACCCTGGACCTGGTTGTTCATAATCATAAACTATTTTAGCTGATTTAACTCTATTTAATAGAATATCTGGTAATGGTGTACCAGTTTCCATGTTTACATCTAATACTAACGTAGCGCATCCGTATTTTATAGCATCATCAATTAGTAAATCATTTTGTGATTGAAGTGCATCAAGGTATCCTTTTAGAACTTCTGTTGGTCTATCTAAATCATCTTTATAGTTACTAGATGTAAGTCTAAAACTATCTCTTAGAGATAATAGAGATTGATGAAGGAATTTAAAGTATGCGTTATATGCATAGGTCATATTAACATTCTTTATTACTCCTTGCTCTTTATTATTTATTGCATCTCTAATCTCACGACCTTTTCTATACCTAGTGTACCATTCTTGAACATTTCTAAGTCTTCTATATAGTGCTGATTGTACCAAAGCTAAATCTCGCTCTGTAGATACTTTTGTTCCTGTACCAATGAAGAATGGTAGTCCATTAAATGTTTTTACTTGTGTCATTATTAATATCCTTTTGTTGTTTCTTCAAAATACATTAAATAGCTTATTGCATCAATCGCATGAGGTGTATAAATTAAATCTGGTTCTATATCCAGTTCTTGTTTTGTTGGATTTAAAATTTTACCAGTAGTTATATCAATACGTGTATTTTCAAATACATAGCTAGTTTTTTTCATGTTATCAAGATTGAACTTGTATCTGTCCTTTAATACATGTGTTCTAAATACTGATAGTCGCTGTGTAATTCTTGGATTACTTGGTAATACTCTTAGTTCAGTAAGAAGTCCTAAGCTATCAGCTACTCTTTCTATTAGAACATAATCATTATCTAGTCTTTGATTATATGCTCCTGCACTATCACCATATATAATAATCTTATTACAGTTATAAGTATCTATTAAAAACTCTAATACTGATTGAGCTTGTACTTCTGTATGTGTTTTAAGATTAAAATGCTCATGTAGAAAGAAGAAACGTCCATCACTAGAAATTAATCCAGATAACCAACATTGAGGTGAATAGTTAAAGTCACATGTAATAAATACAGAATAATTATCTGTTGGAATTTCAGTTGGAATACACTTTACTACTAATGGGTCAAAGTTAGATATTAGTGCATCATCAAGTGCTGGAGTTATTTTACCATTGATGAACTTCTCCTTTTCTTCTGCTGTCATATTTTTAGATAAACCATCGATATAGCCTTCTGGCAGATTAGTGTTTTCATATGAGCTTCCAATATAGACTTTTCCAGAAGTTAAACAATAGTGATTAGTTGAACTTGGTGGATTGGTATGTGTTAGTAATATTAGAGGTGCATCACCATTAACATATCTTAATCTACCTTGAAATTGTTTCAATACACTGTTTGATATTTTACTAGCTTCCTCAATATCTATAAAGTTAAACTCATACGTCAATATCTGTTTATAACTAGCACCATGAGTAATCATTATAGTTGTACCATTCGGACATAACCACATAGTTTTCTCTTTATTTAGTGATATTGGTTCTTGTCCTAGTATCTTTAAAAACTTTACAGTATATGCAAATGTATTATCTTTAACAAGTGGAATTGTTGGACCTGCCATACATACTTTCGACATAGGATAAGTATATATATAACATGCTGTTATCAATGCTCCTAGAAATGTTTTACCTGAACCAAGTCCACCTACATAATTTATAATATTTGTACTTCTAGGTCGTGCATATCTAACATCGTCTAGTACTTTTGTTTGTGTTGGAAGTAACTCTATTAACATTTTAGTGCATATACCTCATTACCATTTTTATCAATCTTAACCTTGAAACCTGTAAATCTTGAACCAAATTTATTTTTCATTTCTAGTAGTTCTTTATAGTTATCATCAAACATTACTATTTCTTCATCATCATATATAAAAAAGTTGTTTTCTAAGAAATCTGCTTTGGAAAGTTCAGTAGTGCCTTGAGCAACACATTCTACGTTAATAAAGTCTGCAAACTCTTTAAATATTAAATCTACATGTTTGTATGTTTCATAAGTTTCATGTCTAGCAGTTAGAACTAAATATGATATATTTCCACTATTAATAGTTTCAATTGCTTTAACACGATTGTATATCTTTTCGTTGATTTTACATAAACCAAACTTCATCTCAAGTGTGTGTATAAATGGATAAATCTTATAGTGTAGTTGCTTAAGTGTTTTATTCTGAGGTATAAATCTATCCATAAAATCAGCTATCGGACAATATATTGATGTTTTATCAAGGTCAAATATTACTAACAAAACTGTAACCTCTTGTTTCTTTAAAGTTAAATCCTGCTTCATTGAATGCCATAAATAAATCAAGTGGAGTAACAGAGTTACTATTTATATCCTTAAACTTAGTGACTATATATTGAATAGATTTATTGTCATTAAATACTGGTTCTCTAAGTGCATCAAGTACTAGGCCAGAACAAATATACTCATCTTTAGATTTATTGTTATCTTTCTTTAAATGTCCGTTTGTTAAGAACTTAAATATTGATTTATAGCTGTAGTGGTAGTTACTTGCTTTCGCAACATATTTTAATGCCAAATACACATCACAGTCATCAGAAATAGCAGTACGTTTAATTAGACTATTCTTATGTTTATCATCAATATCATTTAGTAGTAATATTCTTGTACCTTTTTCAAATGTTTTTGTTTTTGTATCATCAGTTTTGTATGTTGAGCTCTCAAATATAATTCTATTATCAAGCATTAGTAATACATGACTTGGTACAAAATCAGATGTTTGACTACCACGATACATCATGTTCGATACTTTTGATATAGCTTTTGAAATTAATGATGTTCCTTGTATGAATACTACTTCTAATTTGTGCATATTACTTAACCTCTTCTGTAGCTTTCTTTAAATCTTCACATTTGAATTTATTAATATTTCTTTGGATAATCACAATGATACCACCAGACTTTTTAACTACTACACTCTGATGGGTTTCATTACTCTTTTGTTGACGTTGAGATTTTAGGATAATACCTCCTGATGCCTCTACTTGTACATCTTGTGTAGCTACTTCTGCGTATGATACTTGTGGAGCTACCACCAGTACTCCCAGTAATCCTAATGTAATTAATAATCTTTTATGCATGTTGTTCACCTCTTTCAATTATTAGTTGTATCATTCTTATATTACAAGCTGCATGAGCTAAGTGCGATACGTTTGTTTCTTCGTCCTTTTTTGATAAATAATAATATTTATATAAATGTCTAAATAATGCAGGTACAAGTGTGTATGGATTTAAGTCTAGGAATGACCATGGGTGATACTTGCCTACACCAAATTCAAATACTTCTAACATTTCTTCAATATCTATTGTTTTTAATCCTGGTAAGCTATTAGTATCATGTTTCTTTATAGCACTAACTACGTCTTGTACTATTCCAAGAATATCAAGTTGTCCTACTGTTTTAAATGATGTAGATGGTAGTAACTCTCTGTAGTATTCTGGTATAAGTTGTATTAATTGGTCAAGTTGTAAATGCATAACCAGATATCCAAGTGGATTTTTACCAGCACTTTGTTTACCAGTTGTATTTTTAAAGTTATCAGCAATTGGATAATATGGAGTTATATCAAACTGCTTAAATATGTTTTCAATGTACGCTTGTTGTTCCAAGCTATTCATCTTTTCAAGTTTATTCCATAAATATTTTAGTGACACTCTGCCCAAGACCTCCCTACTTTAATATCGACTTGTAGTTTACAATTTAATCCTAAGTTTGTATTAACTCTATCAACTGCTTTATATACACACTCTTTGTATTTTTCCACATGTTCAGGTCTAACAGATGCTTGAATTTCATCATGAACATTAAGAGTAAATTTATAATCTACATCAGTCTTACCTAGTTCTTCATGTAGATATACTAAACAGTTTTTCATAACAACTGCACCAGAAGATTGAAGTAGAAGATTTAGCAAACTATGCTCACTTCTAGCTTGTAGTTCTCTACCATCAAGTCCTGTGATTGTGCCTTTTTGTTGATATTGATTTTTTAGATTATCTTGTAGTGTACCTAATCCTGGTAGTGCTTCAACAAACTTTGATATCGCTTTATTTACATCATCAACTGTATATTTTACTCCTGTACCTGCTGACAATCCTTCCGCTAGTTTCTTCTTTCCTGCTCCATATAAATAAGCATACTCAAAAGTTTTTGCTTGTCTACGTGTTTCAAATCCTAGTGTTTGTTGTGTCCAAGTATGTATATCACCATTTTCAATAATATCAACACTAAAGTGTCTATCGTTGATATAATGAGCTAAGCACATATATTCAAGTCCTTTAGCATCAAAACCAACTTGTACATATCCATCATGAGGTATAAATAAGTTTCTTACTTCATATGCATATTTACCTTTAATACCTTTAATTGGACCATTATCATCTGTTCTCACACTTGGCATTGTTGATAGATTAGGTTTGTTATGTGAGCATCTACCAGACACAGTACCATCTGTGTATACTTTACCATGAATAATACCATCTTTATCAAGTAAGTTGTACAAGCTATTATCAGAATTATAAATCATCTTACGTATTTTATTCGCTGTTTTCCACAACAATAAATCTTTTATTTCTGAATACTTATCTTCAATTGATGCTAGTACTTCATCATCTAAACTTGGAGTTGGTTCATCTTTACCTTTTCTACGTACTAATGGTGGATTAAAGTCGTATTTTTCTTTTAGATACCGCATCCAATGATAAGTAGAACTTAGATTAAATGGAGTTATAACTTCTATGCATTCAATATCACCTGCTTTGATATTCTTATTTTTGTTAGCTCGTTTGTATACTTTAAATGTATAATCAGTGAATGAAGGTAATTTACTTAATAGTTCATTTGCAGCTACTACTTCATCTTGTTCAATCTGTGCATTTAATTTAAGCAAATTTTCAGTATCTATTTTATGACCATTTATTACTTGTTGTGATATACACCAAGAGAATTTATTGGAAAGTCCAATTACTGATTTCGGTATTTCATCTACGTTACACTGCCATAAAACTAATTCAGTTACTCTTACATCTTGTTGACAGTAAGCGCCCATTTCAGAAGTATACTTATCCCAAGCTTCATTCTTAGTCTTTTTACGTTCTTTCCATTCTTCATCAGTATACTCTTTACCAGTCATTGGATTAAATTTTTCAAATCCAAGGTCTTTTCCCCAGTCTTCTAAACTATGCTTTTGACGTTGAGGAAAAACAATACAAGATAAATTGAATGTATCAAGAACATTATGTGTAAACTTTCGTGATGGATAAAACTTTTCAAGAACTGGTATATCAAATTGAATTATGTTATGTCCAATCAATACTTCTGAATTTTCAAGGATATCTAATGCATCATTGATATTTGATTGTGTATATAGTTGAACATCACTGTCTATTCCAATTCTTTTTAAAGCTACACAATGTATAGTTGTGCAATCTTGGTAAAATCCATTTGTTTCTATATCAAATATTGTTTGCATGTCTATATTCTCTGGTAAAAGTCATCATCAAATTCATACTTTAAAAGTGTATCTATTCTTGGCTGTATTTCAGAAATAACATTAGCTAATACATCTACTGGAATATTACTAATTCCTGATGCATAGACTGATGTGGCTGCTAGTAGAATAATTAATTTATCTGGTTCTTTTTCATTAATAGCACGTAATAATAAATCTTCTAATTTCACTGTTAAGTAATCTCCTTTATTTTAGTAATAACTTTATCTTTGAATATTATTGTTTTTATGATGTGCTTATTAGTACGATTATATCCAAAGAACTCTTGTAAGTTCCATATGTCTTCCTTAGTACATTCTTTACTCTTAATAAGTTTTAATCCACCTGTTAAGAATAATAAAGTAGTTCGTTCATCATCTGTTAGTTTATGTTCTATTTCATATATTCTCATTATTTAAAAACCTTATCTTGACAATCTTGACATAGTCCTGATATCTGAAATTCTTTATAGCTTAGTGCATCTCTGAATTGTCCTCTTGGATTACTCATATCTTTACCACAGAACGGACATTTTTTGTTAGCTTTTCGATATTCATATTCAGGCAGCATTTGATGTAGTAATTCACTTTGGTTCATAGTATCTCCTTTATATTTTGTAAATCTTACTGATGTCATACATTATATCAAACAAAGGTCCTGAATGCTCATAGTTCCATACTGGTAAATTCTGGTTTGTAAAGAAAAACTTGAGAAGTTTTCGTTTGTATACTACTAGATGTATCAATGCATCTAATATGTTATCACAAGGAATTGCACTGTTGGCTTTAATCTTTAGATGTAGTTTACTATGTTCGATTATTCTTAGTGCTTGAGGTACTGTGATTATGTTTCCTTTATTGACTAGTAATAATCCTATATATGCTATTACTTTTTCAACTGGTAGTGCTTTTACAATATCTAATCGTAGTACTCTACTAAGTAATTTTCTGTTAGTTATATTTACTTTTTGCTTCTTCTGTTGTGACATTTGACCACTCATTATATAAATCTATAAACTGTTCTGTTACGTTATTACGAAATTTATAAATCTTACTTAAATCTTTTTCAGTATTAAGATAGTGTTGTAATCTATTTTCAAACCTACTTAGAACTTCTTTAGGTACTACTGCTTTACATGCATCATAAATATCTTGTGGTACTCTTAGTATACCTATATGCTTAAATTTAACTGGTTCACTTAGTTTAAGAAGTTTCTCGTAGTTATCAATAAAATCATCCACGTTCTCTACTCCTGCATTTACCAAGTAGCATCTTAATTCAAATCTATATTCATCAAGTGTTTTCTTATTCTTCACTTTCGTCAGCTCCAATAATCATTAGAACAACAATAGCCATCCAAACTACTATACCAATTAACTCAAACCAATTCATAATTACTTAACCTCTGTAAATCTTAAATCTGCGTTTATCTTGTAGACTTGTTTTGGGTCTACTATACAATCTTTATTTTTTGTATTAGATACAATTACTATACCTGTATCTGGGTCACGTAATAATTGTACTACATAGTCTGAACTTTCAAATATAGCGTTACTACCTTTTGGCATTAGTATAACATCTTCATTAACTTTACCTTTTTCATTGAATTGAGCCTTTGATACTTGACTACAAATAACTCCTGTTTTATCTAGTCCTGTTAACGTAAATGCTTTTATTGCTCCGCATATTGAAGTTAATCTACTGTATTCATCTGTAGCTGCTTTCCATGGAGTATTTTGAATATAGTCCAAGCATATTAAATCATATTTATTCGGTAAGTCTGTATCAGATAATAATTCTTCAAGATTTTCTTTAAACACATTCCTGTAATCAATGTTGTTATCAAGTTGAGTTATTAACTTATCTAATATGTTTTGACAAAGTGGACTATTGAGTTGTTTTATTACAAGTTCATCATTACCGCGTATAGCAAGTTCATGTTTTAAAATTCTAATTGTGTATTGATAGATTGACATTTCTGATGATAGGAGTAATATTTTCTTTGAGTGCTTCATAGCTTCTAACATAACATGCATAGTCATTAGTGATTTACCTGCACCTGGTGAACCAAGTAATAGATTTAATCTACCGAGTTGAAAGTTAAATTTATATACTGGCATCAGATGAATTGTTTGCTCACCTGATTTAATTCTTTCTATTGCCTTTTTAAATTGTTCTTGCATAAGCGTACACTAAATCTCCATTAGCCTTAATTGTTGATAAACTAAATCCATGTCGTAGTATAAATTCTTCATATTCATTAGTATCTATATTATGTGGACATACTGTATAGCAGTAGTCAGCATCACAAAAGTCATCATTAATGTAATTTAAAACTAGTTTCATTAGACTTGAACCAAAGTGCTTATGTCTATAGTTATCTAGTACTGTAAATAAACATATCTTTAGTGCACGTTTATACTGGCTTAATACTACACATCCAATTAATAAATTATCGTGTTTCTTATCAAATACACAAATTACAGGTCTATTCAATCTATGCAGTGATTGTAAATACTTTTTATCCGCATAATCTCTAAAGATTAAACAATCAAAGTTTACATTTTTAGTCGACATTAATTTATATTTATACATGTTATTTATCCGTTATTATCATTTCTAGCATCTTACATACAATTAGAAGTCTGCTATAATTGCTCATTGATTTTCTTTTATAGGTTCTTGGAAGTATTACTTCATTAGTTATAATCAGATGAATTTTATAACCAAGTACTGTAGCAAGTTTGTGAATTTCATCCTTAGTTATTTCTGGAATTGGGGAGTGTATATAAAGAGTACCAGATTTTAAATCAAACTCTAAGTCTAAGTAATTGTCGTTCTCTAATCGAACTGTAAATCTCAAATTTACACCTCCTATTAACTAAGTGATATAAGTCTGTCTAAATATCCTGGTCTATAGAATTTCTTTATATGGTACTCATCCTTTTTAGCAAACCAATCGGTTCTTTCAAATACATTTTGTACAATGTCTTTATCCTTTGTATCGTAGTAATAAACTATTTTGCGAACTAATCCTAAATCATTTGCACTATTGTCAACATCTTCTGGTTCTGCATTTAATATTTCATAAAGTCGTTTATCTGATTTACTGAATACGCTTATATCTGTTTCTGGAGCAACAAAGTTATAGTTTTTCTTTTGATGTTCTTTTTCAGTCTTCTGTCTGTCACGTTCATACTGTTCTGCTTTTAAGCGTTCCTGTTCATCACTTAACTCTATAAGTTTATCAAATAATTGAACGTTGCATTCTTTAAGTTCAACATCAACTATTCTATCAATACAAGGACTTACAATGTGTCTTACTCTAGTCCATACTTCTAGTTGTTGACCTGTGAAATCCATAAATCTAGTTTCTAGTTCAATGTCTGTTTTCTTTATTATAAATATGTGTGCTCCAAGTTCAGATTGAGATAGCTCTACAAGCTGTGGAGTATCTATCATAGATTGCATCCATTTATATACTGGATGCTTGAAATCACAGTGGTCACAATCAATACAGAAAATAGAATAACCAGTATCACCTATAGGTCCAAGTTTGATTGATACAGTGTATCCACGTTCTTTAGCTTTCTTAAATTGTTGATATGGTACATGCACTGCATTATCAATAGTAGAATATTTACCGCTGCTATCTACTGGTCGTTTATCCTTTGAGAGTATAAATAAATCTGTACAGTGTTTAAGTTTCATTATGGTAGCTTTCCTTTTCGAGTATAGCCTTCACTTCTGAATTGATTAATGTTATTTATAAGTTTAAATATCTTACGTAAGAATGGTATTTTAGTATGGTCGTTGATTGTGTTTTGTGGATGTAAGCAATCAAACTCTAGTACTTCCGCTAGTTCTTTTAGTGGTACATTATACTTTGTTAGCATTCGTAACAAAACAAGATTACTTGGAAAATAGAACATTAATCCATGTTCTTTATATACACCTTTAACAAATTCATAAACATCATATAGTTTTGTTAATTTCTTACCGTCTAATATTTTTTCTGCTGTTACTACTCCTACTTTTGGTACACCAGGAATATTATCTATTCTATCTCCAAGTAAAAATTGCTTTGCTAGTTCATGCATGCTACTTTCAATAGTAGTTTCAAATGTTTTAATACCGTTTTTCTTTTTAGATTTAATAGTTAGTTTTGGAATTTGTAAGAAGTCTTTATCACATGAGATAATCATTACTTTGTTTTTAGAATCTTCAACCAGATTAGAAGCTATGATTGAAATTAAATCGTCACATTCAAATACCATAGATGATACAATATTTACATGAAAGGCTTGTAGTATTTTAATGCATTCATTTTTAAACTCAATCCAGTTCTTAGCGTAGCTATTTATTCTTTGAGCTTTGTAGTATGGAAATAGAACAGTTCTAAATCCTCTGTTCAAACTTATACAAAAATAGAACTTTGGGTCTAATCTATTAAATTCTTTGAAGTATCTCTTTGCTTCCCTTATCTCTCGGTCTTTAATCTTTAGCATTGTTTGTACTGCTATGTGTGGTGGTAGTTTCGTTGCAAACATAGACCTAAGTAATATATCACCATCATATAATATGTGTATCATATTAAACTCCTATCTATTTCTTTCCTTTTTACCACGACATCCCATTATTAATCGCCTCCTCTTACATTAGATTTCTGTACTAAGCTTATGTTAAAGATTTTAGTTGTTGGCATCATACTAATTTTTAACCAATCTGTATAACTAACTGGATATCTTAATGTTTTAGTATATAAAAACCACCAATTATTAGGATTAACCTGGTCCGTTCTTACTGGTAAATCTTCACTTACTGGTACATCTCCTGAACTTTCAACACAAACATCATCACCTTCAACAATAGCTATTTTACCTTCAAATACTATTTCTGTATCTTGTAGTGTTGAACCTCCTACATCTGGTTCTAAATCTGAACCAATATAAATCCAACTATTATAATCAACAATACCTAGTTCTTTGTTAATCTCATTGTAATCTCCATTATCTTCTACTCTTTGATACTTATATAGTTTATTATCGCTAATCCAATAAGCTTGGAATAAACCTGGATTAATATCTTGTACAGTATGACATCCTGATAGTATCTTATCACCAACTATAAAAAACATCATATTTGCACGTTGATTAGATACAACTATTAAACTGTCTAGGTCTTGTACAAATACTACGTTCTCTCTTATGTAGTTGTTTGTCATGTCTTCATACGCACTTAACTGATTAAACTTTAAGTAGGCTTTACTTCTTGTAAGCCAAGTATTTAAAGATACATATGCTTGTAGAAGTGTTAGTGCTTCTTTATCAACTACTGCTAACATAAACTTATCTATAATACCAACTCCTGTAATTGGAGTTCTATGTTGATATTCTTGTTTGATTGATAAATCTAAGCTATCTACATAATAGATACTAGATGTATTGTAGTTTACTAGAAAAAAGTATGATGCTGATGGATTTCCTGCGAAATAACATCCATTCAATCTGGTATCTTCTGACCAAACTACAGCTTCACTACTAGTATCTACGTTTGACCAATTATATGGCTCGCTACCTATTATGTTTAATCTACAAGAAAGATATAATGTATTTCCTGAAACAATAATATCTCTTATATAATTTGTTGCACTTTTTAAATTAACAGTAGTCCATCCTGCAAGAGTAACATTAAATGTATCACCAAATGTATTAGGTAATACTGTATCATAATTTATGTTATAGAATGTTCCAGAAATAAAGCATCTAAATTCACCAAGAGGAATAATCCAAGTACCTAAACATCCAATATACAGTTCAAGTTGTTTATTATTATTTATACGACCTGTAAAAGTAACTGTTGATTGTGGTGGATTATTATTGTTGATATACTCATATGTTGTTTCTGTTTCATTAAATCCTACTATACCTTGAAATCCACCTCGATATTTCTGCTTTGATGCTTGTAAATCTGTAACTAGTATTCCATTAGATGTTTTAAATGCTAGTCGATTATTAACAGTGTATATAAATTCTGTTATCTGATTAATAGATTGAACTTCTAAATTATCAGTATCTACACCAAATACATGTTCTGTTTCTCTTGTATATGTACACACATATCCTTGGTCATCAATATAGTAGTCTTGTCCGTGTATAACTGGTATACTCTTAGCTACTACTTCTGGATTTATTCTTGTCTCGTTACTAAATTTCATTCTTTGTATACACTCCTAAAGACTTTTTCCTACTGCTGTTGCCCATGTATCATAGTCTAACTTGTAGCTATTATAGAACTCATCATCATACATACCTCGTTCACCAATCTTAACTTTGGCAATAAATGGATATTCAACTCCACCTTTTATAGCTTTACAATTTTTTAAATTCATTGAAGCATGTGCATACATTGCTGATGTGTCACTTGTACCTAAGTTAGCACTTGATGTAAAATCTGACCCTGATGTGAAATCTGCAAATTGAGTCCATGTATCTGATGCGTATTCCTTTCTAGAACAAACACATCTTTTTGTTGATTTATTTAATGTAATTCTTATTTTTGTTTCTACATCCTTTTGAATACCAATCTGACCTTCTATTCTCTTATTATCCTTCCATGCACGTAAGTCAGACCTACCTCCGCCAAAAGTATCTACACCCATAAATCCGGGTATAGTTAACACTGGAAGAGTATATTCAAAAGTCTTAACCGTAAAAGATAATTCTAATGTCACATCACCATTAGCAAAGAATTCATTGTTGATGTATAAAAAGTTATCTTTATCTTGCGGAGCATAACTACCAGTTTGTAGATTGTATTGCGGATCACCAGATTTGCCTATAAAATCAGCGAGTTTATCTTCATACAGATTAACCTTAGCTTTTTCATTTATATTTTTATACAAGCTTTTTGTAAATGTTCCATCCACACTATATAACTCGTTTAATTCACTAAACCAAGGTCTATTGTAGTAGTAGTTTTTCATTTGTGATAATACTACTCTTGTAGCTAGTCCTTGAACATCGTTATCTGGTATAGCATCTAATCCTGGTATAAAATCAACACCATTATCGCTACATCCACTACGTCTATTTTTAAATACTAATTCATGATAAACAGCTTTACCTTGCCAATTATATCCATAGCCTATATTATCATCTCCTACTTTTCTATCTGGTTGCCAAATTTGTTGTGGTGATATTAATTTTCCACCAAGATAATTACATCCTGGTATAAATATTCTACAACATTCAGCTCCCATATCAAGTCCTACTTGTGATTTAGTAGTATCTGAACTATCATAATAAGCTCCATAGAGTGGTGGATTACTATCATTTACTGTATTGATGTTTGATGAAACTCTACTATATGGAATAGTTGCAGTATAAACTCCATTATAGTCATTACCAAGATAATAAAGTACTATTCCTGGTACTTGTCTATTAGTTGTTTTAGTGTTATTAAGTACTGTTGTATCATTTGTAGTATTCCAATTAAATAAATTAGATACTTGACTTTCAGTTACTAACGCATCACCAATGTTAGCTCCATATGAATATCTTATACCTAGTGATATTGCTGTATCTCTATCTGTTAAAGTATATTGTTGAGTATCTAACATTAACATATTACTTGAGTTATAAGTATCTATGTTTTGAATAAACTCATGTTGATTGGACGTTACTTCTTGATTAAAGAAATTAAAGAATGTATTCCATGCTGGAGCTGTAGATGATACAAGCGGTAATTCAATGTCATTTTCTAAAGTTCTAGATAATTTATCGGATGTATCTTTTCCAAACAATAGTTTTAAAACAGGTCTTAAACAAAATATATCAGCGTATGTGTGTTCATTTATCACTTGGTTTTCATCAAGTTCTGTTCCTGTTAGACTAGCTTCATATTGATTAACTTTATCAACTAATATATTTGCTCGTTGTTGTAATTCCAGTAAGTTCATTATTAATTCCTTATAAATTAATTTTCATTGAATCCTGTTATATCACCTAGTGCTGAGATTGATACATTTTCTGCAACTAAGTAAGATTTAGTATAGTCATCTTCACACTGTGTAGTACTAAATGAGACTGAAAATCTATCTACTAAACCACATGTATAGTTCCAAGGTATATCTTGAGCTTCTTGTTTTTTCTTTTCATCAGTTACACAAAAATATATATTAACATTAGATTGTGGTTGTTTCAACTGTTCTTCTGATACACCATAGTAGCGAATTGCAACTTGTACATAGCCTTCTCTAATCCCACCACCTGGTTTTACTGCATAATCACAATAAGAACTAGCTTGATCAATGTAGTTCTCAGGACTAAAATTACCATTAATACCAACTATGGAATAGCCAGTCCGACTACCAGTTAGTTCCCATTCCGCCCAGTTGGCTCCATATGCTCCACTAGGACAGCCTATCATAGCAATTGAACATCCTTTGGAATTATTGCAAGATGGTAAACCATAATCACAAATAATCTCGGTTGGAGCGCCTGATTCATTTGGTTTATATCTTCGACAACCAGTTGTAACTTCATAACCTACAACTTCATAAGTTGAAAGAGTATTATTACCTTTATTAGGATTATCAGGTTGTAGTGAAGCTTGTATTGTTTGAAAACATTCGTTTACTGCCTGAATACAAACTGTACCATCTGCATTCTGATATTTTATTTCTCCAGTAATACATAATCCAGAATTTCTTATATCTTCACTTACGCAGGACCAACAATGTGGACATTCTTCACAATTAACAGTTTCAGCATCACAATCACATCCTGCATCAGGATTCCATGTTCCTGAGCCTTGATGATTTCCTGATACTAAGTATTCAAAAGTCCATCCATCACCAACTACTCGACCATTAAATGATGTAGTAGTTAAAGGTATACTGTCATTGTTATCTACAAAAGTAAATTTAACATCTTTACTTGGTGTTTCAGAATAGTACTGCATGTTAACATTACTAGGTACTGCTAAAGTTTGATATGATGAATATGTATTTCTTAGATTATTTGTTGGAATGATAATACTATCATGAGATATACAGCCTAGTGCACTTGGCGACCAATGTTGACAGTAGCTATCGTTGTCTGAATGAGTTGAACCTGCATCTCTGTGTATTATACCACGTTGAAAGAATGAAAAAGAATAGTTACCTATTGTATCACTATTTATAGTATCAAACTCCTTATTAGAATGATTTATTAAATTTTGTCTTAACCAACCTCCTGCATATGATACTTGATAAGGTTTACATAAGTTAGATAACCATAATCCTGGTTTAGTTATTTCAACTGGTACTTGAGAACGTTCTATAGTTCCTACTAGTTTCATATAACCTATTTGAACTATCGATTGAGGTGAATTGATGTATATTCTAAAGTACTTATATGAGTATTGAGTAGATACATTAAATGAATATGGAGAGTTAGTACCTACGGTAGTATTACTATTTTCAATAGTCTGAATATTGATCCAATCTGATGCATCTCCTGTATTACTTCCTTGAATTATAAAGTTCGTAGGAATATAGTTACTATCTGTACATAAATAGTTATTAAATTCAATACTTGATAATTTAATTGCTTCTGGATTGTAGTATTCAATATAGTGATTTGTAGTATCACTATTTGGTTGCCAATATCCAGTATCAGGATTAGTAGCCATATAAGCTAGAGTGCCGGTTGATACCTCGGCAAATCGATAAAGAGCATCTGGTTCTGTGTCAATATAATAATAACTATTATACATATTAATAGTACCATCTGTTAGTGGCCTGGTTTGATCCACAGAACCAGTACCAATATGGAGTATATAACTATTATTAGAAAGTTCTATACCCGGGTCGTATTGATTTATTTTTTCGACCCATTCGTTATTTTGCCATAAGCTAACAATTCTATATTTATTTGATGTAATCTGAATTTTAACTCGATAAGTAGTATTAGGAGTTACACTATCTAAAATTACATCTGAACTTCCAGTATCCCAACAATAAGAAATTAAAGGACCACCATTAGCTTGAATTTCAAGAGCAAGTACAAATTCAAAATGCGCAATACGTTGAAGGTCATTTACTGGTTCAGTTGGAGTAAATTCAAATACGTATGTAGTTCCATCTGTTGATTGAGTAGAAGCTGGAAGTGTATAATAATCTGAAGTACTAAAACCTGAGGCTACGCCTGTAGCTGGTGTAAATTGTGGAGAGCCATGTGTTGTAACTTTACTAGTATTAATTGAATATGACTCAACTTCACTATCTGCTGTTACTGCAAAAGATGCTCCGCCTATTACTCCATTGCTATCTAAAGTTGGTTGATTAAAATCAACAAGTCCTGATACTGGATATGATGATTTTGTTAGTTTTGTAAATAGTGGTAATCCGTCTACAATAGTTGTTAAATATGTTTGACCAGATGCATCAATATTATTTACGTAAGTTGCATTTAATCCGTTTAGTAGATAATCGTGTACCCATAGTCTAAGACTATTCATGTCTGGATATGGAGTTAAATCCATACCTTGTGGTTGAATTGTACAAGCATTTTCTACAGGAGTAGCTTCTGCTTTTTTTAATAGTTCTTCAATTGGGTCACGTTTTATTTTTGTTATTCGTTGATTAGATTTTACCATTTTATATTAACCATTCTGTTTCATCTTGAGCTGTAAAGAAAGTAGGTGATAAATAATTAACTTTTGTATTTATCGTTTGTGGCGGTATATATGCATTTACTTCAGCTGGATTAACTATTGCTTCTTGAGATGCTTTAACTAATGATAAATCTACACCGCGTGTTGGTTTTGATTTGTTGGATACAACTGCATTATAGTTAAAGTTTATTATACCTATATCAGATTTTGATACACTATTTGCACCAGATGTGTATAAAGTATCATTACATTCACTAAAATAAAATAATGTTGATGAACCTACGTATTGCCCAGATATTCTTTGAAAATCAGAGTAAACTCCACATAGATTACCTTTATATACACCTGGATAATTTTCAATGTTTGAATTTAGGAAGTTACTATTATATGATAACTCTGGAAAGTTTAATGTTGGTAAGTTACTATTGTTTGTCTGTGAATATGCTGTGTCATTGTACTCTAATACAGTATGATTTTCATCATCAAGATAATATATAGTAATATCATCATTTATTACTTCTTTTAGTACTGGAGTTTCACGCTGTGAAAGTACATCATACATGTATCCTGGTCCATCAAGAAAGTATTTTGATTGTTCTAGGTATCTACCGTATGTATGAATAGTAGAACCATATCTACTTAGTAATCCATTAAGTAACTTTTTTAAGCTTTCAAATGCTGTCTTATTAAGTAATCTATTTGTTGGTTGTTCTACTATTTCTTTTATTAGTGTGTATGCTGATTTTTGTTGTGATAAATCAATCTCGAATGGATTTGTCCATGTTGTTTCTGGATATACTGGAATAGTTCCATCGATGTAATTATTTAAAAATTCAATACATCTATCATACTCTGATTGATTAACTGAACCATCTTCATTAACAATTTTAAAAGGTTCTATTGGCATTTATTATTCCTCAACTAATATTGTAACTTCATACTTTTGTTTCATTAAGAACTCTAAGAAGTCAGAATCCTTTGTAATATGTAAAGTGCCTATTATAGAGTGGTCTTTAACATCAATTAAATAAAATAAGTGCCGTGAATAATCTTTTGCTACAATAAACTCTTTGTTATCTTTAAATAGCCTATAGTGTTGTAAACCGTATGTATTACATGCATGTGATATTGTGATAGTTCCATCATCATCTGGTCTAACTTGTAATCTTTTAGTCATCTTTGAATATCTCCTTATAGTGCATCCATTTAATATTGTTTTTATCACAATAATCTGAATATGCTGTATTACTGCCTTTATAAATTTTGACGTTAGGATTTTGAAATACCATTACTATTTCATACTCTGGATGTTGTTCAACTAATAGTTTCATCTTCTTGCGGTCTTGTGAAGTCCATTTACCTTTTAGTTCATATATTAATCTACCTCGTACGAAATCAGGTTTATATTTATGTTTACTTTCAGGTATAGTATATGATATATTAAATGGTTCATATTCAAAACCTAAGTGCTTTAAACGACCTGCTAATCGTGCTTCAAATTTACTGCGATATTTCTGGTTTGAATTTTTCTTCATTGTTATCTGCTGTCTTAATTACTAATTTGTTATCTGATGCTTCATCATCATCAAGTTGAGAAAACTTTACAACAATTGCAAGTAGTTTATCGATTTGTTTAAGTATATCAGTATCACCATCTTGCATTAAAGTATCTACTTGTTTCAATAAGTTACTTCTTATGCGCTGAAATTTAACAGTCAATAATGATGCTACAAGTTTATTATATTCTTTGTATTTAAACAACTCATCAATGAAGTTTATACATTTAATCGGATGCCAGTCTTTATGTTTATTCTGGATGTATTGTAATAGGTCTACTCCTTCAATATCTTTTGATGCTAGTTCAAGTAGCTCATTATTTGTTAATTCCATTAATAAACTCCTGTATCTTTATAATAATCTTATTAATATCTTTAAGCTTTAAAATTGTTTTTAAAACTTTATATACACCTGTGTGACTAAATCCAATTTCAACAAATCTTTGTTTACCACTATATATTAAGCATATATATTTACAATCTTGAATACTTGTATCTAAAAATTTAGAACTTAATCTAAATCTATTTCCACATGGAGTAGTTATTACTTGTCCAATATGAATTTTTAAGCTTCTGATGTTATAAAGTTCCAAACTATAATCTCCGTTTAGCTTTATTTACATCTATCATTGATGTATCAACACTTGAAACTGACTTAGTACAAGCATCATTAATATACATTACTGCTTCACCTGGACTAACTCCACTTATTGCTAAGAATAATGCAGTTAAAATTGGTTGTAGATAGTAATCATCTGATAGCACATCAGTTTCGGATGTAACAAATTTCTTTGATGCTCCTGAATTAAAATCTTGAAATAATCCAGTTCTAATAACATATCCAGTTTTCTCAGATGTGTCGATAGTTCCATCAGGATTTAATTTACATGGTTTACCACTTTTTAGATAGGCTACCTTTTCTCCTACCTTATTATAATATCTTTTTCGTGGTTCTCCTGATAATTCTACTTCAATAGTTACTTGAGGTGTATTTGTTAAAGATATTAATAAGTTTAAGTATCCTATTATTTTTTGTAAACATCTATATGTTGGCTCTATTGGATAATTAATCCTTACTGCTAATGATTTATAAATATCTAATACGTTAGTCATTTGTTAAGCTCCAGCATTTATTCAGTGTCTTTGTTTGTTCTACTAGCTTTGTAATTAACTTTTCAATATAGATAGGAAAACTATGCTCCATACCATCTTCTACAGTGTAAATAACTTCCATATTGATTAAGTCTTCTTCTATTTCATCTAGTGATTTGAGATACGCAATATATGTTGATGCTCCAGCGTACTTAATCGATACTATCTCACTTGCAACTAAGTTAATATGGAATATTATATCATTAACTAAACCAATAGGTAAATATAAAAATGTAGATGTTACTGTCTGCATGTTTACCTCACTAAATTATTGTTGTGTGTCTATTACTTCTGTTTCTTCTACTGCTTCTGTAGTATCATCCATCATATCTTGAAGTAATAATTGTAATAAAGTTACTGCACTACTTGGTGATATTCCAAACTGTTCACTTAGCATCGCCACAAAAATATCTTCTGCTGTTACTTCATCATTAGCTAAGCCTTGCGCTACAGTTTCTACGACTTGAGTATCATTTGTAGCTTGTTCCTGTGGTGCTGGTTCTACTGTTGTAGTTTCATCTATGGTAGTAGCATCTGGACTTACTACTTCTGTTGCTGTTGTATCTACTGTTTCTGGTTGTTGATTAGTCATATTATTTTCTGGTACATTCATTGACATTATTGTCTTACTCCTATTTTAAAGTTACTACTAGTGTATAAAGTGGACTTGGTAAACTATGAGATAGACTATATTTCTCAATTACTTTTAGTTTTTGCAGGTGCTTCATTAATGTTCTTATTATTATCAAGCCTCTTAAACTTACAAATCCCGTTGCAGTTACCTCATAGCCATTATATTTATTATTAACAAGTGCTTTAATTAAACTCTTATATCCTTGCTTCCCTGTTTGAAAATGTGGATGCACTAGAATTATCTTCTTTTCATGTTTATTCATAACTATATGTTTAGTATAAGGTTTAATTAAATCAATCCAATCATTCATTTATTAATCTTCCCAAGGTAATTTCTGTTCAGTTGCTTTTTTAGATTTAGTTTTTTCTTTTGGTTTAGCTGTTTCTTTTCCTGTTGCCTTTGCAATTTTTGCTTTGTATTCATCAACTTCTGCTTCTGATAATTTTTTTACTACCGCTTCACCTGTAATAATTGGATGAGATGCTTCTTTTTTCTGATAAACTGGACCATGAATTTCAACGTAATCACCTTTGTTAATATCATCATTTTCTTTTTTAAATCTTAAGAATGATAAACCATTGGATACTACATATTGCTTATCTTCAAAAGTAGCAGTTACATAGAATACTCCTTTTACTACTAGCGGACTTGGATTTTTACGAACTTGTTTCTTTTCTGTCATTTTGAACTCCTTAATTTTAAAGTAATACTAAAATAAAATATATATAATATATTATACCCATATTTTATAAATTTATAACACTTTGTTTACAAAAGTTTACGTATCTCTTGTCTAAAATAATTTTGAACTTGATCTGGATTTAAATCTGGTTTCCAAGGTAGATACGTAATATCGATTTTTCCTTGTTTAATACCTTTGTACTTATCAAAACCGTAGTGTGTATAAATATTTGATACCTCAATGTTATATTTCTTACTTAAGTCAGCACATAATTTACATATCGTATTAAACTGTTTGAGTGTAAATGGATATAAAGATTGTTTGTGTTTGAGGTTAAATCCATAGTTACAACAAGCTGATACTCCTATTGAACCTGTATTACCTAGATACGTATGAGCCGCATATTTACCATCTTTACAATTCTCATTATCCTCTGGTTTATATACACCCGAATACACTGTACCTAAGTTATCTACTAAAAAATGATACGCTTTTAAATCTGTACTGTTAGGTTTGTATGCTCCTGCTGTGTGATGTATTATTATTCGCTTCATTAGTTACCTCTGCTATTTAATTTTAAAAAGCCACTCTGTGTTTGTCTTCGCGTATAAAATTGCTGCATGGGTTCTGTTTCTGGCTTGAAGTTTCAGAACAAGTTTATCTATATAATCTCTCACAGTTCCATAAGAAATTTTTAATATGACCCCAATTTCTTTATCAGAGTACCCTGATGCAACCAAAGTTATAACCGCAGTTTCCTTTGGTGTTAATTTCATCCTTAATTCCCTTAACTGATATCTGGTTATTTTCATTTTAATATTACATTAATCAAAATTTTTTATTTTAATAATATTTCCTTTTTAATACTTCTAATGCTTTCACTGTTCTTGCGTCTGCTGTAAATCATATAGTGTCGATTATAATTTGTAGATTGTAGCCAGTTATCGCCATAAGCTATCGCATATAATGTTCTTGGTATCGCCATTTTACCTCCTTAGTAGCTTTTCATTATCTTAATTCGTTGATTAGCACTTGGATGTGTTGATGAAGATTTGTTTCTATAATACTTAGGTACTATTTTTTCTAATGCAATTGGTAAATAATTTTTCGTATTTTCTTTTCTAGCAATCATAGTTGCAAATAAGTCAGCTTCAATTTCATGTGTGTGATATAAAATTATTTTTTGCTGTTTAGATATTGGATATAATTTATATGTTGTCTCAAAGTGTCTTTTACAATGTTCTAGTACGACATGTCCTACCTCATGAAGGCCTATTGCTTGTACTTCATCATAGTTTAACTTGCTCGATAGTCCAGATGTGATTATTATTCTATTGTATGGAGTTGTGAAAGCTTGAACATTACTACTAGTGCTAAAAATAACTTCGCATGTTTTATTATAATTTATGCAAGTTTGCTCTAGTTTATGTTTTAGTTTTACTTCCTCATCAAGTGTTAAACTACATGCAGTATTACTTAGTAGTATCATTAATACTATTGGTATTAGCATTGTGTAAATCAAAATTTTTGTCATACTGTTGTACCTCTGATAGATAATATATTAAATCTGCACTTTTTAAAGTTTTAAAGATTGATTGTGTTATTTGTAAATGAATTGGTATTGATGAAGTGTGTCGATAGTTCCAGAAAGATTTGTATACTTGTGTATCTTTTACATAAAAGTCTTTTGGACTGGCTAATACTGCTATTATTTTCAAGAACTGGACTAGTGCATCTTTAGTATCGTTATTCAACTCAAGAATAAATCCTAGATGATGTCCTTTTGTACTTTCGATAGATAACTCTGGTACTAGAGTTTTAATATCATTTATTAGTTGATGTCTGTTAGATACATTACCAAGTGAACATTTCTGTAAGCGTGTGTATAAAAATAGCTTTTGATATCTACGTCTAAGATAAAACTTTAGAGTTATACAATTCATTATTACTTTTGAAGTAATTGATAGTGCTACTCTTTGATGAAAGTTCTTAGCTAATTCTATCTTATTAAGTATTATATTTATAAAGTTATTTTTATCCTTTGTTTTTGACACATCCACATCCTTTATTGTTCTTTGCATATTCTAACATGTTTACTCGCTTAGATAAGTAATTGTATTGCTCTTTTGTCATTGGCTGACCGTTATAACACAGTTGAACTTTACCATTAATTAATCTTCGTTCACATCCACAAGTTATACCGTAGTCATGCATATATATAAACATAGTTTTACGATTGTAGAATTTATATACACCATTTATCACTGTGTATCCTGAACAGTCTATGAAGTTTAGTTCATCTACATATAGTATATCTTTTGGTTTATATAAATCAAAGAAGTTATCACTATTTTCGGTGATATGTGATATACAAGCTTCAAATATATCTTTAGATATTTTAAGAATTTGTTTCATTTGATGCACTATCCTTTTCTAAATTATGAGTAGCATATTCAAGGCCATAAAGGAATAAATCTATTCTACGTTCATTAATTGCTTTAGCAATATCAACTGCCATTTGCTGTATCTGTTCTTCACCTTGTTCTGGTATATTAACTCCAAACTTACTTTCAGCGTATTTAATTCCTGCTTTTACTGAGGCTTCAAGAATTTCTTTTTCAATGTTTTGAACAGTTTTATTTTGCATCAACGAAATTCTAAATTTTATATAGTTTTTTAGTGCCTTGTTACAAAAATTAAATAGTGTTTTGTTCGAGAATTGTTGTACATTATTTTTATCAAGACCTATACATTTCATTACTGTAAAGTCTTTAATCGTCTGTTTCAATTTGCTTATCATTTATAAATTCCTCTATATCTTCGTAAGTTACTGGTACTCCACCAATGTAGATAACTTCGTTCATATTCTATCCTTTTATTGATTGTAATACATTATTTAAAATGTCACGAGCTGTAGCCATAACTACTGATTTAATCTTGCATAAGTATTTAATTTCATTTTCTGGCGCTGCTACCAAGTTGAACATGTGTTTAATCATACTTAACTTCGATAGTTTTAATGTTATTGTTAGTTGTGTAAACGTTACTTCTTTTTCAGTAACTTCATAATCTAGCTTTAAAGCTTTCATACGTTCATCAATTTTTTGAAGTGCTTCATCTTTTGTGTCGTTGCTTACAATTAAGTTTGCGTCTATGTTCATAATTAACTCCTTTACTAAATGTACTACTAATTAACCTTTATTTTCTCCAAATAATATTTCATTAAGTTGTTTATTTGCTTCTTTTTCCTTTTGCTCTATAATCTCACTTTCCCAAGTTATATTTTCTGGTAACATATCACCCCAATTAGGTTTATGTTTAGATAATTTAAGAGGTAAATCATTGATTGATTTGACTTGTACCTTACCATTTTTTCGATTAGTTAAATGATAGTTAGTACTTTTGATTGCGTCCTGAACAGTGTCTGCTAATTCTCTATCTGTTGTGTATATTTTTGTTTCAAGATTAAGTTTTCTATCACGAACTTTTATATAATTTTTTGAGTAACTAGTTAAGTAGCGCTGCATTGTTGAGTTCTCCATTATCCCATAGTAATTCAATATCTGTAATCCATATATTATTGCGTATCATGTATCGCATTAGTTGTGTATCTGTTAGACAAGTGAATGACTTTTTATGAACTTTATCAAAATACATTTTAATCATAGTTAACTCCTATTTGATTAAAGAAAATCAAGTGTATTGTATAACTTCAACTTGATAAAACATATATATATTAATTATACAGTTATACTCTAATTAATATTGGGGTTGGAGGATTATTTAAATAAAATTGAATTAAGTAACTCTGCTTTTTCATTTCGATTTTGTTTTGGTGCGTATTTTTCATCACCAGTAATCTTAAATAATTCAGACTTGTTTACAAGCTTTTCTACTTCTGCAAGTCTCTTGTCTTTTGCTTCATAAAGTGCTTTGATTGCTTCTTTTTGTGCATCGGTTAACTTTTTCAATCCTGAACTTGCTTGCTTAGCTTTTTCATTTGCCATAATTAATACTCCTATATTTGTACTACATTAATATTATACCCAGTTTAAGAAAGTTTATAACATACTCTTTACTTGTTATTTACATTACTTAAACTTTATCATAACAACATTGTAACCAGAATAATTCATCTTTTAACTCACATACGTCACTATAAAAGTTGTCTACATCATCTGTATCATTAAACTTACAGTAACCACATCCATCACTTACAACATATTCAAACAAGCAATTATGTCTATCTATTAAATCTGTTATTGATTTACACATTAGTTCAGTGTCTGTTACCCTTACTATTTTGTCAAAAATATTCATATTCGTTATCCTCCTTATATTTATATTATTCCCAGTTAATTTTATCTATAACACATATTAATTATTCATTTACAAAAGTTAACAATAAACTAATGTTGCATTGTAACTATTTGATGTCTGAATTTCATATAAGTAACTTTCTTGATTAAATAAATTACAAGCATTTTCAATAGCTTTACATATTTCCACTTGTTTTTTGAAATCATCATCATCAGAAAGAATTACTTCAACTTTTAAGCTTGGCTCAAAACAAACTGTACCATCATTATATTTATAACATCCTGCTGGTGCTGTAAATGCTGCATAATTTAATCTACTTGCTAATGTTGCTTTTAAGTTGTTAATACTATAAAAAATATCTCTATTGTCTTTGTCTTGTGTTCCTATTGTAAATGTTAATTTTTTCATAATTTATCCTCCTGCTAATTCAAATATACCGCCAACTAATAAAATAAGTAATACTAAATCTGTTATTATACCTGACATTTATCTTTCCTCCGATTAATCTTTATATTTTTATTGTAATCTATTTTTTATATTTTGTCAAGTATTTTGTGTTAATTTGTTACAATTCTTTACAATACTAATATTTACAGCGTTCCTGCGCGCCTCGCTTGCTTTTTTGTATTATATTTCGATTAATGTATATAAAGATATTCGTTGTAAGTATCAACAATTAATTATCATGTATATAAAGATTTATGTTTAATTATAATGTATATAAAGATATATTTTTATATACAGTTTTTTTTTAATAAATATATATATACTATACAATCGATTAAAAATCTATATTTTATAATCTATTATAATAAATATATATCTATCGTAGATCTAATAATATATTTATTCTAATACAAAACCAGTATATCTATATTAGATATAACATCATAAATCTATGCTAGTCTATTAATAATAGATTATTAGTTGAGATTATTAATTTATATATTTAAAAAGAACTGTATATAAAAATATATCAATTAGTAGTTAACTAACTATCTTTATATACTTATATATGATTAATTAATTATCTTTATATACTATAGTAATTAAATAAGATTAATCTACTGTTGATACTTGTGATTAACTAAATATCAACTAGTTTAGGTGTTCGACCTCGATTTCTTTATATACACTTGTCAATGTTCTATAATAATAATATACCCGTTTTTTATGTTTTTCTAACATAGATTTACAAAAAGTTTACAAAATTTAAAATAAAAAACACGTGATTTAACTGGTAAACCACGTGTGTGTACAAAGGAGATTAATTATTTAAAGCGTCATTAATGTTTCTTTTTGTCATTTGTCTTTGAAGAATTTTCCGTCTAATTCTCCTTGATATATAAGGTTTATAATAATTAAATTCATAAGTACCAGCTACTCTTTTACCTAACTTTTCTCTTGCAGCAGTAGTAACTTTATTTTGAGCTTGAGCATTCATATTTGAATATTGACTATCATTTACAAGTCTGTTAAATAGTTGTTGTTCATCTCTAACATATTTATCAGTCATAAGTGGTACTACTACTTGATTATAGAATTGAACTGGTCCTAGTAACTGTCTACCAATATATGATAAACTTGGTAATAAACTAAAACTACCTTGTTCTGTTGTTATCTCTCCATTATTAACTCTATATGTTTTACCTTCAACTTCAAAAACATTCGGATCACCTTTACCACTAATTAATTTATTAAGGAATGTAAATAGCGGTACTTGAATTGCATCACCTTGTTGACCTAGTAAAAACATATTTGCTGCTTGTATAGGAGTTACAACAGTTGACCTTTGAATTAGCTTATTTTCTCTTGGGTCAAATCTAATAGCTTTAGTTGTATCTGCTTCTGTTAATCCTGGAGTATTCTCTTGCACAGTTTCATTGATAGCTTCTCCTAATTTTGGTAATTGGTTATAAATAAAACTTCTAATTGGTCTTCCTTTTATATGTGCAGCTGTTTCTTTGATAGCTGCTAGTGGATAGTTACCAAATGGTACAAAACTTTTTACTGCTGCTTCTACTGGATTAGAAGCTACTACCTTTGATGGTACTGCAGATTGTAAAAACTTAGCTTTATCAATTCCATAGTTTTTAATATACTCAAGTGCAATATTTTCAATGTACTTATCTACTGATGCTACTGGTCGATACAAGAAATTATTTATTTTAGATATATAGTTAAGTATAGGTGTAGTAGCTTCTGGTAATTCAGCCATTCTAAACTTTGGTAAATTTTTAAATGTTTTAGCTACTGCATTAACATCAAAGTTATTAAGTATTGATAGAGTAGTAGATAATACGTTAGCTCCTAAGTATGTACCACCTGCTAACATAGTTTTCTTTAGTTCACTATTTAGTTCATTTAGAAATTTATTACTAAATACACTTGATTGTGTATCAAGTTCTTTAACTTCTGTTTTATTTAACTTATTGTACTCACGTATCTTTTTATTTAAGTTTGATGCACTATCTAGTGTATTACTTCTAACTACTTTATCTACAAAATCTCCTGCTTTCTTTGCTAAGTTCTTAGGAGCATCCACATAATCAATAGTACCGTACTTTCTTTCCAAAAGATTTGTTTCAATTTTATCAGCAGCTAAATCATCTACTGTATGTACTTTAGGTTTAAGGTGGAATAGTGGTTGAACGTCATTATCTTTAACATACTGTACTGCTTCTTTGTATGCTTGTGACTTCATAAAATCAGAGTTATTCAAGTCACTAAATGGTACTCCATATTCTTTACTTAACATTTCTTTAGCTGCAAAGTCTACATCATCGAATATTTCTGCACCAGCCATTGATGTAAATTGTTTATAAGTATCATTAGCTTTTGATAAATCTTGCATAGCAGGAAGCAACTCTTTTGGTGCTTTTTTAAAACCTATTGTTTCAATTGCTTGCATTCCTTTACTTATAGCTTCTGGAGAATATTTACTTTCAATAGCTTGAATTTGTTTTAAGAAGTCATTACCAACATTAGTTAAATTAATATTATCTTTTGCTACTTGTTCAGCTAACTTTATTCTTGTTGAATTATCATCAATAACTTTTATTTTTTTCTTGATTGATTTTGGCAGTTTTAGTCCTATTGCTCCTGTTAGTGATGTTACATCTAGTAATGCTGTTATTGGATGCTTCCAAGCTCCTGTTAATACATTTCCTACCATCTCTCCTAACGGCATTTTACCTATATCATCAATTGCAAGATTATATGTTGATAGAAGTGCATCTCCAAATTGTTTTAGTTGAGTTGGGTCTTTTGCTACTGCATCAAAAGTATCAGCCATAGCTTTTCTTGCATCTTGGTCATATCCAAATATTCCACCAAGTAAAGTTGTTATTCCGGCTCCTATTTCGTTTAAGTCATTTTTTGCATTAGTGTATAGTGAGCCTTCAAACTTTATATCGGATTTATCACTTTGTGGCCTATTACTAGTACTAGGTGTACCAAATGATAGTCCTGATGATGAGTTGAATGTTTGTGAATTACTATTGTTATTGTCAAATGATAGTGCCATAATTATTTTCCTAAATTAAAGTTTTTATATTGTTGTTGATTACTACCTTGTTGAGTACCTGGAAATACTTGTGACATAACTGATTGATTACTATTTAAAAATTGGTCCATAGTTAATCCTGACATACCTGCGTTCATTACTGCCTGACCTGCATAGTTTGCTTGTTGATAAGGAAGTAATTGTTGTTTACGCTCATATTCACCTTGATTAATTTGTAACTGACCTTGTTTAATTGGTATTTCCATTCTATTTGTTACTGCATTCATAGAACTAGATTTAGCGTTTTGTCTACCAGTTTCTGCTTCATATGTGTCAATTTGTTCACCAACTCTATTGTGTCTAGCTGTTTCTTCTGCTTCATAAGCACTTATTAAGCTATCTATATAATTTTGCTTTTCAGTAGCTGCCTGTTTACG
>ENA-OOWZ01000180-OOWZ01000180.1-human-gut-metagenome-genome-assembly--contig:-NODE-180-length-35249-cov-4.599534_pt1 | contig 35249 bp, 56 predicted proteins | sample MGYA00241580_ERZ501329 | MGnify/ENA primary metagenome ERZ501329 (study PRJEB25962, sample SAMEA2042923) | human gut metagenome | biome: human gut; feature: human-associated habitat; material: faeces... | reverse complement strand
AAGTTTACTAATAAAAATACTTCCTCATCATCTGTAGCCACAAAAGAAAAAGAATCAAATGAATATACAGAGAAAGTGAAGAAGTATAAAGAAAAAATACAATTTCAAAAAGAAAGTACTGATTTTGGAAGAAATATTGATAATTTTTTAAATGGTAAAATTAAAGATAGTTTTGAAATAAAAGTTTGTAGTACTCCAAGTATATTACAAAAATATGGAGCTCCAAATTATCCAATCATTATTACAAAATCTGTAATAAATAAAATCTTGTTTGAACATGAAATAGATGCTGTTACATTAAAAAAAGTACCATTTCATTTATTAGATCCTAAATATATTTTAAAAGGAAATGATAAAGAAGGAGGTAATAGTTCTATTGTATGCGTTATTAATATCAAAGATAAAAGAGAAAATTTCTTAAATGTAATAATTTATATGAATAAAACAAAAAACTATTTTAATGTTAATAGAATTGCAAGTATATATGGAAGAAGAAATTTTGAAAATTACATTAAAATTCAAGAACTCAAAGGAAACATTTTGTATAAAAAAAGATAAGAGCTGCATGCATAGGGCTACAATTGCCCAAGCATCAAACCTCTTATCTAATTATATTATATGTTCAAATTCAAAAAATATCAAGCGAAATTTTGTACAAGAAATAAAAAATCAAATTAAGATGCGTTTTGCATCTTTTTTTGTATAGATTCACAGAAAGGAAGTGAAAGAATGATTGATTTTCACGAAATCAGAATCGATTTTAACAAAAGAGGTGATCCAGACTATGATTCTAAAGACTTAAATATCAATCAGTATTCCAAAAATGCAGATAAACTATCCTTCAATTTTGAAGAGGAATCCTTTCAAAGTGTAGTTTTTTCTGCAAAAAGAAATGATGGAGAAGAAAGCCCAAAGATAGCGATGACATTGAATCCAGATAGTCATCGATACGAATATGTTTTTGGGCAAGACGAAGAAAGTAATACATCAACTTCTTCTTGGTTTTCCTATATTATGGGGAAATTGCTTATTACCGTTTATCTAGTCAATGAAGAACAGTATATCCCCATGAGAACCTTTAGCATCTTTGTCAATCCGTCTATTTTTGGTGGAGGAGATAGCGTTATTATTCCACCAAATTTAGCAGATATAATTTATGCTGAACTAAATAAGAAGTTAGACAAAGAAAATGATACAGCGACAGGATTAACTTTAAATAATTCTTTTGCAACAGCACCAACAACACCAAAGAGTGTAGCAACAAAAGAGTATGTAGATAGCGAAATACAAACGAAATCAGGTAATTACGAGAATTTAACAAATAAACCCAAAATTAACGGGGTAGAACTCATCAAAGATAAATCATTTGAAGATTTAGGAATGAGTGCTCTCGATAAAGTAGAGATTTTGTCAATTTTAACATAAAAAGAAAGGGGAAATGAAAAATGGCAAATTCAAAATATTTAGATAATGAAGGTTTAGGTATTGTTTGGGGAAAAGTAAAAGAAAGAGATACAACAACATTAACTGCTGCTCAAAATGATGCTACTTCAAAAGTAAACGCAGCTAAAAATGAATTGCAAGGAGAAATCACAGCTGTAGAAGGAAATGTAACTACTTTGCAAGGCTATTTTACTAATGGAGCAGCTAAAAAAGCTATTGCTGATAAAAATGGAAATGCAATTGATACAACATACATTAAGAATTCTGAAAAAGGAACAGCTAATGGGGTTGCTACCCTTGATGCAACAGGTAAAATTCCAGCTTCGCAAGTGCCAGGGTCAATGGATGAAATCATTGAAGGATACTACTACAATGGCAATTTCTATCTTGATTCGGCTCATCAACAAAAAATTACAGGAGAAGAATCAAAAATATATGTTGATTTAGAAACCAATAAGACTTATCGCTGGGGAGGAACAACTTATGTTGAAATTAGCTCTTCATTAGCTCTTGGAGAAACAGCAGGAACAGCCTACGAAGGAAACAAAGGTAAAGCCAACGCTGATGCCATCGCTGCACTGCAAGAAACTGTAAAAGGAATAAATGGTGATTTAGATGATAAAGTTGATAAGTTGTATCAAGGAACAGTTACTGGAAGAGTAAGAAATGATGCAACAAGTACTGAAATATCAAGAGTTAAAGAAGAAGGAAGTGCTATAGTTACAGGAGCTGTGTTTGTAGTTTCACCAAATGGAGCAACAATGTGTTATATTCCTAAAGGAGCTCAAACGATTTCCAATGGTAATAGACTTGAAGTAAAAGAAAATGGAGCCACTTATAATAACCATACATTATTAGATGAATCGATGGCTTTAACAACAGAAGAAATTAATGCTATTTGTGTTTAGGAGGCATTATTATGGCTTATTTAGACGCAGATGGACTTGGTGTTGTTTGGAATAAAATTAAAACTCTCGTTAATAAAAAACAAGATAAGTTAATTAGTGGAAGTAATATCAAAACAGTAAATGGACAATCTCTATTAGGTTCTGGAAATATAACTATTTCTGGCGGTGGAGGAAGTGGCGGATATGCGGTGGATTACATTTATGGAAGTCCTACTATTGCTTATCAAACAACTATTGGGAATTTTAATTCACCATCCACAACAACTACGAACATTACTTTATCTGAAAATGTTTCTGATGGAGATTTGCTAAATATCAACTTCCATTGCGCTGGAACGACATATGATTATCATAATATTACAATTCTATTGCCTGTCAAGCAAAGATTAAGTAGCACTTTAACCTGTATGGGAAGTGCTTCTTTTTCTTTAAAATCAACTTTAGGAACTATAGGAGCCTGCGATATTGTGTGTACGATTAATACAGCAAATGTGTTGACAGTTATGTTTAAATCCAATGATACCACTTCATTCAATGGCGCACCTGGAGGAATATTTAACATTGCAATTGCAAGTGTAAGAAGAATTAAAGGAATCTTACTTCCTTAAAAAAGAGGAGATGAAAAAAATGCTAACAGAAAAAGATTTTAATCGATTAAATTCATACAAAGAGGAAATCGATGAACTAAAAAGATGGTTTGAATGGTATGATACGCAGGTTATGCAACATTCTAGATTTATTCGGATGAACACGGAATCCAATATCAATTTAGATGAATTAGATCAACAAGCCGTTATAAATGCAAGTAGAATAAAAGAATTAGAAGCAGCAATTACAAACTTTTGGAAAGAAATGGAGGAGAAAAATAAGTGAAAAGGTATATTCCTACTCGGTACTCCAAAACGTCTAAAAATGAGGTGCTAGAGTGCTTAAAAAACATCGATTTAGGATTAGATGGCAAAGAATACACTTTACAACAATTCATTGAAGATTTTGAAGAATTTAAACGCGAAATTAAAAATGAAATCAAACAAATTAAACTTTTACATAATAGTGCGCTTACCAATAGCAATAACTATAATTTAAGTTTAATTAAAAATTTAGAAGAACAGTTAAATGTAGCCAATCAAGCCATTTTAGAACTTAATCGAAAAATTGAAGAAGAGGGGGAAATTCTATGAAAGAAGTATTTGACAAAATTGTTGAAATTTTACAAAATCCAGTCGTTGCCAATATCATAACAACGGTCTTGATTCCTGTGGTATGTGTAGCAATGAAAATTTTTTATAACGTATCTAAAAAATCAACATCTAATGATGCAAATGTAACAAAGTTAAAGAGCACCATTAGTGATATGCAAAAATCGATGGAAAGTTATCAAGCAGTTTTAGATAAAAACACAGCATTAGAAGTAACGATTGTTGAGTTAATTCAAACGGCTTTTGCCAATTCTAAATTAGATAACGATTCCAAACAAAGAATAATCGAAGTGGCTACGAAAGCGAAAGGGCTTATAAACGAATCAGCACCAAAAGTTAAAGAGGCTATAGATAAAAGTGTCGATGCCATTGAAAGTGTCTCTAATAGCGTAAAAGAACTTAAAAATACCATTCAAGAAGTCAAAGAAAAAACATACATTGAAAAATTAGAAGAAGAAGTACAAAACTACGAATCAAAATTAAAAAATAAGGTAGGTTGATTTTATGACTAAGAAGAAATTAACCGAAGAAGAGAAAAAAGAAGTTAAGCGGTTGAGAACAAAATCAATCGCTTTTCTTTGCTCTTATTACTTTTTTGTAGCTGCAGTTCCTATTTTTATTATCTCAGTTTATTTTGACTTGTTTAACAAAGTTGGTAAATATAAACCAAGTGGCATTCTTTTAATTGCTTTAATTATGATTGCTATCTTTTTCAAAAATCAATTAAAGCGATTTATCACAACTTTAGAAGCAGGACCTTTTAAAACCTTTGTAACCAGTTGTTACATTCCTATCTTGCTTTGCTTTTTGTTGTTCATTGTATGGTGGGCATCTTCATCCATTCAACAATTAAAAATGGTTTTATTCTTTTCTATGCTTTCTAATATCGTGGCTATTCCATTTAATGTCAAATTTACAATGATCAATGAAAAGATAAAAGAGATTACACAGGAGGTTGAAGAAAATGAACAAATTGAAAAATCTGAAAAGTAAAATTAGTTTATCAGATGTCATTTTTGGTTTAATTATCTTTCTAACCATTTTGATATCTGGCTTGCTCAACATGTTTACTTATGGATTTGATGCTACTGAATTGATATCTATTTCCTTTTGGTTGGCTATCTTAATAAAATGTTTAGCTAATGGATTGGTGCTATATTCAAGTGCAACAAACAAAATATCGCATGTTGAAAAGGAAAATGAGCAAATCATCTATTTAAAATCTTCTTTAGAATTGGCTGTAAAACAAGACATTAAAGAAGATTTTGTTACTTTTTTAGCTGAAATAAATGAAAAAGAAAAAATCAAAACTTATAAGTTAAAAATTAAGAGAAAAATCTTTAAATTAGACAAACATGCTAGTCATCGTCAATTAAATAAATGGAAATTATATGAAGAAGAAAAGAAGATTGTTCCTAACATTGATGCTCATGATTATGGTCGATATGTTTATAAGCGTCAAAAGTTATTAGATAAAATGGAAGATAGTTATATTGCAAAAAATATTAATACAATAAAAATAAAATATTACTACCTTACTCGAAATATGATAATTAGCAATCTTAAAAGTGATGATGAAAGAGCTTATTATATTGTAGATAAAAATAAAAAAGTATCTAAAGATCTTTTGCCACGTTTAAGTTATACCGTCGCTTTTACTTTGATTATATCAAGTATCATATTAGATCCCAATTTCGAAAATCTAAATGCTATCTTTTGGCTAAATTTTATTACTAATGTTTTTACATTGGTATTTAGTTTTTTTACAGGATCAAATTATGGGAAAGAATTTGCTGAAACAGTAGTTATAGCTAATTATTATACAAAAAAACAAATTATAGATGACTATAAAATTTGGAAAAATAGAGGGGCATAATGCTCCTCTTTTTTTTATTAAAATTAAATCTTTACTATATTTTTACTATATTTGAAAATTAAAAAGCCCTAAAAATAGGGCTTTATTTGCCAATGGAGCAGATGACGGGCATGATGGGCAATTATAAAAAGTAATGAAAATTAATAAAAATATATGAAAAATAGTGAAAAAACATGAAAAAATATCGTTTTTATAATTTCTAAAATGTTAAAAAATGAAAAAATATGACAACAAGTGAAAAACTTTACTATATTTTTACTATATTTTTTTAAAGCAAATCTATTATGTTTTTTTGAGCAGAAGGATACATATGAGCATATGTTTCCATCGTTTCGTTAACGCTATGTCCCATCCGCTTTGCTATCGTCAAAAAATCAATTGCAAGATTATTTTCAAGATATTTATTAATCAATAAACTTACATGACTATGTCTAAAATCGTGTATCCGTATTATTTTGACACCTGCAAGTTGACAATATAATCCTTTTTTTCTTTTAATTTCCGTTCTTGAAATTGAAAAAATAAATTCATTATTTTTTATTTTGTTTTTTGTGATATATTCTTGAATCATTTTTAGCGTAGTTGAGTCAAGTAAAATATCTCTTATTCCCAACTTTGATTTGGGAGAAGTAATTTTATTGAATTTATTTAATTGATTTCTAATGTATAATGTTCTTTTTTTTATATCTATGTTACTAGGTTTAATAGCAAGAATTTCACCTATACGAAGACCTGTAAAATATAGAAACCAAAAAAACATTTTCCAAACTGATTCATCAGGAATAGATTCATAAAATTTTTGAAATTCTTGATAAGTCCAAAAATCCACATTTTTGTCCATAGGTGAATCATCATCTTTAATTGATTCTAGAATTAATTGAACTTTCCCATATTCTTCTTGAGTAATGAAATTTTGCAAAAATGCTCTTTTCATAATATCTTTAAAAATAGACAATATTCTATTTTTTCTTTTTGCATGGATTGCAGTATTTTCAACTATTTCATTTTTCCATTTTTGAAGATTTTTCGTTTGCACAACTTTTTTTATATCTTCATTTTCAAAATTGTAAAGAATATACTTTTTAATAATTTCATTAATTGATTGAAAAGTTGTTTCTTTGTTTTTTAAACGGTACGCCTCTAAAAAATCTGAACAAGCTTCTCCCATTGTATAAATATCTTCACTATAAGAAGGAAGATCACTTTCAAGAGCGGCGATTCCTTCTGTTTTTAAGCGGCATTTTAACTCATTTAATTCTGATGCGCTTTTACCTTGACGACAAATATTTTTATATGTTCCGTCTTCTAATTTAATTCGATAATTGAAAAAGTAACTGCCGTTTTCTTTTTTGTAAATACCTTTGTAACGAGTCTTAACTGGCATATAATCACGCTCCTTAAATCGACATACGGATTTTATATCCGTGTGTCATTTTATAAAAATTATAATATACTATATATAGTATATTATAAATAAAAATTGTTGCATTTTTTTAAAAAAAATGGTATATAATATTAATGTAAAAAGCGGCGCCGAAAGGTGGCCCCCACTAAATAAGTGGTGTTTCGTCTACAATAGTAGAATGAATGATCGAGAAAGTCACTTTTTTTAGTGGCTTTCTTTGTTTTATAAAGTTTTAAATTTTGTTTTAAATCTTTCTTTTTTTATAGGATATGCTGTAACAAAAAGATAATAGTTATTTCTTTTTTCCAAAATAATGACATACAAAAAATCTTCGCAAACTATAGAAATCCGATTATTTTTTTGCTGCCTTTTATGAATGTTAGAACAGTTTTCGCAATGAGTGAGAATATGCTCTATCCAATGAATACGTTCAATTCTTTCAAGTTCTATAGAATGTTTTAAAATGGGTTTCCCTTTTCGCATTCTTATTTTTTCTCTAGATGTTGTTATATGATCAAATACTTCTTTTACGTGATTAGCATTTTCATAATCTTTAAATTTTATTGGTTTTCCTTCAAAATAAAACCTTTTTTTTAAAATTTCATTAAATTCATTTTTAACTCGTTCTATATAATCTTTATTATTTTCATTGGGTTTTTTAATATTTAAATTGAGTGTGCATTTTATTTTATTCGTGATCATATTTAAAAGAAGGAACCCATATAAAATTGTTAAATTTATTTTCATTATAATTAGAATTAAGATTAAAATTTATATCAAATAATTTTTCAATATAATTTACTAATTCTAATTTAGCAGCACTCGATTTTATATTTCTAATTTTGTATGAAATAGCCCCAATAATAATATCTATTATTTGTACTAAATTCATTTGTTTGGAATCAATGATTTCATATTGAAAACAACTAGGAATACTGACTTTATAATAAAGATTTCTAAAACAAATACAAATTTTTTCAGCATTTTTTACACTATTCGAATCTTTTTTATCTAGGAAAAATTTAAATTTATTAAAAGTAATTATTCTTTGATTTTCATCTACAACAGGTACCCCTATATCATGAACATTTTTTTTAAGCAAAGTAAAATACATTTTATAATACCATTCATTATAATTTGTTTCGCTAGAAAATGTTAAAGATTTTTTACCTGTTGCAATTAAAGTTCTAATTCGAATAAAAGGTTTTTCTTTTATGTATTTAAGAATTTCTTTAATCATATCTATTGTTTTGTTTGAAATTTTAGTCCATTTTATTTCAAAAGAAGGACTAAAGCCATATTTATATTTAATTTTGTTTATATTTTTGTTAATTGTTTTTTTAAAAGTATTAGGACAATATATTGCGCCCAGAACCATGAAGTCATTTCCATCATTTTGTAAATAGCAACTTTCGTCGCAATAAAAGTTTATTTCCATTTTCTCCCTCCTTAATAGCACAGTTCCCTTCCGTATTCTTCAAAAAATGATTTTAGTTTGTTTTGCCATTCTTCAAGAGAAGAATAATAATCATATGCATCTTTAATTAGTTGTTCAGTCAAGCATAACTTTTCAGCAATTTCATAAATTGTAAGATTTTCAAAATATAAAAGAGAGAATAATTTTTTTAAGGGAATATATTTTTTAAACATAAGATATTCTACTTTGCTTTCTTTTTCCATTTTTCTTTTAATTGGTTCATTTAAATAATAAGTTGTTTCAGGATGGTCTATATGCATTTCTTCGTGCAATATAGAGCATCTTTTTTCATTAATAGAATTCATTTTTTGAGGATCATAAAAAATAACGCTTGGAATTTGAGAATTATCAAAGATTGCGCACATTGCTTTTTTATTAGAAGGTAAAGAATGACTTTCAACTATGATATTTTTTGATTCCAGTCGAATTTCATCCAATTCGAAATAATCCATATTACTTTTTTTGATGTTTATCTTTAAAAGCTTTAATCATAGTTTTAATCATATCTTTTTCGCTGTCCTCTAATTCTGCATAATCTTTTCCAATATCATCAAAAGCAATTCTATAATCTTCATTTTCGTTATTTATATTCCTAATATCGCTCTTCCCTAATAGATAATCAGTAGATACTTGAAAGTAGTCGGCTAGTTTTTTTATAGAATCTATATCAGGCTGCGTTCTTCCTTGTTCCCAATCAGATATGTTATATCTTTTAAGTCCTAGATTATTTGCAAGTTCTTCTTGTGTTAAATGATTTTCTTCTCTCAATCTTTTTAAGTTAATCTTACTCATATAATCACCTCATGAGTAAATTTTATCACAAAAAGAGTAAAAAAAACTAAAAAAGTGTTGACATAGTAAAAACAACTCATTATAATATGGTTGTAGTTAAAAAAACTCGCCATTTAAAATCTAGGTCATTTGAAATGGGAGGAAATGTTTATGAACGATATTGATATTATTGATTTAATTATTCAATATTTGAAAATTCTTAAAAAACATTTAAAACAAAAAAATAAGTAGCCCCCGCTACTTATAAAAGCTAAGAGGGTTTTCTAGATTTTACCTCTTGGCAATTCTATTTTAACAAAGGAGTGTGAAAAATGCAATGGTAAAATTCAATATCGACAAAATTAGGGGAGTTATGGCTGAACATCGTATAACTCAAGAAATGATTGCAAATGCATTACATGTTTCTCGAAAAACGGCCGTCAATAAACTCAACGGAAAAACAAAAATAACTGTTGATGAACTAGTAATTATTGCAAATCTAACTAATTCTAATATTTCTATTTTTTTTGAATAATTTCGAGTAATTATAACTCTCAATTTTAATGAACAACATAAAGGGAGGAGATGAGAGAATGAATAATTACAACGAGCAAGCAGAATTAACTTATGAGCAAGAAGTTGAAATGTTAATAAGAAAGCTTCAAAAAACTATCAAAAAAGCACATCTTGATATCAAAGTTGAAGTCACAAGAAATTCTATTGCCATAACAAATTTATAAAAAATAAGGTATTTAACCCTTATTTCTTTATCCACTTATCTGTATCTTTTAGATTAACACAAGATACTCCGATTGGTAGATCAGCAACTAATAGTTTGTCGTTTGAATCCATAAACTTCCGAAATCTATTTTTTAAAATTGTATTGTTCTTTTCTTCGGAAAAGAACACCCAAACAGATTCAGTTGCTTGAACACCATGCAAAGTATCAGTTATGTATTCAATCAAAGCTTTATAATCATTTGGATAGGCTTTGACTAAATCATAGCAAAGTATTTTTCTCATTTCGTTTCACCTCGCTTTCTTAAATATTTATTTAATTATATTATACACTTTTAGCACTCAGAAAGGAAGAGTGATAACATGAATTTTAAAGAATTATTAGCTAAAAACAACTTAAGACAAAGAGATTTATTAAAATATCCATCATTTAATCGTTCTATGATAGGAAATTGGTGTTCAGGATATAGAAGACCTACTTTAGAAAGCATAGTTGAATTGTCAAAATGTACAGGAATTGGGATAGAAGAAATTATTTATAGTCTAATTGAAACCAAAAAAGAGCGAAAGGAGATAGCAAATGCTTACAGAAGATGAAAAAAGAGAATTAGAAATGCTTAAAAAGGATGAGGACGTGAAAAAAGCTGTTAAAGAAATTATGAAGAATCGAAAAGTTGATAAGGAAAAGAAAAAACTTTATCAATACAGGTGGTTAAAGAAAAAAGGACAATTACTGAGGGAAAGTGAGGCGAGATAAGTAGTGATAGACAACGAAACGAAAAAAAGAATTTTGTGTTGCCCACATTGGACGACAGGAGATATTGCATTGTTCTTTGGTGTATCCCGACCTACAGCATTAAAAATCAAAAATCGATGCAAAAGTTGCCAAATTGGAAATGGCAAAAAATACGTTAAAGCAGATGATGTACTTCAAATGATAGCTAATACAACTCGTAGAGCAGAACTAGATTTATTAAAAGATCTAGAAGAAAAAAAGGACTCCACAGAGAAGTGAAGTCCATCCATTAAAAACCATATTTATTTTAACAAAAAGGAAGGAGAAAAGCAAGATGGAACATTTTGTAGAACGACAATTAAAAAATCTAGAAATTGAACTAGATTTTGCTAAAGGATCTAAAAAAAGAAAAATCAAAAAGGAAATTAAGATTTTCAAATACATTTTAAAAGAGTACCGCTTTTATAAGCAAGAGATGAATTACAAATGGGAACATTAACTTTTAAAGAAAGCAATCATACCTATTTATTGGATGGAGCAATTTTACCAAGTGTCACAACTATTTTAAGACCTTTAAGCAATGAAATTTACAATCATATAGATCCAGAAATTTTAAGATTTGCTGCAGATAAAGGTACAAAAGTACATTTTGCAACTGAACTATATGATACATTTGGAATTTATGAAATTGATGAAAACTTGAAAGGCTTTCTAGATGCTTATATAAAGTTCAAAAGAGATTATAAAGTAGAAGTAATTAGTGTTGAAAAACGAAGCTATCATCATCAATTATTTTATGCAGGAACTATAGATAGAATTTTGTTAATAAATAATAAAATTGTTTTAGTAGACATTAAAACAACCAATGAGATACATGAATCTTTAGTGTCAATCCAAGTTTCAGCTTATGAGCAAATGGAATGCTCAAATGGAGAAAAAATAGATGAAATAGCTGTTTTAAAATTAAACAAAGATGGCACATATGTTTTTCAATATTTAAACAGATCATTCGATGATTTTCTAGCGTTATATAAAGTTCATATGATGATAAAAAAAGTAAAGGAGAAATAAAAATGGAACTAGAAAAAATTAATAATGAACAAGAATTAAATGGAAGAATTTTTGAAGTAGAAGAACAAGCAAAATTAATTAAAGTTATTGATAATGAGTCATTTAGTTTTGCAAACAATTTTTTAAAACAAATCAAATCAACAATAAAGCAAATTGATCTTTATTGGGAAGAGCCTAAAAGAAATGCATATGCAGCTTATAAAGCAATTAATGACAAGATAAGTGAAATGAAAAAACCATTAACAAATGCAGAAAAACTTATTAAAAATGAACTTTCAGATTATGTAAGAATTCAAGAAGATGAAAAAAGAAAAGTAGAAGAATTAGCAAAAACAAATTATGGGGTTAATTTGGTAGTAGATGCTGATATTCCAAAAGAAAAGGGAACATCGTTTAAAACTGATTATATCATTCATGTAGAAGACATATCAAAAATTCCTGCGATTTTCAATGGAATACAAATTTTATCAGTAAATGAGCAAGCAATAAAACAATTAGCTAAATTATCAAAAGGAAAAATTGAAATTCCTGGAATTAAAATTGAAGAAACAAAAATTGTTAGTGTAAGAGTTTAAAAGGAGAGATAAAAATGGAAAATAATCAATTAACAATCATTAACACTATTAAAGATACACAAGTTCAAAGAACTTTAGAAGCAATCGAAAAATTTCAATCAGTAATAAAATCACAATTTAAAGAAAATCATCATTATGGTATTATTCCTGGAACGGGTAAAAAACCTACTTTGTTAAAGCCAGGAGCAGAAGTCATAATCACTTTATTGGGTCTTTCAACTGAGTTTGAAATATTAAATTGCACAAGAGATTTTGAAGATGAATTTTTTGACTATTTAATCAAATGTACTTTAAAAAAAGAAGGAACTTTAATTGCAGAAGGATTAGGATCAGCAAACACAAAAGAAACGAAATTTGTGCGCGAAGAAGGAAAAGGTGCTGGCATGGACAATAACGTTCTTAAAATGGCTAAAAAGCGTGCAATTGTTGATGCTGCTCTTCAAGTAGGGAGTTTAAGTGATGTATTTACGCAAGATTTTGATGACCTTCCTCAAAAAGATATTACTGGAAAAGATGCAGTTAAGAATTCTGTTGAAAATGCTATGGAACAATCAATTACGCAAGCACAAGCAAAACGAATTTTTGCATTAGCAAATGGCAAATTAGATGTAGTCAAAAAAATAATTAATGAATTTGGTTATTCCCAAAGCATGGATGTTAAGAAAAAAGACTATGATGCAATTTGCACAAAAGTAGAAGAAGAAAGTAAAAAGGAACAATAATATGAAAGATATAAATACATTTGTAATTATCGGAAGATTAACAAGAGATCCAGAAATCAAAATGACAATGAGTGGAACGCAAGTTGTGTCATTTACATTAGCGGTAGCAGGTGGAAAAAGAGATCAAGAAGAAATCACTCATTTTCTACCTCTTACCACATTTGGGAAACTAGCTGAATTAGTTGGTAAGTATTGCTACAAGGGTAATAGAGTGGCTGTAAGAGGACATATTGTGTTGAATAGTTATTTATCCAAAGAAGGAACAAAAGTTTCTAAAATCGCTTTAGAAGTTGAAGAAGTTCAATTTTTAGAAAGACTATCAAAACCAGGTGAAAAAATTCCTGATGTTACCCAAGAAGAAAATGATGGAATGTACTATGATTTCGAAGATTTACCATTTTAAATAGGAGGAACAAAGAATGATAAAAGAAGAAAAAATGAATGAATTCACACCAAAACAACAAATCATTTTAAACAATTTATCCTACGGAAAAGAAAATGCAATTTCAAAAAGAGAATTAATGAAATTGACCGGTTTAGACGAAAGAAGTGTGCGTTCTAACATAGCCATATTAAGAAAATCAAAAAACATTTTAATTTGTTCAAACAGTCAGTCAAAAGGTTATTATTTTCCAAAAGATGCACAAGAAGCATTAGAATTTGTTCATGAAACAAATGGAAGAATTGCTGAGTTGGCCAAAATTGCAAAAAAAGCAAAAAAATGGGCAAACAAAAATCTAAATCAAATTAGCATGGTGGTGGAATAAGGTGGCAGATGATAAAAAGTATTATTGGATAAAACTATCAACTAATTTTATTACGTCGCGAACTGTTGATTTCTTGATGAGTCAAACAAATGGTGCAAATTATGTTGTTCTATATCAAATGTTATGCCTGTTGACGGTTAATTCTAACGGCGTTTTAGCTAATACAATCGGGGAAATAATCATTCCATTTGATGAAGAAAAAATACAACGGGACACAAAATACTTCACGATAGATACAGTAAGAATTGCATTGGGTCTCTATCAAAAACTTGGATTAATCTATTTGCAAGAAGATGGGATGTTTAAAATTGCTAACTATGATAAATTAGTTGGAAGTGAAAGCAAATGGGCAGAAATAAAAAGAAGACAAAGATTGGACAATGTCCAACAAATGTCCAACAAATGTCCAACGAATGTCCAACAAGAGAATAGAGTTAAGAATATAGATTTTAAGATAGTAGAAGAAAAAGAAAAGGATAACATAAATGTTATCCCAAAAGAAAAAAGCAAACGCTTTGTTAAACCTACCATTGAACAAATTCAAAAATACTGTGATGAAAGGGAAAATGATATTGATGCCCAACGATTCTACGACCATTACGAATCTAAAGGATGGATGATAGGCAAATCTCCAATGAAAGATTGGCAAGCTGCAGTTAGAACTTGGGAAAATATTAGAAAGAAAGAAAACCCAATTGAGCAAGAACCAAAAAGAGAAGAAAAAATAATTGTAAGCGATGAAGAACAAATCAAAAAATTTCAATCTTTTATAAATGCAGGTTTTACAGTCGAAGAAATAAAACTTACAGATAGTGAACTATATGAGTGCGCAAAAAGACACGGTATCGCTTGATATGCTTTCTTTAGATGAAAGGTTATTTGTTCTAAAATGGGCTAGCAAAATAACAGATGATGAAATAGAAAAAGATTTTAATTGCTCACGCGATGAATATATAAAGATGGTTATAGACCTCGTAATTCATTGGTTACGATAAATTAATCGCAAAAATATGAAACGTTTGTCAGCGTGGCTAAAAATAGCCAAAAACGAAGGAGGAAGAGAAAATGGTAACAGAAGAAATGGAAATCCTAGATGAAGAGGAAGAAATCGAAGATCTAGATGAAGATAACGAAAATGAAGTTCAAGAAAAAAAGGTGGCAACAAAAAAAGCAAAAGAGGTAGTATCTAAATCGTTTAGAGATGCAATTAAAAACTATTTGGATCAATTTGCAAAAGAAAACAATCTTTTTGCTGAAAAATATAAAAATCAAAAAAAATCGATTGGAGAATGTTGTAATTATATCATTCAAGAAGTTCAAAAAATGCAAGTTCATGGATTAAGTGATGATGAAGTTTATTACTTGGCTCGTCATTACTATGAAGAGGAAAATTTAAAAGTAAAGCCACTTCCTGCAGGATTAAAAGTTGTAGTCAATCAACATATCGAACTTAGTGAAGAAGAAAAACAAGCTGCACATCAAAAAGCATTAGAAGATTATACTAATGCTGAACGTAAAAAGCTTGAAGATGCAGCAAAGAAAAAAGCAGATCTTGAAAAGAAAGCCGAAGAAAAGAAAAAACAAAAAGAACAAGAAGAAAAATTAAAACGAATCGAAGAAACCAAAAGTGAACAATTTTCGATTTTCGATTTACTAGGAGAAGAATAGTATGGGACATCGTTGTTCATATTCTTCTCGAATTGAAATTCTTAACGACAAAATTGTATATATGCTAACGGCTTATTACAAAGACAAATCAGAGGATGTTTATTACGAAGAATTAGTTAGCGGCAAACAATGTGGCCGATATATTAGCTTTAATTATATTGCAGGATACCTTGTCGATTTTCCTGGAGAAAAAGTGAAGTTTTATGGAGGTAACTACATTCAAAAAATTGAAGATTTTGAAGAATATTGTGAAATGAATCCATTTGTTGGAATTCACAACAATAATCAAAAAAAAGATTTGGAATTAATTCAATCAATTCATCCAGATTTACAGTATTTTTTAAAAAAAATTTACCAAAGTTCTTATCGAGAAATAGGTCATAAAGAACTATTTAAAGTTATTCGTCAATATTGGAAACATCCCGAAATTGAACCATTGATTCAATACAATCAATTAGCAATTGCAATGAATAATAATTTGTATCGTTTGTCTAGTAAAAAATTAAAGGAAGTTATTCAATTTATTAAAGAAAACTGGGAAAATTATCCATCGATGAATCTAAAGGATGTATTATGTTCAATTAAAAATAAAATCCCATACAAGTTAGTTGATACCTTTAGAAAATGCAAAGAAAATCCAGAATTATTTCAATATTTGCTTAAACAAAAAGAAAGCATTGTCTTTTATGAAGACTATATCCGAATGGTTAAAAAAGCAGGCCATAATCTAGAAGATAGATATTGGAAATATCCTAATCATTTAAGAAATGCTCATGCAAAAGTTGTTGAAGAATGCAAAAACATTGATAATGCTTTAAACGTTATTTTGAATGCACAATTTGAAATCGTAGCCAATAAATTAAAAAGAAACGAAAAAATAATTGGTGGAAACCATTATTATATTGTTCAAGATTTTAAAGATTTTTCTGAACATGCGAATGCATTAAAGCAATGTTTAATTACATCAGGTTATATGGAAAAATTTATTAAACAACAATCAATTTTAATTTTTATAAAAGATTCCAATTTGCAATCCATTGGAACTGTGGAAATAAATTATAGCAAAAAGATTTTACAGGCATATGGAAATGAATTAGACAGAACAAATTGCAAATTACCACAATCAATTTTAGATGATGCCAATGAATATATTAAACAGCTAAAAATTAGAAAACATTCATTTAAGTATGAGTTACCTAAAAATTGCTATTTTAAAGGCTTATACGACAATGATAAATCATTTAACGGATTAAAATTTGAAATTGGTAAAACGTATCAAACTACTTATGATGATGAAACGATTTTAAAAAATCAATCAAAATGCTTAGCTAGTAATAAGGTGTACCATTTTTGTAAAAACGTTCAAGATGTAACTAAATGGGTTTCAAATCCAGCTTCGTTTGCGATTGTTGAAGCTCTAGGTCCTGTAGTTCAAAACGGCACAGCTTTTGGTTCAAACAAAATAAAAATAAAAAGAATAACAACAATTCAAGACATTGCCACTTCTTTGTTAGCTATAAATAAAGCAGTAGTAGATGTTTGTCATCGGAGTTGATAAATCATGTCAGAAGAGATAAAGGCGCTAATAGGAATCGGAGTCATGCTGGCAGCACTAATCATAATTGAATTTATTTTGTTAAGAGATGGAAATGGGAAAAAGAAATGAAACAAGAAACTTTATTTGATGTTAATGATATTGCTATTGATTCAAATTATGTATCTCCAACCATAAAAAGAAAATGGAGTAGCAAGCTAAGAAAATATCTTGAAGAAAGATATGCAGAAAGAGGAGAAAGGTATGGAGATCTTTGTTGTGGATGTGGAAAAATTTGTGAATTTTGTAAAGAAATGTATATGAACGGATGCCTAGATTGCATATATGCAATAAAAGATTATTGCAAAAAAAATGGAATTGAAATTAACTACAGAGATTATGATTTTGATAATTTTTTTAAAAAAATATGGTAAAAGGAGGAAACTACAACATGAAATTATTACTATATTGCACTAAATCAAAGCCTAATTTAAACAAGTTGTATGGAAAGAATTGGTTTTATTTTGGCGAGAAGTTAATTGATTTAGATGTTAGGTTAAACGGAAAAATCGTTGCTCAATGTGATTGCGAAAAGATTGAAACTATATGTCCTGAATTTGGTTATTTGGATGCTGCTTGCGAAGGCGGAGCAGGTTATATATTAGATAAAGCATGTTTAACTAGGCAACAACTAATTGATTATGGTAAAGGAGAATGGTTAAGCGCTCTTCATTTATCCAACATAGAAGAGTTTGATAACCCAAAGGAATTAAGATATTATGGAGTTAAAACCGCACCACAAAACATGTGTTATAAAAGATATCCTGTTCCATTTGATAATGAATTAGGTGGTTGGGAAATAGATAAAGAAACAATTATTATTTCAATTAAACCAGAGCATTTAGCAAATATTTTGAATGGCAAAAAAACAATTGAAGTTAGAAAGAAAATTTTAAAAAACATGGAGGAATTAATGAAATGAAATTGACAGCAAAAGAAGCATTAGAAAGATTGGCAAAAGAAACTGTGCCAAATCCATATACTTATGGTGAAAATCATAATAACATAGATATTGCAACCATTAAACAGCATTTAGAGAAGATTGAAGCTAAAGAAACACCTTTAAAATTAGAATACGAAGGCAATGAATATGGGATAAACGAAGATGAATTAGTATATGATACTGCTATTTGCCCTAATTGCGGAAGAAGATTTGAAATTGACAACGAAGAACATTATAATTATTGCCCAACTTGCGGTCAAAAACTAAATTGGTGGGAACACAAGACAATTAAAATATCCGATGAGGAAAAGGTAATTTTAAAAAACATCGATAAAAAATATAAATGGATTGCTAGAGATTTAATTGGAAAACTTTGTGTTTTCTCTGAAAAACCTTCAAAGGTTTATTCAGTATGGGATTATCCACCCACAGTTAGCATTCAATACATATATGAATATGAACCTATAAAAGTTTTTAATCATCTATTTACCTTTATTAAATGGAAAGACAAAGAGCCTTATCGTATCGAAGATTTGTTGAAAATGTAGGAGGTTTTATCTAATGACAGTAAAACAAGCAAAAAAAATGATTGAAGATCTAGCAGATGAAATCGATGAATATCTTGCAAAATTGGAAAGAGAAAATAAAGACGATACAGATAAATATCATGCACTATTTTATTTATCAGGTGGATTAAGAGAACTAGCCGAAACGGAGGATTAAAAATGAAAGCAAAATTAATTTTAAACAATAAAGAATACGAAGTAGAAGTAAGCGAAGAACAAGTTAAAGAAATCGAAAAGCCAAAATATAAAAGATGGCGTGCTGAAAAAGGGGAAAAATATTATTTTTTATCTGATTTGGGAGAAATTCTTTCAGCTATTGATTGTAGAGATAAAAGTGATAATTTTTTATATAATACAGGCAATTATTTCAAAACAGAAGAAGGGGCAGAATTTCGTAAAAAACAATTGTTATATCTTCAACAATACAAAGATTATTTAGGTGAAGATTTAGTTACTGAAGATGATTGGAAAAAGCCTTCGTTAGGAAAACATGCTACTTGTATCGATAATTATTGTAATGGGCTCACCCTTACTACAAACAATTATTTAAAAATACAAGGTGTTATTTATTCAAACTCAAAAGAAAAAATAGAAAATTTCATTAATTTGATTGGCGAAGATAACTTCAAAAAGTACATTCTCGAGGTGGAAGAGTAATGTATACAAAATTTCAATTAGTGGTGTCAGACAAAAGCGAGATGCAGTTTGTGAAGACGTTTGAAACATATGATGAGGCGATAAATTACTACAGGGAGAATTTAAAAGAGAAGTATCCAAACACTGATTATCAAATATATATAAGAAAACAGCAAAGGGGATGATTCAGTGACAATCGAAGAAGCACGTAAGGAATTAGGGGAGTACTTACATTTGCTGAAGTTGTGCGATTTAAAAAAAAGAAAAATCGATGAACTAAGGAGATTAGTCCAATCTTGCAAAGGAATGAATTATGGAGAGCAATTAGGATCAAATGGTGGAAATATCGCGTATCAAATTGCTAAAATTGCTGACTTTGAGAACGAACTAAACGAGGAAAGATTAAAGGCAGAAGAAACATGCAACAAGATACATGAGAAGATATATAAAGTTGGCCAAGAAAAAGTATTATACGGAAACATACTAGAAATGAGATATATCAATGGAAAAACGATGGAAGATATTGCATTATATTTAGCATACGACTATACTTGGATTACAAGGTTAATGAATAGGGCGGTTAGGATGTATGCAAAAATTTATACGTGAAAGGAAAGGTAAGCCCAAAATGTATTTTAGCGATGAAGAATTAAGGGAGCATGGTGTAGAAAGAATAAACCAATTTTGTTATTTAATACCATGCGAAAAATGTGGCAGAAAAATTAGAAGAACACAGTTTAGTTTACTAAGAACTTATATTTGCGAATATTGCAGAAAGGGAATTAAAATTATCAAGAAAACTTTTGAAGCGGAACAAAATGGAGAAACAGTTTATGATAGGCGTTTTGCTTCTGCTGTAAAAAAAATAGTAAAGCAATATAATGACCAAAAAGGTTATGAAAAAGCAATATCTATTGCCGAATCTAGAAAAATGTGCTATGGAAGTATTCCAGAAGCAATGGTTGCTATAGAATTAGTAAAACAAAAATTTAAAATCATTCCTCAGCAAAAAATAGGTAAATTTATTGTTGACTTTGTCATACCAGATTTAAAGATAATCTTAGAAATTGATGGGAAAATATTTCATAAAGATTCTGCAGTTGAAGGTAATAGAGATGCATATTTAAAAAATATGATAGGATTAGATTGGCTTATATTACATGTTTCTACAGATTATGTATTAAGAGATGTTAAAAAAGTAGGGCAATATATAATCAAAGCAAAAGAACAATTTTCAAAAAATGGAATGATTATTTTTAGATAAGCGCTAAAAAGCAACTTTTAGGTATGCTAATATGATAGTGTCGATAAGTAAGGGTAAAGCTTATCGAGTAAATTCTCTTGTTCCCTGTTTGGTGTTTGCTATCTTTACTTTTGGTATCATGGGTATCTTGCCTCCTTATCCATCGAAAAGAGTTATCGTGTCAAGATGACTCTTTTTGTTTTAAAGAGGAAAATAGAACTATGATTATTTAGATATTGAAAAAAGAGAATAACAAAAGTAAAATATAATTATAAAAATAGAAAGGATTGATTTTGATAAAAAAATTCGAAAAATTAAAAGAAGAATTAAAAGATTATTGTACATTTAATCCTACAAATGGAGATTATCTTGTAGCTTATCATCCGTCAACGAAATTATTTACTGTTTCAAAAATTGATAGTAATGCAAAAACAAAAATGAGGATTGGTTTTGATGAGACAAAAAGTGATTTAATAAATAAAGAAACTGTATTTTGCCTTAATGAAAGTTTTTTTGACATTAAAATTGATCACAATAAAATTTCATTAAGTGATTTATTTGAAAAAATAGATAAGTTAAACAAACCAATTTTAAGAAATAAAAAATCTGTAATAAATTTATACAAGCCATTTGATTTATACAAAGAAGAAAATCAACATGAAAAAACAGGTAATTATATTGTTACTTTTTTCAATAATTTTTATTATGTGGGCGAAATTACTGAAAATGGGCCAAGTAAATTAGAATTTTCTTGCGATTGGGTAGGATTAAGTTTAGTTATTGTTTACTGTAAAATTTTAAATAGTAAAGAACAAAATAAAGTATATTCTGATGAAAATAGTTATTGCATTATAGATAAAGACAAAATATCATGCAACAAATTATTAGGATTAGTTAATAATTTAAATAGGCAACTACAAAATTAGTTGCTTTTTTATTACAAAAATAGAAAGGATATGAAAAAAATGAGAAAAGTATATTTACTATCAATCAAGAGAAGTAACATTTCTCCAAAAGAATTAATGGGAGTATTTTCTTCTTTATGCAATGCGAAGGATGCTGTAAAAAATGTCTACTTCATGTATGAAAAAGTTACAAAAAAAATGGGCATGGAAATAGAAAAAGGAGTAGAAGAATACAAAGAAGAGTTATGGGAAAGACATCCAGATCATCAAGAGTATTTTTTCTATCCATTGAATAACACGGGGACAGCCTTTTTTGAAATATTTTCAATTGGTTTAAATCAACAAGCTTTATCTTTTAGAAAACCTTCAAATGAAACGATTGACAATTACATCAATAGGCCAGAAGAAGAAACAAAAACTAATCAAACAAAAGCAAACGCTTAATCAGTTAACAAATATATATTTATTAATACTATAGCGCATGCGCGTGCGATTAAAACTTAATTAAATAAATAAAACTAGTTAAATTAAATATACTTTAATTAAAATATAAAAATAGAAGGGAGTGTAAAAATAAAAACTATGTTATTTAATATTATAGAAAAAGAGATACAAGATATTATAACTGCTATAATGTTAAAAAAAAGCAGAAGTATAAAAATTGTATTTAAAACTAGTACTTCTTTTAATACTAGAAAAAAAAGTATTTATACACTCTATTCTATTTTGATTTACAGAAAGAAAAAAGTATATGATGATGTTATTAAAAAAAATAAATACAAATTCGTTTTACAAAAGACGATAGAAGATAATGTAGAAAAACTATTACTTGAACTTGTTGATATATTAAAAAAAGAATGTGATACTACATGAGTTCTATAGTAGAAAAAAGAAAAAATCCCAAAAAGAAAAAAGAAATAAAATCAGAGATTAAAAAGAAAATAACTAATGACATGATAAAAAAACTTAAAGGAGTAAAGGTTCTAACAAAAGAACAATTGCTCCTTTTTTATTCCGGATTAATTACAGGAGAGATAAAAGATAGGTTTGGTCTTGAGGCATCGACAGATATCAAATTAAAAGCAGCTGAAAAGTTAAACGTAATGTTAGACAATGAATCGGCATCCAAAGCAAGTGTTGAAGTGAATATTACAATTGATGATTACTCTTCTAAAAAACTTGATCAATTAGATGCAAATCTAAATGAGGAAGATGAAATATGAACGATTTAATCTTTAAACCAAAAATTCCAAAAGTCTACAATCCTATATGGTTAGAGAATCCACTAAAAATTATTACAGAAGAAGAGAAAAAAATTTTTAAATCTTTAAATATTGAACCATTAGGAGTAATTAATGAATTTATATTAAATGGTGGACGTATTACGGGGAAGACAACGGATGCTAGAGATTATTGTATGTATCGTTTAATAAGCGAAGAAGGGGCTAATATCGTTGTTACAAGAGCCGAACAAAATGATATACGAGGTTCGGTATTTGCTGGATTTGAAAAATTAATTTACAAAATCACAAATAATAAACCTCAAAAATATTTTAAAATTTCTAAAAGTCCTTTTGAAATCACTTTTAAACCAAATGGAAATAAAATTTTCTTTTTAGCAATCAATAAAGATATCAATAGAACGAAAGGCTTTGAAATTCCAAAAGGTTATATTGCTGTTGTGTGGCATGAAGAATGTAATGAAATGGAATCAGAAGAATATCTAGAATCGGCCAAAATGACATTTCTAAGGTTCTTCAATAAAACTTCTAAAATTTTATACGCATATAATATCGAGCAATTAAGAACTCATTGGAGTAATATTTATTTTCCACAAAAAATAGCAAAAAGAGAGGCTATTAGAGTTTATTCAACTTGGAAAGACATTGCAAAACTATTAGATCCAGCAACTATAGCAAAAATATTAGAAGATAGAGCAAGAGATATAGAATTTTATCGATATTGGTATTTAGGTCATATTATTGGTTTAAAAGGTCTTGTTTTTAGGCAATTCAATAGGAAAAAGCATGTTGTAAAACAACTGGATATACAACGAATTATGGAATATGTATCCACGATTATTGTTTCTATTGATGCTGCAAACAAAAACGATGCTACAGCTGTAGGAGCACTTTGTATATTGCGTGATGGTAGAATTATCGTCTTAGATTCTTTTTACTATGATCCTTTAGAAAAAGGACAATTAGATGATGTAGAAATGTCACGACTCATTTGTAATTGGTGGGTGCGTTTTAACAATCGTTTTCCAACGGCAAGATATGTAAATACAATGGGCATTGTTGACAATGCGAATTGGAATTTAAAAGAAATGTTACAGGGCTCTCAATCAATGGGATACTTTGCATGGTACACTGCCACAGACAAAGTTATTTTAAGAGATACAAAAAGATTACAAAACATGTTTGGAGCTGATTTAATTTTATTTTATTGTCCAAACGATTCATTTAATGATAACAAGTATGGCATTTTAGAAATCGAAAGTTATATTTATGATGAAAAAACTCAAGAAATTAAAAAGGGACAACAAGATCATTTTATTGATATGTTGAAATATGGAACATATCCATATCAATATCCACAATTATATTATGTTGATCAAAAAAGGAGATGATAAAAGTGGCAGAAATTCAATTACAAAATACCGTTGGCAATTTGACACCTGATGGTAATCGATATGAAGAAATGTTTGGTAAAATGACAAAAGCATATTACATGAACATGTCTAAATTGTTTAGTACAGATACTGCATTTTTTGCTTTTGCACCACAGAACATGATTTATTATTACAATATGGTAGTCATGCAAAATTTATATTGGTTTAGAGGTTATGTTCCTGGAATACACAATAAAGGTGTATTTTCCTGCGGACTTGGAACAAATGCTTGCTTTAAAGTGGCAAATATGCAATTGGCAGGTGGATTTCGAATTGAAAGCAAAAATAAATTCTATGTTGACTTTTTGACAATATTCATTGACGAAGATAAAACAAAAGATAAATTAGCTAGAGCTTTGCCAATGAAAGAAGCTTTAGGATTTTGTATGATTAATTTAGATGTTGATTTAAATAACAAAAAGGCCATTCGTTTTACAAATGGTAATCGATACTTTGTTGAAATGGGAGAAGATCATAATGTAGTGGCTTTTAGAAAGTATATAAATTTCATTACAGCCGATGTGAAAAACTATAGAAATGATGGAACAATAAAAAATAACACAAATGGATATTATCTCATTCAAGATAGATGGTTAGATGAACATGGTTCTTGTTTTGAAAAATATAGTATTTATTTAGGACCATCAAGCATTCAAAGTACTTCGGCAATTATGAATACAACACAACATATTTCTTTTGATAAGTTACCTAAAAAAGTAAAACAACAAGTCATTCAAAAATTGGGTGGCCCTATTTTAGACCAAATCATTCAATTACCATTTATCAATACTACAGGAGCAGCAATTATCTTGGCTAGCAAAACCGCTACAGGAGTAGAAGATTATACATGCTTTAGTGATTCTTTACTTCAAAATGGTAAACAATACTTGATGGAATATGATATTACTTTTACTGATAAACAACTAGATCGTGCTTTGGCTGGAAAGGGAGTTATTCTTCCAGAACAAATGATGCCAACAGATTGGGCACAATCTAATCCTTTTGATGGAACAACTTATCAAGAATATATGAAAGTTATTCAACCCGAATCATTAAAAGATAAAATTTTCCAACGTGTTAAAACAATTAGTCCAGAAGAAAATAAACCTTTCTTCTATCAAAGCGATTATCGACAATTAGATTATAATCAGGATTTAGATAGCATTAGAAGAAACTTTGCAGATTCAATTGGAATTAGTGCTAGTGATCTAGGAAGCCATCAATCGAATGACTTAAGTGGTGGAGATAAAACAAAATATGAAGTTCAAACGTTAAACGGAATTAGCAAAAGTACAGTTATGGAAAAAAGAGAGATGATTACATCTGCACTCGAAGAAATTTTTGAATTACTTTTAAAAATAGAATTTGATGATGCTTGTCCTGAAATTTCAGTTATTTTTAATACTGTGGAAAGTGCAAATCCAACCGAAGAAACACTAGACATTAAAAACCAATTAGAAATGGGAATTATGTCCAAAGAAACAGCAATCAAAAGAAAAAATCCAAATTACACAAATGAAGAAGTTCAAAAAGAGTTACAAAAAGCACAGGAAGAAAAGCAACAAGAAATGCAAGCATACAATATGAATTTAAATCCATATTTAGAGGATGATTATGAATAAATACCAAGAATTATATTTATGGCTCAATAAATTAGAATTAAATCTTAAAAGAGCTATACGAGATGGTTTTTTAAATGGTTGGTCTAAAATTCAAGTCACTGCAGTTACAAATAAAATTATTGAAGATGGAATAAACAAAATTCCATCTTTTTTGTTGAAAGATAAAAACTTTTATGAACAAAGTTTAATTGCATCTAGAAATCGTTGGTTATTTTCTGTTTTTAATGATAAATTACTTTATCAATTTGCTTTACTTGGAATGGTTTATGTTTCAATAGACAAAAAAACAAATGCATCAAAGGGATATATTGATTTAACAAAAAGAAATCCAGAACATTTAGAACCAACACCATTTGAAATTGCTCAAGAAGTGCGACATGAAAAGAAATTACTATTTAGAAAATCAAAAGGGCAACAATATTTAACAAATTTAAGAAGAAAAATGAGAGAATTGGCACAAAATCCATTAACTGAAGTTGAATTTAAAAAAAGAAAACTCTCTCTATTTACAAAAGCCGAATTACAACTTCGCTATGAAGAAGCATGGCAAGAAATAGAATCTTTTAAAGAAAATGGAATTCAATATGCATACATTTCTAGTCACAAAGATTGTAGTGAACGTTGCTATCCATTTCAAGGAAAACTCGTAGATCTTTTTAATCCTTCTATCAACAATCGATTTGAAACAGGCGAAATCATTGATGGAAGGAAAGTATATTCATTAACTGATATTTTATCTCAAACAGATAAGTATGGATATCACAATACTATTTTGATTGGATTTAATTGTCGTCATTATTTGATTCCTTATACAAAAGGAAAAAAGGCTCCCAAAAGATATGCTAAAAGATTTGTAAATAAAAAGAATCGTGCCTCCTCTCAAATGAGAGAAATGGAACGCAATATCAAGCGAAAAAGGATAGAAAGATTGATTATCGGTCCTATTGATAAAAATCGTTCTAAAGAATTAAAAATAATAATTGATAAAGAAATAGAACATTATTATCAATTTGCACAAAAAAAGTATTTAAAACCATTAGAATATCGATTTGCAATATCTAAAACAGAAAGACAATTGCTATTAAAAGAGGTTTAATTTAGGCCTCTTTTTTTAGATATAGATATGAAACGAGGTGATTTAAAATGTTTCATTTTTTTAAACGTAAAAAGAAAAACAACAAGAAAGGTGGTGATGTAAACGTGACTCTAGAGGAAAAACTTATTGAATTAACAAAAGAGGGTTTGCTTACGGAAGAAGAATTGGATTTGATAAAGAAAAATTTATCAAAAGAACTGGATGCTCAAAAAGACAATGGCGATGAAAATTCAGTTAAAGATGAAGAAAAGGAAAAAGAAGTTGACCCAAAAGAAAATGTAGGTAATGACTCTAACGAAGGAGAACAAAAAGATTCCGACCCTCACCCAAACATTGACGAGGGAGGAGAAAAAAAGCCTAGTGTTGAAGAAATTGAAAAAGAAGCAAAAACAGAAACATTAGATGAAGAAAACAAAGAATCTGGACAAAAACAAGCTCAAGAAGAAAATGTGCTTATTGAAGAAATTAATCACCTAAGAAAAGAGGTTGAAGATTTAAAAGCACAACTTGAAGCTTCTAAATCCATTCCAAAAAAGCCAAGAATCGTTGATTCTGAAGTTAATGATTATGGATATGGAACAAAAACAATTTATCAAAAATAGACAAAAAGAAAAATAAAAAAGGAGAGTGAAAATATGTCTATTAATGCAAGAAATTTAACAGAAGGAATTGTAGTGAAAACTTTAGATGCTGTAGGAGCAATTACTGAAGCAAATGGTTTTCAATACATCGACGGATCTTTATTGCCATCCGTTATTCAAAAAATGGCAATTACAGCAGTTTTAGCAAAATCATGGGTAGTTCCTGGTATTGCTTGTACGGAAGAATTTCAAGAAGGAATTGATCCAAATAAGGTATGGAGCATTTGGGTCGAAGTGCAAGCTGACATTGGTCCTACTACAAGAACAGTTGGGCCAAATGGTACAGCAAACAATAACGGAATTGTTAACTTTGCACCATCCATTGTTACAACAACCATTCCACTTGAAATTAAATTAAATCAAGTAGATGACCAAACTTTATTTTTCCCACGTATGCAAGTAGAAACAATGCGTTACGATAAAATTAGAACGACTTTGACAAACTACTTAGATAATGCTGTTTTATCAAAAGCAACTTATGAAACAGCCATTGCTATTGCTGGGGCTCACTATCGAGCATCTGCTGCTTACGCTGCAACAACTGGTGGAAATGCAAATTTACCTACAGCACAATTCATTACCATTGATAATTCTAAAATTTATGATGACAATTATATGATTCAAACTATGAATAAAATGGATGAAGCTATGTCTGCAGGGGACCCTGATACAGGAGCAATGACTTTTGGTGGACAACGAACTGTTTTAGCTCGTTTATCTTTCATCAACGCTTTTAAAACTCCTAAATCTGGTTTCGTTGCCAATGCATCTAATGAAGCTTTTAAATTGTTAATGGATCCTTCTTTTGATATTAATAATTTAAGTGCATTTGGTGGAACAACAGAACAATATCGTGGTCATATTCGTGGATATGATTTTTACGAAATTCCAAATGCAGCCTTTGCTTACATTGCTAAATGGCTTGGTTTAACAGAAAATGATTTGAAGGGAATTCAAGCAGTTTTAACTTCTCCACTTCAATTAGCAACAGGAGGATATGCCGATGTAAATCCGTTTATTGACACTCAAGTATCTCCATATCCTGGAACTTATATTTCTCCATATCGTAAATTTGGGGCTAGAGCATATCGTAATATCATTTTAGTTGTAGATAACACTTATGTTCCAAACGCTAAATTAATTGGTACAGTTACAGTAGATGAAACTCCTGGAACACCACTTACAGAACCATGTCCTTGTGTTGCACCAGCTGATTGGGGTCTTAAAGTAACTACAGTAGTTAAAAACGAACTTTCTAATGGTCCTGATTTAAAATTTGTTGGTAAAGTAAATGGAGCAAGTGATCCAGTTACAAACGGAACTACAAACCCAACAAAAAGCTAATTTAATTTTTAATAAATAGAGGAGAGGCGTAAAACCCTCTCTTCTTTATTTAATTGAGAAAGGAAGATGATAATGGCACGATTTATTGAAAGTGAACATCCTAGAGATAAGGATGGCAAATTTACAAATAAAAATAAAACATCTAGTAGCGCTATAGATTTAATAGAACCACTAGATGAAAAAAGTTACTATGAAGGAATTAAAATGGAATACGAAAATTCTACAAATCAAGATTTGCTAAACTTTATTTATCAGCAATTAGAATCTCCAAATCCTAAAGCTAGATTTACAATATCAGAAGTAAATAAAAAACAAATTGAAGATATTAAAAACTTGCTTGGTATTGATGTTACAGGATTTAAAAATGTAATTGATTATAATGCTATAATGCACATCAAAAATAGACATGGTCTAAATGGTAAAGCTGATAAGAGTATGAGTAATCCAAAAGATTTGGCTAGAATTGGTTATATTTTAGAAAATTATGATTCAATTGAAATTTTAACTAAAAAAGACGGAAAACAAAAATTTTCTGGAGGTTATAGAAATAAAAGCGGAGGCCCCGCTACAGTTGTTGTCTTTACAAAAAGAATTAATGGTTATTATGTAACCTCACAGGCAATTGTAGATAGCCAAAATAAAAGTCTATTTATAGAAACAGCTTACAAAACAAACAAAATAAAAAAGTAAGTTTGTAGGCGCTACAATGTACATCACTAAAAGTGACCCCCAGCTATCACGTCCTAGACGTTTGCTACAAAACTTACTTGCATATATATTATATTCGATTTTTAAAAAAAATGCAAATAAAAACTATTTTCTATTTGTCAAACCAAAAAAGGAGATGAAAAAATATGACAATTATAGAACCTTATGATGATGAAGAGATGGTATATGATAAAGAAAACCATCGCTACAAATTAACGCAAGCAGGAGCAAAGAAAGTTCCTTATACGACGAGTTTTTATGGAAGTGAAATTGATTTTTATTTAGACGATATGTCAGAAACTGTCTATCAGTATATTTATGACGTCGCTAATAAAAATAATGTTCCATACATCGAGTTTCGTTTAGCTTGCGATGAATCTTTGAGACCATATGTTAAGAGAATGTTGATTTCTCAATTAAAGTATGATGCACAAAGTAAAGGAAATGATTTAGCTCACGATACATTGATGGACAAAGATGCAGATTACTATAATCGAAGAGTGCCAGTCAATGTAAAAACAATGATTACAAATCTTGGTTTAGATTACGCTGGCAATTACAATATAGTTATGCCACAAAACAAATACGAAAGGTGGGGTTATTAATGTTTTTTAGACCAACAAATGATGAAAGAGTCGTTGCAACATGGTATGAAAGAATTAAAGATGATATTAGTGAGTATTCTACAGAAGGAAAAACTTTCATGTGCAAAATCGTTGATAAGTATTCCAAAGAAATTAGTTCAACAATTAGAGGAACAATAAGTTCTAATGCACGTTTAATTCTATACGCGACAAACTGTTTTCTAGAAATGAAAGCAAAAGATAAAATCATAATTGAAGGAATAGGAGAGTTTGAAGTAGAACAATTCCAAATTGATTATGCAGATCCTAGATTTAGAAACTTTGGAGCACATCCTGGCGCAATGAAACTGCGTTGTCCAAAAATCATTTCATTAGTATAGATTATGGCATTTACTTTTACGACCAAAAACAATAAAAAATATACTTATCCAAATGTAGGAGAAAGAAATGGTTTTGTTGCTGAAAAAGGGAAAGGAAATCTATCATGGAAAGAAGTTAAAGCATATAGAGAAGTCGGAAGAACAACTGCGAGAAAACTATCTAATCAATTAAGATTTTTATGTCAAAGAAATATACAATATTCTTTTGACCTGCCTTATGATACAGGTAATTTACAACGATCCATTCGAAGCAGAAACACACCAACTGGTTTTGAAATCTATATCAAAGATAATCCACGCTCTGGTGCTCCGTATCAATATTTTTTAGAGTTTGGCACTAAAAAAAGCCAAAAACACAAAGGATTCTGGAGTGAAAAAATGTTCAATATCGTTGCAAATACAATCATTAATTTTACGAAAGGAGAAATCAAAAAATGATATTTTTGCCTATAGAACTTGCTTCGCTTTTAGAAGCTAAATTAAATGAAACACAGGAAGGACAAGAAAGTCCTTTTATTTTTAAAACAAGCCCCATTGTTGGTGCTTATGATACCGATTATTTTACAGATGAAAATGGAGAGAAAAAGGAATATGTTTATTCTGAAATTACGGACCCTGTAGGAGAAGTAGTTCCAATTAGAGGTACTAATTACACCATTCAACAAACAGATCTTCATATTCTTTTTAAGGTTAAATATCGAAAAAAAATGTTTTATGCCATTGATACTTTCTTAAACAATATGAATGGTCTTTACATGGAAGTTGCAGGAACAGAGTTGGCAAGTGGTACAAATACAAAGGTATCCTTCGTTGCTCAATTACCTTTTATTAGTGAACCATTGAGAGTAACTGTAAAATCGATTAATGAAAATGGTTTAGAAGTAGAAAGAACGGAAACTTATCTAGATGTAGTTATTACTATCAATATGTCAACTAGTACTAATCAAGTATTAATGGGCAATGAATTTACCTTTTCATTAACGAAAGATATTGATACATCAAATCCCATAACGGAAAGATTGGCATGTGCACAAAACATGAAAGTTGCTGCAGTTGCGCAAACATCTGCTGAACAAAAAGTTGGTGATACAGCTGCTTTAGCTGTGAATTCAACAGCGCAATTTGTGTATACATTCGCTGTGTTTGTTTGTCGTTCTGTTACAACAGGAATCTTAAACGATCTAATTGCAGGTACTTTGGACACAAATAAAGTGTATCAATTAAAAATTGAAAGAGGCGATACAACAACTACAGCAAACGTTGTTTTAACAAATGTTGATTACGAAAATGTTTTTGGTGGGATTAGTATCTTGTTTTTAACAGCAACAACCGCTGATTATAACTTGATTTTAGGAGGAGAGTAATATGCCATTACGAATTGCAGTAGATGTTCAAAACCTTCCTAAAGAACCTAAAACAGAAGTGGCAGAAAAAGCAACTAATCCTAAAACAGAAAGTCAAGCAACAACAACAAATAATAAAAGAAGCATCAAAACGGAAGTTTTTAGAAGAGTTGGCATGGGATTGGCCGAAGGTGTTCTTAATCACTATGGTAGTTTTACAGGAAACTACATTCAAGCTAATCAAATGAAATTGGCAGCTAATTTAGCAATTACAGGAGTGGCATTTGCAACCAATCCATTAATGACCTCTATTGGTTTGGCATTTCAAGTAGCAAATTCTATTGCTACCGATTATGTGCAAACAAGAAATGCTAATTATATTAGCGAAAATATTAAAAATTTATACAAAGGTAAAGGAGCATAAAATCATGTATAATCAATATAAAATTTACTTAAATGGACAAGATATTACAAGTCGTTGTAATCAAGGGTTTCCAATTAAACAATGTTTAAACGAATCATTAGATTCAGCAACTATTGTCTTGACAACACAAAAAAATTTAGATCTAAAACCTATTGAATCTTATATGGTCATTGAAGAATTAAATTCTGGATTCAAAAAAGATTTTGTAGTGCAAAGATATGAAAGACAAATTTATTGTAGAAAACCATTGTGCTATAAGTATATTATTTCTTTAATGAATGGTAAAACAATTTTTAATAAGCGATTAATGCCTAGCATGGCTTTCACTCAACCAAAATCAGGGACGAGATATACTTTGAAGGACTGTTTAGAACGCATTAGAGATAACTATCCATTAGAAACTGAATTAAACCACAGTAGAACCCGTTTATTTCAATTAGATGATGATATTGTTTCCAATAGAAAAGCACCTCAATTGTTTTTAACACGTCCGACTTTAAGTGAGGCCTTAGATGCTGTTTTGCAAGTTGAAAATAAAATTAGCACAATCGAAAATGCTTATAAACTGATTGAAAATTTAGGTAAAAATGAAGTCAATCCAGATTTGCCAACAGTAAAAGCACTTGATTTTAATATGATTGGTAATGAAATTACAACAACAGAAATCGTTAACGATTTAATGTCACAATCAGAGGAGGATTATGCTAATTCTACAATCACTTATATTGAAAATGGTTTAACAGAAGATAACCAAAATGAAGCAGCTATAGTTTATCCTGGAAAGGGTCTTTGGGCTACTTTTAGAACAACATCACAAATTGGGGAAATGTTAACTAATGATAATGCCGTTATGTTAGTAGATAGGCCAATTAATGAAATTGTTAAGGTTAAAGTAAAATGTATTAGCAATTTATATACTTATAAAAATAATGTTAGATTACCAAATGTTACTTATTTTTACGAATTTGACATTACTGATTTTGTTTTCGAAAGAGAGCAATACAATTCTTTAAAAACACAATCAAAATGGAGTTATTTTTGGAATCCATCATCAAATTTAACCAAAAACAATACCTTATATTATTCTCATGGAGATAACAAGGTTTATGGGGTTGGCGATGATAGTTATTCTCCATTTGGGCTTGCTGGAAAAATAACTGCCTTATTAAATTTAAAGATTGATAACGGAGATTTACCTCCAATTTCATTGCCTGCTAGTTGGGTTGGAGAAGGAGGAAATAACATAACTTTTTATTGGAAAAAGGATAAAAATGAATCTTTGCATGAATATGAATATGATATGGAAAACTTCTCAAATGGTTCTCCTAGTATAAAAGATGACGAAATAGTTTATCAAATTGAATATATACCTTTAACCGATGTTGTAGGAAAATCGGTTAAATATGATGACTCTGTGCTTCTAGAATCCAATATCAATATTAATCAAAGTAATAATGTGGTTGATATTAATAACGCTGGTCGTAACACGTTTGGATTAGTACAACGATTAGGGAACGGAATGTATAAAATCTCCTATCGCTTTGCAAAATTAGGATTGGTTCCTAAAATAGGAGATTATCTTGGAAGTTATGTTGTTACTGAAGTAGAAACAGCTAATTATGATAACTATGTCGAAGCGGTAATTACGCTTAATAAAAATTTTAATATGTTATCCATGTATACAGGACTAGATCAAAATTTTAGACCATTTGAAGTGCCTAAAAATGGGGTGACAGCTTATCTTAATTACGAAGAATTTTTAATTTTTTCGATTACACAAAAAGAGGGAACAGAAGCGTACAATACTTCATTTATTAATAATTATGATTTCGTTATTAAAACTCTTACAACCTCTATTACTGATTTAATAATTACGAATTCTGTATTTATCACACGGTATAATGATGATGAAGGAAATCAAGAATATAATTATACTTTATTACCTACATTTACAACATCTTATGGTAATTCTATGATTCTTGCTGTTGAATTTAATGATGTTATTTCATCTGGCAAAAAATTAAATGATAATGTAGAACAAAACGTAAAATATACAGATAATGATGGTATTTTTGATAGGTTTAGAGTTCAATTTTTAAATTTGTCAGATCCTAATTCATATCAATATTCTGCAAATGGAGAATCTGGAGATAGTGATTTTTCATTTTCAAACAATTTACCAACCATTGAACCAACTGATATTCCAGCAAGTGCAGTTATGATTGGAACTGATAATTTTGTTTATCAAAAAGACCCATCGGAAATTATTAAATTTAATTATTACCTTCACTGTGTTCCAGCAAAAGATAGTATTAATAAAATTATTATTGGCAAACACTTTACATCTATGAATGCTTTAGTAACAAGATTAAGTGCACTTCGTAAAATGGTGGCTTATCAAAGCACGACTGCAGGACAAATTTATAAACCATTAAATAACGTGCAATGCTATGGTTCAATAAGATTCCCTAATGGTGGCTTTACAGTAGAACAAACCAATACTTATATTAAAATTTCTTTAATTGGACCACAACCAAATCTTGTTTCATGGGCAATTGGAGACGAAAGCGGTAATTTATATCTTGGTGTCAATGGCAACTATCCAGAAATTTATATTTACTTTAGAAATAAACGTGATATATAATTTCATTAAAGGGGAGAAACATATGAAATTTTATAAAACATTAGGTTTAACACTATGTTGTTTATTAGGTTTAGTGGCTTGTAAAAAAGATAATGTGAACGCTGTAAATAATATTGAATATTATGAGGAAAAAGCTATAGATATTGCCGTGGAAAGATATAAAGAAGAGTTCAAAGAAAAGAATGATAGATATGAAGAAGTAGAATTTATTTTAAATGAAATTCAAGTTATCAATTTAATTAATAAAGGAATAACTACTACTAATAAATTAATTTGTGCTAAATTTGATGTATATTTATTTGTAGCATATACCGAAATAACAGAATTTAAAGATTATACGGAAACAGAAAATGAAACCGAATATATATTTTACACTGACATTGAAGTTCCGATAGAGTCGGAGTATATTGAAGAGGCTTAATTCGGCCTCTTTGAGATGGGATAACGATTCGTGACCCCATAGGAAGAAAATTAACGAATTTTAGAAATGATGAAACACGAAATTCGAAATATCTTGCAATTTTAGTAAATCGCGTATATAATATA
>ENA-OOWZ01000163-OOWZ01000163.1-human-gut-metagenome-genome-assembly--contig:-NODE-163-length-36741-cov-8.337813_pt1 | contig 36741 bp, 30 predicted proteins | sample MGYA00241580_ERZ501329 | MGnify/ENA primary metagenome ERZ501329 (study PRJEB25962, sample SAMEA2042923) | human gut metagenome | biome: human gut; feature: human-associated habitat; material: faeces... | reverse complement strand
TTGCGACCTCAAGTTATTTGCTTCATCTTTTGTTAATTTCCAAGAAATTCTCTCTGGAAATTTATCTAAATTATTTTTTACTGCCTCATTAATTCTTTTTGTTTCAACTTCATAAAGCATTGCTAAATCAGAATCAATCATAACCTCTACACCTCTAACTTCATATACTAAATTTTCTATTTTATTTTCAATTAAATCATTCATTTTTGCCTCCATAAAATACATTTAAAAAGTTTTTATAATTTTGATTTCCAACTTGAGGTCGAAAATTTCGACCTCAAGTTATATTTATATAATTTTGCATAATTTCTCTACCATCCTTTCAAATAAAAAAGCGGGAAAATACACCTTATATAAAGATATATTTTCCCGCATCATATGTGCTTCTTCCCCACCTAAGAAACACATGCTATCGACATTTAGATGTCATATTAACATTTGTGAGGTTTAATTAATACATTTAAATTATAACAAACATTTATTTGTAAATCAATAGTTTTTTATATTTATTAAATATTTTATAATTTTGAAAAATATTTATAAAGTTCATTACATTTATCATTACTCATAGCCCCTATATTTTTAAATGGATTTTCTATATTATATTCACTATATTTAGAAAAGCCTAAAGTATGAAATGGTAAAAATTCTACTTTAACTATATTTTTTATTTTTGAAATATATTTTTTTAAATCATTCATATATTCTTTAGTATCATTTATTCCAGGAATAATAACTACTCTAATAATTACTTTAGTATTTACTTCATTAAGTTTATTTATAAAATTATCTACTACTTCAATATTACCCTCAGTTAAATAATTAAACTTATCTGGATAAACTGACTTTATATCAAGAAGCACATAATCAAACATTTTTAGTAATTTTAAATTTATTTTTGTAGAATATCCAGAAGTATCTAAGGCTATGTTAATATTCTTTCTTTTTAATTTCTTAACAAGTTTATACATACTTTTTTGTGATAAAAGTGGTTCTCCTCCAGAAAAAGTTACTCCCCCATTACTTTTATAATAGGGCTTATTATTTAATATAAGTTTATAAAGTTTTTGATAATTAATATCAAGTTTATTAATTTCTTGTTGCATTTCTGGATTATGACAAAATTTGCATCTTAAGGGACAATTATTAAAAAATATAACTGTTCTAATGCCTGGACCATCAACACAAGAAAAACTTTCTATTTTAGATACTGATAATTTAGAGTTTATCATGGAAAGTCCTTGAAATAACTTCGAGTTGTTGTTCTTTAGTAAGTCTATTAAATCTAACTGCATAACCAGATACTCTTATTGTTAAAAGTGGATATTTTTCAGGATTATTCATAGCATCAATTAAAGTTTCTTTATTTAGAACATTAACATTTAAATGATGTCCTCCCTTTACAAAATAACCATCTAATAAATTTACTAAATTATTTACTTTTTCATCAGCATTTTTTCCTAAACTATCTGGAATAATAGTAAAAGTATTTGAAACACCATCAAGAGCATATTTTTGATAATCTATTTTTGCTACTGAATTAAGTGAGGCTACTGCACCATTTTTATCTCTTTCATGCATTGGATTTGCACCTGGTGCAAAAGGTTGACCTTTCTTTCTACCATCTGGTGTACTTCCTGTGCTTTTACCATAAACTATATTCGAAGTAATTGTTAGTATAGACATAGTGGGTTTTGCATTTTTATATGTTTTTACTTTTTTTAATTCATTATAAAAGTAATTTAAAACATCCTTTGCAATTTCATCAACTTTATCATCGTCATTTCCAAATTTTGGATAGTCTCCCTCAATAATAAAATCTATAGATATGCCATTTTCATCACGAATAGGTTTTACTTTTGCATATTTTATCGCAGATAAACTATCGACTACTACAGAAAGTCCAGCAACACCATAAGCCATTAAATGATTTACATTTGTATCATGAAGAGCCATCATTACACTTTCATAAGCATATTTGTCATGCATATAGTGAATTACATTCATCGTATTAGCATAAAGTTTTGCAACTTTTGAAAGAACTAGGTAATAATTTTTTAAAACTGTTTTATAATTTAAAATTTTTTCATTATTCTTAGGAATATTTTCAAAAACTTTAACATTTTCAATTTCATCTATTCCACCATTAATTGCATATAAAAGTGCTTTTGCAAGATTACATCTAGCTCCAAAAAACTGCATATCTTTACCTAACCTCATTGCCGAAACACAGCATGCAATACCATAATCATTTCCAAATATTTTTCTCATTAAATCATCATTTTCATATTGAATTGAATCTGTTTTAATAGATATTCTTGAACAATATTTTTTAAAATTAATTGGTAAATCTTTGCTATATAAAATTGTTATATTAGGTTCAGGAGCAGGTCCTAAATTTTCAAGTGTATGAATAATACGATAACTTGTTTTTGTAACAAGTGACTTTTTACTATGCATTCCTCCAAGTGAACAAGTTACCCAAGTAGGATCACCAGAGAAAAGTTCATCATACTCTGGAGTTCTTAAATGCCTTACAAGTCTTAACTTAATAACAAAATTATCAATAATTTCTTGAATCATACTTTCCGTAATAGTCTTTTCTTTTAAATCTTTTTCGAAATAAATATCAAAAAAAGCATCAACTCTTCCTAAACTCATCGCAGCACCATTATTTTCCTTAACTGCCGCTAAATAGCCTAAATAAGTCCACTCTACTGCCTCACGAGCATTTTGCGCAGGAACTGAAATATCAAATCCATAACTTTTAGCCATTAAAGTAAGCTGTTTTAAAGCCTTTATTTGCATACTTATTTCTTCGGAAAGTCTAATAACATCATCACTCATATCATGTGAAAGATTTTCCTTATCTTCCTGTTTACATTTAATTAAAAAGTCTGTTCCATATAAAGCAATACGGCGATAATCTCCAATAATTCTTCCTCTTCCGTAACTATCTGGAAGACCCGTTAATAAATGTACATGTCTTGCAAGTTTCATTTCATCAGTATAAGCATCAAAAACACCATCATTATGGGTTTTCCTAAACTCATTAAAATACTTATCAATACTTTCATCAAGTTTATAACCATAAGAATTAAGTTCATTATAAACCATTCTTATTCCACCATAAGGATTAATCATTCTTTTAAGCGGTTTATCTGTCTGAAGCCCTACAATTACATCATCTTCTTTACAAATATATCCAGGTGAAAAGTTATTGATACCACTTAATATTGAAGTTTCTATATCTAAAACTTTTTTATTTAGTTCTTTTTTTAATAAATCATTTACTTTTTCCATTACTAAGTTTGTTTTAGGTGTAGATTTACATAAAAACTTTTCATCACCTAAATATTCCTTATAATTTAGTTCAATAAAGTTTTCTACATCAATTTTTTTACACCAATTACCTTTTACAAATTCATCATAATATTTCATTTTTTTACCTCCTAGTATAAATAATATTATCATAAATTTTCAAAATGTTTTGTTGCAATTGCAACAATTTTACATTTATAATTATTTTTATATTCAATATAAAAAGATTATTACATAACTATAATAATCTTTCTCATACTATAAAATTTATTTACCCATTATTTGTTTAATTTCTTCTTCATTAATAATCTTTATATTAAGTGCAAGGGCTTTATCATATTTGCTACCAGGATCTGTTCCTACAATAACTGCATCAGTATTTTTAGATACAGAACCGGTAACAGTACCACCATTATTTTCAATAAATAATTTTATTTCATCTCGTGGAATACCCTCAATAGTACCTGTTATAACAAACTTTTTATTAGTAATATTTTCATTAAATATTTCTTTTTCACCTAAATAATTCATATTAATATTTAATTCTTTTAATTTTTTAATAAGTTCAAGATTTTTACTAAAATAATCTATAATTGAACTAGCAATAATACTTCCTATATCTTTTATATTGGTTAAAGTATCTTTGTCAGCTTCGATTAAATTATCAATATTTCCAAATCTTTTAGCAAGTATTTTAGCGGTTTTACTACCAACATTTGGAATTCCTAAACCAAAAAGTAATCTTTCTAAACTATTATGTTTAGAGTTTTCAATGGAATTAAGTAGATTTTCCACACTTTTTTCACCATAACCCTCGAGAAGTTTTAAATCATCTTTATGTTTTTCTAAATGATAAAAGTCATCAATATTTAAAACATATTTCATATTGTATAAATCTTCAATAATTCTATCACCAAGGCCATCTATATTCATTGCATTTTTCGAAGCAAAATGTATAAGAAGTTCAATATTTCTCTTAGGGCAATCATCATTTACACAAAAATAGTCTACAGTACCCTCTTTTTTTACTAAAGCACTTTTACATATCGGACAAGTTTTAATCATTACAAAGTCTTTTTCCTTACCTGTTCTTCTTTCTGGAAGAGCACGAATTACCTCAGGAATAACATCTCCAGCTTTATGAATTGCGACAATATCACCTATTTTAAGTCCAAGTGATAAAACATTATCTTCATTATGTAAAGTTGCTCTTGATATAGTTGAACCCATTACTATAACTGGATCTAAAACAGCATTCGGAGTTATTTGGCCTGTTCTTCCAACAGTAAAAATAATATCTTTTAATTTTGTATAAACTTCATCATTAGGAAATTTATAAGCTATTGCCCATCTTGGATATTTTGCTGTATATCCTAAGTTTTTTTGAGCATCAAGTTCATTAACTTTTATAACAACACCATCAATATCATATGATAGACTTTCTCTTTCTTTAGCAAGTTTATCAATATATTCTTTTATTTCATCAATAGTAAAAACAAGTTTATTCCACTTAGTATTAACCTTAAATCCAAGTTTAGTCATAAACTCTAAAGCTTCATAATGAGTCTTTAGATTATAATCTTCGGGATTTGGTAAATGATAAATAAATACATCAAGATTTCTTTTGGCCGCTACTGAAGAATCAAGTTGTCTAATAGAACCTGCTGCTGCATTACGACAATTTTGCAAAAGCGGTTTTCCTTCTTTTTCTCTTTCTTCATTTAAAGATTTTAAAGTATCTTTATGCATAAATATTTCTCCGCGTACTTCAATATCTATTTTTTCTGATAAAACTAAAGGAACATTTTTTATTGTTTTAACATTATGAGTTATATTTTCGCCAGTAGTTCCATCACCTCTTGTGGCTGCTCTTACAAGTACACCTTTCTTATAAACAAGTGATACAGAAAGACCATCAATTTTTTGCTCACATACAAAATGAGGTGATATACCAGCATCTTTTATTTTATTATAAAAACTTTCTATTTCCTCGATATTAAATACATCAGGTAGTGATAACATTGGTATTTCATGACGAACTTTTTCAAACTTGGAAATAACTTGTCCACCTACCCTTTGAGTTACTGAATCAGGTCTTTTATATTCAGGATATTTTTCCTCAAGAGTTTCAAGTTCCTTTAGATATTTATCATATTCTTGGTCAGTAATACTAGGACTGTCTAGTGTATAATATTCATATGCTGCTTTATTTAAAATATCATTTAATTCATCTATTCTTTCTTTCATAATCATTCCATAAATTTTCAGGGTATATACCATTATTTATATATTCTCTTATTTTTTCTTGTACTATAGGAAGATCTTCTTTATAAGTCATTCCTATCCAAGTTGATGGTGTACTTAAAACATTTACTTTACCCATTTTTACGTATTCATCCACTACATCAGGTAGTAAAAACTCTCCAGTAGATAAATCAGCATTTTTTAAAAAATCTATAAGCATTGTTTCTATTTTTTCAAAAATATCTGTATTAAAACCATACATTAACATTGAACAAGGATTATCTTTATTAACCTCAAAAGAGGGTTTCCCATTAAGTGGTGTGCAAAATACTTTATCACCATCAATCTTAACTTTACTTTCAATAATAGTTTCTATTTTATTATTATTTGATAAAACTACTCCTCTTTTAACTTCTCCCTCATCTGAAAGTGTTGCACCAATTGGATAACCTACAACACAAATTCCTTCATTATTATCAAGGTAATTACTTAATATTTCAAAACTTTCATTACCATAAAAATCATCGGCTGAAATAAGTCCAAAAGGTCCTTTTACTTTATCTTTTGCACAGTATAATGCGTGTGCTGTTCCAAGTGGTTTTACTCTATCAATTTTAATGTTTAATGGTATATTTTCCATTTCTTGATAAGCATATTCAACCTCTATTCCATTAATTCTTTGTGATATAGTTTCCTCGAATGCCTCTTTGTTTTCTTTTTTAATTACAAAAACTACCTTTGTAAAACCAGCTCTTTTAGCATCATATACTGAATAATCTATTAAAAATTCATTTGATGGACCTACTGGTTCAAGCTGTTTAAGTCCTCCAAATCTTGATCCCATACCTGCCGCTAAGACTACTAAAGTTTTTTCCATATTATTTCACCTTCCTAATTCCTTTATAATTTTTTAAAAACTTTTTAACACCAAATCTTTGATGAAATGCAATTGTTATAAATTTATCATCAACACTTACTACTACACCTTTACCAAATGTTAAGTGAGTAACAATATCTCCATTTTTAAATTCTTCACCTGAAGTGTTATCATCTGAATATAATAATTTTGTTTTAAGCGAATGCATTTCATTTTTAGTTTCCTCTTTATCTAGTAAATTATCACTAATTTCACTAATAAATCTACTCGGAGGATTCATCTGCATATTACCATAAAGCATTCTTCTTCCTGCATTAAGTAAATAAAGTTTTTCTTTTGCACGAGTTATAGCAACATACATAAGTCTTCTTTCTTCCTCAAGTTCTTCATCATCATATAAAGCTTTTGAAATTGGCATAATATTTTCCTCAAGACCGATTATGAAGACGACTTTAAATTCAAGACCTTTTGCTGAATGCACTGTCATAAGAGTTACTGCATCAGAATCTAAAGAATATTCAGCAGCATCTGATACAAGAGAAACCTCCATTAAGAAATCAGATAAGTTAACATTACCAGTTTCTTTTTCATAAGTTTCAGAAACACTTCGAAATTCCATTAAGTTTTCAAGTCTGATATCACTTTCAAGACTTTTATCATTTTCATATGTTTCTTTCATTTTAGATAACTCTAAAGTTTTATCGATAAGACCAGTTATCGAAGTATCTTTACTTATTTCAATTAAATTTAAAATTAAATTTTTAAATTCTAGTTCTTTACCACTATCAATTGCTTCGAACATTGATATATTTAAACTTCTTGCTTTTTCTCTCAAGTTTTCAATAGTTTTATCACCTATTTTTCTTTTAGGTTCATTAATAACTCTTTCAAGTGATACATCATCACTAGGATTAGCAATAAGTTTTAAATATGCAAGTAAATCTTTAATTTCTTTTCTTTTATAAAAATAAAATGAACCAAACACTTTATAAGGTATATTAGCTTTAACTAAGGCATCTTCGATTGAACGTGATTGAGCATTAGTTCTATAGAAAATAGCCATATCTTTACGATTATAACCTTCTTCATATAGTTTTTGAATTTCATCAACTACTCTTTTATTTTCCATAGAATCATTAAATGTTCTAATATATTTTATTTTTACTCCTTGACCTAAATCTGAAAATAAATCTAAATCTTTTCTTTGTTTATTATGTGATATTACTTCATTAGCCGCATCAAGTATTGTTTGAGTACTACGATAATTCTGTGGAAGTTTTATTACTGTGCAACCTTTAAAATCTTTTTCAAAATTTAAAATATTTTGATAATTTGCTCCCCTGAAAGCATAAATAGATTGAGATGGATCTCCGACTACAAAAAGATTTAAATATTTTTTAGAAAGTAGTTTTACAAGTTTATATTGTACTTCATTTGTATCTTGATATTCATCTATTAAAATATATTTAAATTTATCTTGATATTTTTCTAATACTTCTTTATTACTATTAAATAATTCTACTGGTTTTTTTAATAAATCATCAAAATCTAAAGTATTATTTCTTTTTAATATTTTTTCATATTCATAATATATTTTTACCGCTATTTTCTCATTTTCTGAAATTAAAAAGTTAGCTATTTCACTATCTGAAAGCATATTATTTTTAATAAAGGAAATCTTACTTTTTATAAAAGCAGGACTTATCATTTTATCAGTGATATTAATGTCTTTCATTATCTTTTTTATAATACTTGTTTGATCTTCAGTATCTATTAAAGTAAATGCTGATGTTAAATTAAATAAAGCACTATTTTCTCTAATTATTTTTAAACCAAATGAATGAAATGTTCCAATAAAGGCATCATGTGCATTTATAATGTTATTTACTCTTTCTCTCATTTCTCCAGCTGCTTTATTTGTAAATGTGATAGCAAGTATATTGTATGGTTTTACTCCGTTTTCTATCAAATTAGCAATCCTTGTTGTTAATACTTTTGTTTTACCAGAACCCGCTCCAGCGATAACTAAACACGGACCATCCTTGAATGTTGCCGCTTTTTTTTGTTCATTATTTAATTTTTCTATATAGTCCATATTTCACTCTCCGTAAAATAATTATATCAAATTTAATTAAACTATAAAAGGTTATAGACACTTTTATTTATTTTTTGTATAATTTAAATGGTGATAAAATTGAAAAAGAAAATATTATTATTAGGATTATTAGTTTTTATGATATGTGGTTGTTCAAGAAATAATGAAAAGCCTAAAGAAAATCCAATTGTAACAATGAGTATTAAAGACTTTGGTGATATTAAAATTGAACTTTATCCTGATGTTGCTGAAAATACAGTGGCAAATTTTGTAAATTTAGTCGAAGATAAATTTTATAATAATAATACTATTCATAGAGTTCAAAAAGGTTTTGTAATTCAAGGTGGAGATCCTACAGGTACAGGAACTGGTGGACCTGGTTACTCTATTAAAGGTGAGTTTACTCAAAACGGATATCGTAATAATTTATCACATACTAAAGGTGTTATTTCAATGGCAAGAAGTTCTGACCCAGATTCTGCAGGAAGTCAATTTTTCATAGTTTTATCTGATGAAGCAGCACCATCACTTGATGGAATGTATGCTGGATTTGGTAAAGTAATCGAAGGCATGGATGTTATTGAAAAAATAGAAAATACTGAATTTGAAATTGATAATGAAGTTTATGGAACACTTAAAAAGCCTCTTACAATTGAAAAGGCTACAGTAGACACTAAAGGCTATACTTATAAAGTAACTAAAAAATAGTTGCTTTTTTATTTTGAGTAATACTATGAATATCACTTATACTAATATGAGCATTTTTATCTATTCTTTTTATATTTGTTAAAACCTTTTTAATATCTTTTTTGCTGACCTCTATAATAAACATTTTATCTTTATTTTTTAAATTAATCTCAGTTATAAAGTCAGTTCTTTCCTTTAAGAAATTTGCAAGAATTTCTCCCTCTTTAGTAACAATCATAATATTTACTTTTCCTTTAATTAAATAATTTATTATAGTACCACCTATTAAATTACCTGTGCTATAACCAAGAGCATAACTTATAGGAATCCATATTGAATCAATATTTACATTAATTGCTTTTCTAGCTACAATAAACCAAATAAGTATTTCAAAAAAAGAAATGATAGTTGAAAATATAGTTTTACCTTTTAAAGCAAAAAAAGTTCTTATTGTATTAAGGGAAACATCAAATATACGAGCAAAAAATATTTCTATACAAATATTAATCATTTTATAAGTCTTCTTACTTTAGAAAGAGCACACTTTTCAATTCTTGATACTTGAGCCTGTGATATATTTAAAGTTCCTGCAATTTCAGTTTGGGTTTTACCAATCACATATCTTTCTAATAAAATATTTTTTTCTCTGTCATTTATTTTGTTTAAGGCTTTATAAAGTCCTATCATTGTATCATTATCAATACTTCCCTTTTTATTATCCGCAAGACGCTCCTCAAGATAAATAGCATTATCACCATCATTATAAACTGGTTCAAATATACTAACAGGATCTTTTAAAGAATCTAAAGCAAATCCTACATCATATTCACTCATTGAAAGACTACTTGCAATCTCATAACACTTTGGTTCCCTACCATTTTTATTAATAAAATCTTCCTTAAATCTTAATATTTTATAAGCATCATCTTTAATACTTCTTGCAATACGCATTTGAGTATTATCTCTTAAATATTTTTTAATTTCACCAATAATAAGGGGAACAGCATAAGTAGATAGTTTCAAATTATACGATAAATCAAAATTATCTACTGCCTTTATTAAACCAATTACCCCTACTTGAAATAAATCATCTTGATTAATACCCGTTTTACTAAAATTTTTAAGTACGGATAAAACTAGTTTTAAGTTTCCATTTACAATATCCTCTTTTGCATTTAAATCTCCTGCTTGATATAATTTAAATAATTTAATATTTTCTTCATGGGTTAAACATTTAAGATTACTTGTATTTATCCCTGTAATATCTACTTTATAATTACTCATATCTTTTTCCTTTCAAAGATATTTTGGTAAAAAACAAAGATTTTTATTCACAAATAAAAAATGTGAAACTTTTTTAATGTTTTTATTATTAAAAGTTTCACACTAATTATCTTCGATATAAATTATATCTATATTCTCTTTCAGCCTCATGTTTTAAATAATTTGCATCTTCACAAATATCTTTCATAATTTTTTCTTTACTACAAATTCTATCTTCAGTACCTTTAAATTCTGCATAGATGTATATTCTTTTACAAGGAACCTCTAAACTATTTAAGGCCTCTTTTATAAAATTTAACATTTCTTTAGAATCTTCTTTTCTAACATTAAAATCAAATCCTAGATATTCTGGTCCACCACATCTTACATCAACTGGATCATTTATAGTGCAATCAACACCAATTCTTACAATATCAATCATATTTACCTCCATGTGAAAAATATTTTACTAAAATTTTAATTTCATGTCAATTTCAATATTCTAGATAAGCCTTTTTTGATTTTTAAGCGATTTACCATTTTATCAAAATTATTATTTATAATATCAAGATTGTATGGAAAATCTATTAGGTAATTATCTGGTCCATATATAGTTTCACTCCCATCAAGGTCAATCAAAACAACATCTTTTGTTTCTTCATTTACAAGAATGTTATCCTCTTTCACATCAGTTGGAACAATATTTTCCATAAGTAAATTGCAAACAAGTTCATAAACCTTATTTAAATATATGACTAATTTTGAATCTTCTACCCTTGTTGAAATTTCTTTTAAAGTTGTATAATTTTTAAGATATTTCATTTGAATACCAACTAGTAATCCTTTATAAGATAAAACTCCAGTAATTAAACTAGCCAATTTTGTCCTTGCTAATCTATTTAATTCATTTAATTTTTTATAAGGATCTCTTAATTCAAAATTTGTTAACTTTTCAATTTCAAGTAAACTGTTTACTTCATCATCTAAAAAGCATTCATCTTTATTAATATACGTTTTTATAAAATCCCTATAATATATTTTATATAATTTGTTATTATCTAACACTATTTTTCCAAATTGACCTTGAAAGATTGGATTAGGATTTAATAAATAACTTAAAAATTTATCTTTACTAATTTCTATAACTTGCATATAAAACCTCATTAAATCTATTATATACAGATTAATTTTAGAATGCAATCAATATTTATCAATATATTTTATTTGTTTTCAAAACTTTAATGCAATTCTTAACCAAGTTTTAAAAGTAATATTATTATATTATTTAATATATTTTTTAAGAATACAATTTTTTTCACTAATTTTAGCATAAAAAAACTTAGACATTTCTATCTAAGTTTGATGATATTTTTCCATTTTTTCAATTTCAAAATAATTATATAGTTTTTTCTTTGAGTTTTTATAACTAAATTTTGCAGCAAACATCCATGCTATTGAAATAAATACTATAATTAACAAAATTGCAATTGATTTTTTATCAAATTTTCGTATCAATATTGCAGAAATTCCTACAGTTGAAATACTTATTAATAAGCATGTGATAAAATATAAAATAATATAATTTTCGTTTATAATTCCTACACCAGACACTAAAGCGCTAGTAAGAGAAATTCCCAAAAATACACTTGCTATACTAAATAAAGTTCCGCCAGTAATATCTTTAATATTTTCCTCGGATTTTTTTAAAGAATCATCAATTTTAGCATCATAGTTATTTATTTTTTCATTTAATAAATCAATTTTTTTATTGAAAAATAAAATTTCAGTTTCTCTATATAATCTATTGGTTTCCTCAACATTTTGTTTTATATTTGAGTCATCAATTATTATTGAATTTAAACTTATTAATCCTAAATCATCTGATAACTCTTTTAATGTTTGAATATTATTTAGTTCATTTATTGTCACACATTTGTTAATTATTTTTTGTAATCTTTTTAATTTTCTAGAAATTTGTTCTATATCATCAATACTATTTTTTATGGTCTCTTCATTTAATTTATTGACAAGTAAATTTTTTTATTTTTAAATTTTAAGATATATTGATTTTTATTTTTCATCCGTTTTAACCACCAAATTAGAAAACCATTTTTTAGTACTACTTTTATCAATTATTTCATTTCTAGGTATTTTGCCATCATTCTCACTATATATTTCATACCATGGAGATCCTTTCGAATGAGATAAATTTACAAGTTGTGTAGCATTAAAATCTTTAAACAAATTATACAAATTTTCAATATATTTTTTATTAATTGGATTAATTTCAATATTTTCTTCGAGGTCTATTGGCAAATTTCCAAATTTTTTATACTTATTATAAATAACTAAATTAACTGGTCCAAAGTTCCATGCTGAAAAATCTTCATTATATAGATATAAAGCATCTTCACAAACCATATATATTGCTTCTAAAAAATAGGCTAACTTTTGTAATTCTAGATTAGTTATTTTTTTATCTTTTTCTTTATAAAATTGTATAATATATTTAGAATTATTTATAATATCTCTATCAATTTCAATCATTAAAAATTCCTCCAATTTATATAAGTATTATAACATACTTTATTATATTAATACTATTAAATTTTACTTTAATTAAAACTCATATTTTTCATTTTTACAAAAGCATCTATGATTTCTATATTTACTTTAAATGCTAACAATCATTATAACATCATTATACATTACTTAATTAAAATATATGGTAAATACTTATAATACTTTCCACATAAATTATTATTTTTGTTTAAGGTCGCAAATTGTGATCTTAAAGACAGGTAGCTAATTTCTTCATTTATTTTTTTAGTTTCCGCATGGTAGAGTTTTTCAATATCTAAGGATATTCCTCTACAATTATTATTTTTTCTATATACGTAGCATTTATAATAATTAAAAAAACTTAGACATTTCTATCTAAGCTTATAAACTATTTTTCACTTTTTATTGCAGCTTGTGCAGCAGCAAGTCTAGCAATAGGAACTCTATAAGGTGAACATGATACATAATCAAGTCCTACATTATGACAGAATTCAACACTTGATGGATCTCCACCATGTTCTCCACAGATACCTAAATGGATATTTGGATTAGTTTCTCTTCCTAAAGTAGATGCCATCTTAACAAGTTTACCTACACCTTTTTGATCAAGTTTTGCAAATGGATCATTTTCATATATTTTCTTATCATAGTAAGCTCCTAAGAATTTACCAGCATCATCTCTTGAGAAACCAAATGTCATTTGTGTTAAGTCATTTGTTCCGAATGAGAAGAAATCTGCTTCTTTAGCTATTTCATCTGCAGTAAGTGCTGCTCTTGGAATTTCAATCATTGTTCCAACATGATAAGTCATATCAATATTTTCATTTTTAATTATTTCATCTGCTGTTTCACAAACTATATTTTTTACATATTTTAACTCTTTTACTTCACCAACAAGTGGGATCATAATTTCTGGAGTTATTTTAGTATTTAGTCTTCTTGATACAGCGATTGCAGCTTTAATAACTGCTCTTGTTTGCATTTTAGCAATTTCAGGGAATGTAACAGCAAGTCTACAACCTCTGTGGCCCATCATTGGGTTAAATTCATGAAGTGATGCAATAATATTTTTTATTTGTTCAACTGTTTTACCTTGAGAATCTGCAAGAAGTTTAATATCAGCTTCCTCAGTTGGTACGAATTCATGAAGTGGTGGATCCAAATATCTAATTGTAACACCATAACCTTCCATTGCTTCATATAACGCTTCAAAGTCTTTTTGTTGCATTGGTTCGATTTTAGCAAGGGCATTTTCTCTTTCTTCAACTGTATCAGAACAAATCATTTCCCTAATTGCGGCAATTCTATCTTTTTCAAAGAACATATGCTCAGTTCTACAAAGACCAATACCTTCAGCACCTAACTCTCTTGCTTTTGCAGCATCTTTTGGAGTATCAGCGTTTGTTCTTACTGCTAGTCTTCTGTACTTATCAGCCCAAGCCATAATTCTTTCAAATTCACCAGTAATTGCAGCATCAGTTTTTGGAATTAATCCTTTATAAATTCTACCAGTTGAACCATCTATAGAAATTTCACTTCCTTCAGTAAATGTTTCTGTGCCTAAAGTAAAGTGTTTATTCTCTTCATCCATTACTATTTCTTGGCAACCAGATACGCAACAAGTTCCCATACCACGAGCAACAACAGCAGCGTGAGAAGTCATTCCACCACGAACAGTAAGTATACCTTCACTAGCTTTCATTCCTTCGATATCTTCTGGGGAAGTTTCAAGTCTAACAAGAACAACTTTTTCACCATTTTCATGAGCTTTTTTAGCATCTTCAGCAGTAAATACTACTTTACCTGCAGCAGCCCCTGGAGATGCAGCAAGACCTTTACCAATTTCATGGGCATCTTTTAAAGCATTTGTGTCAAATGTTGGATGTAAAAGTGTATCTAAGTTTCTAGGATCAATCATAAGTACTGCTTCTTTATCAGTAATTTTTCCTTCATCAACTAAGTCACAAGCAATTTTTAAAGCTGCTTTTGCAGTTCTTTTACCATTTCTTGTCTGAAGCATATAAAGTTTTTCATTTTCAATTGTAAATTCCATATCTTGCATATCATGATAATGATTCTCTAAAGTAGCACAAATATTTGTAAATTCTTCATAAACTTTTGGCATAACTTCTTTTAAATGAGAAATAGGTTGTGGAGTTCTAACACCAGCAACTACATCTTCACCTTGAGCATTCATTAAGAATTCACCCATTAAATGTTTTTCTCCAGTCGCAGGATCTCTTGTAAATGCAACACCTGTTCCTGAAGTTTCTCCCATATTACCAAATGCCATCATTTGAACATTTACTGCAGTTCCCCAAGAATAAGGAATATCATTATCTCTACGATAAACATTTGCTCTTGGATTATCCCATGATCTAAATACTGCTTTAATAGCTCCCATTAATTGATCAACTGGATTATTTGGAAAATCTTCCCCAACTTTAGATTTATATTCTTCTTTAAACTCTCTAGCAAGCTCTTTTAAATCTTCAGCAGTAAGTTCAACATCTAAAGTTACGCCTTTTTCAGCTTTCATTTTATCAATTAAAGTTTCAAAGTACTTTTTACCAACTTCCATTACTACATCAGAATACATTTGAATGAATCTTCTATAGCAATCCCAAGCCCATCTTGGATTTCCACTTTTTTGTGCTAAAACCTGGACAACTTCCTCATTTAAACCTAAATTTAAAATTGTATCCATCATACCTGGCATTGATGCCCTTGCACCACTTCTTACTGAAACTAAAAGTGGATTTTCAGTATCACCAAACTTTTTACCAGTTATTTCTTCCATTTTTTTGATATTTTCAAAAATTTCATTTTCAATATCTTCACTTATTTTTTTACCATCTTCATAATATCTTGTACAAGCCTCTGTTGTGATAGTAAATCCTTGAGGTACAGGTAAACCTAATTTTGTCATTTCTGCAAGATTTGCACCTTTACCACCAAGTAAATTTCTCATATCTTTATTTCCTTCAGAAAATAAATATACATATTTCATATAATTCCCACCTTTCACAAACTTTATTATATCAATTTTTGGTATAAATATATATAAATATTTAAAAAAGTGTAAAGTTGCTTTACACTTTTTTTAACATTTTTGGTTCTAATTTTGTCTTGTTTTGTCGAATCGCTTGCAATTAAATAAAAAATAATATTTAATAACTTATCGAGACGAAAGATTATTATTTACAATAGCATACTCCTTACATATGTTAGTTTTAAAACCTAATCCTTTCTTAATACTTTCGTCTCATTTTTTTAATGTTAAACTCTTATTTTTATTATACAAAAGTGATACTCTATCATTATTCGTAAGAATATAATTTGGTCCCACTAAATTATTATTTACATATGCCCCTAAAACAACATTAACAAAATCTCTTTTAGTTTTATAAGCAAAATCAATTATTGTTGAACCTTTAGCAAGTTCTATAGCATTACCATTTTCATCAAAAACATAAATGATATTACTAAATAATTCTTTTTGAATATGTTCAATAAAATCTTTATTATCTGGATATTCATCATTTAAATCACAAATTGTATTAAAAAATTGATAATGAGTTTTTAAGTCTGTAAGCATATTATCTTTTACATTTCTATCATCTTTATCCCAATAACCAGTAAGTCCATAAGAATTTGCCTTATCCATTTCAAATGTTCTTATTTGACATTGAATTAATCTATTAAATGGTCCAAAAATACTTGTATGAAGACTTTGGTACATATTTGTTTTAGGACTAGAAATATAATCTTTGAACTTATAATTAAGTGGATGATATTTACTATGAATAAGTCCTAAAGATTTATAACAATCCATAACCTGACTTACCACTACTTTAAGGGCCACTAAATCGTGCATTTCATCAAGAGTAAAACCTTTTTTCATTTTTCGATAAATACCATATATATTTTTAGTTCTAACTTTCATATCATTAGGAATATTATTATCTAAAAGAAAATTATGAATTACTTTCTCAAGTTCAAATATATTATCAGATTCATATTTTTCAAAATTATATTTTTGCTCTAATATATTATGATACTTTTCAGGTTCTAAATATTTAAATGATAAATCCTCAAGTTCAGTTTTTATATGATATGCTCCAATATAGCTTGCAAGAGGAACATAGATATTCATAGTCTCTTTTGCTTTTTCTATTTGTTTTTCTGAAGTTTTGAAATCTAGTGTACGCATATTATGAAGGCGATCAGCAAGTTTAATAATTAGTATTCTTGGATCATTAATTATGCTAGTAATAATTTTACGCATATTTGCAAGATTTTCTTCCTCCTTTGTTTGAAAATTTATTTTTGTAAATTTAGTTACTCCTTCGACTAAGGTACAAACATTTTCACCAAATAAAGTTATTATTTCCTCTTTTGAGGCATTTGTATCCTCTAAAGTATCATGTAAAAGTCCAGCACACACTGTATCACTATCTGCATGCATCTCCGCTAAAATATAAGCAACTATTAAAGGATGGACAATATAATCTTCGCCACTTTGTCTTTTTTGACCTTTATGTTTTTCATATGCAAAATTATAGGCCTGTTTAACCCTTCCTATATCATTTAAATTATAACTACCAAATAGTTTAATAAGTAAATCCAAATTAACTCTATTCATACATACCCCACAAAAAAACTTAAGACTATCATAACAAAAAATATACTATTTTGTAAATAAAAAGAAGTTATTTTTCTTTTTTAACTTCTTCTTTTTTAGGTTCAGCAATTTTGAAGCCATAATGTTTTCTAACTTTATTTTCAATTTCTGTTTTAAGTTCAACATTATTTCTTAAAAATGCTTTAACATTTTCTTTTCCTTGACCTATTTTTTCTCCATTATATGAATACCAAGCTCCACTTTTATCAATGATATCAATATCACTTGCAAGATCAACGATTTCACCCTCTCTTGATATTCCTTCACCATACATTATGTCAACACTTGCAGTTCTAAATGGTGGAGATACTTTATTTTTAACTACCTTAATGTTTACTTTATTTCCTACAACTGTATCACCAGATTTAATTTGTTCTCCTTTTCTTATATCAAGTCTAACACTTGAATAAAATTTAAGAGCTCTTCCACCTGGTGTAGTTTCTGGATTACCAAACATTATACCAACTTTTTCTCTTAATTGATTGATAAAGATACAAGTAGTCTTACTCTTATTCATATTTCCCGATAATTTTCTAAGAGCTTGACTCATAAGTCTTGCCTGAAGGCCAACGTGTGAATCTCCCATTTCTCCATCAATTTCAGCTTGAGGTACCAAAGCTGCAACAGAGTCAATTACAATTAAATCAACAGCTTCACTTTTAACTAGTGCATCACATATTTCAAGTGCTTGCTCGCCAGTATCTGGTTGACTTAATAATAAATCATTAATATTTACACCTAAATTTCTGGCATACACAGGATCAAGAGCATGTTCAGCATCGATAAACGCTGCTCTTCCACCTTTCTTTTGGACTTCAGCAATTGCCTGAAGTGCTATAGTTGTTTTACCACTACTTTCAGGTCCAAATATTTCAATGATTCTTCCGACAGGAAATCCGCCTACTCCTAAAGCAATATCAAGAGCAAGTGACCCAGATGAAGTAGTATCAATTTCGATATGTTCTTCATTACCAAGTCTCATTATGGCACCCTTTCCAAATTGTTTTTCAATATCAGCTAAAACCCCTTCTAAAATTTTATCCTTGTCTTTTTCATCTTTTGTTATTTTCATTTTTTACCTTTCTAAAACTCTGACATTTTCATTGTAACTTAATATCAAAAATATATCAAGTTATTTTGTCATTACAAATTAATTATATTATACCTATTTTTATTTGTCAAGTACATTTGTTCGATTTAATAAAAAACAAAAAATAGTAAATTAATACTATTTATTTTGAAGCATATTTAATAAATCGATTTTAAACATTTCTTTTGAGGCATTTTGTTTAGAAATCATAATACCTTTATAAGTTGTAAGTTCACTTCTATGACCTTCTAAAAGTATATCTTCTGGTGTTAAAGTTTCAAGCATTACAATACCTTCTTTTTTATGAACAGTATATAAAAGTTTAACTTCACCATGAATTTGAGTAAATATTTTATCACTAGGAAGCTTTAATTCATAACTTTCAGTACCATTTTTCTTATTTTCAGAAACCTTCTCACCTACTAAATTTCCATTTCTTAAAGATGGGTAATATTCAAAAGTAAGTTTCTTAAAAGCTATCATATTATATTTCTTTAAAGCTCTTTCTAGTTTTCTAAACTCATTTTCATTAATATAATCTAAAACATATCCTTTCATTTTCCATTTCCCCCTTATTACGCTATAATTATAGCATAGTTATCAAATAATGTCAAGTTTACACCTCAATATTATTATTTACCCAATGGAACCTAATTATACAATGATTTTTATTTACTGTCAAATAAAAAGTGAAAATAATATTTATTTTCACTTAATTTCTACGATTTACCGATATTAAAGGCATATCTATTGTTAATTGTTTTATTCTTTCAATAATTCTACGTGCTTTAACATTATCAACATTATCTTTAGAGCAAGATAGATGTTTTTCAAGTTCATTTATATCTAAATTGCTTGTAAAAAATGTAGTTTTATGTTTATTCATTCTTTCTTGTAAAATAGTACCAAGAATCTCATCTCTTCCCCAATTAGTTACATTTTCAGCACCGATATCATCAAGTACAAGTATTTCAACATTTGAATAGTAACTTACCTTACTTTCTACCAAAGATAAATCCTCTTTTAAAGTTCGAAGTAATTCAGGGTAATACACTATTTCATATGAAATATGTTTTTTTATTTCAAGTTCATTTAAAAGGCAAGCAAGTAAAAATGTTTTACCACTTCCAAAACTTCCATGTAAATATAAACCTTTTGGACTAGACTTAATATTATATTCATCATAAAATTTCTTTAAAAATTTAATTAACTCTATCCTATTTTTATCAGATATATCAATATCTTTCATTCTAGCATTTTTAAGTTCATTATTTTCATCTTTTTCAGTTAAAATATTTTCATATTCTTTTAACTTTTTACATTTTGCATAACCAAAACATAAAAAACTTTCTTTATTATCTGGATAATATACATAACCTTTAATTTTATTTTTACATTCACTTAAACCAGGACATTTCTTACAATTATGTAATTCATTTAAAGTATCCTCTAAAGAAGATAAATTATTTTTAATTTCGGTTTCACTTATCTTAAATTTATTTATAAGTGTTATAAAATCAGGGTTATTTTTAAGTTCATTATATTTATCATTTAAAATATTTTCATTATAATTATAATTGCTTTTTATTTTTTCCATTACTTAAACTCCTTTAATAAATCAGTTAGTTCCTTTTGTTCTTCTTCAGTTGCATCATTTTTTTCAATTTTTGTATTAAACCAAGCTGGTTCACTAATTTTCTTATTTGAAACAGTTATCTTCTTATTTAATTTTTTATGTTCTTTTTCCGCAAACTTCATAGCTTCTTCTGCAGTTTTTAAATCAGCCCTTTTCCATTGACCAGCAATAGTTTCCACATATGCAGTGGTAAGACGATTATTATTTTTACGAAGACAATAATCAAGTAATACATTTACAACCGCTGGAGTAAGTTCTAAATCCACCAAAAGATTTTCGACAAGTTTTAGGTCTTTAGCTGTAGGACTTGCACCTTTATTTTTATATTTTAAAAAGTCATAAGGACTAATGCTTTCAAACATTTGAACAATTTGAGCATGAAGTGAGTTATCTCCACTTGCTTTTTTTAAATATTCAGGTTGAGTTCTATAAACAAGTGTTGGCATACTATTTGACGATAAATTATATTTCTTTCGAGCATTAATTCTAAGTTCATTTTTATCAATCATTCCAAATTCATTTAAACTATTACGCAATAGTTCAATCATTTGTAAGGTATTAAAGTTATATATAAATGACAAATTATCAATTAACTCTCTAGCCTTTTTATTAAGTGCTTTTTCGGATAAAACACTTTTTGGTATCGATGAAGTAATTAAATCATAATCAATCTTACTATTTAAACTAACAGCATTTGAACATCTTTCTTTAGCACCATCTTTCGGAGCATATGAAGAAGATATAAATACTTCATCCATTTTTTTAGTAATTTCTTCATAGCCTGAATAATCACTTCTTTTCTTTTGAAAAAACTTAAATAATTTATCATATTCATCAGGTCCAATATTACTATAAAGTACCATATTAAGTATTGGATGATTAAAAAACTCTGATGGTAAAAGTGGACTATAAAGTTCATAAATATAAGATTTTACATCACCAGGTTTTACATATGTTTTTAAAAGTCCTACAGCCTCAAGAGAGTAAAATGCACTTTGAACATTTTCTTTTGTATCATTTAAAAGTGAAATTAAATGTTGATGAATTTCTTCTTCACTTTCTTCCTCTTTTAAAGATAAATCTTGCCACAAAATAAGATATAAAGAAACCGCTAAACTTCCTATTATAGGCATATAAAAAGATATTAAGTTTTTCTTGTCTACATCACTTAAAATAGTCTTATTAATAACTTTATATTTATCTGCAGGTAAAAACATATTTTCCTCCTACAAATATTATAAGATATAAAAATTAAAATCACAATAAAAAAAGATAACCAATTTGATTATCTTCCTAGAGTTTCTTCTTGTTCTTCTTTAAGAGCTTTGCCCATAATTTGAATTTTAATATTTCCATTTGGAGTTTGGCAATCAACTACAGAACCTAATTCTTTTCCATAAATAGCCATACCAATTGGAGATGAAGTTGTAACAACATTTGGTTGATACTCTTCAATATGGTTTACAACTTTTACTGTATTTGATAAAACAGTACCATCAGCAAATGTAATTAATAAATCAATTGTATCTCCATCGTTTACTAAATTTTCATTAGCAAGTGTTGGATCAACAATTTCAGCAGTAGCTAGTTCTTGATTAATTTGCATTATTTCTTTGTTTGTAGTATCTTCCATTTGAGAAAGTAAAGCAAAGTATGGTTCATTAGAATCATATCCAGCACTACCTTGGAAATCATTTCTTTCATTTCTGATTTTCTCTAATCTACTCTTTAAAAAATCTATTCTTTCGTTCTTTTTTTGAGCTTCCTCAACTGTTAATCTCATTTCTACCTTCCTTTCACTATTATAAATATAGCATAAATTTTAAAAGTTTTCAACAACAAGTTTTCTACTCAATATAATATTTGAATCAATATATATAGAATTTGTCTTTCCATTCCATTCAACACTATGACCTAATAGTTCTAATACTTCTCTAAGAGGTACAAATATTTCTCCGTTATTTTCAAATGAATTGACACTCAAATTATAATGATTATCTTGCACTTGAATTACGTTAGTACAAGGATAAAAAGTTAAATATTCATTATTATTTTTTAAAACTATTTTGCCTTCTTCAAAAGACATCTCAAATTCTAACATTCTTGCAATATCAGTTAATGAATAATAATTAGTTCCACCAATCTTAATCGAAGATCTATATGGAAAATATTTTCTATTCTTCACTATTAAATTACATTCATTTTTTTCTAAATTTTGTTGTTCATTTAAAGTTTCACTAGCAACACCATTAATTAAATCAATCATTTTATTACTATAAGTTTCAATAAATTTATCATGGTCATTTGAGGGCCAAGGAAACTCTAAAAGCATACCTTCAGCACCAATTGTTGTAGTCCATGAAGAATAATATCCGCTTCCATATCCTCCGCAGTAAGGCAAATAAAAGTTTTGACTAAATTTTTGATAAAGATTATAACTTCCATAATAACCATTTAACCATCCATGACAATCTATCACAATATCAGGTTCTATTTTAATTGTAACATCTCTTAAAGCCTGCGATTCAACAGCACTAAAAGGTTCTTGCGTATAGTATCTTGCACTATCTCTTTTTTGATGATAATAATCAAAATCTCTATTCAAGTCTACACCAGTACTTGTGCATCTTCCATAACCATTATGTGTATAGCCTTCATAAGTACCATCAGGATTAGAGCATTTAATTATATAAAGTTCATAAGAGCCAAGTTTATCATAATTTTCTTCATAATAAGATATTATGTTTTCAGCTATTTTTACTAGTAATTGTCCATCATAATCAAAAGCATCCTCGAACCCATGAATTGCAAAATTCAAAAGAAGCTTTTTGCTATTTAAATTTTGTTTTTCATTTTCAATGTGATAGTAATTTAATTCTCTACCAAGCTGGCTTTCCCCACATTTTTCTTCTTCATAAATGTATGGCACATCAAGTGTTTTTGCCTTTGCGTTAATAGTAAATGCAGTAAGAAGTGTATTAAAAGCAAGAGCACTAGCTACCAATTTTTCTTTTTTCATTGTACTCTCCTTACAATAAAAATATCAAAAAATTTTTAATTTGTAAAGAAAAAATTAACAATTTGTCTGCTTTACAAAATATGTAAAGTCTATAGAATTATTTGTAAGTTCACTTTGATCTAAATTATTTATATAAAAATTAGTTATTATATCATATTCTTCATGTGTATTAGGTTTAACTTTAAAAGTATAAAGAATTATTTCATCATCCTTTTCAAAAGAAGGAATTTCTTTTTCCTCGCTTATACCTTCGATTAAAAAAGTAAGTTCTTTATTACTTTCATCTACTCCTTTAGTTTTATTATAATTTCCATCCGCTTTTAAAATATAATTTAAACATACATCACTACTACCATTTGTTTCATAAGTTATATATGCTTTTGATTTTAAAGTAGTCTTTTTATCTAAAAAATCTATATTTGAATTTATATAATTGTTATCATAATTAATATACAAAAAAGAATTAACTGGAGATTTAATATCATTAATTTCAATTTTCTTTTTATAACAAAAATATGCTCCAATAGAAAGAAATATAAATGTTAATAAAGTTAATATTATTTCTTTTTTCATTTTACACCTTGGCATTTTTTACAATAATATGTACTTCTTCCATCAATTTTTGTTTTTAATATTATTTCATTACATACTTTACAATGTTTACCATCATTTTTATGAACAAGTAAATAGTCTTGATAACTACCAGCATGATTTAAAGAAAATGTATAACTTTTAATAGTGGTTCCTTTATGTTTAATTGAATCATCTAGTATTTCTTTAGAATATTTTAAAATATTTTCTAAATCATTTTTACTAATATCTTTACCTTTCATAAAGGGGTTAATTCTTGCTTTAAAAAGAATTTCATCAGCATAAATATTTCCAATACCAGATAATATACTTTGATCTAGTAAAATAGTTTTTATACATTTATTAGATTTATTTATTTTATGTAATATTTCATCATTATACTCTACATTATTTGCATCAGGTCCAATATTTTTAAAATAATCATCAAGATCATTCTTATTAATTAATTTCATTCTTCCAAACTTACGAGTATCATTATATCTTAATGTGAAATTTTCAAAATAAAATATAACGTGTTCGTGTTTAGAAACTTCTTCGTTTATGGGTTTAATATTAAATTTTCCTTCCATACGAAGATGTGATATTAAATAGTATTTATCTAATGCGAATATTAAATATTTACCTTTTCTTTGAATATCAATAAAAAAGTTATTAATAAGTTTTTTCTTAAATTCATTTATATCATTTTCAATCATTTTCGGGTATAAAATATCTATATTAATAATCTTTTTATTCAAAATGTTTTCTTTTAAATAATTTCTAACTGTTTCTACCTCAGGAAGTTCTGGCATATTTCCTCCTTACTTCAAATCATACCAATTAGTTCCAACATCAGTACTTACCTTAAGTGGTACTGATAAACTAACTATATTTTCCATTGCATCTTTTACAATGTTTTCAACTTTTTCAAGTTCTTCATTTTTAACATCAAATATAAGTTCATCGTGAATTTGTAATACTAATTTACTTTGAATATTTTCTTTTGTAAAAATTTCATCAATTTTAATCATTGCCATTTTAATAATATCTGCTGCACTACCTTGTATTGGTGTATTAATAGCCATTCTTTCACCTGATTTTCTAACCATAAAATTAGCATCATTTATTTCACTTATTACTCTTTTTCTTCCATAATTTGTATAAACATAACCATTTTGTTTAGCAAATTCTATCATTTTTTCCATATACTGTTTTACTTCAGGGTAAAGATGATAATACTTTTCAATAAACTCATCGGCTTCTTTTTTAGATATATGAAGATTTTCACCAAGACCAAAACCACTTATTCCATATACAATTCCAAATATTACTGCTTTTGCAGCACTTCTTTCTGCTTTGGTAACCTCTTTTATATCTTTATTATGTATATCGGCAGCAACCTTTGCATGTATATCGCCACCCGCATTAAATGTATCAATCATCGGTTTAGAATTTATTGTTGAAGCAAGAATTCTTAACTCTATTTGCGAATAATCTAAACTTAGAAATACATCATTACTTGGTAAAAATGCTTTTCTAATTTGTTTTCCTTCCTCAGTTTTAACAGGAATATTTTGAAGATTTGGATGAATTGAAGAAAGTCTTCCTGTTCTTGCTACAGTTTGTTTAAATATTGTATGAATTTTACCATCCACTATATATTCTTTTAAGCCATCAATATAAGTGGATTTTAGTTTAGATAATCCACGGTATTCTAAAATCAAATTAATAATTGGATGAACATTTGCAAGTTTTTCTAAGGATGCTTCATCTGTTTTATAGCTAGTTTTATTTTTTTTACCTTTACCTACTTGCATCTTTTCGAAAAGAATCTCTCCAAGTTGTTTTGGAGATGAAATATTAAATACTTCGCCTGCATACTCATATATCTTTGCAGTAATTTCTTCGAGTTTTTTAGAAATAACTTCTTTTTGATTATCCAAAATTTCACTTGATACTTTAATTCCTTCTTTTTCCATTTTAAGAAGTACTTTTGAAAGTGGAAGTTCGATTTTTTCATAAATTTCCTCTTGTTTATTTTCTTTCAAAAGATTATAATTATTCTCATAATTTTCAAATAAGAATTTTACCTTTAATAGTTCATATTGAATATATTCATTTGTTCCATAAATTTTAAGTAAATTATTTATAGTTGGTATTTCAAAACCACATTTTATTGCGGTAAATGAAATATCATCCTTAATATTATCACCATTTAAATATGAACAAAGTGAATAATCAAGATAAACATCAAAACTTTTATTTAATAAATACTGGCATTTTTTACTATCAAAACATACTACCTTTTTATTAGTTAAATCTAAATATTTAATATTTTCTTTAGAAAAAAAGTAGAAAAATTTACCATCGTATAATGAGATGCTTACTATATTTGCACATGTATAATCTTCATTATCACATTCAATATATAAAGAAACTATATCATTTGTTACAACATTAATATTTTCATTTACTGAAATAAAATTTATTTTTTCATTCTTTTTTTCTTTTGTAAGATTACTTAAAAGTGAAGTAAATTCTAGTTTAGAAAATACATCATATAATAGTTCATTATCAGGTCCATCATATTTCAAATCATTTAAAGATATTTTAAGAGGGACATCACAATATATAGTGGCTATTTTTTTTGACATAAAAGCATCCTCTTTAAAGGTAACAAGTTTATCATGAGTACTACCCTTTATTTCATCAATATGTTCATATAAATTTTCAATTGTTTGGTATTCCTTTAAAAGTTTAATAGCACCTTTTTCACCAATACCTTTAACACCTGGAATATTATCTGAACTATCTCCCATTAAAGCTTTTAAATCAATCATATTAATAGGATCTACACCATATTCCTCTTTAAAAGTTTTTTCATTAAAACGAATGAATCCTGTTTGTTTAAGAAGTTTAACATCAGTTTCAAAATTTATAAGTTGGAGTAAATCTTTATCTGATGAAATTATTGTAGCATCAAAATCAGCATCTTTAGCACACATTTTAACCAAAGTTCCAATAATATCATCAGCTTCATATGGTTCAAGTTCTAAATATTTAATACCCATTGCTGAAAGTATTTCTCTTGCATAAGGCATTTGCATTTTAAGTTCATCTGGAGTGTTTTGTCTACCCTCTTTATAAAAAGAAAATTCTTTTTTACGAAAGTTTTTACCAATATCAAAAGCCACGGCTACATATGATGGATTTTCATCCTTAATTATTTTATTAATCATATTTGTAAAGGAAAATAAGGCATTTGTAGGAAGTCCCGTACTTGTTTTCATATTTGCTCCACTGTAAAAAGTTGCATAATAACTTCGAAACATTAAATTATTTCCATCAATTAAAATTATTTTTTTCATTTTTACCTCCTTAAACTTTTATCATTTGTAAATTCTTTTGCATTTACATATATTGGATCAATATTTGGATTATATCTATTTTCTAAAGTATAACCAAAATATTTTACATAATCTTTAGCTATAATAAGCATAAGTGTTGTATCAATTATTTTGCCTTCATCTTCAATCCAAGTATGTCTTCCATCTGGAGAATTAACTGTTCCAATTAAAAATTTATTTGTACCTCCACATAAATAAGGATTATCAAGTGAATAACTAACTTGTTTAGCACATACTGTGCAATAGCCTAAATTAGCACCATCTCTAAATACTTCACAAAATGAATTTACTCCTCTTGAACGTATATTTTGCATATCAAGTTTATCCCATAACTCTTGTGAAAAACCAGATACTTTTCCACTTTCAATACCTTCATCTACAATTTTTTTAAATTCAGGATTATTAGCATATAAATCCTTTAATATATCATAACATTTATAATTTTCTGTTCCCTTAACTATTAACTTATCTAGCATATCTTACTCCCATATATATAGTATACCATAGATTTTAACATTTAATAAAAAGAATATAACTTAGCAATGTTATTTAATTTCTTTTTGTGTAATTTTAATTAATGTGACTATATTTAGGTTTTAATAGCATAATTACTAAAATTATTATCATTTTTTCTTTTTTTCTGATTATAATATTAATAGTCGGAGTAATAATGTAGCCTAGTTTTTAAAACTAATACATTATCAAATTATGGTATGCTTCGATTTGACACATTATAGTTTTTATGTTACAATGTAGTCATTAAAGAGGCAAAAGCGTTGGTACAACAAGGTTGCCTCTTTTTTTATTTTCTTTGATATATTTTTATAAAATTATTTTTACCAACTAAAATAACACTATTTAGCCAAGAATAATCAGGTTTACTTAATGCATTTTTTATTTGATGCACTGCTTCACCATTTGGTAAATCACATTCTTCCCTTAACAATGAAATAATTACATTTCTTGTCTGACCTTTTGCTTGGTCTAAAGAATGAGTTATCTTATGTTTTTTACTTTTGATATTATTACTTTTTTTGGGAGCTTTTACATCATAATATCTTTTATTTGTATGTAATAATTTATTATAATATTCAGCATCCGGTGTTCGTACACCTTTTTCTTGAACTCTATGTATCATATTAAATTGTCCACCTATTTTATTTTGAATTTGTTTTAATGTTATTCTTTCAATATCAGTTATATCTTTCATATCAAAAGATGCATTTTTTAAATTATATTTTAAATATCTAGATATTTCAGGTATTGGATTATCATTTGGAGTAGCCATTTTTATTAATTCATCCGTGATATCTTTATATAGCATTTCTTGGTTTAAAATCATCTTGCTTATATTTTCTCCCTTCATATATTTTTATTACCGGAAAATTTCTGATTTCCTCCTTTTTTTGTTAAATTTCTTTAAAAAGATTAAAATTTTACATGATTTTGACATTTTCAAATGATTTATTTGACATTATTTTACAATTAAAAAAATGTAAACTGTTTTACATTGAGATATAAAAAAAATAACTAGATTAATTTCTAGTTATTCAATAGTTATAATTTTATTTTCTTTTAGACTTTTTGGAACATCTATTACTCTTTGATTAGAGGATCCTTTCCACTTTAGAGTTGGATTATGAAGACTATTTACAAACTGACCATCCACTAAAACATCAATGTAATTTAATACTTCTTTACCTTTTAAATCTTTATCAAATAGAAAACCACTCCATACCCATAAAGTTTTATTAGGATATTTTTCTTTAAAGGCTTTAGCAAGTTTAGTAGTACCCTCAATATTATTTGGATGTAAAGGTTCTCCACCCAAAATAGAAAGTCCAGTTATAAATTCTTTTGAACAAAGTTCTAGTACTTCCTCAATTGTTTTTTCAGTAAACTCATTTCCTCCATCAAAATTCCAAGTTTCTTTATTAAAACAATTTTCACAGTGAAATTCACATCCTTGCATAAATATTGAAACTCTTACCCCTGGTCCATTAGAAATGTCCATTTTTCTAATTTTATGATATCTCATATTTAAGCATCCTTATTATCTATGTGCATTACTCTTTCTTTTATTTCTTCGGTTCTACCTTTATTCCAAAAGTTAGTTCCAATATAACCACAAGTTCTACGTGCAACATTTAATTTGTCATGATCTCTGTTTCCACAGTTTGGACAATACCATTCTAGATTATCATCAATTAAGATTTCACCAGTATAACCACATGCTTGACAATAATCTGATTTTGTATTAAGTTCAGCATACATAATATTATTATAAATGTATTCAATTACCTCCATAACAACATCTAAATTATTTTCAAGATTTGGAGTTTCAATATAACTAATTGCTCCTCCTGGAGAAAGTTTTTGGAACTCACTTTCAAGTTTTAATTTAGTAAAGGCATCAATTTCCTCGAATACTGGTACATGATATGAATTAGTAATATAATTTCTATCTGTAATACCCTTAACAACACCAAATCTATCTTTTAAACATTTAGCAAATTTATATGTTGTTGACTCAATTGGAGTTCCGTATACTGAATAATCAATATCTTCTTCCTCTTTCCATTTTTTACATTTATCATTCATATATTGCATTACTTTTAAACCAAATTCTTTACCAACTGATTCATCAGTATGAGAATGTCCTGTCATATATTTTACACATTCATAAAGTCCTGCATAACCAAGTGAAATTGTTGAATAACCGTGATGTAAAAGATCATGAATACTTTCACCTTTACCAAGTCTTGCAAGTGCTCCATGTTGCCATAAAATTGGTGCTACATCGCTTGTAACTTTTGAAAGTCTTTTATGTCTTATTTGAAGTGCTCTATGACAAAGTTCTAGTCTATCATCAAATATTTTCCAGAATAGTTCCATATCTTTATCTGATGAAAGTGCAACATCAGGAAGATTAATAGTAACAACACCTTGATTAAATCTACCATAGTATTTTGGATTACCTTTTTCATCAACATATGGAGTTAAGAAACTACGGCATCCCATACAAGGATAACATTGACCATTTCCATTTTTATCAATTTTAAGTTCTTTCATAATCTTTTCAGAAATATAATCTGGAACCATTCTTTTAGCAGTACATTTAGCGGAAAGCTGAGTTAAATAATAATATTTACTACCTGGTTTAATATTATCTTCCTCAAGAACATATAAAAGTTTTGGAAATGCTGGTGTAATATAAACACCTTTTTCATTTTTCATACCTTGAATTCTTTGTTTTAAAACTTCCTCAATAATCATTGCAAGTTCATCTTTATATTCATTAGTTTCTCCAAGATACATACATACACTTAAAAATGGTGCTTGACCATTAGTCGTAGTCATTGAATTAATTTGATATTGGAATGTTTGAACTCCATCAGTAATTTCTTTTTGTAAATCTTCTTTTGCATATTTTTCAGCATCTTCTTTTTTAAATTTTCTTGCTTTATATTTATCTAAATATCTTTCATAACTACATCTAACAAATGGTGCTAAATGAGTAAGAGTTATAGTACATCCTCCATATTGCGATGATGATACAGCAGTAATAATTTGTGTAGCAATAGTCATTGCGGTTAAGAATCTATGAGGTTTTTCAATCATAACTCCATTAATATTTGTCCCATTTTGAAGCATATCCTCAAGGTTAATTAAATCACAATTATGTAGTGCATTTTGAGCAAAATAATCAGCATCATGGAAATGAATAATACCTTCATCATGAGCTTTTACAATATCCTCAGTAAGTAAAAATCTACGAGTTATATCTGTTGAGGTAATACCTGCTAAATAATCTCTTTGAGTTGTAACTATCTTAGCATTTTTATTAGAATTTTCTGTATTCCAATATTCACTCTCACCATCTATTAATTCTTTAATGGATAAATCTGTAGTATTACTTTTTCTAACTAATTCTCTTGTATATCTATAAGTTATATATTCTTTTGCAAGAGCGTATTTTCCAAGAGCCATTAGTCTATATTCTATAATATCTTGAATATCCTCGACAAGCATTCTTTTTTTCTTTAATCCTTCAACATATTTTACAATATTTCTAATTTGAATATCACTTACTCTATCTTCTTCAGCAACTTCTTCATTTGCCTTTTTAATTGCAAGTTCAATTTTTTCCGGACAATAATCAACAATATGTCCATCTCTTTTAACTATTTTCATAAATCCACCTTCCTCTAACATAACTAAACTATAACACATTTTTAAAAAAATTATTGTTGCAATTGCAACATAATTAAAAAAATGATAAAATTTTACATGAGAGGTGTAAATGATAAAATTATTTGATAAAATATCTGATAAAGAGAAGAATAAATTAATTAACTATCTCGAAGGATTATACTATACTTTCAAAAAGAATGATAATATATCCAAAATCCTAAAAGATCATATAATTGGTATAATAATTAAGGGAAATGCTAAAATTATTCATACAGATTATAATGGAGATAAACTTATAATCGAAGAACTTTACGAAGATGACATTTTTGGTTCTAACCTATCATATTTATATAACAAAGAGTATGATATGATTGCAAACGAAGAAACAACAGTTTTAGTATTTGACTATGATTTAGTAATAAATACTAATTTAAATCAAGAATATTTTAATACATTTTTAAAAAATATTATGATTATTTTAAATGATAAAATTAGAAAAAGGAATGATAGGCTTCAGATAATATCCAAAAAGACAATTCGCGATAAACTTCTTGAATATTTTGATATTGAAAGTCAAGCTCACGGAAGTAGTATAATTTATTTAACTATTTCTTTTTCTGAACTTGCAGATTTTCTAGCAATTGATCGAAGTGCAATGCATAGAGAACTTAAAAATTTAAAGGAGGAAGGTATAATAGATATTAAAGATAAAAAAATTATTTTATTATATCGTCACTCATTTGCTATCTAATCTTTTTTAAAGTATAATATATTTGAAAGGAAGAATAAAAATGTTTGAAAATAAAAAAATTCATATGATAGGTATAGGTGGTATCTCTATGAGTGGTATTGCTGGAATACTTTTATCATTTAACTGTAAAATTACTGGTTACGATGCTGGGGTTACTGATATAACAAAATCATTAAATGAAAAAGGCATCGAGGTAAGTAATAAACCAAATTTAGAAAATGTTAAAAATGCAGATATAGTTGTTTATACCGCTGCTATTCACGAAGATAATGAAGAATTAAAATATGCAAGAGAAAATAATAAATTAGTTTTTGAAAGAAGTACGTTCTTAGGAATTCTTATGAAAGAATATGAAAATGTATTATGTATTTCAGGAACCCATGGTAAAAGCACAACAACAGGTATGGTTAGTACAATTTTTGTTAAAGCAAATCTTAATCCTACAATAATGATTGGTGCTCACCTTCCTATAATAAATTCTAATTATAATGTTGGAACTAAAAAATATTTTATTGCAGAATCTTGTGAATATGTAGATAGTTTTTTAGACTTTTACCCTACAAGTGAAATAGTTTTAGATATTGATGATGATCATTTAGATTATTTTAAAAATATTGATGGTATTATTTCTTCATTTAGAAAATTTGCAGATAAATTAAATAATAATGGTAATTTAATTGTAAATAATGATGATGAAAATACAATTAAAATGGCAAATGGTTATAATAAAATAACTTATGGTATTAATAATAATTCAAATTATATGGCTAAAAATATAGAATATGATGATGCAGGACACCCTACTTATGATTTATATATTGATAATGAATATATAGATAAAATATCTTTATCAGTAACAGGTAAACATAACATTTATAATTCACTTGCCGCAATTGCAATGTGCAGGCTTTATAATATAGATATTAACTTTATAAAGGAAGGACTTTCTTCATACACAGGTGTAGGAAGAAGATTTGAATTTTTAGGTAAATGTAATGGTGCTTTTGTTTATGATGATTATGCTCACCATCCTAGTGAAATTAAAACAACACTTGATTCAGTAAAGAAAACAAAACATAATAAAGACTATGCTATATTTCAATCACATACATATTCAAGAACAATTCAGCATTTAAAAGAATTTGCTGATGTACTTTCAAACTTTGATAATATTATAATTGCTCCAATTTACCCCGCTAGAGAGGAAAATATCTGGAATGTCAAAGAAAGTGATTTAGTAGATTTAATAAAAGAAAAGAACCCAAATGTAATTTATTTAGATTCATTTGATAAAATTGAAAAACATATAAAAAATATAGTTTCAGAAAATGATTTAGTTATAACAATTGGTGCTGGACCTGTAAATGAAGTTGCTAAAAATTTAGTAAAGGAGTAATATGAAAAATAGTGATTTAGATAAACCAAAAGTAAGAAATAACAGTAGTTTAATATTAATAGGTTCAATAATTTTAACAATAGTAATAATATTTATGGTATTTTACTTTTTAAGAAGTGAAAAGAAAAAGGAATTTGATAAACTTTATAAAGAGGATTATTATATAAGAGTAAATTTCGGAGAAACTACTAAAGGTAATAATTTAGTGGATAAAGGTACCTTTTTAAAGGAAACTGACATTGATAAAAATTATTATTTATATATAACAAAATCAAATGTAGTTTATGCATATTATACAGATTATTTTTATATTTTTGATCCACTTCAAGGTTACCATATTGACTTTAAAAAAGAGCTTACTGATGATGAAGTTCAAAATATTTTAAAACAAATTGATAGTAATAAAGAAACTACTCTATTTAATAAAAATAAAGATGATTATTTAATACTTCGTTATAATAATGAAAACTATTATATGAATAAAAAGATGCTTCAACAAATACTTCAGGAATATGAAATTATTTTAGAAATCAAATAAAAAGGCCAAAAAGCCTTTTTTTTATAATAAATTATCCAATTGATTTAAATAATTATCAAGTATTTTTATAATATTTTCATAAGATGTTTCTTTACATATCATATTTTTTATTTCACTACTACCCTCAAGACCTTTTAAGTAATATAGAAAATGAGTTCTTATTTCAAGTACTGCATTTTTTTCACCTTTTTCAGAAACTAAATCAGTTAAATGTCTTTTCATCATTTCTATTTTTTCTTTATAAGTAACTTTTTTAGGTAATTTTCCTTCATTTAAATAATCATTACATTCTTTGATGAGCCATGGATTTCCAAGAAGTCCTCTTCCTATCATTACTAAATCGCAACCAGTTTCTGCAAGCATCTTTTCAGCCTCATAACAAGATGTTACATCACCATTTCCAATTACAGGTATATTTACACTTTCTTTAACCTTTTTAATTAAAGACCAATCACTATGGCCTGAATAACCTTGACTTCTTGTCCTTGCGTGTAGAGTTATTGCACTAGCACCAGCTTTTTCACATATTTTAGCAACCTCAATACAATTTATACTATTTTCATCCCAACCACTTCTTATTTTAACTGTTATAGGACAAGGAACACTCTCTTTTACAGCTTTTACTATTTCATATATTTTTTCAGGGCTTTTTAAAAGTGCACTACCCGCTTGTGATTTAATAGCTATTTTAGGTACAGGACACCCCATATTTATATCAATAATATCTGGATGCATATATTCATAAACTTTTTTAGCCGCTATGCAAAAACTTTCTTTATCAGAACCAAATATTTGTTGTGATATAGGTCTTTCACTTTCATCCATGTCTAAAAGTTTTTTAGTTTTTTCATTACCAAACATTATAGCTTTATCTGATACCATTTCACCGACTACTAAAGCGGCACCAAAATCTTTACATATCATACGATATGTTTTATTTGTTATTCCAGCCATTGGAGCAAGTACTATCTTACCATTTATTTCTACATTACCTATTTTAACCATAAAAAAATCTTTCCTTTTCAAGAAAGATTATAACATTTCTAACTTACTGTGTAAACATCATTATATGTTCCACTGCCAAGTAACTTACTTTCAGAGGATATAGAAACTACGCCGCGGACTCTATAACCGTGATCGATAGGGACATAGTCCAGACGGCCACTATCATAAACAACGAACCCATTAGCATCAAGACGACCAGCATCGAAGAAAACATAAGGGGAGCCCGCCCAATAGTATTCCCCAGTATGTAAATAATAGCTCGTGTTGCTTTCACTCCAACTGTTTCCTGCCATTTCTAATTCATCTATTGTTATTAAACCTATTGGATATGTTAATGCACTATTTCCTTTACCATTTATTTTATTAACTGTAAATCTATCACTATCTACTGCACAAGTTAACATTGGGTTATTATCTTTAACTATTCTTCCATTTGCTCCATAATAATAAGTCGTTCCCGTTGAATTCCAACTTGTTAAGGTTGTATAATTTGTAGTTGAATATGCTACATCTGAAGTTGATGCTGTTCTATCATTACAATATATTTGATCTGTTATTTTTGTTCCTGTTTTATTTAAATCTGTATAGTTTGCATACCAATCTTCTAAATATGTTTTTATATCACTACTTTGACTTGTTCCATGTTGCTCTCCTATTGTATACATATATCCTACATATTCTGCACTATTAGAATTTTGATTAAATTCTGACATACCTGCTGATATTGCTCTTATATATCCAGAACTATTAATGCTTTCAGTCATTACTACTTTAGTATTACTATCTGGTGCACTGGTTCCAGTATAAATCATTCTAATTGAATTATCGCCATTTATTCTAATTATTCGCCAGTACATATCATCTCCTTTTGAGGCTAACTTTATGCAGATATTAAGTCCATTGCAAGAATCAACTAATAAAAAATTATTATAATTACTATCTACAGTTATATATGTATCTTTAGTATACTTACCATATTTAACCCAGTTATTATCTACCGCACCTCTGAAATAATAAGATGTTCCTAAGTCATCTTGTGCTTTATACATTCCTTTATCTGAGGCTGTAGTAGCAGTTGCAAAATCAGTTGATGTAAGAGTAGTCATGCTTGCTACTCCTCCATTATTTGCAAGTATTGTTTCATAACCTTTTTTAACAGATGTTCCATCTTCTGAAGAACATCCTTTACTTATTGCATATATTTTACCAGTAAATGCTTTTCCTCCAAGTTGTGCTTGTGATGCAGTTAAGTTATAGTATCTACCTGTTATTTTCCACCTTACGGATTGCTCTGTACCTAAACTTTTTATTGTTGCTCCCTCGACTAATTTATAATATTTATTAGTGCTATCATAATAACTTTGTATATTTGCATGATCAAAATTTGTTTCTGTAGCAAAAT
>ENA-OOWZ01000150-OOWZ01000150.1-human-gut-metagenome-genome-assembly--contig:-NODE-150-length-38594-cov-3.575806_pt1 | contig 38594 bp, 56 predicted proteins | sample MGYA00241580_ERZ501329 | MGnify/ENA primary metagenome ERZ501329 (study PRJEB25962, sample SAMEA2042923) | human gut metagenome | biome: human gut; feature: human-associated habitat; material: faeces... | reverse complement strand
TCGGCTGCGGAACACCGACAATATCCTTCGAGCCAAATGTTAAAGCCGGGATATTCTCCAGCGGTCCGCCCGGCTCCTTAATATACACCCGCCCGTTATGCATATAAATTTCAAGTCCGGTCTGGTCAGCAAGGCTGCGCAGGTTCTGGATTGTCGATTCGTTTCTGAGTGCATAATTGCTGACTTTAAAATCGTCTGAAATCTCCGAAACAAGAGGCAGCCCCAAATCGGAGGCAAAATTTGAGGCTATCTGATTAACCGAAACTTCCCCTTCAAACGTATAGCTTTTGGTTTCTGTTTGTTCTTCAAACATGGACATAGCTTTAATCAAAACTTTCCCGTCAGCCGTTTCCATATCCATAACGGCATCCATTGCCACTCCGTCAAAAATGCGTGCATGGCGGTTATAATATCCGGCCTCCAGCACAATCCGCGCCTGCACCCAGTTCTTTAACCACGGTGTTGCCGACGTCGCCAAAAAAAACATCGTTTCTTTTTTCAGGCCGCCGATAATTATATTGGCTTCGTTCAATGCCCCCGTCACTGCTGCCGAGGTATTAAACTCAACATCCGCATCTTCAGTCAATTGGGTCAAAAGCTGCTCCGGACTGCTTTTCCTGTAAATGGAAAGGCGCAGGTACCGCTTCGGAATGTCCCAGATATTATTCATCTTCTGTCAGATAAGGCAGTTTTTTTCTGATTTCGTCTTTCTTTGCAAGCCAGAGCTTTTTCAGCGCCTCTGCGTTCTTATTCCCCTTTGCGAGAGCTTCTTCGTAGTCGTATTTAAGCGGGTCGGCCTCTTCAATCATAAGGGCAGAGCGTTGCCTTTTAATATCTTCGTTTGCTATTCTAAGTTTATCAGCAGGCTTTGCGAGCTTGAACCCCGGAACCGGTAAGTCCACTACAACAGCACCATCGGTATAATTTGCTTTTTTAACGGCATGATAGCCGATTTGTTCATTATATATAATGCCATAACCGTTATTTTGCGCCCAGGCGTTAAATCTTTCCATCAAGTCCTGAAAAGCCTTCGCACTATGTGTCGCATTTCCGTTAAGCAGATTTTCTTTGGTCATGACAAAGCTTTCCCAGCGTTTGGGGTTTTCAATATATGTTTTCATGTTTTCTCCTTACACCAAACTGTATTCCGTATCAAAAATAAGCAGGTATCTGTCATTAAACCCGCTGTAGACGGGGTCTGTATTGCCCAAAGTGTCATAAAAATACAAATTTCCTTTTAATGCATTGTTCAGCAACAGCGGCATCTTGTCTATACATCTGACACCATACCTCTGTACCTCGCCGTCAACAGTAATGTCGGCAATAAGGCTGCCGTCTTTCATCGTTCTGAGGCTGATGCCGACAATCCGCCGATAGCCTGCCGCATCGGTAATTGTTGCCGAAAGTTCCTGAACCGGCGTTTGGATAAGGTTGATTGCCGTTTGCATTACATCCACCACCTTCCCAGATTAACGTCGCGGGTTTCAACAATACCCGCTTTTTGCATATTGCTGTCGGCAACATTGCGCAGCATTGTTCCCTCTGCAGTCAAAAGCAAGACCTCGGTAAAACTCATATCTACCTCAAGCATATTATAGTTGCCCGGCGTTTCGTTAATGACAAAATCGTTCATGGTAAAGTTTTTTCTCAAGCCTGAATTGCGGGTCTGAATATCCAGCAAAATCATATTTCTGCAAAGCTCTGAACACTGATTGCGAATAAGTTCCACAAGCGATGTCTTGTTGGTTATACCGTCAAGGTTGTATTCGGCATCGCCAAATCTTATCAGCGAATTGACCGAAATCGCCCCCTTAAGCATCAAGTCATCGGGGTTCGAGTATTTGTAATCGGTATAGTAAGTATTGTTTTCCAGCGGATACTTGGCAACTGTCGCCGAACCGTGAAACTGGCATTCGTCTATCGTATCAAATTCCAGCCAGACTTTATCGCTGTTAGCCGACTTTATTCCGTAGGTATAATTGTTTAATCTTTGCCAGATATCATTTGCAATGCTCAAAATCATGAGACGCTCCCGCTTCTGTAGTTAAATGCGCCGCTGCGGTTGCCGCGCGTATTCTGATATAAGACGCTTTCCCGCTGTGTTGCCAGCTGTATCTGCCTCTCGCTCGGATTATTAAAAGTATATGTACGGTTGTCGTAATATGCCATATTTTGATTTGGCTCGGAAAAATACGGCAGATAAGGGCGTCCTGTATCCATAGGGCTTGCGCCCCTTATGCCTTCCCCAAACCATTCGGCCCCCGGTTTTATATACGTTTTTAACCCGGTTTTTTCCAAAATCCAATCTCCTAAAGCGTCAATCCTGTCGGATAACCGTCCCATCGCCTTATCATAAGTCAAAACATCATTGTCATCCGGCTCAGCCAGTCCAAAACCTGAAAGAATAAATTTTCCGCTTTTGGCAATGATGTCTAACAGGTCTTTCAGCGTTTCATACTTCTTAATCGTATTGTCAATCCTGTCGAAAAAAGTCTGCCAATCGCCCGAAGCAAGGGCATCGGTAAAAGCTTTGGCTAATTCTGCCAAATCGTCAAACGCTTTGTTTAATTCCGGATTTTTAGCCAGAAAGTCATTAAAAGGTTTTTGCAGTTTGTCCCAGTTGATATAAACCAGCCCTGCGGCAATTCCCAACAAGGCAAACGGGCGCAGCAACAGACCTATTGCAATGCGAAGCGAAAGCACTGACGCCTTATAAGCTGCAAAAAGCTTAACAATATCGGCAATTTTATCGCGTGTCTCCGTGTTCCTCGCAAAATCGGCCAGACTGTCAGAAAAACCCTTGATTGCCGGTGCCAGACCTTGCAACATTTCCAAACCGATGGAATTAAGCGCAACCTGAATCTTCCCGATATTTTGTTCAATTTCGATAAAATCCCTTTTCGTCTGTTCGGTCAGAAGCGTAAAGCTCCCGGCTTCGTTCCACTTTCCCATAAACTCGTTTGGACCGGCGCGAAGCATGCGAATTAGCGCATTGTTTTCATCTCCGCCCAAAGCATCAAGAACCATTTTTTGGCCGTAATCGGTCAAAGCGTTAAAACGCGACCGGATAAGCTCTATCGCGCCCAGATAATCCTGGCCGACCAGATTTACCCCCAAACGGGCGGAAAGTTCCTTTAACTCCCCGGAAGATTCGTTGATTAAGGCCTTCTGCAAATTTTGCAAACGGTCGACGGAAGACACGGCATCGTCCACCGTCCCCCCGAAAAGCTGAAACATATTGACAAACTGATGCAGCTTCTCAATCGGCATATTCCATAATTCGGCAAGATGGATAATCTGCTTCATTTCGTTATAAACTTCGGTCAGCCCTTTTATGCCGAGCGCCCCGGCGGTAATGGCTCCCAGCTTGGAAAGCAGGCTGTTGGCCATAGAATCACCGGCGTTTTCAAACTTTTTGGTAAGTTTGTCAAGCGACCTTTCGGCTTCCTTGGAATTGATGAAGAAATTTATAACGGCATCGGAAAACATTTATTTTGCCTTGTCTCTGGCGCGGTTATACGCCGCATATTCATTTTGAACCCGGACATATTGGGCGAGGTTGCATAAATACAGGTCGCCCAAATCTATACGATTTAAATCTGTTACGCTTATTTCGGGAGTGAGAATGTTGAAGATGAGGTTTGACTCTCCGAAATCGGCAAACGATACATCTTTTCGAGAATACTGACGTACGGACGGAATATTTCGGAGCTTTTCATAAAAACCATTTGATGCTCGAGAATTTTAATTCCCAGTTCTATCGGCGCAAGAGGACTTTCAAAATATGAGGCTGAGTTTTCAAGGCTCATCTCGGCAACAGAATTTGTGCCGCTTGAATCCATAAGGGTCGCAAGCGGCAGCAAATCTTTAAGGCACTCCTTTATCGAACGGGATTTTTCGGCAATCCTCTTATCAATAAAATCAAGTCCTTCCATGGCGTTAAACAGGCGGATATTAAACTTTAACGCCTTATCCATATCTTTTATTTCAATTTTGACTACTTTTTGCATTAAGGCCTCCTTTTAATTTTACAAAGGCATTGAAATACGGTCGGCAAAAGACAAACGGTAAACTTTGTTTCCCTGCCCGTCGTCTCTGGTTGCGGAATCGCCGCCGTCATATTCTTCAATTGTCCCGCCCGAATATACCGTTTTAACTCCTGTCGTATAGTTAGACACATTAAAAACCATGGCATAGTCTACAAGGCGTCTGCCGTATTTTGCCTGCGTTGCGTCGCACAGGTTGTCGAGTGCCAGACGGGAGTTGGAATTGGGCATCAGCGCAATCGTACAGGCATAAACTACCGGTTTCTGCACCACTTTCGCCTTGCCGTCTGCCCCTTTTTCCAAAACAGAAGGCTGCGGGCGCTCCCACTGCACGCCGTCTTCGGCAATGCCGTCAAGCTTCAAATATGCCAAAACCGGCAATGCTGTTAATGAATATTCAAGGTTTTGAAACCCGGTTTTGTTCGTTGAAATATCCTGATTTATCATTGTTACGCTCCATATAATGTATTGCTGATTCTGACCTTGTTAATCCCGCCGCCGCACAGATAGGCCGTTTTGACCCTCGCCCGCTTAAGCCTGATATCCTCATCGCTCAGGTCTTCTATTTGAAAATAATAACCGTTCTGCTCTACAGAATCCGCAGCTCCCGCTACGCCCATGGCCTGATAAATACTGTTACGGTCCGCTTCCGAAACCGTACCGTCTTGCGCAATCGTTCCGTTGGTCTTGCCTTTTTCGTACGAAGGCGCAATCATTGTACTCAGAAATTCCTTGGCGTCCGTTCCCTGTAGCTTCAATTTATTCAAAGCAATAAATCCATTCATAATCCGCGTCTGCGTGTCTTTTTCCAGCCATGATTCGTTAACCTGCACGTCTTCCGTACCGAAATCGCCCGCCATCAGCCCCATGCCGTACAAAACCTGTTCCTGCGAACCGAAACCGACGGAGTAAATATAAGAACCGTAAAGATTGTCCAATTCCTCAGCCAACCCCAGATTGGTCTGCCCCTGCTGATAATCTACCACCGTGCCGAGCTTGGTAATCGGGGTATAGCCTGTTGCCGGCTGAAAGTTAAAATTGATTGTGCCGTTGGCCGTTTCAAAATCAATCGTTGCACATATTGCACAATCCAGAATATTGATGTTTTCCGAATTCAGGTCAACACAGGCAACATATCCCGTATATCCCTTTTCAATCAACGCCTCTTGTACGGTTTTAAACGTTTCTTTGTCCGTAAAGTTAAAAACAAGGCGCACAAGGGAATAAATCGTCTGTTCGCCGATACTCCCCTGCAGCCATTGTACAGCCGCTTCAATATCTGCCTGTTCCAAATTTTCCAGCGTCGTAATGGAGTAGCCGGAGGAATTGGCGTTTAGCAGCCGGTCGCAAAATTCGGCAAAAGTTTCCGCATCGGCGCCTTGAGACAGCACGGCATCATTCAACCCCAGCATGGCGCTCAAATCCGTTCCGGTTGTCCCGGCGGTTACCGCCCCGACGGTATGGCCTTTTCCTGCCTCGCCGGCCGTAATGATAAATCCTCCGGTTATAGAACTGTACTCAACCGTGGCATTGCCAAACATTTCGCCCGCAGAAGAATTAGCGATAATCGCATTGCGGATTGTTGTCGCAATATCCGAATAGCTGTTGGCCGAACTCAGGTCAACCACTACCAGAAATTCCGTGCCGTCAAATGAAACATTAAAACTTCCCTCGCTGACCGCTTTTAATTCTGAAAGCTCTGCAACAGATGATGTTCCTTTGATAAACGGGGCTGCGGCTTCTTTGTACCAGCGCGCAACAACCAGCTTGTCCGGACTGGTTCCCGTTTTACTCAAATATCCGAAATACTTCTGCACTTCGGCATATTCGGGGATATTCTTGCCGAAATAAGCGCCGAAAGCGGCAACGGCAGAACTCCCCGAGAACTCAAGATAAGCCGAACTTGTCGGAATAAGCGTATTGTTTATGGCCAACAGCATGTGTTTTTTCTCCACCGTAAACGACGGAGACTGAACCGATGCTGAAATCGGCACAAATTTGGAAAAAGGTAAACTCATGGTCTTTATCCTCAAAAAAATTAGTTAAAAATTGTTTCCCCTGTTAATAATTTTGACGGTTGCGGTTTCAATAACGTTTGTCTTTGTTTCTATCGTATCAACGATAAAAACTTCCGTATCAAAACTGTAACGCCGCATATAGGCTTTGTTTTCCTGCAAAAACGAAAGGTTGCGGATGTCTCCCGTCTTTTTCAAATCCATCAGTGCCCCTCGCGGCCTGACCAAATTAACCTGAAGCGTATGCTGAAACACTTCGGCGTTATAAAAAGCGTCCGGCCCGTAAAAATCAAACTGTATCCGGTAAACGCGCTCTATATCCTGATAAAGAGTTGCAATGCCCGTTTCCGCATCGTAGCTCTTTTGCCGCTGTTGGCTCCACCCAATCGGCGAAACAGGCATAATATTCATGGTTGCAAAATTCGTTCCGGGCGGCGGCAGCGGCGCATTATCCGCATAAGGATTGATAAATTGCAACGTTGGCATCATTCCCTGCAGATAATCGTATATCTCATTTTCCCGCATCAAGATACTCCATTCGGTAAGCATAAGCCTCACGCCACCCGGCATCGTCCCACGCTTCTTTGGCAACAATCCTGTATTTGTAACCGTTACAGACGAAAATATCCGAACCAAACTGGCGTAACCGGTCAAGTTGCGTCGGCGTGCCGGTGATAAAAACTCTGAAATACTGGTATTCGGCCAGGTTAAACCCCAATTCCCGCAATTCCTGTATAGAGGCGGGCTGTATCTTTCCGCGGACGGTAAAAGTTTCCGTCGTCGTTACGGGTTCGCGACTATCGGGCTTCCATTCCGCCCTTGTTTTGGTAAAAGCGAGTTGCTGCCAGTCATTGACAACGGTTAAAAAATCGCCCGCCAGTTCATGAAGATTGAGTGCCATCTTTGTCCCATAAAAAAAGCCCGGAATACCCGAGCTTGACTTTAAAAACGAATCTTATATAAAAGAAAATCCAGCGGCGCAACGCTGGATTTTTACACTAACCTTAAAGGAGTTAACCTTGCCTTAACTTCTTTGTGAGGTCAGGATAAATTAAAAGTTACTTGTTGTCAAGCTTCGTCCTTTTTTCCATCCGGCGGCAGTAAAATAACTTTTCCTCTGCCGTCTACAATTCCCGCGCGAGCGCTATTTTGCAGGTCAAAGTCATGGATAAGCGGAGGCTTGTCTCCTTTGCCTTTAACATAAAAAGCCTTGCCTCCGCGCCTCATCCAGCCGCCGTGAATGGTTATCGGAGCGTTCGGCTCATACTTATGTTTTGTAAACGAAGCTTTGACAATTGTTAACATCTCCCGGGCAATGCGGGTAACAATCCGGTTCAGGCTCTCGCCCTCCTCAACGCGTTTTTTGATAATCTCTGGTACTTTCTGCCCTATTTCGGCAGCGGCATTTGACATAAACGGCCGTTGCGGGATTTTGTTTGCCGGGTCGCCGAAATTGTTTCTGAGCGCAATAACCGACAAGTCCGTATTGCTGTTTATATGTTTTTGCCCTTCAATATAGCCCCACTTAGCCCCTTTATAGCCAGACTTGAGTTCATTTTCCAATCCTTTAGTCATTCTGACGACTTTGGAAAGGTCAATTTTGACATTGGCAAATTTCCCCATTTCAGCACCCGCAAGCCGGAATATACCGCCCCAGCCGATAGGGCAGCGACATCTGCCAGAAAAGCAGCCCATACTGGCTTTGGCTAAACCATTGCGCCTGTTGGTTTTGTGGCACCGAAAACGAAGCCGAAACCGCTCCCTCGCTTGCCGATGACAGACTGCCTACCGTTCCTGCTCCGCGGCCGAACAAAAAAGCGACATGGGCCGTCAGCAGATAGAGCATTGTCTTAAGCAAATCATAGTCGCAAACGGGCGTGAAACCGGTGTTGCTCAATATGCCCTCGGCTATGTCAAAAAAGTTTTCCAGCTGCTCGTCCGTAAACTTCCCGTCAAATTCGGGATAGCGGCTTAAAAACTCCTGCACGTCAAAAACAACTATCTGCTGACCGGACATTAGGCTGTAACTCCCTGGCTGCTTTTCGTATTATCGGCGGTTTCAATTCCCGGAACGTCTTTGGGATCAATCTGCTCCATGCCGGTTTTGACGTCTTTTTCCAACTCTTTGGCCTTGGCTTTGGCATTACTTTCCTTGGCCTCGGCAAAAATCGCCTTTTTCTTCAGGTAATCCTGTTCGGCATGATCCTTGGCAAAATATTCCCATACTTCGGCATCAAGACGGGTTGCCGCATAGCTGCCGAGCATGCCTTCGGTTTTAACCAGAAGCCCCTGATTCATACCGTTAATAACGTGCTTTTTTCCGTCCGGTGTCGTAAAAACCAACCCTGTCGGAAGTTTTGACATTACCGTAACAAAATTTCCGCCGGGCTTTGCGGCAACGGCGGAAATCTGGACGGTATTCTTTGCAGGATTTTGAGCGCCCTGTACGCTTTTGTTTTTCTTGGACATATTGCCTCCTTATATGTTCTAAATACCAAGCATAGATGCAACGGCAAACGGCTGGAAAACAACCGCGCCGAAAGTTCCTGCCGAATATTTCTGCTTGAAATGAGACAGATACGGAACAACGCGTCCGGCTCTCATTTTTTCAGAAAATACCAAATCAGCCACCTTGTTGGCGGTATCGTCGGCATCTACCACATCGGCGAAAAGCATCATCATTTCGCCTGCGTCCGTAGACATTTCCGGCGCCACGACAACTTCAAGATTAGGCAGTCCCTCTTTCAGGAGCGCTTTGACGGAGTTCGCCATCAGGTCGCTCGTTCCCAAAAGCAACGGAGACCTTGCTGGGCTGATGACCAGTTTTAATCTGGAATTCTCGTCAATATAGCCTTTGGAACGGGCCGACAAATCGGCTACCAGTGCCAAAATATCATTATAGCGCTCAACGGCAGTTTTGACCGGCCAGGTCTTCTGCCCGCTCGCCCCGTTTTCCGGCGTCAGTGCGTTCGGAAGGTTCGGGTCATTCAACAAACCGAAGTTTTGCAGGCCGGCAACGCCGTAGAAATAAAAACGGTTCATTGCCAAATCAATCGTTGTAGCCGCCGACACCTGCTTCTCGGAAACAAGGTTAAACTTGGCACGAGAAGCAATATCAGTCTCACGGTCGCCGTATTCAATCGTCGTTTCGAATACATAGTTTTCGCGTGTCGGAAAAGTCGGGTTAATGTCCGATTTGCCGTTGTCCGCATAGTCATCATAAGGCTGAACAAAACCGGTCTGTTCAATCTGCGTAAAGCGGACATACGGCGTTGTCCAGTCGCCGATTTTGCGCTCGCCGACAATTTTACGCGCCCGGCGCGGCGCATTCAAAATGCGGATGATTGCCGGGTCAAGAAACGCCGTATATTCTACCGGAATACCCGAATTGGGCGGAGTAAGCAAAGACGCATCCATCGCCATCTGTGCCAGATTGGCTTTGTCAATAAAACCCTGATAGCCGTTAAAGACAAAGCCGTACTGTTTTAATTCCTCGATTTTATTCTGCTGCATTGTTAATCTCCATGCGTTCGCCCCAGTTTGATACGCCTACAAGTATCCCGGCCGCAGCTGTGTTGTCGCACAGGGTCTTAATCCTGAATGACGTTTCAGTCGCGCCGGATACCGTTGCTCCCTGAGCTGCATTGGTAATCGCCCCGGTGGTGTTGTTTACAAAAATTTTGTTGCCGACGGTAGGCGTATCACTGACAGTAATAAAAATACTGCAGCAATCGGCAATCCCTACCTTGTATTTTGAAGGAACAATCATTGTCGCACCGTTGGCTATATCCGTAATCGGAATATCCAAAACACGATGAACAATGCCGGCCGGCTGTCCGGTTCCCTTTGCGGAACAGGTCCCGTCTCCATTGTCCCATACAAATTTGCCGACTTCAACTTTCACATCGTCTTCTCCCTCATATTCTTTGACAAGCAAAGTCAGAGGATACATGTGGTTGTAGTTGTCATCCATAAAATCACCGGCCACGCCCCACGGCTTCTGGCTGTTGATTTCCTTCTGAAAAGCTATATTTGCCATTATCTGTCTCCTAACTTGACGTTTTTAAGTTCAGGAAAGTCTTCCAAAAGCCCTTTTACCGCAGCCGCGTCATAAGACATATTCGGCTCCTTTTTGGCGTTTTTCAGAACTTCCACCATGCCGCGATAACTTGACCGGGCATAGTTTTTCACATTATACCCGTTAAGCTCCAGCGCTTTGGCATAAATGTCTTCGGCACTGTCAAAGGCCATAACGTCAACGTTACCGATAAGCGGGCGTACCGCTGCCGCAGCTTCGTTTTTCTGTCTGAACTCGTTTATAATGGACAAGCGGATTGACTGGGCGTCCATTGCGCCTTTCATTCCTTCCGATTCGTGCTCTCGGTCCAATTTCTTTCGTTCCTCCGGGTTCTTCTCCAGCTTTTCGCCGTATTTTACCCCTTCCGCAAAAGATTTGTCTTCCGGCTCCGCGTCTTTAGCCTGCGGCGTTGAATCGTCAGCCGAACGGGTGGAATCCGTATAAGCCAACCGGTCAAGCGCTTCCCTGAACCATTTGTACCATTCCTCTTCCGACTTGCCGTCAACCTCGCCGCGCCCTTTCAACAAGCCGTTTACGCGTTCCATCAGCTCGTTTTTCAAAGCGTTTTTGTCGGTAGTGTCGGCGTCATCGGCAACACCTTCCTCATTTTTGCCCGGCTCTTGGATTTCTTTGATTTCTTCGCGAATAGCTTCTTTGAAAGCCTCTTCCAAATCTTCATCCATCGCCATGCTTTTTTTTGAAGAAAGTTTATTGATAAAGTTTTTTAACTTAACACTCATCTTTCTACCTTTCTTAATTGAGTTACCATCAGCGACAACCACGTCGCTTCCTGCTCTGCCCTCTTTTACAAGAGCAACGTGATTCCCGCGGATATTTGTCATGCGGAAATCATATCTCTGCCCGTCAAATGTGCCCGGCTCAAACACCGGGTCATATCTGTACGCGCAGGATAATTCTTTTTTATTGTCCGATTTAATGCCGTCTATGGCTTTCTGGTCATAAATAACCAGAGAATTTTTCAGATACGGGCGCGATGCTTCTGCATCGGTACCGAGGGACCCAACCCGCAAATACTGGTTTTTCTTGTCGGCGCCGTCCTCGACATGTTCGGACAAAAGCGGCAGATTGTTAAAAGTTTCCGCCGCTTTTTCTATTTCTTCAAAAGGCCGGTAGCCGTAATAAATCTTATCAGGAATAAGCCCTTGCTCTTTCCAGCCGGGAATCTCCCGCCCATAATACGGATTAACCGCCTCTTTTGTTATGTTTGACACATCTACGTGCAAAAAACCGTTTTCGTCAAGATGACGCACAGAATCCATTTCAAGCTTGTCGTATGCTAACATTTAATAATCCTCCAGCAGGGGAATAAAAAAACAGTGGCAGTTTATCTTTTCGCCGGGAAAAATATAGTCTCCGTCAATTTTAAGCCCCTTATCCAAATCAAATATTTTTCCGTTGGCCTGTTCGTGGCTATGCCTCGGCTCTTTTACTCCGGTGGCGTGCTGCCACATCCCTCTCTTAACTCCGAGCCCTAATTGTCGCGTGCGGTTAAGCTGTTCGGTTGCCTTGTGGTTTTGGTCGCGAGCTATCATAACCGCCCGGCGGGGGGTAATTCCGTAGCGTTTAGCCATTTCATTATTTACCCAATTAAATGGCTTTCCGTCCCTTATACCGCGCATTACCAACCCCTCAACCTCCGTAAAATACTTTTCGGGTATGGATTTTATAAGGTTTACGTTTTCATGAACAAAACTCTGGACGGCATTAGTTAAAGCCGGGGTGCGCTTAAAATCGTGCAACAATCCCAAGTCGCTGAGTTCCTGCTGAAACTTCTCACTTTGATAATGCCGGAGCGCTCCTTTTAATGCCACCTCCGTATAACGGTCAACACTGTTTACAAACCATAGCGAAAGGCTTCGGGCTTTCTTATTAAACAACTTCTGATATTTGTCTCTCAGCCCTCTTACCAACCGATACAAAACGTTAGCCGGAACGGCATCAGCCGCAATTTGAGCCTCCTCGCCCTGATATGCCCGCAAAATCTCCCTTTGCGCTTCTTTCTGCATTCTCGCAATTAAAGCCGCCAGCTTCTTGCGATAATCCATCTCAATCCCTTTATTAGGGCGGATTGCCCGGAGTTTTTTATACTTTGGTTTCATTTCTCTTGACTTTTTCACCGAGTCGTGATATATTAAATATAGAAAGTTGATGTTCTGACATACAGAAATTTTCGCCTCGGCTGTATCTTTGAATAGCAGGTTCGGCGGCTGCTCTGAACATCATCTTTAACGGTAAGAAGACCATAAAGCCCGCAAGGGCAACTGCCCCGGATGGCGCTTGTTTTACAAGTTCATGAGGGGAACGGCAGTCCCTCCTTACCGTAACCCTAAAACAATGACCCGGAAACATAGTTGTTTTTTGTAGCCGTACTGAATGGGGGAATCAGTACGGCGTGTTTTGTCTATACGTCCACATCATACGCCGTTAAAAGCCAAATACGTTCAGAAGTAAGATAGGTTAAGCTAATAACAACCTTTTTATCATCCGAATAGATAAAAGACCGCCCCAAATGTGCCTGCGAATTATCAACGTCGCCATTTGAAATCAAATTCGGCAACTTATTAACGATTTCTTCTCCATGTTTTTCAGCAATGTGTGCTAACCCATAACCAGTTACGCCACCTTTTCCATAAACCAAATCTATATCGCCAATTCCCTCTTTGTGTATAGCAGCCGGAACAAATCCGTTTTTTTCTTTCATTAGTTTTTCAATAGCTTGTTCGGGTCTTCCTGAATATTCAGGATATGCTTTGCCAAAAAAATCCTCTTCACTCATCGTTTTTCCTTTGTTGCTCTTACCCCCTTCTTCGGCCGAACCGCCGACCTTTCCCGGCCGCCCAGCATGGTTAAAATTTCCGCTGCCACTGCCTCCGTCTTGAATAATAGCTCCGTCAAACACTGCTCCGGCTTTGTCTTCGTCGTCAATATCGTCAAAGCTGTCGGTTTCTGGGACGTCATCAATATCAATATTGGAATAACCACTGTTCGGATTATCTGCCAAAGCACCCCGAACTTCCGTATTAGTAAGCGAACCGCGGTCAACATATATTGCCGCCGTATCAGCATTGATTTTATTGATTTCCGCCCGTTCGCGCTCATCCATTTCCCACAGCGGGGCAAATTCAAACGAGATATTGGGGTCAATCTCGCCATAAAGGTTAAGCTGAAGAATTTTTAAAACCTTTTCAACCGCGTCATAACTGATTTTTTCGTTTAAAGAATGAATCTTATCATAATAAATGCGGTTCGTTCCCTCTGAAGAGGCATTTAAGCCCTTCGGCAAATCTCCAAAATACTTATCTTTGCTGATTCCCAAGATAACCGGTGCCAAATCAAGCGACATACTGACAATGTCCGTAACCCCGGCAAGCGGCGTATTTATCTGTTCCAGCTCTTCGCGCTCCTTGTCCAGCAAAAACATTCCGTCATTGGAACGCTGGGAATTGGCAAACTTGACGCGCTCAATCAAACTGTCGCAACTGCCGTTATTCAAAAAAGCGGACATATCCGTACGCCAGACGGTCATGGAAAACTTATTTAAGAGCCTTTGCGCCGAACGGCGGTTTTCGGTAAAGTTCTGCACATATTCCAATACCTGCTGCGCCAGCGAAATCCCGAAGAAGTTATACAGCGGCTTTAAGATAAGTGGCACCTCATTCTGTGCAAAATACAAAAAACGGCTCTTGTGATATTCCTTGCCTAATATGAACCAGGTCTCCGGATTGAAATAACCTTCTGACGTCGGGTCAAGAGTATCATAAATCCCCGGATAAATATTGATTGGCTCAATTACCTTAAACCCGCGCAACATCCCTTTTTTAAACGTAAAGGAATCCAGAAAAAGCGGGGTTTTCTTCTCATCGTCATCCAACGGCCCTACATCAATATAGACCAGACAACCGCCCTGATAGCCGCACATGGAAATAGCCTGGTTAAAGATGCTTTTAACCCTGAATTTCTGCAAATTACTCTCAAGTTCGCTTATTTTAGCGCTTAAATCGATATCCCCTTTAGAGGTAAGATTGATAAATTTGCGCGTCATATCATCGGCAATCGTCTCTATGCCTGCGCGTATAAGCGGGTCTTGGGCAATATTGGACAACAACGGATAGCCCAAAAATTTCGGCATTGCCAGTTGGCGCCATTCGTCCGAAAATTTACAAATAACGCCTTCGATACATTTGTCCATGGCCATGACACGGGGATTGTCTTTCGGCTTGCCCAGCGTCGTAGGAATTCTATACTCGGCCACCGGATTATTATAAATCTCCAGCGCCCGCGATAACATATCTTTAGGGCGGGAATAAATGCCCATATCCTCAATGTTTCTTATTGACATCGGTTCCCGTATGGATGTCTTCAGCTTATTTTTTTCGGTTTTCTTCACCATTCGTTTGTCCTGAAATATTGTGTCCAGTTTGGATTGATGCTCATTGGCGGTTTGCGGAAAGCTATATCAACTGCATCGCACACCGTATCTACAATATCATCATGTTTGTGTTTCATATCGGCGGAAAAAGCCCCGGCCTCCGCCATTACCATGCGGGATATATCGGTATCCCTGTTAATCGGCAGATAAACGCGCCCGTTTTCAATATGGACAGATGCATCAAGAACACGGGTTAATTTATCGGTTATGCGCTCAATCGGCACAATAGGGATAAGAAACTTGCGTTTTAAAGTCTGAATCAGGCCGGTTCCGCTCGCCTTGTCTTCGATGTACAAAGCCCGGGGCTTTATGCCGCCAATGCCTTTCTCCCACTTTTTCCAAAACGCCACAGTCTGAACTTCCAAATCCGGAGCTTCCCACTTGCCGTGTATCATATCTAAAAGATACAACTCATCCTGCATGGTAACGCCCCAGAATGTGATGGCGGTAAAATCGTTGGCTTCTTTCGTTTTTTGAGCGGTGTCTCCAACCATAAACATATAGCGGTATTTAACATCTGACGTCGGATAGAACCGCCACCATTCGTCTTTAATAATATTGCCGCCGATAATCTGCGGCTCTTGCTGATATAATGCCGACCATTCAAACTCTGTCAGGCTCTGTTTGGTTTCCATCAGCTTATCAAAAGAATGCAGTTCGGGAACCAGCGTCTCACCCTGCTCGTTAATTGCAGGAAAAGACAACACTTTCAATCGCCCCGTATTTTTGTTCTTTTCAATAATATATCCAAGCAAGTCCTCAACGGTCCAACGCGTCGCCATGATGAGCTGGCCGCTTTTCTGGGACAGTCTGGTTAAAAATACCGTATTGTACCAGCTTATAACTGATTCTATTATCGTCTCGCTTCTGGCCTCTTTCATATTTTTGAAAGGGTCGTCAATAATTCCGATATCGACGGATTTACCTGTTAACGGGCCGCCGACGCCGGTAGAAACATAATATCCCCGGTGCCCGACAATATCAAACCTTTCAGAATTCCTTAAAGGTTGGTTGTCTAAAGTTGATATTCTTTTAGAGTTTAAGCTTGCCTCCGGAAATATGGTCTTATAACCGTCTTCAAGCATTATTCGCTGAACATCACGATTCATAGAAGCTGCCAAATCTGACGAATAAGAACATTCGGCGATGCGAAACTCAGGATTTTTCCCAAATGCAAATGCCGGAAATCTTCTGCTGGCCAGCTCCGATTTACCATGCTGCGGCGGTGCCTGAATAACCAGAATAGGCCTCCTGCCCTGTCCGACATCAATCAGGAACTGGTTTAACGCATTGCAAACTTCTATGCTGAATTTCGAGAAAAAATATCCTTTATGCGTTTGCTTGACAAAATATTTAAAATCCCGCCGCGCCAATTCGTTTAAGATGTCATATTGCGTAATTTTAACGTCATCAGTCAATCTTTTCGTCAACACGCTCAACCAATAAAAGAAGTTTATCGTCAGAAAGCCCGGACAAATCCACCGGCGGAAGCAAATCCTTGCCGTCTTTGCCGGTTATTTCGGTCTTATCAATATAAAGTCCAGCCAGTTTCCCCTTAAGTTCCTCCGCCTTTATCGCAGCGTTAACGTTACGGGAAGCAATCGCCAGCTTCTGTAATTCATTAAGCTTGTCAAAGCTCTCCACATCAGTATAGCCAAGTTCGCGGAGTATAGCTCTTTCACGGCGAACTTCCCCGGACTTTTTGCCGCCTTTCCGTCCTCTTTCTCTTGCTTCGCTCTTGCTTCGAACCGGTTTTAAATTCTGTTCATTCGCCATCTTCCATCCTCGCCAATGCCAGCTTTGTCAGGAAATCCTTGCTTATGTCGCTCAACAAAGTGGCTACGCCGTCCGGCTGTTCTTTGTCATTAAGAAGTTCTTCAATCTTTTCCAAAACTGAAGCGGCCATTTCCGCAATATCTTTATTAATTAGCTCAGGGCGGAGAATATCTTCGTTAAGCTGTTCGGCGGCACCGGCAGCCATATAGACTTTCTCAGCAATATCATCCACCCAGCTATCAACATTTTCAATCAGGCGGTCATATAACAGATGCATGCCATAATTAGACGACTGCCAGTGTTTGAGCTTGCATGCGTATTTATAAGCTATAAGGTTTTGTAAAAGTTCTAACATTAATTCCTCTTGACATTTTCGCCGAGTCGTGATATATTTTATATACATCCTGAAAGCGAGCGTAGAACTCGGTCTGTCGCTCTTAATGTCGGATATAGTGCAAAAGTCCTCCGACGCTTTCAGGTAAAACCTTAAAGCAGTTGAGAAATGTGTCCGCAACTTATTTTAAACGGTCCATCAAGATTTAAAAGCTTTAAGGTTTTTTCTGTTTAAATGCCGTCAACAAAAATTTGATATTCTTATCGCCGTCTAAGTCCGGCGAAATAACTGCTATCTTGTGGTCGTAATAAATCTCAAAGCGATTTTTCCCATTAAAAGACAATTCCCCTTTTTCAATGACTTCAGCCAAAGAGTTCAAAAATTCCCCTAGTTTTTCCAATGGATACTTACGCCGGTACAATATATGACATAGACCTTTATCTTCGTTACCCCAAATCAAATCTATGCCTCCAATATCTTTACGCCAAAAAGCATCTTTGACAAATCCTTGGCGTTCTCTTAACAGTAAATTAATTGCCTCTTGTCCCCGCACTCCCGTATATTCTCTGCCTAAAAATGAATGCCCGTTATTATCCGTAAACCGCCCGGTATCATCACGCGGATGGTCAGTTTCATTCCATCCATCAAAAGATATATTACCTACGCCGTTGATTTCATTGTAAATTATTATCATTGTTTTTCTCACAAAAAATCCCTCCTGCAAAATTTGAGGAGGGATTATGTTTACAACCTTATTGGAGAATTGAAATAATATGAGGTAATAAAAAAGCCCCGAAAAATCGGAGCTTTTAACAGCATACACTAATGCTATTATGGCAATTTTAGGGTATGGTTTTTAAAAAGTCAATACCTTTTTGAAATTGTGTATATTTTTTACATTCGCATATTTTTCAATCTATCCAATTTTTAAAAACTGAAAATAGTTCAACAAAAAAAGACGCAACTCTCCAGAGCCACGTCTTCTATTGTAGTGATTTATAGCACCGCCTGTCAGACAAGTCAAGCGTTATTTTCAGGATATGGATTTTTAACCGCAAGTGCCTCATCAAAAATACAATTATTATTCGGCCGCCAGTTGTAATGCATGCTCCCCATATCTTTTTCCAGCTTGGAAATTAACCAAGGACAGGCATAAAAAACTACATCCGAATGACTTCCACCGCATTCCGCCAATAATTTCTCCATGCCATCAATATCCGGATAATTGTCCGGCAATATATTAACTAACGCCGCAACGGCACCTTTTTCAATCTTCAGATAAAAATTGCTGCGGCACAATATACCTTGCAAAAATCTAATATGTTTTTCGCTGTTTTCCCGCAACAGATATGGAACCAATTCAATTAAACCTCTTTCTTTCACATCTGTGCCGAAATAACGCCCGGAAACAGCTCTCTTATTAAGCGCCACAATTGCCATCCTGCCATTTCCCGCAATATGGCATTTGTCGTTTTTATCAGCCTCTTCAATTAACCTTCTAAATAGCTTTTGTTCTGAAATTTCACCAATACGCCGATAATCAATCTTTGCCTGCGATATTTTTTCATCAGCACAAATCTCTTCATATATCAGCATACGCCAAGCGTCCGGAGACTCCCTAGATGGTGCTGTATCTTCAAAATCAATTTCGTCAAATAACTGCACATTCAATTCTTCTACTTTTTTTTGCTGTTCCTGCGACAGTTTCGCCGCGACCTCTTTTAATTTCATGATATTTCTCCAAAAAAAAGTCCACCATCAGGCAGACTCTTAAACATTAGAATAGTAGCATACTATTTTTGACAAACAATTGTTTTGTTATTTCTTGTGAATAACTCATCAACGAATGCCGTTATAAATACGCATCGCACTATTTTCACTATTTTTGTACTTTCCTAAAAAAGCAGAGAAGTAAAAAAAATGGAAGTTGGCTTTAGGCATAACTTTCCATTATACAAAAAAATAACACAAGTATATCAGTTTGTCAAATATTACTTTTATATGCACATATATACAAAAAAAATGTAGCTTTTAATACCGCAGACCTAAAAAAATTTCTATAATCCACTTAGTCATAAAAATAAATCAGCATATTTTCTAATTCTGCTACTTATTTTGTCTCCCAAATATATTATTTGCTTTTCCCTCCCAACCAGTCGGCAAGTGAAATGCCATCACTGTATCCTCTGAGCTGAGGCTTTGTTCTCTTTCCGCCATAATGGATGACCAATCTGTCCAACCCTCGGCACAAACACTCTTTTCCTAACTCAAGGTTATGGTTATATTCGGCAAAATTTACTCCCACGGCGCTTATTGGCTTATTTTGCAGACAAACCCTGCCTATAATTCGTCTTTGTCCCTCTGTAAGTTTTTTTTGCGCCTTTTCAAATTTAGCGCGGGCATCCAATAAAAACACCGGCGTACTCATCTTCGGGGTATAATCAACTTTCGGCTGTGCTAAATCAGGCAACCGTACTGTGCCATACTGGCAGGATTCATGCTCCTCCCAAAAAGCAATGCCGGCTGCCAGCCGTTCTTCTGAAGAGATATTTTTATCCCCATAAACAAGCCACCCTTTTGCATAATACTTTTCCAACTGCGTTTTTTTCATTATCCCTCCCTATAATTCCGCAACAAACCGCAGAAACTCCTTTTTGTCGTTGGTCTTAAAGACATCGCCCGTTGTGGCTATGGCGTTGTACATACTTTCGCCTTTCTTCGGGTGCTTCAAATAATACATCTTCCATCCGCCGAGGGTTTCCTCTGCCTTTTTAAGGGCTGCCTTCTCGGCTAAATATTCTTCATAGCTGCGTCTGCTGTATTCTTTTTGCCGCCGACGATGCTCCCGGTAGCATTCCCGGCACCATGTCTTATGCCCGTCCTTATAGGCGATGTCCTCCCAGAATTGGGAGAGCGGCAGCTCTCTCCCGCATTTTGTGCAACACTTAGTCTCTGTCATCTTTTTCACCCCAGCTTCTGATTAACTCAATACAAGCCTCGCCAAAGGTCTTAAAATCCTCCATCAAGCCCCCTCCCATTATCAACAAACAAACTCCGGTCTTTTTCAAACCTGACTGTAAATTTCCCGGTTCTTCCGCGGCGATTCTTGACAACCGAAATCTGCGCCTTATCTTTGTTACGAACCAAATCCTCTTCCCATTTTTCGTGTTTTTTCGTCCCCTCTTTCGGTTCCTGAAATTTCAGCAGGTTTTCCGCCGTATAAACAAAAATTACCAGATTGGAATCCTGCTCTATGCTTCCCGAACCTCTTAAGTCCGACATTGTCGGCTCTTTAATTTCACGGGCAGCATTTGCTCTGTTCATCTGCGAAAGCAACAGCACCGGGACATTCAAATCCTGCGCCAGAATTTTTGTCCGCCGCGACAGGTAGGTAAGCAGTGCGTACTGGTCTTTGAACTGTTTGTCGGATTTTAAGATATGCAGGTGGTCTATCACAATCAAACCCAAATCTTTTTTGCCCGCACAAACGGCCGCGATTTTCTCAACCGTTGCATCGCTGTCATCTACAAACTCTAGCGGCAAGTCGTGCTCCAGACTCTTTGATGCCGAAATCAACTTATTGAACTCATCGGGCGACAATTCAGCAAAATTGTGAAATCCGGTCGACGAACAAACCAACCGCTTGTGCATTTCGACCTTGGTCATTTCTAACGAAAAATACATCACTTTCCGCCCATCTTTGGCAACGTTGGTAGCAATATTCAGCGCCAACGTGGTCTTGCCGCCGCCGGAATAACCGCCCAGCGTGATAAGCTCGCCCTTTTCAAACCCGCCGATAAGCTTGTCAAGGCTTGGCAATCCGGTCTCGACAACCCGCGGGTTTTCCTTCCCCTGATAAGCCAACTCAGCATCCGCCAAAAACTTCTCTGAGGCGTCCTCCGTCTTTTTCGGGAATAGTTCAAAATGCTCCACATCAAAAGCCCTGCTGACCAGCTCCGGCGTATAAACTTTGGCTTGAGCAATTTTAGCCAGCTCCCGGGCTTTCCAATCCTCAACCAGCTTCATTGCGTAACAGTCAAACATTATCGGTTTGGCAAAAACCGTATCACGGTTAAGCTCCAGCAACAGCTGAAAGTCCACCCGGCCCTTAAGCTTGTCCCGAAGGCTCAGCAAGTCAAAACTCCCCAGTTCAGCCATTGCCGTAAAGATTTCCCGTGCCGTCGCATCTTGCAGAAACTCGGGGCGGAAATTTCCCTGCAACCGGGCATAATTCGCCGGAAAGGCAACCAATTCGCTCAAAAATGTGTATTCAATCTCGTTCATTTTTTCCTCAGCTGAAAATTTTATCTATCGCCCCCGGCACATAACCGCTGTCGTCATCGTCTTTGTCGGCATAAACGCCTTCAGTCGTCTTTTGCCACTTGGACGCCTGCAGGAAGAAATCAAAATCCGCTCGCCACTTCCTGGAATCGCCCCGCAAAAACGAGCTTTGGGCAAGGGCAGCCTCCATCTGCCCAAGAAACCCGTCAAAGCTTCCCGCATCTTTGATCCTTTGCCTGAGTTTTTGTTTTCGCTCATCCGTGAGTTTTTTGACTTCAGGCAAGCAGTAACGGCTTAAAACGTGATTGATTTTTTTAATGTCAAAATCCGGCTTGTTGACATCCAAGTCTAAGGATTTATCCGAAGACTTGGATATATCTTGTCTGTCTTGTCTGTCTTGTCTATTATATACGCGCGCGCAAGCTATGTCTTTGTTTTTATTACCACTTTTCGGACTTACTTTTGACTTACTTTTGTTCAACTCTGGTTCAACTCCGAAGTAACTTGTGATAAACTTGCGTTCTTTTGGGGTGAAGTTAAAACATACTTGCTTCCAAGTCAAAGCTCCTTGTTTAAAGTGCTCGCATAGCGCTTTGTAGCGAATATACATACCTATTTCTGAATTAGTCATCCCAACACATAGAACTTCGCTTGTATCAACCTTAAACCAGCTCATTATTTTTCCTCTCCCATCAACTGTAAAACCATAGTTAACTGCTCGCGGGCGGCAGACAGATTGTCCAAATCAATCGTGCCGTCTGCCCGCTCTGCTGCGAGGGATAAACTTTGTTTTAAGAGTTTTAGCTTAAGTTTGCGGTCTGACCTGTCTTCAATCTTGATATAAGCCATTGCGGCTTCCAGTTCGTTCATAGCGCCGCATAAGGCAGTGTTTGCCTCTTCGGTGTCTTCATCGTAATTTTCAGGATTGTAGCTGTTAAAAATCTGGCGTAAATTCGTGTATACGCCATACACTTCTGATAATGTCGTCATCTTCTTTAGCCTTCTTAGTATGCCACAAAAAAGTGGCGTGGATTCACTAAAAGCCGCTAAAGAAGGCTCTGGTCGGTATTGGGTATTTCCGACTCTCATCCACGCCATAGGCATAAAAAAGACACTCTGACGGGGTGTGAAAGCCGCTTTAGCAGTTTTTAGGCTTTCAGCATAAATCCCCGCCGTTTCAAAAGTCAACGGATATGTTCCAATCTGTGGATAACTCATCTCAATTTCTCCCCTATCATTCTTGGAAAATTTACCGTAACCGCGTTGCCCAGCGCTTTATATCTGGCGCTGTCGGACATCTTTCTGCCGTCTGCGCCGTATTCGGTCCACCCATCGGGAAAACCCTGCAAACGTTCGCATTCAAGCGGCGTAAGCTTTCGTATTAACGGGTCATAGAAATATTCTCCCGTTTCGTAATCTTTGAAAATATGTCCGGTTAAAACGCCGTGCTTATCCTGCGCCGTCAGCGTAAACGAAGGCTCGCCGTTTTCTTTCATCCGCCGCCCGTTTTGCCTTTTTATTATCCGGTCCGGCGTTAGAACTGGTTTAATACAAACAGAAGCGTCCCCCGGTCCAGCTTTAATACAACGAGATTTTTCAAATAATGGCGGGAATTGATAATTCTTTGAAGCGTTTGCGTATAAACCGTAAGCGACGATTTTAGGCTCAAGATTACCCCCGCCGACCGTGTTTAGCGCAGGGCATATCCCCTCCGGAGAATATACTCTGTCCTGCTGGTGGTTCTTTTCGGTCCGGTTTATTTGCCGGACTTTTTGAAACTGTTGACCTTCAATAACATACGATGCCTGTCGGTTTTTTGTGTATCCCTCGCTGGTAATGGCATTTGTGTATTGTCCTTGTAACCCATCAGCCTTTTCACCGCCGCTGAAGAGAGGAAATATTTTTGCTCCGGATTGTCCTCCAAGACGTCCGACAAAGTAAACCCGCTCGCGATTTTGGGGTAATACCCAGCTTGTATTAACAAGCTGCCACTCGCATTCATATAGCCCAATGTCGGCAATTTCCCGCAGGCATCGGACATAGTCCGCTCCTCCGTTATTTGTAAGCAAACCTTTGACGTTTTCAAAGATAAAATATTGAGGTTTAAGCTCTCTGATAATCCGCATCGCCTCAAAGAATAAACCGCTTCTATCGCCGGCCAGACCTCGCCTTTTGCCAGCAACCGACAAATCCTGGCACGGGAATCCGAAAGTGATAATGTCGGCTTTAATCCCGGAAAAATCTCTAATTGTTCGCACATCGCCCAGTTCCTTTGCATTTGGAAAATGTTTTTTGTAAATGTTTATCGCGTTCTTATCTATTTCGGAGAACCAATGCTCTTCAAATTCTATCCCTGCCTGCCTCAGCCCCAGCGCAAACCCGCCTATGCCCGAAAAAAGGTCTATATACCGCATTATCTTCTCCTATAGAGTTCGTTACCAACCCTATTTAGTCCGTCTGGAACGTCTATCCGGCAGCCATAGCAATACTTTAATACGAGTATCAGCAGCTCTCGAACAGCCAGAAACGGCAGTTTTAAAGGGATTAAAAGTTTACTCACTCACTTTTCTCCTCTATGCCGTAAAAGTCATTCGCTGTTACCTCGCCTTTCGTATAAGCGACAATCTTTGCCATCGTTTCGGGACGGGGAATTTTAATGCCATTGACGTAATATCCCACAGCCTGTACTGTTTTATTTATAACTTGTGCCATTATTTCTCGGGAAATATTTTCCTTTTCAAGCCATTCACCCAATTTCATCTTTTTCTCCCTTTTTGTTTTACACTAAATGTAACATATAGTTTGAGATTGTCAACAACAAAAAGTTACTTGTGTAAACAAACTTTTTGTTGTATAGTACAAGTATGATTGGACAAAGAATGAGAGAGATATTAGAGAATTCTACTTTTTCCCAAAGCGCCCTTGCTAGGCATTTTGGGATGAGTTCGCAACGTATCAATCAGTATCTGACCAATAAACGTGAACCTGACCTTGCTTTTATTGTTAAATTTTGCGATTTTTTTGGCATTACCCCTAACAATCTCTTAGGATACGAAACCAGTATTGACAAGACTTCCATTTATGACAGCGCTGCAAAAGTTGTTGCTGTCGTAGAAAATTTTATTACATTACACAAAATTAAAATGGATACCGAAAATAAAGCCCAACTTATAGCTGGGCTTATTGTAAAAATTCTATCTACTCCTAAAGAAGAACAAGCAACTGTCGTAAAATGTGTATTAGAGTGGGAAGCAGATAAACGAGCCATAGTGTAGTTGACTTTCAGACATTAGCCCAAATTAACGATTATCTTATTTACAAATTAAAAATTCTCGCATCACATTAACTAAATGTTTAAATATGCGGACTATATTTTTATTACATTTAATAGCTATGAGATACTAAAATGAATAAAAAATGGACTATACTTATATTCAGTATATTGGCAGGATGTGCACAATACTACGGTTTATCCAAACAAGAATTTACCAGACGGCAACATCTATTTTCACAAGTAAGACAATACACGCAATGTTTAAATTTTCAAGATTTTAACCGCTTTATAAATTCCGGATATACCATTAAGGATATAGTAGATACAGTACGAAAAAATCCGTCCCCATTATGTTATTATGATTTATCTGGAAAATATTCTCGAAAAATAGAATATCAATTACAATTGTTAATAGAAAAGAAAAAACAAATCCTCTATAAACAACTTCAGCAAAAAGAAGAAGACGAAAATAGACGTAAAGAAGAAGAACGTCAACAAAGAAAAAAAGCCCGATTACATCAAATAGAAAATGAAACAGGATATAGATTTTGTTCTCCGGATACTTTTGATTATTACCTCACTGCTCAAAAGCAGATACCCCAATACTGTCTTTTAAGGTTCGGCTTTTTCCCTCTAGAAGTAGACCAGCAAACACCAGAAGGAACTTTGGTTTCCATACCTTTTTCACACAGTAAATACGGCGGATATCGCAGAGTCTTTATAACAAGTAATCCTATAGACAGAGAATTATTTACAGGGCAATTCGTTCCTCAAGGAGCCTTTATAGGACAAGGTAATTATACTTATACAACCATATTAGGAGGTAGCAATACAGTTAGCCGTATAAAAAGATTGCGCTAGAAATTGATTAACTAGAAAATATACTTACTAAAAATAGCCTCAAAAATAATGAGGCTATTTTTTTGTGAACAATTGTAACAATTTGTTAAATTAATTCTTGACATGTAAGTAACTTTATGTTACAAAGATATCTATAACAAAAGAACAGAGGCAATAATGAGAAAAATTATCCGTGCTATATACATAATCCTGACTACAGTCATAGCTCTAACGTTTGTTAACATTTTAATAATGCCAAAGCATCCTGTGTTGGGAAATATATTAAGCGCATATATCCTTCTGGGAGAAATAACATGGTACAATCACAAATAACCGTTTTATTCACACTTGCCATGTTTGGGACAGACTGGAACGCGAGCATTTGTCTGCCATACGCATTTTCTAAAGCAAAAACGATGTTTGCAAACGCGCATATACATGATTTTTTTGAAAATCCGATTGGAAAGCAAACGAAAAATATATTTAATATCGTTCCAAATTTCCTGAAACAAGACAACCACAATCCCAGTAACAATGGTTGGAATATCAATGTATTCCCACATACCAATCCCTTTCTTTTATTGTTTCGCAATAAAAGGGTACCGGCGCTTGGAAACATTGTCAACCCATTTCTTCCGGCGGGTAAACAGCCTTTCTGTATGTTTCGCAAAAACCGCCCGTCGGAAGAATCCTCAAATAATCCCGGAGAACAGTAATGAGAACTATAGTAGACATTCAAATGGATTTATTACAAGTAAAAAATCGCATGCAGCTTTCAGCGCTGAGTAATGATAGCTACTTCCTATCAGCGCAATACAAAGAAGACTGCCGCAGGAAATTTGAACTTGAACAAGAATTACAAAAAAAATGGGAAATCAAAAGGAGAATAGATATTGAGACAACGTATTGATATTTTCCAAAACGGCTGGAACAACCTTTGCAACAACCAGCTTGCCGAAATCAAAGCCCTGCGGGACGAAAACCTGCGATTGGTGAACAAAAACGCCGGCTTGGAAACAACCTGTATTTCTCTGGCTGTCGCTTTAGTTTTAACCCTCATTTTCGGATAATGCAATGACGCCAGAAGAACAAAAGCTTGACCAGCTGTATCCGAAACTTCGCATCGGGCGCAAGTGTGCCAACCCGGCTTGTAACCGCCAAGCCGCGCATATACACCACATTGTGCGCAGAAACGTTGACCTTTTACGCTATGACGTCAACAATCTGCTGCCGCTGTGCGAAGAATGCCATCGCCAAATCCATGATGAAGGCCTTTACAATCGCGGCATGGATTTTGTTGACGAACAGCGTCGGAATTACCTGCAAAGGATGAAAAACGTCGACTTTAAACAATTCCTTTTGGAATTGAACATAACCAAAGACGACTTTTTCGCCCAAAAGGAACGCGAGCTTTTGGCTAACATCGGCAAAACCGAGTTTAAGCAAAACACGCCCGAATGGCTGGAAGAAAAAAACTGCGGCATCGGCGCATCGGAAATTGCCGCCGTCGTCAAGTCTTTTGTCCCGCAAAAGGAACTGATGGAGCTGATGGGCGAAAAACCGGCGCTTAATTTCCTTGCCGAAGACCTGTATTCCACCGGTTATCAGGTGTACCACAAAATCAAGCGCGGCTGCCGTATCCCGCCCCTGCCCGACGAATTGTCCATTTACGGACACGCCATGGAAAAATATCTTGACTGGAAAATGCGCGACAATACGGATTTTGCCTGTCAGGGAACCGAGGATTTTATCAAAAGGCCGGACATTTCCCCGTATGCCGTTTGCTCCCCGGATGGTTATGCCGAAAGCCTGCACGACAGCTTTGTTGACGTCAACTGCAAAACCCATACGACAAAACGCCTCGTTTGGGAAAAGAAAACCGTCAACCCGTTCAAAGCCGCACGGGAAAATATTTTTTACAACGGCCTGCCGTGGCAATACATCTTTCAAAACCAGTATCAGATGCTTTTGTGCGGCTGCGAGGCGGGAATTATCTCTTCTATGGTGCTGGAACCGGACACGCCGTTTAACCGCGGCCGGATTGTCGCCCTGATAGAACAACGGCAGTTCGAAGAAATCGACCGCCTGTTTGAAATCCGCGTTGACAACTTTATTTACGGCAAAATCCCGGAAATTCAAGCTACCATCCTTTCCGCGCTCAGGCACTTTGAAACTGCCGTCGCCGAAAACCGCACGCCGGAGATTAACGACAAGTGCGCCCGGCTCGCCGAACAGGACTTCAAGATTTATCAGGCGGTTTACAAACAAAACCCCGATGCCCGCAAGCTTGCCACCTCGCAAGACGAATTTCAGGGCATAACCCTGTACGAGTTTTTGAACGACTACATCGGGCTTAACGAGGTGATTAAGGACAACAACGAGCAGGACAAGCTCCGCAAAACCCTGCTGAAAAAATACATGTACGACCATAAACTTTGCGAACTTTACACGATGGACGGCGGCTCCGTGCGCCTTTCCGCCAACGGTTCGCTTTTAACGAGGGCAGTAAAATGACAAATGAAATTACCATAAAGGAAGAGCCGCAGATTCAGAAAATCGCCGACTTTTTTGAAACAAGCGGGCTTGTCGACCTGTTTGCCAACCAATACGGTTATCCGCGCGATTATGTCTGCCGCGAGGGGCTGGCCTTTGCCAACAAAATATCTATGCACGATTTGCAGGAAAAAGACAGCGACAAACATTTCAAAAACTGCTCCGCCCTCTCCAAGCAACAGGTATTCACTTCCATTTTGGCATGGGGACTTCCTACCGATTCCCGCGATTTGTACTACCTTTACAACAACCGCGGACAACTCACCTGCGAGCCGTCTTACAAAGGGCTTATTTACATTGCCGAACAAAACGGATTGAATGTTCACGCCGGTTTAATCTTTTCAGGCGACAAATTTCAAATGACCGAAGCTTCCGACGGCGACGCCTACACGATTGAACGTTCCGACCCTTTTGCACGCAAGGAGATTGTCGGCTGTTACGTTTATATCACCTGCAAAGGGGATAAACGAGTTTATACCTATTCTTTTGAAGAGCTGGAAAAATCACGGCAAGCATCGCTCAAAAAGATGTATAATAACGAAAGCCCGGCTTGGAAGAACTTTAAAAACGATATGTACCTAAAATGCGGCGTCCGCAAGGCAATAAAAATCGCCATGGCAAAAATCAACGTCAGCGGCACAATTCAAGCCCTGTTTGATGACGAGATGCAGGATATTCCCTCTCCTGCTCCCGTCGCCTCGCAAAAGACCGCCGAATTTGCCAGCCAGCAAGATGAAACATCTCCCGTCATCGACTACGATATGGCCGAGGCCGAGCGGATAGACGAAGACTTTAAACAGCAGTCATTCACCGAGCTTCAGAACCAATTTGACTTTCGGAGACAGAATCATGATTTATAAATGCAAAATCTGCGGCAAGGAATTTACGCCCCAAAACTACCGGAATGTTTGCTATTGCTCCGAAGAGTGCAAAAAGGAAGGCAACCGCCGCAATCAGCCCCGCCACCGACACAGCGGGTATCTGTATACCCGCACCTGTCCGGTATGTCTTGAAGAGTTTAAGACCAACCACGCGCAAAAGGTTTTCTGCTGCGCCGAGTGTGCCGAGGAATACCGCCAGATTGCCGCCGAGGTTCTGCTGAAACGCCGCCCGGTTATCCGCAAAATGCTTGAAAAGGTAGCCGCTGACCCCGCAATCGACATTAATGAGCTGATTAAAAAGGAGTATCCCAAAATATGACAAACATTTGGAAAGACCCCGCCAACACTGCGGTTTTATATGCCAAAATTTTCGCTGAAAAGATGAAAGCCGAGGCGGAAGCCGAACATAAAAAGCGTATTGTCAAAGCCGGATACGACCTTATGGAAGCTATCCGCGACAATATTGTGTTTTATCAGGACGGCGAAACGGTACGCGATTTTCTCCGCGATATTAAGGAAGACCCGAAATTCGCGGTTGAGGTATTAAGCGAAAGAAACGTGCTGCAACAATTTATCAAATATGTGGAGGTTATCTATGAAAATTAATCTTCGGGGCAGACGCACCATCCTTAAAGTTCTACATATTCTGCCCCACCTTGCTAATTTTCTCTTGGGTGTCATCGGCGCAATTATGGTCGTACGGATTTACAGCCTCGCCGAACGCAATCTCGTTTTGGAAAATTACCTTTTGGCAAACGAAATCAACGACTACATTGCCGCCAAGCTGGAGGTGCAGAATGATTGATCTAATCAAAGATATTCAGGAATGGCACGAAAAGACGTTCCCGGAGTTTACCGCAAAAGACCAGGAGATGAAGCTCGGCGAAGAAATCAGCGAATACAGCGCAGCGATAGACACGCTGATTGCGACCGGATTGCAGTCAGACCTTGAAAAAATAAAGGAAGAGCTGGCAGACGTTATCATTGCCGCCGTCAACCTGTTGCGCTTCCCGGAAATCAAAACGCTTGTCAAAACTAAAATGACAGCCAACAAACAAAGGAGCTGGAAAGATGGACACCATGAGGAGCAGAAAAATGACAAAAACACCTGAAGAACTGACAGAGGATTGGAAAGCGGGAAAGCTACATAAAAGATTTGATGAGCCAAAACTATTCTATTGCAAAACAGATAACGGCATAGAGATATTAAAAACTTGGGGATATAAAAACCTGGAATTTTTATCAATGGCCGACGAAGTGTTTGAACCTGTTGATGATGTCCAAATTCTCGCCCCCGTCCCTACCTATGACGAATACAAGGCTATGCAGGCAGAGCTTGCCGAGCTTAAAGAAAAGATAAAAAAAAGAGAAGAACTAATACAGTGTCTAGGAAGTAATATTGACGAACTGGATGTTAAAAAATCGGTTCTTATCATTGAAAACAACAAGCTCCGCGGGTTGCTGAAAGAGTGCCTAGCGCATTTATCACTTGGCGAAATTGGGACTTCCGTAACACCGTTAAATATCCTTTTAACCCGTATCAATGCCGCCCTTGGCGAAAGTGAGGAGCGATGAAACTTGTTGAAATAAAAGATGTCCGTGTCGGTCAAATTTGGAAAGATAAAGACGGCGATTTGTGGCTTGAATGGAACGACATATATGCCCCGCCAATACGCGATACAAAATATTATAGATGCGACAAAGAAACTTTTAAATATTTGGTTGAATGCAGGCATAAACTTGTCGGCTTCTTAGGCATAACGCACGAAGTCAAGGATTTTAAATTATCCGAAATTATCCCCGCATACAAAAATCAAAAAGTTCAAAGCGATGATATTGTTAAGGTTGTGGCTGACAATTCCGCACCATGGCTTGTTGATACGACTTATAACTCGCATAAATATAAAGCTTATATTTCTCTTTTAAGCCCGTACGACAAAGATTTTACCGAAGATGAAATTGAAAAAATAGGAACACTCGGCGTCAATTATGAGTTTGTTCATGATAGGTTAAAAAATCCTGACGCATCTGAAGGAAATGTTAAAGGGGACGACAGATGACTGAAATCTTAACCATCAAAAGAAAAAGAGATACCAAACAAGCTATCGGCTATACTTGGGTTGCAAATTCCATCAGCCTTGAAGAGCTAAATCGGCGTATAGAAGAATATAATCAGAAATACCCGGAAGAATATTACGAAATATGCACCAACGCCGATTTAATCAATCTTCTCCCCAAACCCCGTCGTCGCTATGACTGCGAAGATATTGTCGAAAAGATAACCGATTTTACCACTGAAATAGAAGAAATGTCCGATGCACTGGACGAGATGAAAAATATGTGCCGGGATATTTCAGAACGTTGCAAGAAACTGGGAGATTATGGTGATGATTAAAGTAGGACAAGTTCGTAGGTGCGATAGCTTAATGATGGTTGTTACTGGGTATAATAAAGTCAACTCTTGGTGGGAGGGAATCTATAATAATGGTTTGTGTTTTTGTATGAAAGGAGAATCTTTAAGATATATGCCTGTTATCGCCGAGTACCCGACTTGGCAAGAAGCCGTCAACAGCAAGGAATTTAAAAAATGAGTAAAACCGCCCGAGAGATTATTGACCTAAAACAAGAAATTATAAGGGTAACTGACTATAACAAGCAACTAACTTATCTGATAAAGCAAAGGGATATCTACAACAAAGAACTTGAGAAAAAGCTTAAGACTGCCGTTAAGGCTTTGGAGAAAATGGTAAATTATAATAGCGTGGCTGAACAAGTAGATAAATATTATTACATTGTTCTCGATGTACGAGAGATAGGTAAAAAAGCATTAAAGGAGATTAAGGAATGACGATTGATGAATTTATGGCGGGTGTATCGCCTAAAATGCGCCCGGGCTGGGTGGCTATGGACGCAAACGGACTATGGTTTTGGTATTCAAAAAATCCAACCCGACTTGCACATAATTTTAACATAAAAGACGGAGAAATTTATAAAATGCTTATATTTGACATCGCCCCCGTCGATGATTGGAAAAAATCAAAACGAAAGGTGGGTAAATAATGGCTAAAAAATATGGATTAACAAAGCACGAACAAGCATTGTTAAATAAAGCTCAATACTACCAATATAAAGCCGAAGAAATGCACAGAAAATTTGCCGATAGTTTGCAAAATAGATTTTATAACTCTACCACAATCGGCGAGTTTGAAGCGTGGGATTTATGGACATTGAACGAAAGTGGGGATTGTTCAGGAACCGAACAGGAAGCACGTTTTTGGCGAAAAGTAAGAGATGAAGAGGAGCAAGACTAATGTATGTGTACAAAGATGAGTATAATACCAAAGAATTTAGGAACGTTCTTCGTCGCCTTGAAAAAGCTATCAAGGAAATAAACAGCATGGGCTTTGTTCCTTTTTGTGGTGGAGGTGTTAATATACATAGAAAAGAAGACGCATATAACTTTTCAAACGAAAATATTGTTGCCACATTAGATGGTGTATTTGCAGAAGGAGAAGATTACTAATGTCATATTTAGAAGAACTGCTGCCCGAGTTCAGAAAAGGGGCAAAGATTAGAATGAAGGATTGGCCAAAACCTTTTTATTACGAAATGAGAAATAGAAAAGTCTATAATCAAGACGGGCATAGAGTTAAAAATTTTTCTCATCAAGCACTTTTTAAAAATGTTTGGGAATTTTATAAAGACCCCGATCCAGATTGGCAATATATCATCAAGAACAAGTGCCTTTGCTGGTTTTGGGATGATGACGAAAGTGAGAAAATTGTCGGTATTTTGATAAATGTTGAAAAAGACGAATATACACCATTTTTATTATATGGCGAATATTATTTCGAGCACTGCCGCCCCGTCCGCAGAGATGAGGTAACTTTTTATGAGGATAAGAAAGATGAGTAATGAAATCAACATTGTAGAAATTCGTTCAAGAGAAGGAAGAATATCTGGTGCTATGTTCTGGAATAGCCAAGTGGAACTTTTAAGCGACGAGGCCATTATAGAATTGCTTAATCGTCTAAGCGACATGATAAAAAATGTTAATGGTATGCTTGCCTTACGATTAACAGATATGAGTAAAAGGCGTATGGAGAACATTAATGCGTTGGACAATCCTGAAGAAATAAATTATAATTTCAGAATTTTAGCTGATAGATTATCCAAACAGGAAAAGCAACTAAAAGCTTTTTTAGAAAGGAGCAAGGACGGTGAGTAATTACGGCGAATCTGCCACAATTAAAAAGCCGGAAGTTGGCGACGTGTGGATATATGAAAATCATTTATACCGCATTTCTAAAATTGAAGACAAAGAAGATGGTTTTGGACTTAAGCACAAAGACGCTTGCTTATGTGTTACGAAAGACGAGGAATACGTATCAGTGGATGGTATGATAATGATATGTTAAAAAAATACGGTGTGTATCTTGGCAAATCCATAGCCAGCATTAACGATTTATTCAAGGTGCAGAACAGCACCTAGCCCTTTCCCCTGCGGCTTACATAACGCAGATAGAGCGAAGCCCGGGGCGCAGGGGAGAAAATATCGGGCTTACTTCTATCCTCCCTGCCTTCCTTTAAAAGCATTGTGCGGAGGCTTTTAAACCGTCCAGCCCACAAGGGTTCAAGCTTTAGGCAAAGGGAGTATAAAGGAAAGTGAATGGCGGTACCGCACAAATCGGGCGCAGATTTTGGCACATCAAGTTAAATTAAAACTACTGCGCCCGCCTTTTAAACTTGACTCTTCGAAAGGACTTTAATATGAGTCTGCTCCTAACTAAAACACAAGTAATGAAACAACTGGGAATCGGAAGAACCCGCCTTAAACACTTAATAAAGCAGGGATATATTAAGTGTATTCAATCCGGCACGTCTTATCTGATTCCGCAATGGAGCGTTGAACAATGCCTAAGAAATACAATAAATCCCCTGTCAAGCTCGTTAAAAGGGGAAACATCTACCATATCACGATTTCAACAATCGTCGCCGGACAAAGAGTTTTCATTCGAGAAAGTTCTCACTCAACAGACCGTAACCAAGCTTTGCAATATGCCAATCAGAGACTTCAAGACATTATCAGGCAAGCTGAATTCCAAACATCTCAATTAAAAGAAGTAACGATAGATTATGCTTTCGGCTTGTTTTGGGAAGAGGTAGGCAAATTGCACGCTAACGCAAAAGATACTCTTAACAAGCTGAAGAACTTAACGTCATACTTTAATACACAGCAGTATATATCCAATTTAACAGTTGAAGATATTACCGCTTTTATACGGGCGAAAGATGCCGAAAACAGAAAAAACGCCACAATTAACCGTTATTTGGCGCTGTTATCGGCAGTTTTTACAAGATGCAAACTACATAAAATAAACTTACCCGACATTAATATCCGCCATTTTATGCGGAAAGAACCGGCTGAAAATGTAAAATATTTTGCAGACTGGGAAACCGTAAATAAAATTATTGATAATGCAGCTCCGCATATTAAACCCATAATATTAACCGCCATTTATACCGGTTTCAGAATATCTGCTATTCTGAAACTAAAGTGGACAGACATTATCGGAGATGAATTTATCATCAATGTTAAAGACAGCAAATTTGAGGGTGGAAAAATACAGCGCAAACCTATCTTTCCCGTGATGAAAGACTTACTTGATACACTTCCGCACGATTCCGATTATATATTTACCTATAAAGGCCTGCCGATAAAACGAATAAATAAAGGATGGAACAGAGCATTAGAACGTGCCGGACTGCCTCATCAAACAATACATACTTTACGCCATACTCATGCAACTTGGGTATATAATTCAACAGGAGATTTGCGTCTTGTTAAGGATTCACTTGGGCATTCAAATATTAAAACAACGCTTAAATATGCGCATCCATTTCCCAACCGTATCATATCGGTTATGGACAGCGTTTTTGCACAAAATCAACACAAACAATAAAAAGCACAAACTAAGTATTTGATTTTATTTATATGAATACGTCACTCTTAATCAGTGGGTCCAGGGTTCGAATCCCTGCGCGCCTACCAGTATTGAAAAAGTCGCTTTAAGGCGGCTTTTTCTTTATATATCAATCACTTATTTGATATCGTATGAGGAGTGTTTATCAGGCCAATTCACGCTTGTTACACGATTGCCTATATAAAACCCTTTATTTTACAAGCGGCTAGTGCGGTTGAAATCTTATAGCTTTTCGGGATAATCATTTATCAAAAGTCGGATTTGAAACTTTGTCAGAATAAAAGTGTTTGATATTGACAGCTGCTTATTTTCGCTTAAAGTGCTGGCATTCGGCCACATCTTTCGTTTATTTCCAATATAAAGAAGAGATATTAGTGCTGTGTTGTTATACGGTTAATTATTTGAGGAAATGTTATGATTGAAATAAGAGAGGAAAAGATTTCGGAGCAAAGGGAAACGGAAAATGTTGTTCGCGAGGCATTTTGGAATGTATATTCACCCGGGTGCAGCGATCATTATTTAGTTCATCAAATACGTCAATGTCCAGCGTATATCCCTCAATTAAATTTAGTCGCCGTAAAAAACGAGACCATCGTTGGACATGTGATAAATATAAAATCTTATATTAGCGGAGATGACGGGAGAAATTACGAGGTTATCAGTCTGGGACCAATTTCGGTACTTCCTCAATATCAAAGAACTGGTGTTGGTTCAAAATTAATTTCTGAAGTAAAAAAAATTGCGAAACAATCAGGATATAGAGCTATCCTGTTGTATGGTAATCCGGCATTTTATCTTAAGCAAGGTTTTGAGCCTGCTGAAAAATATGGTATTCGTAATTCTGAAAATATGTTTGCGGCAGCTCTTCATATATGCGGATTGTCTGACGGCGCCTTAGACGGAATAAACGGGAAGTATTATGAAAATGAAATCTATAATGTTGATGACGAAGCTGTTAAAGAATTTGATAAAAATTTTCCACCTAAGAAACTTATATCAGGTACATTATCGCAGCAATATTTTCTCGAAATATCTGCTAAATGTAAGCCATTTAAGAATAATTAGTCCGTGGATTGTCTTACTGCGCCTGTCTATCTTGAAAAAGCCGCGGCACAGCGGCCTTTTCTTTATAAAACATCATTTAAATATATTTTAATTCTGTTTGACTTTGGCTTATCAAAACTATTTTTTATTGATATTTATAATGCGAATTTATCAATCTAAATTATGTGATTTTAAGTCCGGATTTTGCAATTGCATGTCCTGAAATAATACTATGCCATTATTTTTGCAGCAGTCCTCATTGGATTGGGCGCTGTTGCCATTATATTTATTCCAGACAAACGCAGAATATTTCAGACAACCGTGGTGAGGAAATCCGGCAGCCGATATAACCGCAGAGATTTCGGGAGAACATACCCGGCGTGAGGTCAGCAGGAACGCAGGCGGCAGCCGGAAAACGCGGAATATGACAAGATACGGTTTGGCACCAGAATATGTAACAACGGAAAAGAGGATGACAGAAAATGTTTCAAAAAAATGATATGAGTTTTATCAATGTTGTGGCTATCGGCATAGGTTCCATTGTCGGTGCAGGAATTTTCGCTTTGCTCGGCCAGGTCATTTTGATTTCCCGGCTCTGGACTTATGCATCTTTTCTGATTGCAGGAATTGCAGCAATGTTTTCCGGTTACTCTTATGCGAAACTTTCGGCTAAATTCCCGGTTTCGGGCGGGCTGACCGACTTTTTCCATATCGCTTACAAAAACCGCTGGTTATCAGGCGGTTTGACCATCCTTTATATGCTGACTTCGGCAATCTCAATTTCAATGATGGCAAAATCGTTCGGAATTTACGCCGCCCATCTGGCAGGAAACACCTTTCCGCAACAGCTGACCATAAATACTGCCGCCGTTATCCTGATTGCGGCGATGTCTTTTCTGAATATGCTCGGCGCTCAGGATTCCAGCCGGACTGAAACGGTTTTAGTCGCTTTAAAACTTTTGATTTTGACGGCACTGTTTGCCGCCGGCCTGTGGTTTTACGATACGGCCCACACAACGCCGCTGCCGGTTCCTGATGCCAAAAGTTTCTGGGGAGGCATCGGCGTTACCTTTTTCGCTTATGCCGGATACGGCGTTATTACAAATGCAGCAGGAGACGTCAAAAATCCGCAACGGACAATTCCTTTGGCCATTTACACGACGCTGCTTATCGTCATGATGCTGTACTGCGGGCTGGCTTTTGTCGTCCTTCATTATGTCGATATGCACCAGCTGACCAGCAATCCTAACGTTGCCGTCGCCACAGCCGCAAGGGAACTTTTGGGCACGGCGGGTTTCGGGCTGATTTACCTGACGATATTCATTGCCTATGCAACCGGAATCAACGCAACGTATTTCAGCATTTTCCGTATTTCGCGCGCTTTGGCCGAAGACAAGGAACTTCCCGCTTTTTATCATCAAAAATTCTGGCGTTTCGGCACAAAAGGAAACCTTTTCACAACGGTACTCATCATTCTGGCAACCGTACTTTTTGACTTCAATGCAATAGTCAACCTCTCAAGCGGCGCTTTTCTGGTTTGTTATCTTGCCGTTTTTGCCGCTGCCTGGCTGCTGCGCAAAAGGATTGGCGCATCTTCGGCAGTCATCGGCACAGGCTTCCTGCTGATGCTGTTTATTTTTGCGGCCTTTATGTATAATATCTTCTGGTAGCAGGCTTTCGCGAATCAGTCATTTCTGGTGCGGGACTTCAGCAAAACCGCCGTTTCAACCGCCTTGTTTCCGGAATGCGCAGGGTTTGAAACATGCGTGGAATGCGCATTTTCCGGCGTATAAGAAGTTGAACCGGCAGCTGCGGGAGTGGAAATATTGTCCGGGGTACGGAGCGGCGTATCGGCGGGAGTATGAGGCGCATGCGCACCGTCTGAATTCCAGAAAGAAGACGAAATGCCCGCATTGTCCCGGTCAGTACGTCCATCTGTCCGAGCCAGAGAGCCGTTTTGATTTTCCTCCCGTATTTTTTCCAAATTCCGGCGTTCCGTTTCCAAGTGTTTTTTCCGCTCTTCCAGCCGTTTCAGCTTTTCTTCTATTTCACGGCGTTTGCGGGCATCTTTCTCAAAGCGGCGCTGTTCTTCCAGCTGACGACGCTCTTCGGCCAGCTTTTGCTTCTGTTCTTCCACCCAGCGCATCCGGTCTTCAAATTTTTTCCGGCGTTCCATAGCTTCTGCCTGTATGGCGGCAAGTTCCGCCGCGTCTTCGGCCTGTTCCCTGGCTGCAGCCGCTTTTTCCTTTTTCTCGTTCAGGCGTTCGTGTCTGGAAATCTTATCTGCAACATTTTCCAAAATATCGGATATTTTGCCGAAAACACGAACCATCTCATCCTGCGACAGATTGCTGTATTTCATGACCTTTTCCATGGCATTGCGTGCCAGAGGGCCGTAATTCTGCCCCAGCAAATCCAATGCCTTTTCATTTTCGCCGTTGCGCAGCAACAAACTGACTTTATCGGTTATGACACTGCCCTGTTTGATGTTTTCAATACTCATGGCTGTTCCCTCCGTTTATTCTACCTGCCGGCCTTTTCTGCTTTTTCAAGATGCTGCGCCGACCGAAGCGCCTTCTTTTCTTTCTGTTCGCGGGTCAGCTTTGCTTCTATGCACAGTTCGGCAAACTTTTGACTGGCTTCCATATCTTTGGACAGGGAGATATTTACTTTCGGACCGTAGCGGTTAAAATTGACGCCGTTTCTCTGTTCATAATCGCAGGCAGGATTATGCCGGTTATTTATGACACAGGTATGGCCGTGAATTATCCCTTGGTTGTCTTTCGGCAGGCGACGGCCGCTGAATTCATCGACACGGTTGTCGATGCTGATGGTCGTTCCCGGCGGAAGCCTGCGGATAAAGTCGTTCATTTCTTGATTTTCCGCCGTTTTGTTTTCTTTCCGCCCAACACGGGAATAGGCTTTGTTTTCTATCGATACCGTCGTAAACAGCCCGCTTTTTTCCAACGGGATATAGACGTTGCAGCCGGAGTTGCTTCGACCGGCGCCGGGTTCTTTCTGCGGCCAGTCGGGATTAT
>ENA-OOWZ01000147-OOWZ01000147.1-human-gut-metagenome-genome-assembly--contig:-NODE-147-length-39034-cov-3.676467_pt1 | contig 39034 bp, 35 predicted proteins | sample MGYA00241580_ERZ501329 | MGnify/ENA primary metagenome ERZ501329 (study PRJEB25962, sample SAMEA2042923) | human gut metagenome | biome: human gut; feature: human-associated habitat; material: faeces... | reverse complement strand
TGAAATACGCATCGTAGCCATATTTTCTATGAAAGGTATAAAGAAATGACATTACGCACGATTAAATCCACTAAATTTATGACTGGCGCTAAAATTGCCGAAGAAAGTGATGCTCGCCTTGATAGCTTAAATAATGAAATTTGCATAACAAAAGATAACACGCACAAACAAAAGCTGATTAATTTAAGAAAACGATTGCAGCATCATTCATCAGAAACGTTTGCCAATATCGTTTACGCATCGCAACAACAAGAAATAAAATACGTTGAAATTAAACATCTGATTGACAATTATAAGCTCTTAGCTGAAAGCAAAAAACTTAATCCAGATGATGTTTATTTCGTAACTATTAACTGCTGCGAAGGTCATATTAATAAAAAGCCCTATTTTGTTGCGCCTAAAGATTTAGCTAACTTCAACGTCAAGACTGCTAAAAATACTATTATTAAACAACTACATGGATTAAAAACAGCTTTCGGTTATGTGGCATTTGAGGTGAAATATGATATACGCATGGGAGCATTTTTGCCCCATTTTCATATTTTAATTTGTGGCATTAGTAAAAAGAACATAGAAGAATATTTCACTCGTTTATACCCTCTCGAATATCAATTCAAATTAAATCGAGATACGTTTATTGTGTCAAAGAAGAATGATCCGCTTATTTATGAAAGACCGCAAAAACTAAAAGTAGTTGATATTGAGACCGTTAAAGATTCCGAAAAAGTAGCCAGTTATATGTGCAAATTCAAGACATATATGACAAACTATCAGCAACAAGATTTAACAGCTTTACCATATTCTGAAAAGCGCCAAGATTACCACACAAGACCAAAGGATAAAATTCATAATTACCATTTATTGTTTTTGGATAAGTTGTCATTGGGTGAACAGGTGTTTTGTTTCAATAAGGGTTTACTGACGAACTTCATCAACAACCAAGCCGATAAAATGGCTCAAAAATGCTTAAAAATAGCTAAAAGAGGTAAAAATACGGGAAAATTGGGTAAAAAAGCCCCTAATCACGATACATATGCCAAGCCTATATCAACTAATAAGATTGTGTTACAATTTTTAAAGTATGATTCTTATAAACCAAAACAAGAGAAAATCATTGATTATATTAAAAACCATAAATCTTGTATTGTTATTCAACCTACTAATTTTGGTAAGAGTTTATGTTATTATGCCTCAGCTTTACAATTAAAAGGGTTATGTATAGTTATAGAACCTTTAGTATCTTTAATTTATGACCAAGTATCTAAACTTAATAAGATACATAAAAAGTTAGCTCTTGCATTTACTGGTGAAACTAAACATAAAGATAAAAAATTAAAGAGGTTAAAAAGAGGTAGATATAAGTTTCTATATATAGCCCCTGAAATGTTAAAAAATATAGAGCTAGAAAATGTGTTGTCTAAATTAGATATTTGTATGATAGCCATTGATGAAGCGCATTGTATTGATGTATGGGGTGAAGATTTTAGACCTGATTACCAAGAGCTACTAAATAAACTTATAAAGAACTACCCAGATGCAAAAGTTATGGCGTTGACGGCTACTGCAGGCGACATCACACAAAACGTTATAAAAAAAGTGTGCAATATGCCTAAAAAAGCCAAAGTATTTAAAGGTGACTTAAATAGACCTAACATTAAATATAGCGTGGTTAAAAAAGAAGATGATGGATTGCAACAGTTATTAGATACACTCAAACCATACCTTGATAAAAATAATAAACCAACAACTTCGATTATTATATATTGTGCTCATATTGATTATACTTTAGGGCTTCAAGATATATTAAAAGAGCGTGGTATTGACAGCTATGTATTTAATAGTAAGATTGATAATAAAAAAGAAATACTCAAAAGATTTAAGAAAGAAAACTGTATTGTCATTGCTACAAGCGCTTTCGGTATGGGGATTGATAAACCAGATGTACACTTAGTTATTCACTTTGAAGGGACATATAACCTTGAAATGTATTACCAAGAATCTGGTCGGGCTGGTCGTGATGGTGAAAGTTCTAAGGCTGTATTGTTTTATTGTGATAGAGATATTGAAAGAATGAAATATTTTGCCAAGAATGATACAACGAAAGAAAAGTTAAAACTGGCTATTGATTATATGCAGATGACAAACAATAAAAAACGTCGTGAATTTTTATTAAAGAGTATTGTCTAGATTAGATAATTTGAAAGTGTGTAAAATGTCTAAATTAGATAATTTGATATTCGGTATGGGCTAGGAGTTCATACCGATTTTTTTTACAAATAATTATAAACAGTTCTACGGGATATGTTGAATTGTTTAGCGATGGTAGTTATGGGAGTGCGGTTATTGACTAAAGTTTTTATTTCTTCGGCTTGTTCGTTGGTTAGTTTATGTTGCCCACCCTTGTATTTACCTTTAAGTTTAGCCAAAGCAATTCCCTCACGTTGACGCTCTAAGATTAAGTTGCGTTCAAGTTCTGCCACAGCTCCAAGCATCGTCATCATCATTTTTTGATATGGGTCTTGTTTATCGGGGGCAAATATCAAGTTTTCTTTATGAAATACGATTTTAGCACCTTTATTGGTTATTTCTTCGACTAGGTTCAGCAAGTCTTTCGTGTTACGAGCAAGTCTGTCCATAGAATGAACATTAACCACGTCACCAGCACGGATATTGAGTAACATCGCTTGAAGTTCGGGACGATTGGTGTTTTTACCACTGATTTTTTCGACATACTCCCTATCGCAAGCAACATCTAATAGTTGGCGCTCGGTATTCTGGTCGGTTGTGGAAACTCTTTTGTAATTAAATATCATATTTTTTACTCCTATATGTGAAATTGAAATTTATGACTCGGCTTTACAAGTGTGAAATTAATCAGGGGTTTGATTTAGTTTGCACAGTTTTTTTGGAGTGCATTCTCGGTATAGTCAGATTGCACAGCTCCAAAACGTAAAGCTGTCGGATTAATAATTGAAACTTGGCATCGTCTTTTATGTGCGAGATGTCATTAACTTTAATATATGGCAGGTGGTTGCTGTCAAATAACTTCAGCTTATTACCTTGCACACCATCAAAAACACTGTAATGGTCGAGGTCTGCACTTCTTATACGAATTATGACAGCTTTGTTTTGCTCTCGCTGTTGTTGCATATAGCCAAGTAGCTTATCGAAGAACAGCTTATTATTGTAAAATGGTCGAATAAATGACAGCTCTTTTTTATATGCGCTCTTTAAATAATCTTTCGCAAACTGAATAATTTGCTCTATCCTTGCACCATCAGCACCATATTGAACAACATCATTTAAAGCATCATACACATAAAGCTGTTCAAGGATATAATCATACATCTCTTGTGCTTTGTTGACTGGTAACTCAAGCCCCATCATTCGCACAGCATTGATTACTGAATACACGGAACACCAACGGCTTAATGTGCCTTGCTTAAAAGGTTTAAGTGTCATTTTAATACTCCTCGGCTAACAAAATTGTCATCACACGGTTTGTTTGAGTAGGATCATCTGGTTGCGGTGAGTAGAATTCGTCATTAATATCATATAAATCAATTTTCCAAAAAACTTGTGTTCCACGGCTTGACGTTACAGAGCCAAAATCGTGTTCGTGGTATGGGTCGTTATCTTGCGTAAAATCATTAAATGCACGAACCTTTTGCAATACCTCGGCTTGTTCGTCTTCGGGTAATGAGCGGAAACCGATTGTCAACAGCACACGCCCACCAGTAAAAGTCTTTCGCAAGCTATCGTTTAATGCTGCGACTTTTTTAATATTTATTTTGTTTTCCATTGCACGCACTCCTTATTCAACTGCAAACCAAGCCAAAACCGTGGCAAGCAAGTGGTCATAACCCCCACTCATTGCTTCGGACATAAAGCTATCAATTTCAGTTTGCGGAAGTTTTGCACGCTCCATCGCCCTTTTGCAGATACCAAGTATGTAAAAAGCGTTACCGTTTTGCCCGATAATGTTGACGGTGATGTCGGGATATTTTGTTTCAGACATATTTTTTCTCCTATAAAGATTGAATTTAAAACAAAAGAAGCGCCAATCTTTCGACTGACGCTTCACTTTAGAAAAGCAAGGTGCAATGATGATGCCCAAATTTACTTTACTTCGACAATAAAATAAAATCATCACGCACCTTGCCCTTTCACACCGTTAAACCATAAACGACCTTTTCTGCATTGTGACAAACAGAGCTGATGTTCATAGCTATTTCGGTGATTTATAATGAAAGTCGATTATTTCGAGTTTTCAACTTTCATTATGTATTTATTATATCACATATCTTTTTAGTTGTCAACAGATGTTTTGAAAAATATTATGCTATTTCAGATGCTTAAATGCGAATTTTAATAATTTTGAATATATAAAAATGAATATTTAGGAGTAAAAAAATGTTTGCAGCTATAAACAGATTGAAAAAAGATATTGCAAGTCGTTATAATCGCCAAGGACTTAATGAGGTCATCGCACGCTTAAAAGACAACACACCAAGCATACCAGCATACATCTGCCAATTTTGTGGAAAGAAAACCACCACTCCCCACGGCGGTATCTGTCGCTTTTCCCCATACAAAAACAAAACCCATAAGTTTATTAAGGCTGGAATAGAATGATTTACTCAAGATTTTAACAAAAATTCTTTAAAATAAGGATTTTTGAGTATCTTTTTATAATGACAAACTAAAAAATCTTGTAAAATAGTTTTGTTACTCTGAAATATATCATTTACTTCTGGAATTTCACTTTTGTATTGTGCTATATGTTCACATAAATATGAGAATAGCTCTTCCTTACTCTCGCATCTTTTATTAAAAAGAAATGTAACAGTATTACCTATTAATTCCATTGCTTCTTTGTTGTACCTATACAAATTATATGTATGTATCTGCTCAATTATAATTTTTGAGAACATTTTAATATCATTATCTGAAACAAATTTAACATTCGGTTGTTCTTTAAACTCTTTTATAAAAAGCGCAGCATAAGTATTACTATAATCTGTTTTATCTAAGATGGGATAGTTCATAACAATCAATTGCATTATATAAGACATTAATTGTTCCATAACTTTTAACAAATAGTTTGTCTTATCTTTCATCATAAAAAACTTCATAAAAATATTAAAATTTTCAGTTGCTATATTTGTATCTATAATCTCATTCAATATTTCTTGTACTTTATCTAAATTTGCATTGTAAGTAATAGAAAAAGACTTAAATTTATTATTAATCAAATCATAACAATAAGTTTCTGTGACATTTTCTCCAGTATAATTATCTGAAACCAAACAAAAAGTATTAAAAACGCCATAAAGAGATACTATCGCATATAAGAGTTTAGTATCACGGTTTCCGTTAAGATAAATAGTATGATATACGCTATCTTTGGGAAATATTGAATTATCATTAAAGTAGTTGGTTATTTTATTGCAAGCCTTTATATCCCTATTTTTTAATATATCAATTGTTCTTTGTAAACATTCATTATTTACTTTCTTAAAAGCACAAAATCCCAAAACTATTTTTAATACTCCTAAAAAAGAATAACCAGATTCATTAGCACAAAACTGAAAATGGTGAACATCATTATCCCTCTGTCTAATAATGGCTTTTTTTAAGGATTGACTTAAATGCTGGATAACCCACTCCTTATCTTTATGCTGCTTCTTAGCTATTTGACTAAATATATTTTCTAAATATTTTAAGTCATATTTTTCAGCTTGAGAATTAGGAGTATGTTCAAAATTAAGGTGTATTGTATTTCCATCCTTAAATGCAATTGCACTACTTTTTCTATATGAACCATCTGCATATCTTATATATTCACCATCTCTACATTGTGTTTTTATAGAAGGTATTGTATTTTTATTATTATCACGTTGAGGACAAATGAAATTTGTAAGTAGCTTCAAATCCAAGCATAATTTATTATCAATATCCGAATATGCATTATTGCATTTACTACATAGTACATATCTACTTTTAAGCTTCCCACCAATAGCATTAGGAATAATATGTTCTGGTTTCTCATTATTTAATGATTGATTACATAAATAACACTGCCCCATACTCAGTAATTCTCCTTTATCACTAGAATGCTTTTATCATAATATATACTTAGGTTTTAGTTTTAAAAAGCTCAAGATTTAGTGTAAAAATAGGACATTAAATATTTATACTTGCATCAGTATAAAATTTTACTTACATAAAAGATATAAATTCGACTGCTTTATGAGGACTAAAATGATATTACAATTTCTACAACAAAATGCTGAATGGATGTGTGCTATTGCAATCGTTATATTTACTGCTGCACAATGCTGGATTAGTCATTCTCAATTCAAACAAGAACTACGCTTTAGAAGGTTTGACCTCGCTCATCAAATGGACGAAGCTTGTATCATTTATAAGTTTGATAAAGAGAGTGTTAGAAAAATTGTTGACTGGTTTAATAAAAATAAGTCTCAATTTATGTATCTACTAAATGAAAAAGACTTGCATCACCTTGATGTTTTTGAAGCGCTATTGGAACAGTTATATAAAAACAATCCATCTTTTGATAGTGCTATTGCTATGTATCGTAAATGTCTTGTAGCTTTAGACGTAGCACTTCTCAACGCAAATTACGGCATTCGAAAGTTGCATAAAGTAAAAAAACAGAAAGTAAATACCTACACTTGGGATGAAATTATGAAAGAATAATTTTATATATAACGAGCTATAGAAATTTTAAAAATGACTACTTAATTTATTCAAAATGTGTATTACAAACCAATCTCTTGTTTTATATACTAAATACCAAAGAGCACCAATCCAACTACTAGCTTTAAATATTTTCTTTACAGCTTTATCATGTATTCCATCGAATAAAGATTTTAAGGTTTCAGCATCTAATGAATCGCAATAAGCTGTTCTATCATTAATTGTACATATATCTGTATTATAAAACCATTTATTTACACGCATTTTAGGGCATTCGTATTCATAGTATAATAAACATGAAAACATACCACAAGAACCTACATTTTTATAATCATCTTTATAATATCTAGATATATTTTCCAATGCATTTAAAATCTTCTTCTGTACTTTTCTTTCGTTTTTCAGATAATCACTTTTTACAGAAGAATGTTTGCATAAAAACTCTACGGCATTATACATAAATGTTTTAGGATAACCATGTTTATATGTAATAAATGGAAGATCTTTATATTTTTCTTCATTTTTATTTATTTCATCTAATACCTTTTTCGTTATTAAATATTCAACTCCCATAGATCTTAATTCATCATCCGAATAAACATCATCTTTAAATAAAATCTCTAAACTTTTTTCTTTAGTTAGAGGAATTTGCTTAAAATTTATATTATGAAAAAGAATATTTTCTTTTTTTATACTTTCTTGCTGACGATTTAATACAATAATACAAAAAGGAAAATTATAAGAGCTATACAGACTTTCGTTCAGTTCATAGGCACTCAACCTATGGTTTCCATCTATTCTTGTCAATTTTACATTATCTTTTAATTTTAATTGCGCTTTTTTTGTTGTTCTATCAACTCCTATATAAGCATCGTTAAGATATAGTTTTCCACCATTCAAAATACTAGAAATATCTTTTTCTTCATCTGTTACAGTATATGATAAAATAACCTCGGGAAAGAATAAGTATGCTCCATTATCCATAAAGTTTCTGATTTCTTCTCGATGTTCTGATATTAAATCCCTCTGATATTTAGCATTGGCAGCTTCATTTACCTCGGAATTCTCTGACAACTCTTTAAAAGGAGCAAATCCTCTTATGCAAACAAAACCTCCTAACGAACGCTCAATTATCCCTTCAAAAGTTACAGACATTATTTATTCTCCCAGTAATATTTTCTCAACTTTCTGTTTAGCATTTTCTAATTCTCTATTTGCTTCTTCCTTTAATGTTTTTGCTGTTTTAATGGTCTCTAAGACATAATTAGCAATTTTATCTTGAATATTCTTATCTGGCAATGGAATAGGAAGATTCAATAATTCCTCTATATTTAAGTGTTTAATAATTGCACCAATAGAATTTCTATCAAAAAATTGTTTATAAATATTAAGTGAAAGCATTGCTGACAAATACCGAGGATTTACTTTATCTTTGTTTGGATGTAATCTAATAATACCACCACTTATTATACCATTAATATTTTCATCAATTAATAAACTGTTCCCTATAGTTCCATCTTTTGAAAACAATATATCCCCAATTTGCGGTGAAAAATCCTTTAATTCATTAAAATAATCTACAGATATAAACTTAGTAGTATCCGAATATGTTAATCCATATGAATTAAAATCTGAGACTCTGATAAAAGGTATTCCTTGTTCAGTGTATTGAGATGTACCCACCTCTGTACCTTTTTTATAATAAACTAAAAGATTTTTTAATATATCATAATTGTGGTTTGTTAGACTATTATATATATATGAAAAACATTCTTGATTATAATCTGGATCAAAGCGTGAACCTAAAATATTTGATATTTGAGTTGTGTACGCTTTTTCTTTTTTAAATTGTGGTAATTTAATATTTAATTCATCTAAAACAAAATCATCAATAGAAGTCAACAACTCCCGTGCTTTGCTTTCATTTTCTTTTTTTTGTATATATGTATTTTTCATCAGGATATTAACAGAACGCATAATATTTGGATTTGTAGGTATTATTAATTCTCTAATTCTTGACATAGCTACTGTAGGTTGCCCAGAAAAAGTTTTTTCTCTATCTAAAAGTTTTTGTCCTACTGTTGAATTTAAATAATTAGATAAAAATTGCGGCTTATTATCTGATAACTCTTCTTCTTTCACTCTTAAAAGGCATATATTGGGACCAAGTTGAAATCCATCTTTATCTAACAATAGTGCTCGACGGTATTCTCCTGTATAAGACATAACAACATCATTTTTTCTTAATTTTGATCTTTTTAAAAAGGTATCAGCCACAGTTTTATCTATAGTAATATAATTTGTTAGATCTAGACATTCTGTTTGAATATTTCTACTTGTCAAAGCAATATATGAATCACTACTCATCATATTTTCAGGAGTAAAATATTTAGTATATTCAAAACCAGCTAATTTAGTTACATCAAACTCTTGTCCTATTGTTTTATGTTCTGCATTTAAAAGTTTTTCTTTTAATTCATAAAACTCTTTACGATAATAATATGCATCATATCTATTATCTATAATTTCAGAAACTTTAACTATATTTTCTTGCATATTACCATCCTTGTTTAGAGATAAAATTTCTAATTTTCTCCGAAACTATTGGTAATTCACTACCATCTTTTTTGCGTCCCGTTGCATCATATCCTACATTTTCTACCTCAAGCATCAAAACTTCATAATCTGGTAATATTGAAAATGCTTCTTTTTTATAACGTTCTAAAATGGCATTAGCTTTTTCAGATTTTAAAATAGATTTATCATCGTTAACAGCTTCTTTGATACGAGCCAACATTTTTTCCAAACTTCGAGTAATCGATAATTCGTGCTTTCTTAAAAAGAGTACAGATGATTTAACACCCGCATTAACATGGGAAAAAGTATGTTGCGGTAATGATACAACAGCAACAATTCTGTACTTTTCAAAAAGCCAATCTCTAACGTATTGTGAAGATGAGTTCGTTAGGACGCCATCAGGTAGAACAATAGCTAAGAAACCACCTTCTCTTAAATATCTATAACATCTCTCTAAAAACAAAATTTCTGTACTTTGTGATGTTTTCCATTTTTTCTTATCATCGTCACTTTCTATTCTTTCTTTAGTCTCAGCAATACCTAAATTTGTTTCAAACAACTCATAATCTTTATAATATGGTGATTCACTTGCTTTTACCACTGAACCAAATGGAGGATTTGTCATTATTAAATCAAAAGAACCATCAATAAAATCTAAATTATGATTTTCTTTTTGAATAGTATTAGGATTTTTAAGTGCATCATTTGTCACTACGTTTGTATGTCCATCATCATGTATTATCATATTCATTTTGGCTACACGAGATATTTGCTCGTTAATTTCTATTCCAAAAAGATGTTTAGATGCAAAATCATGCCAATGGTTATACCAATATCTACTATCTTTATCTTCATAAGTTTCATCCGCTTCATCTCTGACTTTTTTTAGCGCATGAAGTAAAAAGCCACCAGAACCGCAAGATGTATCTAAAACCTTATCTTCATTAGTAATGTTTAATGAATCAACAATAAACTTCACAATATCGTTAGGGGTAAAATATTGTCCGAAATCGCCACGAAAAAAACCACTCATAAAACTTTGAAAAGCTAATCCTTTTGCATCTAAATCAGTTTCCGATAAATTGATATCTTGCAAATACTTCACAACTGTAAATATTTTATTTCTATCTAGTCTTATATCATCTTTAAATACTTCTGGGTCTTTCTTTCTTCCATATTCATATAATGCCTTAACCCTTTTTTCTAGTTCATCTTTTGCTTTTTTATTCTCTTTATCTCCATTGTAATAGATTATTTGGAATTCATAAGGTTGACCTTTGGTCTTTGGCGCATTTTCTCTCCAACGCTCATCCCAAATTTTGCAAAAGATAAGTTTATCTAGTTCATCAAATGCAGCGGAAGGGGTTAATGCGCCACCACCCCATAAGGCATCATGTGCTGATTTAAACTTTTGAATTAAATCGCCTTGTGTACTTCTTTCTGGATCATTTTTACCTTTAATAAACTTGGCTTTTTCCACTTCTCCATGTCTGGAAGGAATATCTGCTATTTCTATTTTTTCAACAGGTGAAATTGAAGTTATTTCGAAATATTCATTTTTAATACCCGATGTTACCCACAAATATTGAGCGGCTTTTGCATGAGCGTAACAATAGCATTGATCTACTGCAATTTGAAATTGTCTTTCGTTGATTTCTTCTTCTTTACACTCAACAACAATTAAAATCTTTTTAAAATCATCTGAATAGACTAAAATATCTGCTTCTTTTGTTTCCGAACCAACTTGAACAGCTTCATTAACTGCTATATTTTGCGGGAGATAATTATAATCTTTAATTAATCTTAAATAACTTTTAGCTTGTACGAATTCCTCGGGATTTTGCAACCGTCGAGTGGGTGAATTTTTGCAATTATATGTTATTCTTGTTAATTCATCATTAATTGAAATATATTTCTTGCTGATACCTTCTTTAAATAAATCAGTTTCTAGCAATTCTCTAATTTCTGCCTCAGTTTTTGCCATTTTTCATCCTTGAAATACAAGTTCACCTATACTGAGGAGTTTAGATAATATCTGTTATTTTAAGGTTAACAAACCTCTAATAAAATATTAAAATTATAAAAAAATAACATCATATTTATTTTAACATTTTGAATCTACATTATTTTCCTTATTTAACGCATCTTGAAAATCGACTAACGCAACAATTTCATCAAAAAAAGGACTTAATACATATTGGATGGAATTAAGCGCTCCTACACCATCTTGATAAACTAACCCTGTTCTTAATAACGAACACAAAAAAGCCATTGTTTTTTCTCTGCTTAAAGAATCTATAAATTCAAGATTTATAAGAAATCTTTCAGCGTAGTTACCTTTGATACCTGGCGGAGGAGTTTGATTTTCTTTTATATATTTTTTTTGGTCTTCCCTCATCTTATATAATTTTGCCAATATTTGAATCTCTTCAACTGAAAGTGTTTCTAATACTTGTGCATACCTATTAAATTCATTAGCGTATATCGGTTTTGATTGTTTTTCACCTTTTGATAAGCCATTTATTGCTTTTGCAAGTAATCTTAAGTTGATTCTAGCGGAACCGTTCATTGCTGCTTGCATATAACGGTGCATTATAGAAACTTTATCGTCATTTCCGATATTATCAAAGCTACCTTGTTCAATCTCACTAAATAGAATATCTCTACTTTCTGATATTTTCTGTTCACAATGTTGTTGCCATAGTTCTTGTAGCGTTGTTGTTGGTATTCCAAACAACGATAAGATATCATATAGTGCTGAATTTGCTACATCATTTGCCATATTTACCTCAAATAAAATTTGTTTTGCATACACCTTATTTAGGTAGTATATGTTGTATATTGCAAGTCTTTTATATTTTTTAACCATACAGCCACGTTGCAGGGATTTTACGATAAGTTGCATATATTTTACGACCACCTGCACTCAAAACGCAGGGAAACGAAGGCAATCGACATATAAAATTAACTAAAACACCGAAACTAAGTCTTTTTCAATTCGTTTATAAAAACTGGCATCAACCTTGTGATAATCGCTGAAATTGACAATATACGGCAGTGAACTCGCATCAAATTGCTGTTTTAAGTATTCAACGTCACTTAAAGGCATTTCAGCATCACCTTTAATCAGTATATCTAAATCTGAAACTTTGGAATATTTCCCTTTTACCCGAGAGCCATAAAAATAAAAGGTATATGTCGCTGAATATGGCTCCAAGATTAACTTAATGATGTTTTCTTCGGCTTCTGAAACACCTTTTATCATTTTTAGGCTCCAGCAACGGCTTTATCAAAACTATTTACCAAAAACTCTGTATCGGCAATGAATTGAGGGATAATTTTCAATAATTCTCTTGCTTTTTCAATATTATATTCGTGTGAAGTATCATTACGTTTGGCGTAATAAAGTTTCCAATTTTCCCAATCTTCAATCATATCATAACCTGCCATAAGACGAAAAATGTTATTGACTGTCAACTCTTTATCATCTTTAGCATAAGCCAATTTGAGGTATTTACGCATTAATTTCAGCGAAGTTTCCATTGTATATTCAAAACGCTTAACGCAAGAATCAGCCACAATATCAGCAATTGAGGTATCATCTTTCTTCTGGTTATAAACTTCCCAGCAACTTTTTAAGGTTGCCAAGGCATTTTTTAACGCATCAATACTAAATTCTTCGCTATTCATATTTCTTTTTCCTTATCAAATATATAAGCAGACTATGACAGTTTTATCAATTTTTCAAGTGTATATTTCCTTTTTCCATATAAAACCACCGCAAGCTAAAATATATCAATATCAATTTGCCTTGCGTTTTTTTTCGTCATACAATGCGGTGGTGCTGTTTTATGCATCATTAACCGCAAAAACCAGTTTTCACACTCAAAACGCAGCAAAATGAAGGCAATCGATGTTATTTTATCAAATTAGACTGCTTTGACAGTTCATTAGCTATTTTGAAACCATATTTCAGCCCTTTTAGCACATTGATAAAAAATTCTTCATTATTTAAGTCATTTTGTAATGATAAATAATATCGAATATACAGAAACCGTAGAATATCCTTTTCCTTCTGAGATGACTTATCGTCTGCTTCAATTTTGTTCAAGTCATTAGCCAATGCTTGATCTAAAAGCTCTCTTAACTTTTTTATCGCAGCTTCTCTATTTTCCAAATACAGTTTAGCTATTTCTGATAGTACATCTTTTAATTCATCTTGTTTTATTTTTATTTCCATACTCATATTCGCACTCTGTTGATTTTGCCCTAATAACCAATCAAGCACATTTAAGCGCTTTATACCATTGTTTTCACCAGAGCCATAGTCCATCGTCAATAAAAACTTCGGATAATTGTCTGCAATGGCTTCAAGTGGTGTAAGTTCACGCTCCAAAAGTTCGCTACCTAAAACGTTTAATGCAACTTGATAATATTCAACAATACCTCCACTTTTCTTAGCCACAAAATCGACTTCAACCATCTTACTTCCACTATGGATTTTACCAACTGAAACCTCATATCCTCGGCGTATTAGTTCAAGATATACCACATTTTCGAGAATGTGCCCTGCATCCATATCCTTCATACCGATTAAAGCAGTTCTCAAGCCTATATCGGCAACATAATACTTCGAGTTGCTGTCAAGATATTGTTTACCTTTAATATCGTACCGTTTGCACTCATACATTAAGAAACTATCAAGCAAACCTTCAATAATTCTATCTATCGTTGGTACTGAAACTTTATGACCACCAGCCTTTAAGCTTCTCTCAATATTACGAACAGATGTCTCATTTCCGATATTATCAAACATATATTTAACCACGGCATCAAGTTTATCCACGTCCGACAAATTGAACCGTTTAATAATATCTTTTTGGATCGTGTTCAAATAGACTGTATCACGCAAATAATCGCTGATATGTTGGCGGTCATTTCCCATCTTCAAAGTTTGCGGAAAACCACTCTCATAGATGTAATTTGTATATGTATTTTGGAAACTTCGTACCTGCATCAATGCTTCAGGAGTTCTTTGAACTTCATACGGATACCCCCAATAATATTCCTTAAATGATAACGGCTGCATTTTGATTTCAACATATCGACCACCTAAAGAATTAGCTAAATCACTTGAGAACATATACGCATTAGATCCAGTCAAATATACATCAACGTTTTTCCGTAAGCGTAACGTATTAACTACTTTTTGCCAATCTCTCAATAACTGAACTTCATCAATAAAGACAAAGTTCATTTTTTGTGGATTAAGTCGTTCAAGAACATAGTCAAGCAACTTTTCATACCCAACCCAAAAATGTTCTGCATCTTCGGTCAGTCCTATTTCTCTGGTTTGTGTAAAATCTTCAAGATTAACACTTACAATCTGGCTGTCATCTGCAACTTCATCATCCTTCAACTGTGCTTGAAACAGCTCCAACAACTTCGACTTTCCACTGCGCCTTGCCCCTGTCACTATTTTAATTAAATCATTTTGACCTTGCCAAGATTTTAGTTGACGTATATATTCTGGTCTGTCTATTAATGTTTCAGTTATCATTTTCAATCTCCTTTAACTCTAATTATAATTAACAGAATCTAAAGAGTCAATATTTTTGTTAAATAGAATTTACAATTTTTATTTTTATCAATTTTTGTTAATTTGAATTAACAATTTTTATAAAGGCTATTCCACAAAGCCTAAAAATAACCTATTGACAAGGAGTTAGTTGCTAATATATGGTGATGGAAAGTGCTAATGTTAACTGCTAATATTTGACAGCAAACAGCATATAGCAAGAAGGTCTGTCAATTTTGGTAAATGTATGGAAAACATTGGGGCGTCGCCAAGTGGTAAGGCATCGGCTTTTGGTGCCGACATTCGTTGGTTCGAATCCAGCCACCCCAGCCACCACAGATAAAGGACTTAAATTTCGGTTTAAGTCCTTGTTTTTTAATAATAAAATCGAGTTCGAATGTTGTTTTTCTTCCAGACCTGTTTTTTAAGGCTTCTCCGAACTTATCTTTTCAACTTTCCTTATTTTTCAATAGCTTAATATGGTTTGAATCCAGCCAGTCCTTTGGGATTATCATTTGTTAAAAATATCATATTCGTTTCTTTCAATTAACTGACGTTGATGTCATCTATTGAACAAATTTTCGGTTTTACTTTTTCTTAAATCTCGGTATTTTATGATGAATTTAGGAGTTTTTTATAAAATGGCAGATTTAAAAGACAATTTCAGAGAATGGTTAATTCAACAAGGAGCTAAGCCTGGAACTATCACATCTTATTTATCCAGACTTCAAAAAATATCTCATCAAAATTGGGATATGTTGACCATAAATATTATCCCACTCTTAGTTCAGTATTATGAACTTGCTAACAAAGAATATTATCTTGACCGTGTCACAATTTTGCAGGCTTTGGAATATTTTAATACAATTTCCGACAATATTTATAAAACAACAAAATCAGACATTAAATTATCTTTGTTTGACGGGCAAAAAGACTATTTTATTTGTGATACCGATTTAAAATCTCTTTATGATGATGTATGGTTGATTAATCGTTATCTATATGAAAGCAATGATACCTTAGAAAGCAAACATAACTCTAATATTGATCTTGCCAAGCTGAGTATCCTTATGTTGGAGATAAAAGAAAACTATCATGAAGACCTTAAAAGAATAGCCGTGCACATCGTTTATAACAATAAAGGTGTACAGGATAGAAAAACCGCACTAACAAAATACTGTAATTTTCTTTATGCCACATATAAAAAAGCAGATTATAACTGTAAAACTAATGTGACATTATCAGAGGTACAAAATAAGAATCCAAACAAAACCATTAATGGAAATTTCAAACAAAAATACCCTATTACCGGCAAACATGCCAGACAAGTAGAACCGAATCTAAAAGTAAGACGAGATACAGAATTAGGATATGTCTATACTCTACGTGACTTAGCTGACATTTTTAACATAGATTTTTATACCGCTATGGATTTAATGTCACGATTTGGTAAAGAATATGGTATAAAAACTGTTGTCCGTGATTATTATAGTGCAGATGCTACAAATAAATGTTTGAAAGCATACCATCATTATAAAGATAAAGAAACATCAGCTAAATATAAAAGCGTTAACTATAACAAAAAGGGTTATCAGCAATGGGTTACTCGTGAATATATAATAAATGAACTTGGCATTAAAAAAGCGGCTTTTTACTCTCGTATTAAAGATTATTGCCTGTATATTGATTATGCTAAGCACGCCCCCAAATACTATCTTCCTGAACTCGAATATTTAAAACAAGTGTCCAAAAGCATAAGAATATATAAAAAAGTAAAATACAATAAAAACAAATAGATATTTAATAAAAAACGAACACATCCTATAATCAAATGCAAAACAATCTCTTTCCCAGTATAAGGAAAGTATAGCAAGCGATAAAAAGCTGAGAGCTATAAATTAACTTCCTTAATAGGAGAAAGAAAATGAAAAATTTGAATGACAACACCCAAATGGGATCTGCTTTAACTACTGTTTTTAACCGTCGTGAGACTTTCTTAAACGGAGGTAACGCAGCTGTAAAGCAAACATACGAAACAACTTCCAGCGATAATGCTGAGGTTGCGGCATTACCTGAATGCCTTGAAACTCTGTCTCTACAAAAAATATTTAAAGACGGTCATCTATCCGATGAAGAATTAGAGAAACTTAAAAAAGAGCATGCGAATGATAATCTGCCGTTAATGCCGACTGATCCGACACAAATGACGGATTTTCTCTCAAAGGTTAGTAAGTCGGTCTCTGTAGAGCTGATGATTTTAAAGTCAACCCCGTTATCTGAGAGCGAATATTTAATTCGCTTTCAAAAGCTACAGATACAAGCAGCCTATCAACTTTTGGCTGAATATTTGATTGGAGAAGATATTCGCCAAATGAAAGGGCACAAAGGACTGAAAGCGAAGGGAAAAGCAGCTGGTATCACAACCAAAACAGATGCAATTGCAGCCAAATACCCACACCTCGGAGCAAGAAGAAGTCGAGACTTTCAGAAGCTATTTATTGAAAATGTCTGGGCAGCCATTGAAACGGCTTTTAAGCGAGGTGAACTTCCGACCAGAGCATTGGCTTTATCCCATGGAATTAGCAAGAAGGCAAGAGAAAACATCTCAAAGAACCATTATGATATTAAGAAATGGAGGGCTAAAGATGAAGATTTTGAAGCCACATTTAAAGAGCTTAATTCAACCAAAGAAGTGAAAGCATGTTCGCTGTTTTGCAACATCGGCGTTGGTACCAGTTTGTTAGAAAAGAGCACCAACATTAAAATTGTGGTTGCTAATGAAAAAGATCCGCGCCGAGGGAAAGCTCACAGAAGGTTATACCCAGATTGCGAAACCATTATAGGCGGGATTGATGAACAAGAGACCTTTGATAAAATTATTGAAGCCAATAAAAGACATGGGGCAAAATTTCTTTTAGCCTCGCCGCCATGCCAAGAAGCAAGTTTACAAAATAATTCGAAAAACAAAGGCACAACGCATAGGGCTGCTTTATTTGAAGATACCTTGGAGGTCATTAGAGCCGTCGATTACGATTATGTGTTCATTGAAAATGTGCCACAATGGTTGGGTAGCCGTCCTGCTGCAGCTTTATCAATTTTAGGTGATAAAACCATTGGAGAGTACGTTGTTGAAGAGCTTGAAACATTGGGGTATAATGTAACGGTCGGAATTGTATCTGCCGCCGACTATGAAACAGCAGAAGACCGCGAAAGAGCCATTATTCTCGCATGCAAAAAAGAGCTGGGATGCTGGAAATTTCCGAAAAAGCATAAATTCCGCCCGACAGTGTTTGATGCTATTGGCTCTCTGCCTTCTATTGAAGCCGGTGAAACTTCTCCGAAAAACAAATGGCACTATGGGTTACCTTTAGTTGATCACGAGATTGAATTTGTAAAACACACGCCGACTGGTTGCTCTGCATGGGATAATACCGTTATGTACCAACCCCAAAATAAAAGCGGTTCAAATTCCGGTGCTTCGTTTCAAAGAGGGTTTAGCAGAGTGAATCCTGCGGCTCCAGCACCAACAATCACAAGCGACAGCGGTCAGATTGGTGGTTTGTCAACCATTCACTTTGGGCGTCCGTTATCTGATGGCACCTACTCTGATAGTCGGGTCCTTTCTATTGCGGAGATATTGGCTCTAATCGGATGTGAAGCTGACTTTTTAGAGCCATTGAATGAAAAGGAGGATTCTGAAGAAGCTTTTGATGGTCTGACCTGGGAAAATAATATGCTGATTGGTTCTGATGAGCATTTTATCCGCGAGGTGCTTGGTGAACATGTTTGCCCAAGGTTTATGTTAAATATTATGAGCACTCTACCAATTCCCGCCAACGATAATACGGCAAGCGAGAAAAGCACAAAATAATTATTATAAAATCATGTTAAGGGGTGGTTTCGGCCACCTCTTTTTTGTGTTTCAGTTGTTTTTTCTGAGGTTTTGAAGGATTAAGCGACATTGATGTCAGATAATGGATTTGTTGCGTCTATATACAGTCTTTTATATATCTGTGTATGGTAATCCAACTACAGCCCATAATTTTTGCAATTTCGGCTTTAGTCATATTTTTATCAAGCATTTCAACAATGCGTTTATGAGATTTTGCAAGCTTTTTATAAGAAAACCCGTGTGGACGACCAAGATGTTTGCCCTCGTCTTTCAAGCGTTTTAGTGAATTTTTTGTACGTTCGGAAATAAGCTGGCGTTCAATTTCCGCAGCCAAACTAAACGCAAACGCTAAAACCTTGCTTTGAATATCTGAGCCAAGGCGATAATTTTCTTTTAACGTCCAGATTTGACAGTCTTTTTCAAGACAATTCTGCAAAATCCCCATCACTTCAAGCAGGTTGCGCCCCAATCTGGATAGTTCGGTTGCAATCAGAATATCACCTTTTTTTAGTCGTTTGAGTAAGTTCCCAAGCTTCCGCTCCGCTAGCGGTTTACGCGAAGAGATAGCCTCATCTATCCATTTATCAATCTGAATATTGTGTTTTTGACTGTAAGTTAAAATCTCATGCTTTTGATTTTCAACATTTTGATGGTCTGTGCTGACTCTGATATATGCGTAGTACATAAAAAAAATCCTTATAATCGTTACTTTCTGATTATAAGAACTACCAAAAATCTTGTAAAAACAGGCGCATCAAATAAATGATATACAAAAATGACCGTCTATTTGTTATATTACATTTTGCAAAAAATCAGCACCCGCTTTTTTATTGTTGAGTGGATTATACTCAATCAAAACCAATAATTGCAAGCTTTTTTAATGAACTAGCCACTGTTTTCTAACAAATAGACGGTGGGTTATGAATATAAAAACAGAGCAGATAGTCTCTAAAAAGAGAGTTGCTGATCACGGAGAAGTTTTTACGGCAGCGCGTGAAGTCAACGCAATGCTAGATTTGGTAAAACAAGAAACATTACGAATTGATTCTCGTTTTTTGGAGCCTGCCTGCGGTAAAGGAGCTTTTCTCGCTGAGGTATTAAGACGCAAACTTGGCGTTGTTGAAGAAAGATATGCTAAAAGCCCTGTTGAATATGAAAGATACGCAATATTAGCGCTTTCAAGCATTTATGGTATAGATATACTTGAAGATAATGTTTTTGACTGCCGTAAAGAATTATTCAACATCTTTAAAACGGAATATGAAGCAACATTAAAGTGTCAATGTAATTCAGAATGCCTAAAAAGTGCACAATTCATTTTAACTAAAAATATCGTCTGGGGTGATGCTTTAACTCTTAAAAGAGTTGATCTTCCTGACAAACCCATTGTTTTTGCAGAATGGTCTGCTGTCAATGGCAAAATGCTTAAACGCAGAGATTTTACTTTTTCTAACCTACTAAATTGTTCAACCGAAGGCTTACCCTTGTTTTCCGATACTGGAGAAGATGTTTGGTTACCTGTTCCGGTCAGAGAATTCCCTATCACTCATTATCTAAAAATCGCTGAAGCTGAAACGGGGGTATCAGATGCCGCCTAAGAATTATAATCCTGATGTTTTAAGCTGTTTGGCAAATTTAAGCAATGACGAGGTTTTTACACCACCGCAATTAGCTAATCAAATCTTAGATATGCTACCGCAAGACTTGTTTACAAATAAAGAGACTCGTTTTTTAGACCCTTGCTGTAAAAGTGGTGTTTTCTTAAGGGAAATTGCCAAACGGCTAATTGTCGGTTTAGAAAAAGAGATTCCCGACTTAGAAGCAAGATTAAACCATATTTATACCAAACAATTATTCGGTATAGCCATCACCGAACTGACAGCATTACTCTCTCGGCGCTCCGTATATTGTAGTAAACAAGCGAACAGCCAATACTCAATATGTAATAGATTTTCAGATGAAGAAGGCAATATTCACTTTGAAAGAACCCCTCATACTTGGGAAAATGGTCGTTGTAAATATTGTGGAGCCAGTCAATCAGAATATGACAGAGATGATACTTTAGAAACTCATGCTTATCAATTTATACACAATCCTAAGGAATTACTAAAAATGAAATTTGATGTTATTGTTGGAAATCCGCCGTATCAAATGAGCGATGGGGGAAACGGATCAAGTGCTAAACCATTATATCATTATTTTATTGAACAAGCCCAAAAATTGAATCCTAAATATCTAATTATGATTATTCCTGCACGTTGGTTTAGTGGCGGAAAAGGACTAGATGATTTCAGAGAAAAGATGATAAATGATAAAAGAATTAAAACCTTGGTAGATTATTTTGATGCCTTAGAATGTTTTCCTGGTATAGATTTATCAGGAGGAATTTGTTATTTTTTATGGGACAGAGACTATGATGGTGAATGTAATATAATATCACATCTTAATGGAAAATACAGTCAACAGACTAGACCGTTACTAGAAAAAGGATATTCTTCTTTCATCAGATTTAATGAAGCCGTCTCTATTCTACGCAAAATAGATGTAAAAAAAGAGCCAAAGTTTATTGATTATGTTAGTTCAAGAAAACCTTTTGGAATATCAACAACGATTAAACCTAAAGAAAAAAAATCTAATGACGATGTCAAAATTTATGCATATCCGCATAATGGTTATATTTCTTTGAGTGATATAAATCTGAATAAACAATGGCTTAAATTATATAAAGTTTTTATTGCAAAAGCTTATGGAGAACGAGGAAACTTTCCTTATTTGGTCATAGGTAAACCATTCTTAGGGGAACCAAATAGTTGTAGCTCAGAAACTTATTTACTATGTTATCCGACATCATCCGAAATCCTAGCAGAAAATTGTATTTCTTATCTAAAAACAAAATTTGCACGTTTTCTAATTTTGTTAATTAAAAATACGCAGAATGCAGCTAAAGGTGTCTATCAATTCGTCCCAATGCAAGATTTTAATGAGCCTTGGACAGATGAGAAATTGTATAAAAAGTATGGTTTAAATCAAGATGAAATTGATTTTATTGAATCAATGATACGCCCGATGGAGTAAAAAATGCCAAGAACTGACTTTTTCCCTTTACGTCCTGAAGCCAATCCGACCATCTATGCTTATGAGGATAAGCTGTATCCAGGTTTATTAAAAATTGGATATACTATAAAAACAGCTCAAGAACGTGTTGCTGAACAATATCCTGTTTTGCGTCCCGGAGATAAACCATATAAAATTGTGTTAGACGAACCAGCAATCAAAGAAAATGGTTCCACCTTTACAGATCATGATGTTCATCGGCTTCTTCGCAAAAATGGATTTGCTAATCCAGAGGGAGAGTGGTTTAGATGTTCGGTTACTGATGTTATGGCTGCTATCGTTGCTATTCGGAGTGGCAATAATATTTCAACACGCACTTTAGATTTTCCTATGCGGCCAGAGCAAGAAGAGGCTGTTAATAAGACATCTGAGTATTTTAATGCGTTTAAGAAAGAAAACCCTGATAAGATTCCTCATTTTTTATGGAATGCAAAAATGCGTTTCGGTAAAACATTTGCCTCTTATCAGTTGGCAAAAAAAATGAATTGGCAGAGAATCTTAGTTTTGACTTTTAAACCTGCGGTTCAAGATGCTTGGGAAGAAGATCTCAACTGTCATAAAGATTTTGATGGTTGGCAGTTTATCTGCAATAAAGGCAAGAAAAAAGAAGAGTGCCTGCTTGAAGTAGAACATCTTAATTTGTCAAAACCAATTGTCTGCTTTGGTTCTTTTCAAGACTTTTTAGGAAAAAATAAAGACGGCGGAATTAAAACTAAAAATGAATGGGTACATACAATCAACTGGGATTGTGTTATCTTGGATGAATATCATTTTGGCTCTTGGCGTGAAAATGCCAAAGAATTATTTGAAGCAGAAAGCAAGAAAGAACAGGAGTATGGCGAAGGTGAAGGTCTGGATTATTTTGATGAAGATATAATGCCAATTACTACTAAACATTATCTCTACTTATCAGGAACCCCTTTTCGCGCTATTAATTCTGGTGAGTTTATTGAAGATCAGATTTTCAATTGGACGTATTCTGATGAACAAAGGGCTAAAGAAAATTGGAAAGGTGATAAAAATCCTTATGCTTCCTTGCCCAGAATGGTAATGATGACATATCAACTACCAGATACTATAAGAGAAGTAGCTTTACAAGGTGAATTTGATGAATTTAATTTAAATACTTTTTTTGCTGCTGAAGGCGAAAAAGATGATGCCAAATTTAAATATGAGAATGAAGTTCAGAAGTGGCTAGATCTTATTCGAGGAAGTTTTGCAGAAACAACTGTAGACAACCTAAAACAAGGTGCAAAAAAACCACCAATGCCTTTTGGTGATAGTAGTTTGTTAAGTATTCTGACACATACATTTTGGTTTTTACCTTCTGTTGCCTCTTGCTATGCTATGGCTAACTTATTAAAAAGACGACAAAATCAGTTTTATCATGAATACAAAGTAATTATAGCGGCAGGAACAGAAGCTGGGATTGGTGTTGATGCGTTGACTCCTGTTTACAAAAAAATGGATAATCCTTTGGAAACCAAAACAATTACACTTTCATGCGGTAAATTAACAACAGGGGTTTCGGTAAAACCTTGGAGCGGAATTTTTATGTTGCGTAATTCTTCAAGCCCTGAAACATATTTTCAAGCAGCATTCAGAGTACAAACACCTTGGACAATTAATAATCCTGATAATCTACACCCTAATGCAGTCCAAATTTTGAAAGAAGAGTGTTATGTATTCGATTTTGCACCAGATCGAGCATTAAAGCAAATAGCTGATTACAGTTGTAGGCTTAACATTGATGAAAATTCAAGTCCGGAGAAAAAAGTAGAAGAATTTATACAATTTTTGCCAGTATTAGCGTATGATGGCAGCTCAATGAGACAAATAGATGCTGCTGGTATTTTAGATATGGCTATGAGCGGAACAACCGCAACATTATTAGCTAGACGTTGGGAAAGCGCTTTGTTGGTTAATGTTGATAATGCAACATTACAAAGACTTATGGATAATAAAGAAGCTCTTGATGCCTTAATGAAAATTGAAGGCTTTAGAAATCTTAATCAAGATATTGAAACAGTAATTAATAAATCAAATACAGTCAAAGATTTAAAAAAGAAATCTGCTGAAACCGAATTAACCGCAAAAGAGAAGAAAGAATTAACTCAAGAAGAAAAAGAATTTAAGTCTATGCGGAAGCAAATTCAGGAAAAACTTATTAAATTTGCGACTCGTGTCCCTATCTTTATGTATTTAACAGATTATCGCGAGCGAACACTAAAAGATGTTATCACACAACTTGAGCCGGGATTATTCAAAAAAGTTTCAGGTTTAGACGTTAAAGATTTTGAATTATTAGTTAGTCTTGGGGTTTTTAACGGAGCTTTAATGAATGATGCTGTTTATAAATTTAAGCAATATGAAGATTCTAGCCTTGAATATGCTGGAATTAACAAACATCAAGATGAAAATGTTGGTTTATTTGATACCGTACTGTCTAAAGATGACTATATAGAAGCAATGTAAAGGAAGAAATATGGATAGAATCGAAATATGTCAATATTGTGGAGCTAAAATTTCTATGAAGTTTAATAGTTTTCCTGGCTCCTGTACTGAACCAGAATCTTATGATTGTCCTAACTGTGGTCAACATCTTTTTAGTAGCAGAGATTCTGGATATTATTCAGATTTGAAAGTAATTTCCGATAAACAAGATAATTCTTCTGATTAAATTTTAGTTTCATTTGGCACATTGGTTGCTTCGTTTTTATCAGAGACATCTATAGTTTTTTGCTGAACTTGGTATGAATTGGAAAATGCGTTTCCAATTTGAGATAAAGCCCCTTGAGCTTGTGCTGCACCAATTTTCTGATGTATGTACTTTACTCTATCTAAAGTTACAGAATCTTGCATATTTCTATATACTGAAGTTGTCATACTCTCTTTTAATGTTCTTTTCTCTAAAACTTTGTATTCGTCTTTTACAATACTTATTTTAGCATTATTATATATTATTTCGCCCCTATCTTCTTCTATCTTTTTTTCGGGAATATTGATAATTTCAGCTTCAAAATTATAGCGAACTTGTTCATTTGCAGAAGTTAAATAATTTATTACACAATCAAAACTTAAGGTTGTTTGATTGTTTTTATCCAATTCTTCCCAGATTTTATCCCTCTGTTTCGTATTATGCATTCTTACAATAATTTCTTCATTTCCTCTTAGCAAATTTACAATATTTGAAAAATGGTCTTCTATTTTTGCATCAGAACTTGTTTTTAATATAGTTTTGATATCTATTTTAACTGAATGTATATCCTTTTTACTTTCATTCTTAATAGAAAATATTCTGTGATTTTGATTGTTTTTAGTATTATCATCAAAAAAATCAAAACCTTCAGCATCGGAAGAAATGAGTAAAACTCTATCACGGATATTGAAAAGAATAAGCTCCTCAATTATACTGAAAAAGCAGTTACATTTTATTGTTGGTTTGATAATAACCATATTATCGCGTTTATTTTGGTACTCTTTATCTCGTTCATATAGTTCAACGGTTTTCTTATTCGTATATACAACAGCTATGTAAGTCATTATTGCTGTTAATATTCCAGCAAATATGGTCGCACCAAATGTCCACCAATCAATTGCAGTTTCAATAATTATTCCTGATTCTTCCATAAAACACTCTCTTAAAGTTGTCGATATATAAAAATTAGCTTTATTTTATTGGTTTAATTCTCTAAAAGCAAGTTTTTCAACGATTTTTTGACAAGAAAAAAACTTATCCATTCATTTTGTGGTATTTACATTAAGTGACATTAATGTCATTTATTCAAAAATAATCGAAAATCTCACTTACGCACGACTTCTTTTCCAAAATACCGAGAAGTTAAGCGCTTGTTTTTATTTTAAATCTCTCAATCGTAGCAAAATGTCGTTGGTTTCGTGAGTTTTAGGGGCTCCCGAATAAAATTATTCACGACATAATGTAAATAGTTAATGAGTAAAACAACTATTTATGAAAGGAAATGCTATGTATCAAATCAAAGTCAACGGTGTGTTAATGCCAACAATTTACTACTATTTGCGTGACGCTATGGAAGCGTGTCAGGCTGAAAAAGCAAGAGGTTGTGCGGTATTTACTGAAATTGTGTCGGTTAATCAATAAGGGAGATGTATCATGTTGAAGAATTTTGAAAATTGGCTTTTGGAAAACAAATATTCTGAGTTAACCTCCGCTGATTATGCAGGTAGAATTGAGAGATTATGCCGTGTTGAGAAGTTTACACTTGCTCACTTGGTTGAAAATATTGCTTCTATCTTGCCTCAATATGAAACAACCGGTGAAAAATCAAGCTATGGTAAACGTTCTCACACGTCTGTTAGACAGGCTTTGAGAAAATTCAAAATGTTTCTTGCTTCTGAAGTATCTGCCTAAGGAGTAGCGTCATGACAGATATTAAAACCTTAAATGATAATCTAAGACAAACCTTTTGCGGTGGTAAAGTGATGTTAACTCAAGGTATAAGCTTTAAACCAACACTTGAAAAAGCTGAAATTATGGAAAAAGTCAGACATTTTAACAATTTTACAAAAGATAATGATCCGTATGAAGAACATGATTTTGGCAGTTTTGATTATAAAGGCGAAAAAATCTTTTGGAAAATCGATTATTATGACAAAGATTTTTGTTATCTGTCCGAGGATCCTAGCGATGAAAGTAAGACAAATCGCGTTTTGACCGTTATGCTAGCTGATGAATATTAAACCGTTTGACAGATAAAGTTTATATTTTAGCCCAGATTTAACAAGTTTTTCATCTATATATAATTTATTATAAAATTGAAAATCACTTGTTTCTGGGCTGATTTTTGAGTCCTATGGTTAAAATTTACTGAAAATTAAAAATATATTGACTAATCGTAACAACAATGTTACGATTTTACATAACAAATGTTACGATTGGAGCGAAAATGTATAATAAACGTCAAGAACTGATACTAGATTTTATTAAAGATAATCCGATATCAAAGCGTGAAGATATTGAGACTTTTCTTGCTAAAATGGGGTATGTCACAACCAAAATGACTATTACCAGAGATTTGAAATTACTTTTGGGTAATGGTGATATTGAAAAATCAGGACAAGCCAAAGCAACCGTTTACACTCCTTCAGTTAAAGTATCTTTACTAAACGATATAAATATTGAAACTTATTTTTCCAAAGATCAAGATGAAAGACTACCTCACACAATTGGTTTTAATTTTGATATTTTTTCTGCATTGCAAAATTTATTAACAGATAAAGAAAAAATAGAACTGGAAGATTTAAACAATAGTTACAAAGCCAAAAGAGATAACTTATCACCAACCTTGTTACAAAAAGAGTTTGAGCGATTAACCATTGAACTGGCTTGGAAGTCATCAAAAATAGAAGGAAATACCTATACTCTATTGGATACCGAGCGTTTATTAAATGAAAATATTTCAGCCAAAGGCAAAACCAAAGAAGAAACTAATATGGTGCTAAATCATAAGAAAGCATTGGACTTTGTATTGAAAGCTCCAGAATATTATAAAAATATAACAATCGCCAAAATCGAAGAATTGCATAAGCTGTTGGTTAATGAGCTTGATGTTACCACCGGAATTCGTAATGGTATGGTTGGTATTGTAGGAACTAACTATAAACCATTAGACAACTCATATCAAATAAAAGAAGCACTAAAAAATTTGATAGAAATTATCAATAAAACCGGTAATCCGATAGAAAAGGCATTGATTGCGGTTTTAATGATAGCCTATATTCAGCCGTTTGAAGATGGAAACAAACGAACATCTCGAATATTAAGTAATGCAATTTTACTTGCAAATGATTATTGTCCACTTTCATATAGAAGCGTTGATGAGATAGAATATAAAAAGGCTGTGATTTTGTTTTATGAGCAAAATAATGCAACTTATTTTAAACAACTCTTTCTTGAACAGTTTAAACAAGCAGTTAATAAATATTTCTAATCACAACCTGTGTCATAGCGGTGTTAAAAGTTAAACCTCTGCTAAAATTTACACAGGTTAAACATAATAATAACATATTCACGATGTGTTATAGCTATCAAAAGAATATGATGTTACTGAAATGTCGTGGTTTTTCTGAATTGTAAAACAGATTTTTTAATTATTTTTCCATTATGTCAGTTAATCAAAATTTGACAAGATTCCGTTTTTTGATCGCAGGACTCAGTAGATTTTTTTGGTATAGGTTTACTCAGATTTTCACTAAAAGGCTTGTTATGGGCTGTTTTAGGCTTGTTTCTGCTCATGTTTCTGCTAATTATCTGATTAATTGAAGCATGTCCAGGTAAAATGCTTTCTTATACTGTTTCAGTCATACGGTTTATAATTTTCAACACATAATCTAAATATAATTATAATGTATCCGGTTTGATGTATCTAACTTTAATGCCTAAGTTCTTTAATTCTTTGATAATATCATTGTGTATTTTATAAAGGAGGTTGTAATCATCGCGTATTCTCTCAAGAAGAGATTGGGACATATAAAGACCATTGTTAGAATGCACTCCTTTATTAAGATATAACATCCAACCTGCAGCTCCGCATTCATGATATTTTTTAGATGTATGAAGCATATTATGATATTTAGGCTCTTTATATTCTTTCTTACCACTACAAACAGATGTCTTTAACGCTAATCTTACTTTACAGTCGATATCTTCACTAAATACTTCTCTAATCCCGTGTATGTGAGTTCCTTTATCGTTTATATCTTTTCTTTTGTTTGTAGGCTTATTTTCAATAATAAAAGCCATCATAGGCTTAGCTGATGATTTAAAGATATGATCAAGATTACCATACATTCTTTTAATAATAACAGCTTTCAGCTTCTTGTATGTTAAATCTTGGTGTTTATCTCTAAATTCTTTACTTAAATTCAATGTGAATGGTTTAAGAGATGTAAAATCTTTTGTTTCAGACATAAAATAAAAGAAATATGCCAGTTTTTGAATTGATGTTACATTTCTCCATATTGGTAATTTATGGACTGATATTTCTTTTTTTTCATATTCACTTTTACATATATTACTTATACAGATGATGTCATCAACATTCTTTTTCCACCATTTAACTTTAGAAATAAAGCGACTATAAGCACGTTGATTTTGTTTTTTTGATTTTCTTTTCTGTTTTTTTCGCATAAAACAACTCCTTTTCTTTTTGATTAGAATTGTTTGTTTGCGTGACTTTGATGAATAAAATTTCCAAATAGTGAAAAAAGTTTTTGTTATTGTTTCAGATCAACATAGCAATATCAGAAGTTAAAAGAAAATCCTACTGAAAAAGGCGTTTTAACTTATATTTCCCTATATAAAGAGCGCCTTTTTTAACTTCTTTTCTCGGTGGAAGGAAAGTTAAAACCTTTGCCAATTTTTACAAATGTTCATTAAGTGACATTGATGTCAGTTAATCAATTAAAATTTTTTTCATTTCCTGTTTTACATATTTTTTCAATCCCGACATATAATTGTTATGACTGATACATATCGCAAACTCAAAGATGAGTTATCAATTCTCTATCCCGACGTTACGGATATTGAATTAAACGAAATGACAAGTAATCTGATTGATTTTTACACAACAGCTGTGAAAGTCTTTTTAAAAGATGAAACAGAAGAATTTGTCGTTGATGACAAAAACTTTTCTTCATAACCTCATTTATTTTGTAAATCAGGTTAATCGTTTGAAAAAAAGATAAAAAAAACACTTTTAAAATCTGTTTTACATTTATTTTCAAACGCGACAATACAAAATTGTTTTTAATTATAGAAGGAATAAACAATATGAACTGTATAACTGCTAAAATGTATATTGAAGCATTGAAAAATAATATCCGTGAAAGTTTAAGATATAAGAGAGAGTATGACAAATATAGAAACTTGGCTCCTATTGGTTATAAACGTATTCGAGATAAAAATAATAAGATTGATATTATCGTTGATACTAAGCAAGCTCCAATTATTGTTGAGTTGTTTAACGCTTATGCAACTGGACAATATACAGTAAAAAAACTAACAAAGTTGGCACATTCATTAGGTTTAGTAAACAGACATAGCAAATCTGTTTCCGAGAGTTGTATACGTGATATGCTAGAAAATCCATTCTATTATGGGGAAGTTTGCATTATGGGTATAAACTCTCCTCATAATCACCAAAAACTTATTGATAAATCTCTCTTTGATACTGTTCAAACGATTATGAAATCCCAAAAAGATTACAAATAATCTTAAATAACGGCATCAGATGTTTTGTGTTGGAATATTTGATGCCACATTTTTATTTAACATTTTGAAAAATCAGTAAAATATTAGTAAAAAACTTGCATGAAAGTGCATTTTTTTGCGTACATTCCCAAATTAACGCGACATAATAATATTATGTTAAATCAATGGAGTAATAGAGATGAAAAAGAAATATAAACAAGTCATAGAAATTGAAAAATGCACACAAGCGGTTATGTTAGCTCGGGTTTCAAGCAGAAAACAAGAACGCGGCGCCAGTTTAGAAGCTCAAGAAAGAAGTATAAGAGAATACTGCACAAAAAATGAGCTTAAAATTATAGAGCCATATCCTAAAGCATTTATTTTTACTGAAAGTTCCACTCGAGGCGGTCGCAAGAAGTTTAATGAAATGATTAACTTTATAGAAAAACAGAAACATAAAACCGCTATTGTTGTGCATACTCTTGACCGATTGCAACGTGGTTTTGGAGAATGTGAAAAGATAAAGGAATTACTCACTGCTGATAAAATTGAAGTACACTTTATCCATGAAACTCTTATCCTTGATAAGTTTAGTTCAGATGATGACTTTACAAGATATGATTTTGGTATTCTTGCGGCAAAATTGTATTTAACTTCTCTGAACAAAAATGTTAAACGCAGCCAAAAATACAATCGTGAAGCAGGATTATGGCAAGGTTTGGCCCCTATTGGCTATTTAAATGCTAAAGATGAAAGAAGAAAAGCTACTCTTATTTTAGATCCTGAACGTGCACCGATTATCAAGCAAATATTTGAAGAATATGCCAGTGGCGTGCATTCTTTAAAAAGCGTCTGGTTATCTGCTAAAGAAAAAGGTTTGATGTCTAAAGAGCCTAATTACAATCCTAGATCCAAGAATTATGGTAAAATCTGTCCTATCAGCCGCAATAAGATACACGACATTCTAACTAATACGTTTTACTATGGCGCGATGTATGTTGCTGATGAAGAAGTTGATGCGAAAACACAAAAGCCTATCAAGACTTTTTATAAATTAGTAAATCACGTATATGAGCCGCTTATCACTAAAGAATTGTTTGATAAAGTACAAAAAGTCTTGAAAAACAGAAAAAAAGAAAAATTTTGCAAAGAACAGAAGTATGCCGGTATTCCTTTTGTATTCAGAGGATTAATTACTTGCAAATGCGGTTGTGCCATAACCCCTGAACACCATAAAAAAGGCAATAAAGAATATATCTATCTCCGTTGCAGTCATCAAAAAAATGCTTGCAAACAAAAATTAGTTAATGAAAACAATATTCTTGAACAACTGGATCGAGAGATATTTCATCAAATCCGCATCTCTCCGACCATGCAAGAATTATTAAAGCAATCTATTACCGCAAGTTTAGAAGATGAAAAGAAAATAAATGCTAGTGTTAGAAAGAAGATAGCTGAACAGATTAACCTTATTGACAATAGACTTGAGAGACTGTGGGAATGTTTCCTTGATCAAGATATTAATAAGGCAAAATATGAAACCGAAAAACAAAAATATCTTGAACAAAAGAAAGAATTAGAAGCAAGAGCTGAAAAATATACTGACATCAGCAAAGACTTAAAAGAAAATGTCGAAAAAGCTATTGATTTTGTATCAAATGTATCAGATTTAATGAAAAAAGCCTCACCGGATGAAAAAAATATGCTTCTAAAAAAGCTTCTGACTAACTGTGTTTTAGATGGAGATGTATTAAAATACGAGATTCAAGCACCTTTTGATAAATTGCTTTCTTGCGCCAATTATAAAAAATGGAAAGATATTGCTATGGAGAATTTAGAAGAGTTTGAGAAAATTAAGGTTTAACCGCTTGCTAACTTCTGATTGTGAAGACACCGAAATTATATATTACAAGTATTACTCATAAATATTTATCACATAGTAACAAATGAAATACCAGCTTTTTTCATTTCTAGGTAATTCTTTTGCTTTTCATCATATTTACATTGTGTTTTAGTATCTACATTTTTTGGTAGTCTATTCAAATTAGATATAATATCCTCTTTAAAAAGCTCGTATTCCAAGAGCCAGAATTCATCGTCTGAACGCAATTTTATTTCATTGTAATAAAATCTGTAGTAAATTTGCTTATATGCATCTAATTTTCCTCCATTTTTAAGATAATATAAAAGGCATACTAAGCAAAAACAATCTTTTATAACAAAATTCTTTTTGATTAGGAGAGTTACATCAAAGTCAATTTTATATTTATCACAAATGTATATTATCCAAACTATTGTATCATAATTATTTCCTTTGATTACTTCTTTCAAAAGAGTGTTTATATGATTTGAAACATTATTTATTTCATTAACTTTATAACAGCAATCCAATAATCTGTCTAAACAATCAATCAAATAAGGATGAACAAAGATTAAATGAATAAAATACATATATAACCTATGAATATAGGGAGATAAATCATCTTTCGTATATTTATTTGTGATATATTTCATTGCATATTTTATAGTTTTAGCACCATATTTTGTAGAATACATAACTGATTTATCTATAAAATATAACAACTTATCAAAGAACTTATCATCTTTAGGCTCTGGAAGATTATAATTATCTAATTCATTTATCCATTCTGGCTTTAATGGTATAGGAAACTTTGTTATTTCCGTTTTTCCATCATTAACATTTAACTTATATATGTATAACTGCTTTCTAAGCTCATTAAGAAAATCTTGTAGATGACTTTCGGTAATAGCACAAAAATAATAATCATCAATATATCTGATAAATTTAAATCCTTTTGAAAATAAAAGCTTATCAATCGGTGACAACAGAATATCTGCAATTATATATGAAGTATCTGGTCCAATCGGAACACCGAAACTTTCTTTATCTTGCATTTGCATAATATGATTCTCAAAGCATTCATAATCATATCCATTCTTAATAAACGCTTTTTTCTTCTTTTCATCTCTATATAATTCCTTAGATTTTTTCTTCGTAATCAAAGCCCACGATATTGCATGAGCATAAATACTATTATAAAATTTGGAAATATCTAGATGAATACAATACTTATTTCCTGCTATTAATGAAAGTCTATAATCAATTTCATTAGATGTTGTTTTAGAAACACTTACCAATCTAGTATTTTCTGTTCCCCAAAAGTAAAAATATTTATCTAAGCTGAATAATCTTTTTTTCTTCTTCTGCATTCTGATCATATTAGGATTATAGTTTTTATCCCAATTGCTATTAAAATATTGTTTTAAAATATCCCAGTTATTATAAAAAAGAAAACATAAATATGTATAAGCGAAACAATTAGGAACTCCTAACATTCTAACCTTATCATCTTGTGTCAATGGATATACAATGTGTTTATAAGTTATCTTCTTATTATAATTATATTGTTTATTCTTTATTTTATTATAATAGAAAGTTCCAAATTCTACAGATGAAAAAACGGGAGGGATTCGTTCTGGAAATAACCCATAACAAAGTAATCTTTCAAGTAATTCGTCTTTATCTTCTATTAATCCTGTATCTAACACAAAAAGTCCATATATTTTCAGTTAAACATATTATACATGTAGGGTTTTATTTTACTAAGCGCAAGTGTTTTGTTGATTTTAATAAAGTATTTCCAAATTATTACTCGGAAACTGCACGTCGTCTCCAGCCACCACGTGCAATGGGCTTAAATTTCGGTTTAAGCCCTTGTTTTTTAATCATAAATTTGAGTTCGAATGTTGTTTTCCTAATGAGGCTCTTTTTTCAAGCACATCCGAACTAGTTTATTTAAGTTTCTTTCTTTTTCAATAGCTTAACTTGGTGTGAATCCAGCCTCCCTTTGGGGATTATCATTTGTTACTTTGCTTGATATGATTAAGTGACATTGATGTCTTTTTATCAGAAAATCGGTTTTACTTTTTCTTAAATCCCGATAATCTATTATAAATTTGGGAGTTTTTATAAAATGGCTGATTTAAGAAAAGATTTTAAAAACTGGTTATTGACAGTAAAAAAGTACAAAGAAACTACGGCAGATAGATATATTGGAAGAATCAGTTCTGTTTACAAAAAAAATTTTGCAATAAACAAGCAATCTATGGAGCGTAATGACTGGCATAGTCTTTCTGAAAATATTCTTTCGTTATTGAATAAATATTATGAGCTTAGCAACAAAGATTATTACGTTGACAGAGTAACAATTATATATGCATTGGAGTATTTTAATAAAATTTCAGATTTTCTTTATAGCGGTAATCCTGCTATTTCGGATGATATTGCAAAGATATATTTATTTGATGGTCGGGATGACTACTTTTTTACCTCAACGTCTGTTAAAACTCTCTCTATATATCTTTATTTTATTAACCTCTATCTCTATGAAAGTACATATCAGCCTGTATCCGAACATATTTTTCCGTCAGTACCTCTTGAGGTTATTACAAAATTATCCGAGTTGCCCAAAGCTATTCCGGCAACAGATAGCAAAAAGCTGGCCGTACATATCGTTTATGATAAAAAAGACATCCAAAATACAAAAGCTTTGTTATCAACTTATTGTGATTTCTTATACTCAATATATAAACCTCAATATGATTATAAAAATAACAGCATACTACAAACAATAAATAAAAATAATCCGAACAAAACTATTAACGACAATTTTATCGAAACCCGACCAATAACCGGTGAACAAGCAAGGCAGGTAAAACCAAATTTAAAAGTAAAAAGAGAAACTGAATTTGGATATGTTTATACTCTGCAAGATCTGGCTGCTATCTTTTGTATAGATTATAAAACTACCATAAATTTAATAAATCGTTTTGGAGCCGAACACACTATAATTACCACCATAAATCATTATTACAGTAATACGGCTACTAATGACTGTTTAAAGGCTTACCATCATTATAAAGATAAAAAAGAGACTGACAAATATCCCAGTGTTGACTATACGCTTGAAGGAAAAGAACAATGGTGTACGAGAAATGAAGCCATAAAGCTATTAAGAATCGGCAAACATGCCTTCTATCATTATATTTTTAAAAAGTGTTTATACATCGATTATGCGGAAAAAGCACCAAAATACTATATTCCTGAAATGAAATATTTAGTAAATACTCCAAACATTAAGCGAGTAAGAAGTAGAAAAAAAGCATAATATACAATAATATATAAAATAAAACGGACTTTTTCCAAGAATACGTGCAATTATTTATCTCCTAATCTATAAAAAAAGCATAGCAAGGCCGACAAGCCTGAGAGCTATAGATTAACTTCCAAGTTAGGAGAACCTTTATGACAAACTCATACGAACACGCCCAAATGGGATCCGCTTTAGCTACCGCCTTCAGCCGCCGCGAGACTTTCTTGAACGGAGGCACAGCAGCTGCGGAGCAGAAAATTGCTCCCCACGTTATCGGGAATCTGGATGATTTCGACTTACCGGAATGCCTGAAAAATTTGTCCCTCAAAAAAATATTTGAAGACGGACATCTATCCGATGACGAACTGGAAAAGCTTAAAAAAAGTCATGCGAATGACAACCTGCCGTTAATGCCGACAGATCCTACACAACTGGATACGTTCCTCGCGAAAATTAACAAATCTGTCTCGATGGAGTTGGCAATTCTAAAATCGACACCATTATCTGAGGAGGAATATTTAATCCGTTTTCAAAACCTTCAAGTTCAAGCGGCCTATCAGCTTTTGGGAGAATGCTTGATAGGGGAAGATATCCGCCAGATGGAGACTAACAAGGGGTTGAAAGAAAAGGGAAAATCCGCCGGCAAAACGACCAAAAAAGATGCTATTGCGGCTAAATATCCACGCCTTGGAGCTAGAAGGAGCCGAGACTTTCAGAAACTCTTTATAGAGAACGTCTGGGAAGCCATCAAAACCGCCTTTAAACGAGGGGAACTTCCGACCAGAGCTCTAGCTTTATCTCATGGGATTGTCAAAAAAGCCCGCACAGGGACGGAAAAAACTGGCTATGACTTAAAGAAATGGCGCGCTAAAGATGAGGATTTCGAAGCAACGTTTAAAAAATTTGAATCGACTGAAGAAATAAAAGCCTGTTCGCTGTTTTGCAACATCGGTGTCGGCACCTCTTTATTGGAAAAGTTTACCAATATTAAGATTGTAGTTGCCAATGAAAAAGATCCTCGGCGAGGAAAAGCTCACCGCAGATTATATCCCGATTGCGAAACGATTATTGGCGGAATCGATGAGCAAGACACCTTTGATAAAATCATTGAGGCCAACAAAAGACATGGCGCCAAGCTCCTTTTAGCCTCTCCTCCTTGTCAAGAAGCAAGTTTGATGAATACCTCAAAGGACAAAGGGAAAACGCACCGCGCGGCTTTGTTTGAGGACACGCTGGAAGTTATAAGAGTTGTCGGTCATGATTATGTGTTTATCGAAAACGTGCCGCAATGGTTAGCTAGTCGACCGGAAGCAGCCCTGTCAATTTTGGGCGAGAAAACTATCGGAGAATATGTTGTCGGGGAGCTTGAAAATTTAGGCTATAATGTAACAGCTGGAATTTTGTCTGCCGCAGATTATGAAACTGCTGAAGACCGCGAGCGCGCTATTATCCTCGCCTGCAAAAAGGAATTGGGGACGTGGAAATTTGCGAAGAAGCATCAATTCCGTCCGACGGTTTTTGAGACTATCGGTTTCCTTCCTCCTCTTGAGGCCGGACAAGTTTGCTCAAGCCTGCCATGGCACTATGCGTTGGATTTGACGCCTCATGAAATTGAATTTTTGGCTCATACTCCAACTGGCTGTTCAGCTTGGGATAATTCGATTATGTTTCAACCTAAAAATAAAGATAAGTCAAATGCTAAGGGGCAATTTCAGAAAGGATACACTAGAATTAATCCGGCATATCCTTCCCCCACAATTACTAGCGATAGCGGTCAGATTGGAGGTTTGGCAACCGTTCACTTCGGACGTCCGTTAAGCGATGGTACTTATTCTGACAGCCGAGTTCTTTCTATTGCCGAAATATTAGCTCTGATCGGATGTGAGGCAGATTTTCTGGAGCCGTTGAATGCTCCCGAAGCCGATAAGGAAGATTTTGACGGTCTGACTTGGGAAAACGGTAAGCTAATCAGTACTGATGAACATTTTATCCGCGAGGTACTTGGCGAGCATGTATGTCCGAAATTTATGCTGAACATTGTGAGCACCTTACCCGTTCCTGCAAATGATAATACGGAAAGCGAGGAATAATTATTATAACATCACTTTAAGGGGTGGCTTCGGCTGCCTCTTTCTTTATATCTGGCCGAAATACCTTTCAATAAACCGTCGCAACGTGCTTCTCTGAACACCGAGGATTTTGGCAATTTGTGATTTGGAGATGCCTTTAGCTAATAAATTCCGCACTTTTTTAGCATTTTTTGAGAGTTTCAGCTTTTTTGACTCAGCGGAAAATGGACGACCGAGTTTTTTGCCTGAAGCCTTGAGATTTGCTAATGATGATTTTGTACGTTGGGATATAAGGTTTCTTTCAATTTCAGCCGCTAACCCAAAGGCGAAGGCTAAAACCTTGCTTTGTATGTCATTGCCGAGACGGTAATTTTCTTTCAAAGTCCAGACCTGACAGTTTTTAGATAAACACGTCTCTAAAATTCTCATAACTTCCAATAATGACCTGCCTAATCGGGATATTTCACAAGAAATAAGGATGTCATTTTCCTGCAAATCTTCTAATAATTCACCAAGTTTGCGGTTTTTCAGCGCTTTTCTTGAGGATATTTTTTCTTCAACCCAGTCATCAATATTTAATCCATAATTTTTTGCATATTGTTCAATCTCAAAGCGTTGGTGTGCATAGGTTTGCTTGTCCGTACTCACCCGAATATAACCAATAACAGCCATTGTTTTCTCCTTAAAATTTCTTAAAAATACCGGTCATTTTATTAGAACGATAAAATCAACCAAATTTTGCAAGTTTCGCACTTTTTCTCTTCAATAAAAAATCAAGGAAAAATAATAGCTTGTTTTCTTTTAGTCCGGGATACATCTGTTTTTTAGACAACCGGCCACAATCGTTGGTTTGTGTATAGTGAAACGGTCTAGCTTGGCTAGATTACAAACTTTAATTGCAATTAAAGATAAGGAATTGAAACTTATGAAGAAAAAACTTTTATTTACAACGGCTTTAGTGGCTGCTTTTGCGGCAACTAATGCTTATGCAAAAATTATAGATACATTACCTGAAAGTGGAAAAGATGGTTTTCAGGGGCATACATTTATTGAAGAGGATACAGGGAGAAATGTTGCTGCTAACATCAATGCAGACTATTTGACTGACGATGAAATTGTCATAAAGAATATATATCTACAAACTTTATATGGACAAGATGAAGAAAATCGTAAAGGTATAGATGTTGGCGAAAAAGTTAATGACGGTTCTGCTAATACACAAAAACTTGTTGTAACCGATGGTGCCCGCTTAGATATTTACAGACATCAAGGACCCGATGATTCTCCTGAAAATGCAGAGCAAGCCCAAAACCTTTTCAACGTTAGTGGTGGTGAAGTTGAAGTTAGTAATGGTGAAATTCATGCTGATGGAATAGTCAATATTTCTGGAGGAAATATAACATTAAGCGGTGGTGAATTTATTGCTGAAGATGCCGGTGCTAAAATGAATATCTCTGGTGGCACAATTAATATCAGCAGTCATCCATCTCAGTTCAGCGGGTTTGGTGTTGAAATTTCCGATGACAATCCGACAGACGGCCTTGTTGAAACCTCATGGGGAGCTATTGAGATGACCGGAGGCACCATAAATGTTAGTGGAAAGACTGGGGACTTATTTTTTACTCCAGATTCTCCGGGGAATTACATCACAGGAACAGAGGTTAATATCAGTGGCGG
>ENA-OOWZ01000140-OOWZ01000140.1-human-gut-metagenome-genome-assembly--contig:-NODE-140-length-39660-cov-2.957430_pt1 | contig 39660 bp, 33 predicted proteins | sample MGYA00241580_ERZ501329 | MGnify/ENA primary metagenome ERZ501329 (study PRJEB25962, sample SAMEA2042923) | human gut metagenome | biome: human gut; feature: human-associated habitat; material: faeces... | reverse complement strand
GCCGCCGTACAATGGGCAGCAGCAGCACGAGGAGCGCCGCGCAAATCAAGCACCAGCGGGAAATGGCGTGATGGTCACGCCCGAAAATGGTTTCCAGCACGGTATGCAGCGGTGAACGTGACGAAACGGCATTCCCGGCATCGTCCGCCAAATACCAGCTGTCCGCGTTCCGCAAAGCGCCTTCGTTTTTGTCCATCATGGTGCGAACGACTGCCGGATGCTGAATCGCAAATTTCACCCGTTTCCCCAGCGAAATATTTTCGTTCAGCAGGGCGGCATTTTCCTCGTCCCGCGGGTCGTTCACAAAACTTTCGGAAGGTTCATAGTAGCTTTTGCCGATGTCCGCGAGGTAGCTTTCGGGCAAGCCGAGGGCTTCCAGCGTCTCTTCCGGCTTCTCCGATGCGGGCAGATAGCCCTGAAACACCGCAAGGTAGTTCGCGGCGGCGGAATGCACCGTGTCGTCCGCCTGCCAGCCTGTAACCAAGCCGCTCACGCACATCAGGCTCGCAATCAGCACACACGCCGCATGAAGCGGACGTTCTGCCCGTCCGGGGCAGCTATGCACGGCGCACCGCACAACCGCCAGCACCGCCGTGGGCAGCAGCACCATCATCTGCGCCATGGTACGCAGCATCAGCTGCGCCGCAAAAAGCACCAGCAGCGCCCATTGAACGCCGCATCCCTTTTCCCGGCACAGGCAATAAACCGTCGCGCCGAGGAAAAGAAGCAAATATGCCATGGAAGCGCCGACCGCATACAGGCTGTTCAAATAGCCGATGACGGCGGGATTCGCCAGCGCAAGCGGCAGTCCGAGCGTCGCAAGAATCGCCGCCGTGTACGACCTCCGCGCCATCCCATTCGCCAGCAGATACGCGCCCCAGCCCATCAGCAGCGCATACACGACCGCCAAATAGCGCGTGCTGAAACCAAGACCGAACGGGTGTGTCGCCAGCCGGACGAGCGCAACCGCCGCGCCGACGGAGGTTCGGGAAGCGAATAACAGCGTGGAATACGCCGTGTCCTCATAGGCGAAGTCCTCCACGCGCTGCCCGGTCGGGATGCTCTCTTCCGCATAGCGCAGCGCAAGCCCTTCCGCCGCCGAAGCATAGCTGCCGTCCGCCACCACTCCGATGGACGGCGACGCAAACAGCGTCCACAGAATCGCCGCTACGGTCAGCAGCGCCGCCGTCAATCCGGTCAGCCTCGCCCGTCGTGTCTGTTCCATGCGCAAGATTCCTCTCTTTCGATATGGGTTAGAATCGGCTGTTGTCCTTCACAGGGGCGGAAAGTGTCGCCGCGTCCGTGTCAGACAGCGCGCCGTCCGTAATGTTCAGCGTCCGGATGCCCGCGTTCGAGAAGCGGAACAGGTTTCCGTCCGCATCGCGCTGTGCGCCAAGGAGGAGCGTCGCGTCGTAGTTATCGCAGGCGCTTTCGACGCGCTGGACAAGCTGACCATCCTGCCAAATCGTGTACTGACTGCCGGATTTGACGACCACGAGGTGCATCAGCGACGTGCCCTGCGGCAAATCCACCGTGACGCCGACGCTATTGCCGACATAGGCTGTGAGCGTATCGGCATTGTCTTGCCGGAGCATGAAGCCGCGGTAATGCCCGATTTCCTCGCTGAAGCAGGACATGTAGACGCCGTTATTCACGCCCTTGCGCACGTCGATGACGGTGTCGAGCGTCCAGTCCTTCGTCGCGACGTCGTAGAGCTTCACGCCCGTGTCGAGCGCACGGTCACTGCCGTTGCCGACGAATGCGCCAGGCATGGTGTACGCGGCGGATTCCGCAACCAGTTCCGGCGGCAGCGGCGCGTCGGCGAAGTCATATGCCGCAATGTCCGCTTCCGTCATCACACCTGCATAGAGGGACAGGTGGTTCACCTGCGTCTGGCTAATGCGGAAGATATTGCCGTCCGCGTCGCGCTGGGCGCCGATGAGCAGCGTACCGTCATAGCTATCCGCAGGCGATTCGGCTTCGGCGACGAGCAGACCGTCCGCATAGATGCGGTAATTCGCGCCGTCCTTGACGATGGCGATATGCATTTCGCGGTCAAATTCGCCCGGCACAGTCACGCCGACATTCTGACCGAAAACGATGTTAATCTGCGCGTTGTCCAGCTGGCGGATCAGCAAGCCGCGATAGTTCTTGGCATTCTCGTCGAAGCAGGACAGGAACACGCCATTGCCGGGATTTTCACTCGGCGTGACGCTGGTCAGCAGGGTGAAGCGCGTCGCAGTGGAGGCGAACAGCTGTGTCTGCGTATCGAGATACGACGCCTGACGATACGTTTCGTCGCCGCCGACGAACTGCTCCGGAAGCGTGTAGACTTCCGCCGCGTCCTTCACGCCGATGCCGAGCGGCTTGGGCGCTTCGGGCAGGTCTTCCGGCTGCCACGCAAGGATTTCGCTTTCCGTCAGCACGCTGTCATAGACTTCGAGGTTCAGCACGCGCGTGGGCGAGAAGCGGAACTTCTCCCCGCCGGGGGTGAGTTCTTCGCAGCCGAGGAGAAGCGTGCCGGAATAGGCGTCGCAGGGAAGCTGCTCATTCTCATAGAGTTTTTCACCATTTAGATAAATAGAATATCGTTCATTGTCCTTGGTGATAGCAAGCGTAGCGGAATCACCATGCAAAAGTGGCAGCATGAATGTACGATTGTTCCCCAATATCACTTGGAGCGCATTGCCTTCACCGCGAATCAGCAATCCACGATAATTCTCGCCATTTTGCTCATCAAAGCAAGCCATAACGACCTGCCCCTCATCCGTGTCTGGCAAGGGCAGACCAATTTGGGTCAATATTGTCCATGAACTATAACGATTTTCATAGAGTTTAATCTTTGTATCATAGTATTCAGAAACACCATCACCAGAGAACTGATTGCTTAAGATAAACTCTGCTTTGTTTTTATCAGCAGTTGTCTGCGAAGCATTCCATATAAATCCTTCAATTTTTCTACAATCACGCAAAGAATAATTCTGTGATAAATACTGTCCCACAATGCGGGAAAACTTAACAATACCTTGATTATTGAAGTGACCGCCATCGTAAAAGTCAGTGTTTGCGTCCATCCCAAGGCTATCCCATTCCTTCACATAGTTGAGGAACGGTACGCCTTCTTCTTTGGCAATTTCTGCAACAGTGTTCAGCCGCATAGCAGCTTCTTCTGTCGCTTCAAACGGCGCAGCCATCAATATTAGCGTAATGTTCTTTTGCTTGCACAAATCAATAATTTTTCGCAAATACTGTTCGTTTTTTTCAGTAATCGGAAGTTTATCTGTAATGGAAGCATAATCCAGCATTTTTAGGATAGCCACGCCACCCTCCGGGCGTCTCGGCGCAGGAAGCGACAAATCATTTTCCTGCACAAAATCCGCAATAGTTAAATCATCATACCGTTCATGATAGTACGGCAATCCCCACAAGGCTTCTACGGCATCCGTCCACTTTTCATAAGATGCGAAAGCAGCTTGAACTTTGTTGATACCCAAATTCAGCAATTCAACATTTTTTATTGCCGTTTCTTTCGGCGAATAGTCCATTGTTGTCGTGCTTAAGTACACTTCAGCAATCACAATCTGCGGGCTTTGTGCTGACAGCGCTTCTTTCAAGCAATAGTAAGTATTCCAGATCGGTTGCATGCCAACCCACAAATTGTAACTTGAAATACCATATTCATCGAAAATTTGCTGATTATCAACATTTGTCCCGATATGCGACGACCCGACGAGCAGCACATCCACCGTGTCCGGCGGCAGCTGACGCAGCTTGACCATCGACACCATGTCGTCCGTCTTGATTTTCAGCACCTGATCCATCAGTCCATAGCACAGCGCCAGCACCAGAAGGAAGGCGAGAACCTTGACGGCTTTTTTAATCAGCTTTTTCATTCTTTCCGCGCTCCCTTCGTCAGAATTGGAAGTAGATGAACGACGATGCCGCAAAGCCGGGGCCGTAGATGCCCGTCAGCAGGACGACGAAAATCGCCGCGAGGTAAATCAGCCAGCGGAACCAGAGCTGCTGCCGCTTGACTGCTTCCAGCACGGACACGCCCTTTTCCTGCATCAGGCTGACCGCCAGCAGAATCAGCAGCGCACCCAGCAGCACAAGCCACTCCGTCTGGTCAAGCCCCAGTTTCAGCAGGCTGCCGTCGAAGAAGATATTGGTGTTCCAGCCGCGGAAGAGGCTCGACAGGAGGTGCATGGCGTCACCGAGGCTGTTCGCGCGGAAGAAAATCCATGACAGGTCAATCAGCACAAACGTCGTCAGCACTTGCCCGATGCGCCAGCTCAGCGTCTTCGTGTGCGCGCCGGTTTTCTGCTGGATGCGGCGGCGGAAGGGCTTCGTGATGCCGCCCGCCACCTGATACAGCCCATTGATACCCCCCAGATGACGTAATTCCACGCCGCGCCGTGCCACAAGCCCGACACGAGCATGACAATCATCTGGTTGATGTACTTGCGCACCGTCCCCTTGCGGTTGCCGCCCAGCGGAATGTATAAGTAATCGCGGAACCATGTGCTGAGCGAGATATGCCAGCGCCGCCAGAAGTCCGATACGGACACAGCGAGATACGGGCGCTCAAAGTTCTTCATCAGCTTAAAGCCCATGACCTGCGCCGCACCGATGGCGATATTGGAATAGCCCGCGAAGTCACCGTAAACCTGAAACGCGAAGAGAACCGCCGCAATCAGCACGGTCGGGCCTTCGTAGTAATTGCAGTAATTGAACACCTGATTGACCAGAATCGCCGCGCGGTCAGCAATGACAATTTTGAGGAAGAAGCCCCACACCATCCGAAGCAGACCGTCACGGACGTTATCGTATTCCAGCTTATGCGGCGTGTCGAACTGCGTCAGGAGGTTAGTCGAACGTTCAATCGGCCCGGCGACCAGCTGCGGGAAGAAGCTGACAAACGCCGCGTACTTGATGAAATTCGTCTCCATGCGCACGTCGCCGCGGTAAACATCAACGACATACGACAGCGCCTGAAAGATGTAGAACGAGATGCCGACGGGCAGCAGCACGTCAAAACCGGGTGTGACAGGCGCAAGACCCATCCACCCGCGAATAACGTTGATGTTGTCAACGGTAAAGTCGAAATACTTGTAGAAGAAGAGAATCGCGAGGTTGACAGCGAAGGACACGCCAACCCAGACCTTGGAAAGCTGGTGAATCGGGCGTCCTGCCTCTGCCGCTGCTTTCTCCTTGGTACGCCGTTTCCCAATCAGCAAGCCGAAAAGGAACGTGACCGCCGTGGAGAAAAGCAGCAGCAGCGCATACGCCGGATTCCAGTTCATGTAGAACAGGTAAGACGTCAGAAGAATCCAAAAGACGCGCAGTTTGCCCGGAATCGCGTAGTACAAGAGCACGACTGCCGGGAAAAACAGCAGAAATTCAATGGAGTTGAACAGCATGAGCCTTTGTCTCCTTCCTCCGCCTCGCCGAAAATCAGGTTACTTATCGTCGTACTTTCTGCGGTGGTGAATACGCACGAGCAGCAGCACCGCAGCAAGCAGCAGCACCAGCATGCAGCCCATGCCGACCAGCAGCAGCGTCATCGGCTCACGATTCTGCACGATAACATCCGCGAACGACGGCTTTTCCGCGTTCTGCGTCAGCGCTGTGGACACGGTGAACTGATAGCTGGATGCGCCGCCGTAGCTGTCCACCACCAGCGCTTCTTTGCCCAGCGACCAGCGGTTCTTTTCCGTGCTCAAGCGCGCCATCAGGTTCTGCAAGCCTGCTTCGGTCGCGGCGGAAGCAGTCAGCAGCGCCATCGTCTCGTTGTAGGGGGATTTCATCAGCTGGAGCACGCTGGCTTCGTGGGCATAATCCGCCGTCATCACCAGCTTCGTGCTTTCGGCAAGACTGGTCATATCGTCCGTGTACTGGAAATGCAGGTAAGGATTGATCTGCTTGAGGACGCTGTTTCGGTCGGACAGACCGACGACAATCAGGTTGCTGTTGCCGTAGGCGGCTGCTTGGAAATTCTCCGCGCGGATGACTTTCAGCAAGCCATAGGGCGTGCTGCCCGCGCCGAGCATCGCCATGATGCGCCCCGCGAGCGTCAATTCCGTCTGCGTCGCATCGTCGCTGAGTATCATCACAACGTTGTTCATGCGGCTTGCACGCTGGAACGGCGCCGGCAGATTTGCCAGATTCAGCGTTGTGTTTTCGCCCGCCGGCAGGTACAGTGACGAGTTCGCCGCGATATACGCCCACGGCGTGTTCATCGACCGCACGGTGCAATCCAAATCCTTGATTTCGAGATCAAACACAACGGTAATGCTGCTGCCTGCCTCCCCGATGGCATCTGCCGGGACGGAGAAGGTCAGCGTTTCGCCCGTTGCGCCCTCCTTGGTCAGCTTGTGGGAATACAGCGGGATGTTCGTGCCCCAGCAGAACGTGACGAGGCTGCGGTCGAAGTCCAGATTCTCACTGTACCGAATGTCGAAAGAGAAGCGGCTTTCGCTGGACAGCACATAGTCCTTCGCGACGGGCAGATAAATTGTCATCTTCTGCGTGAAGGGGCCGGAGAAGCTGATGCCGTTGCCGGAAATGTCCTTAATGGTGTACTGCCCCGCAAGCGTCAGCCCGGACGTTTCCGACGCGAGGGCATACTGCTGCGCTTCGCCGACGGAAACGTAGGTCTGCGATGTGTGGAGCTGCGCCACGCGGGATGTGTCGCTGAGCAGCGCGGCGGCTTCGCTGAGCGCGGCTTCTTCCTCCGCGACAATCAGCAGATACGATGTGTCGCCATCCGTCGCGCGCTGCACCAGTGCGCCCGTTGCAGGAACGCTTTGCGTCAGCAGAGACAGCAGATACTCCGGCGTGTTCTTCTTCAGTCCCACATACAGCACGTTTTCGCTTTTCGCGTCCGACAGGCGGCACAGCGTCATGGCGTTTTTGGCAGACAGACTGTTGCCCATGCCCGCCATCAGCATCATGGCGGCGGTCAGCTCGGCTTCGTCCGCCGCGTCGCTGACGGCAACGGCACTTTCCGCGCCGTCGGGATTCATCAGCGAAATGAAGGGGTACGGGTACATGTACAGCTCATCCGCATCGTCGGAAATCTCGTAGTAGATACGCAGGCAGGTCGTGTCCGCGATCTTGACCCAATTCGCGCCGTTGTAGTCGTCGCGGCAGCCTTCGTCGTCCGTCAGACGGACATACGAGAGAATTTCGAGCAAATTATAGCCCGTCGTGAGCAGTTCCACCGGGACGCTCACATACAGCACGGTCTGCGCGCCGTCGGAACGCGCGACAATCTTCGACGAGCCGAACGGCGTGCCGTTCATATAGTACGTCAGGGAGGAAATGTCCGTCAGAATCAGGTCGGATGCGGTGTAGCTCAGGCGCAGCACGGCACTGACGGGCTTGGCGTACTTCGGCAGATTCGCGTACAGGCTCAGCGTCGTCGTAATGCCGCTGAGTGTCTGCACGCCGCCGAAGGTGAAATCAGCATAATACTCCCCTGCCGCCGCGCCTGCCTCAAATGCCGTTGCGTCACTGGCAGATTGCTGCTTTTCAATTTCACTCTGGACAAAATTGTCCACCACACCGCTGGGAATTTCGGTTTCCTCCGCCGCAGCGCAGGAGAAAACCAGCAGCGCTACGAGCATCAAAGCCAGCAGACGGCTTGTGAAATAGCGTGTGTTCATCGTTCTCAATCCATCCCTTCTGATTAGTCTGCGGAACGTTCGGTCTTATACCAAGTGTAATCCGTTTTGCTGACGATTTTCTTCACCGTCATCCACATGGCGCGGAGGACGACAACCACCCACAGTTTCGAGTAGGTAAACAGCATCAGCAGAACCAGCGCCGCCGATTGCAGATTGAACTCATTCTTCTCCTGCGCCAGCGTCAGCATGACGTTGCACTCGAACAGCGCGCACGCCATCACCCACACCATCGTGGACAAGCCGCCCAGCGACACATGGCTGTACCCCAGCACACCCAGAACGAACATGGTGTCCGAGCAGACGAGCGTGAACGCCATCAGGATATAAACCAGCGCGTAGTACAGCACATCCATGCGCATTTTGCCGCCGGACGGATCAAAGATATACTTGAAATTGTTGATCAGCACATACAGGTTGCCCATCGCCCAGCGGGTACGCTGCTTGAACCAAATCCCCAGACGAAACGGCTCCTGCTCCCACGTCACCGCCTGCGGCACAAGTTTGATTTTGTAGCCCATGCGGTAGATGCGGAAGCTGATTTCCGTGTCCTCCGACAGCGCGTCCGGATCCCAGCCGCCGATTTCCTCAATGATGTGGCGGTGCATGACGAAGTTCGTGCCCGGAATGGTGCACAGCCCGAAATAGAACCATCGCCCCGCCTGATTCATGCACTGGTGCGCCAGCGTCTCGATGTTGACAAAGCGCGTGAGCAGCGACGCGTTTCGATTGCGTGTGCGGAATTTGCCGATGACCGCGCCCAGCGACGAATCGCTCATCAGATTCTCCACCAGAATGCGCAGCGCCTGCGGTTCGGGCGTGTTGTCCGCATCGTAAATCGCAAACACGCTGCCTTTTGCTACCGAATAGCCGATGTTCAGCGCGTTAGACTTCCCTTTCCCGCCGACAACGTTATCCGTATTGACGACAATCAGGTTGCGGCCGGGATTTGCCGCCTGAATCTGCTTGAGCACATTTGCGGTGTCATCGGTAGAGTTGTCGTTGATGACGATGATTTCGTAGCGGTCGTGCGGATAGTCGAAGTTGAGCAAGGCGCGGACGGTGCGCCGAATGACGACGCTCTCGTTGTGCGCCGGCACCATTATCGACACGAATGGGTACTCGTCAATCGGCACATGCCCGTCCGTTTTGCTGCACTGATGGTAATACAGGAATCCGCCGACGGACAGAAAGACGTTAATCGCCATCAGCGCCCAGATGCAGACCATCGAAATCAGCATCAAATAATCAGCCGCCGTCATGCAGATTCACCCCCTCCTGCTCGTCTTTCGCGTGCGGATGGTTGCCCAGCAGCTGCCGCCGCGTCGTCCGCCGGGAAATAATCATCCCGGCAATGAAAATCGTACACGCTACAACCACAAACGCCAGAATCAGCTTGTTGCTCGCCTGAATCTGCTCGGTCATGTACTGCACAAAGCCGCGGTCGTAGACGTAGTCCTCGTCGTAATTGAAGCGCTGATAGGCAAGCGACGCTGCCTTTCCGTTGACATACAGCCCATCCGCCGGATAAAAATGCACATACAGGTCGCCCGCATAGACGATACCTTCCACATCTGAAAGCTTCTTGAGCGCCGTGCGGGAGTTCTTCAGCCGATTGACCTGCGTCCGGAGCGTCTCGATATCCTCTGACGGGTCAAGGTAAATCGCCTGTGCATAGGCGTTGGTGAAGGCGGTCGCGTCAGCGTAGGCAGCGCGACGATTTGGTGGCCGTCGCGCAGCGCCGTGTTCTCCGCCTGCTTCTCGCCGAAAAGCGCTTCATCCGAGCGGAAGAGGAACACCGTTCGCCAGCCGCGCAGGACATCCTGCCCCTTTTCGCTCATCAGCCACACATCCGGCGCTTCAATCGCCAGCGGGTAGACGCCATAGCGCGAATAGGCGGAATACGCATTGGCGATATTCTCCTGCAATTCCTCCACCGTCACGTTCACCAGCGTCACCTGCGGAACGTGCATCACAATGCCCGCGCCGCGGCTCTGCGCATACCGCAGCACCTCGCAGAAACGCTTCATTGCCGGATAATCGGCATTGGCGTAAATCGGCATGACACACAGGACGTACGGCACATTTTCCGTCTCAAGCATCTCCACCAGCGACAGCAGCCGCTCCGGGTCGGCAAACGGATAAACGCGGTCAAGCACGAGATACTGCCCGTACGCGGTCGGGGAATTCTTGTAGGGCCACAGCCACGTTTGCAGCAGCGTTGAGAGGAACGCGCACTGCGCTTCCTGCGACGGGTCAAAATACGCCAAATGGGTGATGTTTCCCGCCGTTTGGCAAAGCGGAAATGCCTGCGCACCGACGAAAATCTGTCCGCCGAGCGATTCGCCGCTTTTCTTCATCAGCAGAAGCGAATTGCCGGAAAGCAGCATATCGTTCGTGGCGTTTGCCTGCGTCTGCAAGCGCAATGTCAGCGAGCCTTCATATACCTGCGTTTTCGTCAGCTCCGCCAAGCCGCCCGCGCCGATGACAAACACAGGCAGTTTGCTCTCCTGAATCGCCAGCGCCACCGACGCATTCAGCGCCCGATTCGGGTCGGTGCAGATGATGACGGCGGTGTACCCGTCGGTGTCCGGCACATCCTCGCTGCTGGCAAACGTGCATGTCCAGCTGGAATAGAGCGCGAACCGCCGCAGGACGTCCGTCGCCGCTGCGCTCGTCTCACTTGTCTGCTCGTCGTTCAAAATCAGCAGACGGGTCACATCCGCGCGCGCCTGTGCGGGTATCAGCAGAAGCAGCAGCCCCGCCGTCAGCGCCAGTACCCACGCTTTCGCCTTACACATCATACGCCAGCTCGCTCTCAACAGCTTTCTTGAACGCCATCATGTCCTTGCCGAAATGCTCGTCGTACTCCTTGCAGGCAAAGCGCAGATCCATGTGCGTCCCGCGCTCCAGAATGCCGTCAAAAGCATCCTCCTTCGTCACCGCTGCAATAATACGGCTGCGGACATAGGCGCTGTTTGCTTCATTGGAGGTCAGCAAAATCGCCATCGTGCCATGCTCGTCAATGCAATAGACCTTATCCTCTACGCGCACGCTGTCCATCACCAGTTCCGCCAGCCGCTTGCGCAGTTGGATATAGCGGCTGTGGGACAGCATCCCGCGCAGTTCACTTTCGTAGCGCATCTGGATAATCATCAGCGAAATCGGCAGATGGTTGCGGACGCAGTAGCCCGTCATCATCTGCGCATCGCGATACATGGCGCGCAGGTTGTACAGCTCCGTCACATCGTCCACCAGCACCTGTTCATCCACCTGACGGCGCAGCAGCTTGTTCTCAGCATTGACGTGGCGCATACTGCGGGAGAAGAGCGCCGCCGCGCCCGATCCCAGCAGCGGCAGTACAGTCACAAAATAATCTGTCAAGTACACCGTTTCGCCCACGGCATAAAAAGAATACAGCTTATACGCCACCCAGCCGCAGGTAATCGTCGCCGCAAGCGCCGTACCGGTGTTGACGCGATCCATAAAGCCGCACAGCACGGCAATATCCATCAGGAACAACAGCAGCAAATACATCGTCTGCGTATCCGCAGGTGCCCAAATCATCAGCAGCGCCTGCATAAACGCCCAGATCAGCAGCAAAATGATAGCCGCGTCCCGCGCTACCAGTGCCGATTGCGTTTCGTTTTTCATGGCAGCCTCCTTTATTGCCCGTCCGTTTCAATAATTTTCAGTCGGTGGAGTCCCTCAGTGCACGCCATAATCGCCAACAGGTCAATCAGACAGCCCATCAAGAAACTCTGGCGCAGCAGCAGACTATCGCCGCTGAGGATGACAACCGTCATCAGCTCGACAGTGACCGCCGCGAAAAGCAGCACGCTGAGCATGGTGTAGACACTGGCGGCTTCCCTGCCGGATTCCAGCTTTTCGTCCGCTTTGCGGCGGAAAAAGAGGAAGGCGACGACCAGCAGGAGCAGCGACGCCGCCGTTTGCGGGGCGGAACGCTCCTTGAACGTTGACCAGATAGAAAGGAACAGCGCCTTTGCCCGCGCGGGCATTCCGCTGGACTGCTCGTAGTTGCCGGAATAATCCGTACGCGTGAAGAACGCGTTGCGCACGCCGACCTCAAACAGCCCCAACAATTGAATCGGATGGCGCAGGTAATACAGCGTCACGTCCGACGTCGTGTAATGATCAAGGAAGCCCTCATCCAGCGCGCCGCTTTCCGGCAGCACAACGGGGTAGCTCTGCGTGGAATACGTGTCCGTCAGCACGGAATACCGCGCCTCAATGCCGAACTGCGCCAGTGCTTTTTCCGGGTCAGTCGCCTCAAAGAGAACGCCGCGCGTCATTTGGTCGTACTTCTCGTTAACCGTCTGATTGTTGACCATATCGCCCGTCTGCATGACGCTGACGACGCACAGCAGCACTGCAAGGAGCGAATACAGCCCCTTATGAAGCGCATCCGCTTTGTGACGCATGAGCATCCAGTACGCAACAGAAAAGACGATGCCCATCAGCGCGCAGTACTGGTTGACCGCCATCATCAGGATGACCGTGACGGCAAGCCCAATCTGCGGCAGAAAGCGGTTCAGGCTTTCCGGAATCTGCAGGACGCAGTTCGCCAAGGCAACCATCAAAATCAGCTCAATGGGCTGCGTGTAAAAAGAGGCAAAGCGGGTTATCATGGCGGTATCGCCGAAAATTAGCACGGCAAAAACCGCGATAAACAGCCCCTCGGAGTAGACTTTGACGCGTCCCAGCAGCTTGGAGAGCATCGGGATGAGAAGCAGAATGTAAATCAGCAGATAGATTGCTGCGAGGAAGCGCATGTCAAACAGTCCGTCATGCGTCACCAGTTCGTCGATGACGACCGCTGTGCGTACCAGTATCCGCTGAATTAGCGGCGTTGTACCGGTCGGAAGCGCGGACGAGCCGACATTATAGACACGCTCATAATAGTTGAAGAAAGCGCTTGTGTCGGACGGATCGAGCCGGGACAGCCCGGTATCCGCCAGCACAGCGGCAAAGCTGCCGTCGTTGGACAGCCCCAGATACGGCGGGACAAAAAGTGTAATCGACGCTGTAACCGCAATCACCAGCACCACAATCAGGGCAAGGTGCTTGGGGCGGTAGCGCTTGCGCATCGCGCGGTCAAACCGACGGATGGCGTTCAAAATCAGGTGGTACAGCTTGACAAACAAGCCGCTGAGCTTCACAATCAGCCACGCAATCGCGCGCACACTGCACTCTCCTTTCCTGCGTTACGGCTTCATGGCCATGAGCGCAAAAAGAGCTTCCAATTCATCAAATGTATAGGATGTTTCGCCTTTGACGCTGCCATAAGCGCCCGCGAATGTCCCCGTCGCAACGCGGCGGTTCTCCAGTTTCGCCAGCGACAGCCGCGCAAGCTCCGTGTGCCCGCTGACGGCACCGACCTGTGCCAAGACGGCATACGATCCAATCGCTTCATAGCGGAATCCATAGCCGACCTGCCCGTTTGACGCGTACTGCGCATAAATTGCGCCTGCGCCAAGCTGCGCATCCAGCCAATCCAGCGTCTGCTCCCCTGCCGCGCTGATTTGCGCCGCGTGCAGGATTGTCAGCGCCGCTTCGGTCATCTGCGCCGCCGCATTGCTGAACATATCCTTTGCCGGGGTATAGGAGGCGCGGTAGAGCGGGAGTTCGCTGCTCATGAGCGCGCGCGAATCAGTCAATATGGCTTCGCTGCGGTTCGCGACGGCTGTCCATCGGACATCATAGGCGGATAAGGCGCGCATCGTCTGCACATCCAGATAGCACAGGGTGACACTATCGCCGCGCCCCGAACCATCGACGTTCGCAAAGCTGACCAGCGCATCATCCACCACACAGGCAGCGTACAGCGCCGCCGCCCGTTCGCGGATTTCACGCTCGTAGCCGCCCCATACCGCATCCGCTTCCATCAGCGCGCGGAGAATGCGCAGATCATCCAGCGACGCATTAGCCGCCGCTTTTTCGCCTGCCTGAATCCGCCAGACGGTTAAGCCGCCGACGGTCATTTTGTCACGGACATAACGCCAGGCATCGGAGAAGAGCGCCGCGTCCTCCGTTTGCGCCGCATAGAGCATGGTCTGCCCCATCGTCTCGGAAAGCACAGTATCGCCCGGATGAACCGCGCCGCCGGACAGCGTATAGGTGGATGGAATCGCCCCATCCGCCTGCATCAGCTGTTTCAAAAACGCGAGCGTCTGCTGTGCCGGATGCTGTGCCGCGTCCAGCAGCTGCGCCATTTCATCCGCATTCGGCATATCCGCCGTTGCGCGAAGCAGCTGCCCCTGCGAATCGAAAACCGCCAGAGACGGCACGCTCCGCAGTCCCAGCGTGTGAAAGAGCGCCGCGTCCGCATCCATGTACAGCGGAATGCCTGTAATGCCGCATTCCGTCAATTCTGCTTCCGCCTTCTCGCGTGTGTCGCCGCGAATCCCCTCTCGGCAGACAAGAACGACCTGCGCCCCCACCGCTTGTGCGGCCTGTACCGCCGCCCCAAAGTCGCCCGCCAAGTACACCTGGCAGTCCGGACACCAGCTTGACCAGAACAGCAGGATCGTCGTTTTTCCGCACAGGGCGGATAGGCGCACCGGATTTCCGTCCGTGTCGGTCAAATCTCCGTCATAGGGCAGAAACCACTTTGCCGGGTCGGGTGCAAGGTCGGACGCCATCAGCAACTCATCCGAATCTGCGGTATCCGTCGCTTCCGGCAGAATGTCCGGCGAATCCTCGCGGGTTTGCAGCAGTCCGGCGCCGACGATGGCCATGCCCGCCGTCAGCAGAATCATCAGGCTGATCAGTACAGCGAGGATGCGTTGGTATGACTGTTTTTTCATCCGGAACGCTCCTCCCCATGTTTCGACGATGATTGTATGTGCGCCCAGCGCGGTTTATTCACACAGAATATCCGCAATCCGCTCGCAGGCGTGTCCGTCGCCGTAGGGATTGCTGGCGTGCGCCATCGCCGCGTAAGCCGCCGGGTCATCCAGCAGACGCGTAAACTCGCGGTAAATCGTCTCTTCCGACGTGCCGACGAGCTTGAGCGTGCCCGCCGCAACGCCCTCCGGGCGCTCGGTCGTGTCGCGCATGACCAAAACAGGCTTGCCCAGACCAGGCGCTTCCTCCTGAATACCGCCGGAATCGGTCAGAATCAGCGTGCTGTGCGCCATGATATTGTGGAAATCCAGCACATCCAGCGGCTCGATAATGTGCAGACGTTCCAGCCCGGACAGTTCTTCCGCCGCTTCCTGCCGAACAACTGGATTCAGGTGAATCGGGTAGAGCGCCTTGACATCGGGGTGCTCCGTCAATACGCGGCGAATCGCGCGGAACATATGGTGCATAGCTTCGCCAAGGTTCTCCCGCCGATGCGCGGTGATGAGAATCAGGCGGCTGCCCTTCGCCCACGTCAGTTCCGGGTGGGTGTAATCCGCGCGAACGGTGGTTTTCAGCGCGTCGATGGAGGTGTTGCCCGTCACGAAGATAGACGATTCGTCTTTGCCCTCGCGCAGCAGGTTCTGCTTTGCCTTTTCCGTCGGCGCAAAATGATACCGGCAAATCAGTGAAACTGCTTGCCGGTTGAACTCTTCCGGGAAAGGGCTTTCGAGGTTGTAGGTACGAAGCCCAGCCTCCACATGTCCAACCGGAATATGCAGATAGAAGCACGCCAGTGCGGTGACAAATGCCGTGCTGGTATCACCATGCACGAGCGTCAAATCAGGCTTTTCCTGATTGAGGACTGCCTGAATGCGCGTCAGGATAGCGGTAGTAACATCGAAAAGCGTCTGGTTCGGCTGCATAATCGCCAAATCGTAATCCGGCACGACCGAAAACGCATCCAGCACCTGCTGAAGCATCTGCTTGTGCTGCCCCGTGACGCAGACAACTGTCTGCACCTGCGGGCGGCGCTTCAGCTCATTGACCAGCGGACACATCTTGATGCCCTCCGGTCGAGTTCCGAAAACAAGCATGATTTTCTTCATCTTGCGAAGATTCTCCTTTCGCGGATAAGCCGATTCTCATCCGTTGCTGCCTTGAAATGCCATTTGCAGTACAATTCCATTATAGTCTGTTTTTGTTCAAAAATCAACACTCCATTCGCACATGAAAATGGCTATTTCACGCTAATTCGCGCTTTTTTCCATGTTTTCCTTGCGAATGTGAAGCGGCATGTCCAAAGCGGTGATAGGGACAGACACGTTTTTCATCCTACCATCACATTCCGCGCATACCAAATAGCGGATGCCTCCCGTAAGCAGCAGGAAAGCATCCGCAAAAGAAGCTATGGGCAAAAAGTCACTACAGCATCTTACGCCATGCGCGACGCAATAGCTTCGAGGAACGTGCGGCTGTTGACCGCTTGCGCAGGCGTCCCCTCCCACAGCAGCGCAAGGTCTTTGGTCATTACGCCGCTTTCGATGGTGTCGATGGTCGCCTTTTCCAGCTTGTCGGCAAACGTCATCAAGTCCGGCAGATGATCCAGTTCGCCGCGCTTGCGGAGCGCGCCAGACCACGCGAAAATCGTCGCGACGGGGTTGGTCGACGTCTCCTCGCCCTTCAGATACTTGTAGTAGTGGCGCGTGACTGTACCGTGCGCGGCTTCGTACTCAAACTTGCCGTCCGGCGAAACGAGCACGGAAGTCATCATCGCCAGGGAACCGAACGCCGTCGCCACCATGTCGGACATCACGTCGCCATCGTAGTTCTTGCACGCCCAGATAAACCCGCCCCTGCTGCGCACGACGCGCGCCACGGCATCATCAATCAGCGTATAGAAATAGGTAATACCCGCCTGCTCAAACTTTTCCTTATACTGCGCATCGAAAATTTCTTGGAAAATGTCCTTGAAGCGGTGGTCGTAGGTCTTGCTGATGGTATCCTTCGTGGAGAACCACAAGTCCTGCTTGACCGACAGCGCGTACTGAAAGCAGGCATGGGCAAAGGACGTAATCGACGCATCCAGATTATGAATGCCCTGCACGACGCCCGGCCCCTTGAAATCGAAAATCGTCTGGCGAATCTCCTGCCCATCCGCACCCGTGAACACCAGCTCCGCCTTGCCCGCGCCGGGGATGCGGATTTCCGAATTGCGATAGACGTCGCCATAGGCATGACGGGCGATGGTAATCGGCTGCTGCCAAGTACGCACCGTCGGACGAACGCCGCTGACGAGAATCGGTGCGCGGAAGACCGTGCCGTCGAGCATGGCGCGAATCGTGCCGTTGGGCGACTTCCACATCTCGTGCAGGTTGTACTCCGTCACGCGCTGGGCGTTCGGGGTGATGGTCGCGCACTTGACCGCGACGCCGTACTTTTTCGTCGCGTTGGCGCTGTCAATCGTCACCTGATCACGCGTTTCGTCGCGGTGCGGCAGGCCGAGATCGTAATACTCCGTATTCAAGTCCACGAACGGCTCAATCAGCAGCTGCTTGATGTCTGCCCACAGGATGCGGGTCATTTCGTCGCCATCCATCTCCACCAGCGGCGTTTTCATCTGAATCTTTTCCATAATAATACGCTCTCCTTGCCTTTCCGCTGATGCTTCCTTGCACCGCAGATTTTTTACGCTTTCATTGTACCCCACGCTTTCCCTTTTCGCAAGGGTGAAACAGCAAAAGAACAGGAGCGGCTGCGGCTTGCAAAAAAACAAAATATTTCTTGCAAGATACCTTGACATGCGAAGTATCTTGTGATATAGTAATACTCGTCAAGGCGAGATACCAAGACAAGGGATGAACCATAGGAGGTGAAGCATATGGCATTGTCCGCAGATATTCTTCGCGGCTATACCGACACCATTATTCTGCACCAGCTTTCCCACGGCGACAGCTACGGCTACCAAATCAACAAGACCATTTCGACGCTCAGCGGCGGCGAGGGGGGGTTGAAGGAAGCGACGCTGTACACCGCTTTCCGCCGGCTGGAGGCCGCCGGGCTGATTCAGTCCTACTGGGGCAGCGAGACGTCCGGCGCGCGCCGCCGCTACTACGCCATCACGGCGCTGGGGCAGGAAAAGCTCATCTGCGATTTGGCGGCGTGGGAGGACACGAAACGCCAGCTTGACCAGCTATTGGAGGGATAACATTATGTGCAAAGAATTTTTCGCATTCCGTCGGGTAACGCCGTTTTCGGACTTTTCTCTGGCGGAGCGTTTAATTGGCGATGCCATCTCGTGGGAGGAAATCAGCCGGCAGCGGCTGCAGAACGCAAATCAGGAGAATCAGGAGGAACAGCACTATGCGTAACGAAACGGTCGAGCGGATTGTGAATCTGCTCTTTCAGGATGTGGAAATGACGGACGAGGTGCAGGCGCTCTACGACGAGACGATGAGCAACTGCCAAGAGCGCTATCAGGACATGACGTCCCGCGGGCTGAGCGACGATGACGCGATTGCCGCCGTCGTCGAGAGCTTGAAGGGTATGGAGGATGTCATCAGCCAGTACCCGAAGAAGTCTGAAGCGCCCGAAGCGGAAGAAGCGCCGAAGAGCGCGGAAGTGCCGGTCGATGGCGATGGAGACGGCGAGCAGACGGATTTCACTTTCCATCCGGCGGATATTGGGCGCATCGAAATGACGATGGTGTGCGACGACGTGCATTTGGAGGAATCGCCGGACGGGGACGTGCATGTCCGCTTTGAGGATGTGGAAGGCGCAAAGGCGTCCATCTGCCGCATTGAGGACGGTATTCTGCGCGTCTGCCGCGACCCCGATGCCCCGAAGCGCAACCGAAGCAGCTTCACCGTCAGCGGCAGTTTCGCCAACGGGCGGCTGTATGTGAAGAAGCCGAACGGCGAATACTTCTTCTTCGGCGACAAGAAGAGCGACAAGCAGGTGGAAGCGGAAGCCGAGCGGCACGCCAAGGAATTCGAGCAGCACGCTAAAGAATTCTCGGACAACATGTCGAAGATGGGGTTCAAGCAGGAAAGCACGGGTGACGGCAAGAACCCGAACAGCATCGAAAGCATGATTGACAGCTTCGCCAGCACCGCTTCCCGCTTTGGTCAGGAACTGGGCAAGCTGTTCTCCAGCATCAAGCCGAACATCACCGTTTCCCGCAGCATTGGCGACGTGACGCTGTGCATCCCGCGCATCTTCGACAAGCCCATTAGCGTCCTGACGACCTCCGGCGACATCGAGGCGCGCGACATCCACGTCACCGACCTGAACTTTACCAGCACATCCGGCGACATCAGCGTCGAACTGTTCGCCCCGCTGAATCGCGGCGCATTCACCACCACCAGCGGCGATATCGACATTGAAGCTGATGCAAACAATGTGCAGATTTCCACCGTCAGCGGCGACGTGGAGATTCACGGCGATTACGACCATCTGAAATTTGCCAGCACCAGCGGCGATGTGGAGCTGGAAGCGAAGGTGCGGCAGTGCGACTTTAGCAGCGTTTCGGGCGACTTAGACCTGCGCTTCACGGGCGCGCTGTCGCTCATCAACGGCAGCACGACCTCCGGCAACATTGACGTGGAACTGCCGGACGACACAGGAACAAACAACATCGACGTCCACAGCCGTTCGGGTGACATTTCGATGCGCCGTTCCGGGCGCAGGGGCAGCAGAACCGTGACGGGCAGTATCCGGAGCGTTTCGGGGGATATTGAGATTCGCTGATAAAGTTCCGACGCGCCGCCGATTGTGCGGTGTTGCCCCAATCCCAAAAACACATGCGGCGGCTGACAGCAATGCCAGTCGCCGCGATTTGTATGCAGATTATTCGTCCTCGTCTTCCGATTCTTCGTCCTCGTCCGCGAAATCCGCATCCGCCGCGTGGTCGTCCGGCGCAAGCAGGGCTTCAAGTTGCTCCTGCGCGCGGGCGTAATCGCGGTACGCCACGAAGAACACGAATTTCTCCAGCGTTACGCCGAGCGCCGCGCTGATGCCCGCGCCCATCATCGGGCGGGCAATATACGGCACATTCGCCTCTTTGAGCAGACTTTCCAGCACCGAGGCGTTCAGCGCATCCAGCTCCGTCAAGCGGCACTCGTCCGCTTCCTCTGCCGGACGCAGACGGTCGAATTTATCGCAGTACGGGCAGCTTTCCGCTCTCTCCGGCGTCACCCGATGGCAGTTCGTGCAGTAGTACATTTTCCCTCCGCTCCTTTCGCGCGTTCTTCTGCCTGTATGATAGCATAACGCACACTTTCCGTCAAGGTTTGCGGCAAAATCAGCGAATCGGCGAATTTCTTTGCAAAATGAATTGCATTTCTGCTGGAATGCGTTTATAATAAAGAACGCTATCACAGCATCACAGAAGGAGAATCCGGATTATGAAATTAGGCGTTGTCGGTTTGCCCAATGTCGGCAAAAGCACCCTGTTTAATGCCATCACCCAAGCTGGCGCACAGGCGGCCAACTATCCTTTCTGCACCATCGAGCCGAACACGGGCGTTGTCATGGTGCCTGACCACCGCTTGGACGTGCTGGGCGAAATGTATCACCCGAAGAAGATTACCCCTACGACCATCGAGTTTGTGGACATTGCCGGTCTGGTGAAGGGCGCGAGCCACGGCGAAGGGCTGGGCAACAAGTTTTTGAGCCACATCCGCGAGGTGGATGCGATTGTCCACGTCGTGCGCTGCTTTGAAGACGAGAACATCATCCACGTTGATGGCTCGATCGACCCTGCCCGTGACATCGAGACGATCAACCTCGAGCTGATTTTCGCGGACATGGACACCGTGCAGCGCCGCAAGGACAAGGCGATGAAGAACTTCCGCGGCGGCGACAAGAAAGCAGGCATCGAGGTCGAACTGGCGGACAAGATTTACGCCCATCTGGAAGCCGGCAAGCCCGCGCGCACCTGCCCCGTGACCGACGAGGAGAAGGAAGTGCTGGACGGCTGGTTCCTGCTGACGACGAAGCCGGTCATCTACGCCGCGAACATCGCCGAAGAAGACCTCGGTAAGCCGGAGAGCGAAATCAAGGGGCTTGACCGCGTGGAAGCCATCGCGAAGAGCGAGAATGCCGAAATCATCGTCATTTCCGCCGCGATTGAAGAGGAAATTGCGCAGATGAGTCCCGACGAAAAGGCGGAATTCATCGAAGGACTGGGCATCGGGCAGTCGGGTCTGGATCGGCTGATTACGGCGTGCTATCGGCTGCTGGGGCTGATTTCCTTCCTGACGGCGGGCGAAGACGAATGCCGCGCATGGACGATTGTCAACGGCACGAAAGCACCGCAAGCCGCGGGCAAGATTCACACTGACTTCGAGAAGGGCTTCATCCGCGCGGAAATCGTGCCTTTCGACACGCTGGTGGAACTCGGCTCGATGGCAGCGTGCAAGGAAAAGGGGCTGGTTCGCTCCGAAGGCAAGGACTATGTGATGAAGGACGGCGACATCGTGCTGTTCCGCTTCAACGTCTGATTGTGTCTGATTCTGCAAGCAAGAAAGGGGCATCAGCATGAGCCGTCTTTCGTATTTCTTCAAGCGTCTGTTCAAGATGGACTGGAAAGCCATGTGGAAAACCGCCGGGCTGCTGCATGAGCGCTCCGGCAAATCCCGCATTTGGCTGCTGTGCGACATGCTCCGCTGTGCCGTGAAGTACAACGCGGGCTATGTGGACTACAAAATCGCACAGATGTACAAACTCAACGATGCGCAGCGCAAGACTGTCATCACGCGCGGTATTTCCAACAGCATTGTCCGCCGGATGAACGACAAGGCGTACTGGCATTTTTTCGATGACAAGACGCAGTTCAACGAGCTGTTCAAAGAATGGATTCCGCGCAAGTGGCTGCTGATTAACGCGGATACGCCGCTTGACAAGCTGGAGGACATGATGGCGCTCCCCGCCCTCATCGGCAAGCCGTTGGAGGGGTCGAGCGGTCAGGGCATCCTGAAGTTCACGCCGGAGGACTGGAAGGGGGGCGCAAAGGCGTTCCACCAGCTGCTGATGGACAAGAACATCGGCATTCTGGAAGAAATCGTCGTGCAGCATCCGGAGATGGCGCGCATGTGCCCGACGTCGGTCAATACCTGCCGCATTGCGACGCTGCTGGGCGACAAGAAGCAGGGCATCGTCTATGCGTTCCTGCGCATCGGCAACGGCAAGGTGATGGACAATGTGGACTGCGGCGGCATGGCGGCGCGCATTGATTTGGAGAGCGGCAAGCTGCTGACTGTCGGCGCAGACAAGGCGGGCAACACCTACACCAAGCACCCCATCACCGGCACGGACATTATCGGCTTTACGATTCCTTACTGGGAAGAGGCGAAGAAGATGTGCCTTGATGCCGCGCAGAAAGTACCGCAAATGCGCTTTGTCGCGTGGGACGTCGCCATCACGCCGAACGGCCCGACGTTCATTGAAGGCAACAGCTTCCCCAGCCATGCTGTACCTCAGTTTGCCGCGCATTACCCGGACGGCATCGGTATCCTGCCGGAATTCCGCAAATTCATCGACGTGTGACTTACTTGCAGGCGGAGCGGATGCTTCACCTGCATTTTTGCACCTATTTGATGACTTTTTACGCAGTTCAAGCCTTTTTCAGCAGGACTTTTCTGATGAAAAGGCGAATTTCTACATCGGATATTTGGGCGGACTTTTGCGCCGCCTTGACTTCATACGATGGAGGGATGACCGTGGAACAGCTGCTCAACGATGGCTGGCAATTCTGCAAGCTGCCGCTCGGCTCGACGCTGGAAGATGTGAGCAATGCGGCACTTCAGGCAGTCGATTTGCCCCATGATTTTCTGATTGAAAACGAAAATGACCTGTACGAGACGACGGATGCGTGGTATCTGCGCACGCTGGACGTGCCGGAAAGCTGGTGCGCGTCGTGCGTCCTCGTGCGGTTCGACGGCGTGTATATGGACTGCGACGTGCTGCTCAACGGGCACATCGTCTGCACGCATCATTACGGCTACACGGCGTTCGATGTGGACTTGACCAGCCGGCTGCTCGTCGGCAGAAACACGCTGGCGGTGCATATCCGCCATCAAAGCCCGAACAGCCGCTGGTATTCCGGCGCGGGCATCTACCGCGACGTGACGCTGCATGTGCTGCCCAAGCGCCATATTCCGCTGGACGGCGTGTACGTCACAACCACGCACGAGCTGGAAAGCTGGACGATGACCATTGACACGGAGCTTTGCGGCGTGAAGGACAACGGCGTGCTGACACATGTGCTGCTCGACGGCGACGTGCCGGTGTGCGATGTGACGGTGGAAGCCGCGGGCGACCACGCCAATGCGGTCATGCAGGTGCTTTCGCCGAAGCTCTGGTCGCCGGACGCGCCGAATGTTTACACGCTGCAAACCATGCTGGGCAATCAGGTTATCCGGCAGAACGTCGGCTTCCGCGACCTGACATTCACCACGGATTGCGGACTGCTGGTCAACGGCGCACCCGTCAAGCTGCACGGCGTCTGCCTGCACCACGACTTAGGCTGTCTGGGGTCGGCGTTCCACGAAAAGGCGATGCGCCGTCAGCTGCGCGCCATGCGGCAAATGGGCATCAATGCCCTGCGCACAAGCCACAATCCGCCCGCGAAGCAGGTGATGGACTTATGCGACGAGCTCGGCATTTTCGTGGTAGACGAAGCGTTTGATATGTGGCTGCGTGCCAAAACGCCGTTTGACTACGCGCGCTTCTTCCCCACCGACATGCCGTCGGATGTCGCCGCATGGGTTCGCCGCGACCGCAATCATCCGTCGCTGCTGATGTGGTCAATCGGCAACGAGATTCTGGACACGCATCTGGATGAATCCGCTCAGCAGGTGACGTGCGACCTATGCGAGAACGTCCGCCTGCACGACCCGCGCGGAAATGCCGTCATTACCATCGGCAGCAACTTCATGCCGTGGGAAGGTGCGCGGAAATGCGCTGATTTGGTAGACGCGCAAGGCTACAACTACGGCGAAAAGTATTACGAGGCGCACCACGCCGAACATCCGGACTGGGTGATTTACGGCAGTGAGACAGCTTCGGCGCTGTCCAGCCGCGGCATTTACCACTTCCCGATGGCATCGTCGATTCTCTCCGACGAGGATCTGCAATGCTCCGCGCTGGGCAATTCCACGTCCAGCTGGGGCACGAAGGACATGCGCAAGTGCATCGTGGAAGATTTGAACACGCCGTATTCGCTGGGGCAGTTCCTCTGGAGCGGCATTGACTACATCGGCGAACCCACGCCGTACCACACCCGGTCGTGCTATTTCGGCATGATGGACACGGCGGTATTCCCGAAAGACTACTGGTACTTATTCAAATCCCTGTGGACGAACGCGCCGATGGTGCACATTGGCGTATACTGGGATTGGAATCCGGGTCAAATGATTGACGTGCCGGTCATGACGAACGGCGTGAAAGCCGAACTGCTGCTCAACGGGCGTTCGCTGGGTGTGCAGGAAGTCAGCCGCACGGACTGGACACGCTGCCGTCCGGCGTGGCAAGTGCCGTTTGAGGCGGGCGAGCTGGTCGCGCGCGCGTATGACGCAGACGGGCATCTGATTGCCGAGGACGTCCAGCGCACACCCGGCGAAAGCCACCATATCGTGCTGTCCGCGGAGGATGCTTTCCTGCTGGGCGACGGCGAGGACATGACGTTCGTGACCATCACCGTGGCGGACGAAAACGGCAGCCCCGTTGAAAACGCGGTGGATCGCGTGCTGGTGGATGTTGACGGCTGCGGTCGGCTGCTGGGGCTGGACAATGGCGACTCCACCGACCGAGACGGCTACAAGACGAACACGCGCCGCCTGTTCAGCGGCAAGCTGCTGGCGATTGTCGGCGCGCTGGCAGGCGAAGGCACCATCCGCATCCGCGTGTCGGGCGTTGGGCTGGTCGGCGCTGAATTAACGCTGCCCGTCCGTGCGGCGCGCAAAACGCCGGGGCGCAGCTGCTCCGCCGTGCTGTGCCGTCAGGAAGAAATGCCCGCGGACAAGCCGGTTCGCCGCATTGAGCTGCTGCCGCTGGGCGACAAGCGTCTGGGCAGCGAGCATCCGACGGTCTCCTTCCGCGTGGCGGTTCATCCGGCGGATGCGGACAAGCAGCCGATTGCCTTCCGCGTCACCAATGGTCAGGGCATTGACTCCCCCTGCGCATCGTGTTCGGTGGACGGCGACGTGGTGACGGTGACGGCGCTGGGCGACGACACCGTGTACCTGCGCGCCTCCTGCACAAACGGGTATGACCATCCGCGCATTATCAGCCAGCAGGATATTGTCATCACCGGGCTGGGGCAGCCGTTCCTTGATCCCTACGGCTTTATCTCCGGCGGGCTGTACTCGCTTTCCTCCGGCGAAATCGGCAATGGCAACGAGCAGGGCATATCCTTCGCGCGCGACGGCGAAAGCATGGCGGGCTACACAAAAATCGACTTCGGCGATGTCGGTTCGGACGTTATCACGCTTCCGGTTTTCGCGCTGGACAGCAACCTGTACGAAATCAAGCTCTGGGACGGCGACCCGGCGGACGGCGGACGGCTGATTGCTGTTCTGCCCTACCAGAAGCCGAGCATTTGGAACGTCTATCAGAGCGAAACGTACCACCTGCCAGAGCGCCTGACGGGCGTGCACACGCTGTGTTTCTCGCTGACGAGCAAGATTCACCTGAAAGGCTTCTCGTTCGAGAAGCAGAGCCGCGCGTGGCTGCCGCAGACGGCGCAGGACGCCGACACAGTCTACGGCGACAGCTTCACCCGCAGCGGCAGCGCCGTCACGAGCATCGGCAACAACGTGTCGCTTGTCTGGGAGAACATGGATTTCGGCACATCCACCCATGCGGAACTCCGCTTGGATGGGCAAACCCCGCTTTCGACGAACCCCGTCACGATTCGCTTCACCAATCAGGAGGGCGAACAGCTGACCTCGCTGGCGCAGTTCAGCGGAACGGAACGCGGCGTGCAGTGCTTCGACGTGAACGTGCTGCCGGGCGTGTGTTCCGTCGCGTTCGTGTTCCTCCCCGGCAGTCAATTTGATTTCTACGGCTTCACCTTTGTCAAGCAGGAAGAAGCTGCACAGTAAAAGGAGTGGAATCTGATGATTCTGTATAATTCGCTCACCCACCGCAAGGAGCCGTTTGTGCCGCGCTTCGGCAACAAGGTGTCCATGTACACCTGCGGCCCGACGGTCTATCATTTCGCGCATATCGGCAACCTGCGCACCTATATTATGGAAGACATGCTCGAAAAGGCGCTGCGCTATGAGGGCTACGACGTCAAGCGCGTAATGAACATCACCGACGTCGGCCATCTTTCCAGCGACGCCGACACGGGCGAGGACAAGATGCTCAAGGGCGCGCGCCGTGAGCACAAGACGGTCATGGAAATCGCGAAGTTCTACACCGATGCGTTCTTCTCTGACTGCCAGAAGCTCAACATCAAGCGCCCCGACGTGGTTGAGCCCGCAACGAACTGTATCCCCGACTACATCGACATGATTACCGTGCTGCTGGAGAAAGGCTATGCCTACCACGCAGGCGGCAACATCTACTTTGACACCAGCAAGCTGGAAAAGTACTACGTCTTTAACGACCACAACGAGGAAGACCTCGAAGTCGGCGTGCGCGACGACGTAGATGAGGACACGAACAAGCGCAACAAGGCGGACTTCGTGCTGTGGTTCACAAAGTCGAAGTTCGAGGATCAGGCGCTGAAGTGGGATTCACCGTGGGGCGTGGGCTATCCCGGCTGGCACATCGAGTGCTCGTGCATCAGCAAAAAGCACCTCGGCGAATACCTTGACCTGCACTGCGGCGGCATCGACAACGCCTTCCCCCACCACACCAACGAAATCGCCCAGAGCGAAAGCTACCTCGGTCACGAGTGGTGCAAAACGTGGTTCCATGTGCATCACCTGAACACCACGGGTGGCAAGATGAGTAAATCGAAGGGCGAATTCCTGACCGTGTCTCTTTTGCAGGACAAGGGCTATGACCCGCTGGTGTACCGCCTGTTCTGCCTGCAGAGCCACTATCGGCAGAGCCAGATGTTCACTTGGGAGAACATGGATAATGCCGCTGCTGCGTACACGAAGCTGCTGGGGCGCATTGCGTCGCTGATTCCCGCGGGTACGCCGGTGGATGCGGAGAAAATGAAGCCATATCAGGAGAAGTTCCGTCAGGCGCTGGATGCCGACCTGAATACCTCGCTGGCCGTGACGCGCCTGTATGACGTGCTGAAGGCGAAAGACCTGTCCGATGATGAGAAGCTGGCGCTGGTGGGCGACTTTGACGCGGTGCTGTCACTTAGCCTGCTGGACAAGGCGGCGGTCATCCGCGACGCGCAGAAGGCGACGAGCGAAGTGCACGGCGACGGCGAATACGTCATCATTGCCCCGGCAGACGCCACCGATGAAGAGCAGAGCACCGTCCGTGAACTGCTGCTGAGCCGCTATCAGGCGCGGAAGGACAAGAACTGGGCGGAATCCGACCGCATCCGCGACATTTTGAAGGATATGGGCATTGCCGTCAAGGACAACAAAGAAGGCGTGCAGTGGATGCGGGTGTAATTCGCCTGCCTTCCCTGTAAAATTTCCTGCAAAAGGCTGACAAATGGCGGTAAGTATGCTATACTGATTCGTGGACGATAATTTCGGTCATCCGAAAGGAGTGCTTCCTCGATGAATATTCTGCAAGCCGCCATTCTCGGCCTCGTGCAGGGGCTTGGCGAGTTTCTTCCGATTTCCTCCAGTGGTCATCTGCTGCTCAGCCGAATCCTGATGGGCTTCACGATTGATGAAACAGGCGCCTACCATATGCTGGACATCCTCCTGCATGTTGGCACGCTGATTCCGGTTCTCATCGTGTTCTGGAAGGACTGGTGGGCGATTCTGAAGAACCCCTTCAAGTCCAAGACACTGCTGCTGCTCTTCATCGCTTCCCTGCCGACGCTGCTGTTCAAGGTTGTGTTTGATGATTTCATCACCTCCTGCGAGACAGGCTGGTTCCTCGGTGCGAGCTTCCTGCTGACGGGTTTCTTCCTCCTGCTGGCGGAAACGCTGAGCGCACACCGCAAGCAGTACGCCGACCAGCCGAACTTCAAGCACGCCATCATCATGGGCTGTATGCAGGGTGTGGCGCTGCTGCCGGGCGTTTCCCGCAGCGGCTCGACGCTGGCGGGCGGTCTGCTCTCCGGTCTGAACCGCAAGAGCGCGGCGAAGTTCTCCTTCATGATGAGCGCCCCCGCGATTGTCGGCGCACTCATCATCGACGGCAAAACCGCAATCGAAGAGGGCTGGGTGCAGGATTTGGCGCTCGTGCCGACGCTGGTGGGCATCCTCGTGGCGGCAATCAGCGGCTATATCGCCATCCGCTTCATGCTCAGCCTTATCAGCCGTGTCAGCCTGAACTGGTTCGCGCTGTATGTGGCGATTCTGGGCGTGCTGATTCTGGTACTTCAGCTGATTGGCTATCCGGGAACGGTGCCGTTCGCCATTCCGGACATGTCTGGTGCGGTGACGAGCACGCTTCGGTTCTGGAATGTGTAACAATCACATGGGCTGTCCGTCTTTGGGGGCGGACAGCCTTTTTTGCCCCTTGCCATCCGGGGCGCAAAATGCTATAATAGAATAGATATTTGTACTCTCGCATGGCTTTGCTATGCAGAAAGGACGATTGCGCCTGATGCTAACGTTTCGCCGGCTGATTTGTCTCCTGCTCGCACTTGGGCTGCTGACCATCAGCGCCGTGGCAGAAATGCCGAACCCCACCCTCGACCCCAACGCGAACCCGTATGATGAGACGCACCCGGAGCTGCTCGAAGCCGACCAGCTGTACTGCACATCCGCTATTCTCATCGAGCAGAGCACGGGGGAAGTCATCTTCGAGAAAAATGCCGATTTGACCATGTACCCCGCTTCGACAACAAAGATTATGACCGTGCTGCTGGGCATCCTCAACAGCAACCCTGACGACAAGGTAACGGTCAGCTACAACGGGTCTGCCGCCGCCATGCGCGCCATCGACTCGGAAGCGACCGTCATCAGCCTGCAGGAAGGCGAAGAGCTGACGATGCAGGATTTGCTCTTCGGCACGCTGATTCGTTCAGGCAACGACGGCGCAGTAGCAATTGCGGAGGCCGTCGCAGGGAATGAAAGTACGTTCGTCGCGCTGATGAACCAAACCGCGCACGACCTCGGCATGAACAGCACGCACTTCATGAACCCGCACGGCCTGCACGACGACAACCATTACACGACTGCGCGCGACTTGGCGACGCTGGCGCGCTACGCCATGCAGAACGACACCTTCCGCACGATTGCGAAAACGACCGAGTACAAGATGGCGGCGACGAACAAGCAGCGTTCGCGCACGCTGACGACCCGCCACCGCATCATGCTGCCGCAGTACAACAAGACGGACAACCGCTACTATTACGCGCCGATGACGGGCATTAAGTCCGGCTCGACGTCGTTGGCGGGCTACTGCTACGTCGGTTCAGCGTCACTGAACGGCGTTGACCTGATTTCCGTCGTCATGTACTCCAGCCAGTACGGTGTCTGGACAGACACGAAGAAGCTGATGGCGTACGGCTTCAGCCAGTATCAGCACGTCACGATTTCCGAGCTGTACAACCTGAACCCCATCAGCATTTACACCAGCGCGTATGAGATTGACGACCCGAATCAGGGGCAGCTGACGCTCCTGTGCCAGCCGCAGGATGCCACGCAGGCTGCCCTTGCGGAACTCAGTACGACGAAGAAGCGCATCGACTACCTGTCCGAAAACCTGCGCGACCTCGTTACCGTCTCCTACACGCGCGATTTTGCCGCACCTGTCAGCGCGGGCGAGATTATGGGCACGATGACCTACGTCAGCGACGATGGCACGCCGATTACATTCAACCTTGTCGCCAGCCGCAGCGTCGCGCGCCGCTCGAACATGCCGCTGACATATGAGGAGATTGTCGCGATGACGCAGGGGCAAACCGGCATTCCGATTGTGCCGGAAACGGTGATTCCCGTCGTCGTGATTCTTCTGATTCCAACCATTGCGCTGTTCATCATCTTCCGCGTGCATCGCCGCAGGAAGCGCCGTGAGGACTTCTCTGACGGGATTCCGCGCAGCTGACCGCACTCAAAAACGCCCCTTTCCGAAGCATCTCTGCCGGAAAAGGGCGTTTTGTTTGGTGGATTTATACTGTTTCCAGATGAATTATTATACTATTTCCAGATAAGAATGCGCCAAGATGCGCCGCGAATTTTTCATTCTGGCTAACGTGAATGAAACGCAGCGTAGCAGCGCTACGCTAAGTGGAATGAGCGGACGCCAGAATGGAAAAGGCGCAAGCAGATGGCGCAGGTGAATCTGGAAATAGTATTATTTGGCTGCCGTCACCGCAGCGGGCTTTGCGCCGCCTTCCTTGATTTCGCCGGCTTTCGTCAGCGCAATCTTGGTGATGACCGGGCCAGTCAGTTCGTAGATGAGCGTACCTGCCAGCACGACGGCGTTAATCGTCGAGCCGTAGGCGGGCAAATCCGTCAGGCACATACGCGCCATACCGATGGCGACACCCGCCTGCGGAATCAGCGTCATACCGAGGTAGCGGATGATGTTCTTATCACACTTCTCGATAGCAGCGCCGATGGTTGCACCGAGCGACTTGCCAATTGCGCGGCTCAAAACATACGCAATGCCCACCACGCCGACCGTCGGCAGCACGGACAAATCAAGGCTTGCGCCGCTCAAGACGAAGAAGAGCAGGAACAGCGGCGGCGTGAAGCGGTCGCACTGCTCAAGGAGCGCGGGCGAATCGTTACTGACGTTAATCATCGTCGCGCCAATCATCATGCAGACCAGCAGGCTGCTCAAATCGAGCATGGTACTCAAGCCAACGGCGAGGAACACGATGAGAATCGTCATCGTCAGCTTATTGCCGCGCGAATGGAAGAAGCGCAGGCAGAAAACCATCACCGTGCCAATGAGAACGCCCATCGCCAGCGAGCCGACAATTTCAATCAGCGGCTTCACCAGCAGCGTCATCACGCTTAACGCCGCGCCGCTGTCAAGCGTGCGGGCGATTGCCATCATGATGGCGTAGAGCATCAGCCCCAGCGCATCGTCCATGGCGACAACGGGCAGCAGCATCCGCGTCACCGGGCCGTTCGCCTTGTACTGGCGGACGACCATCAGCGTCGCCGCCGGAGCGGTCGCCGCGGCAATCGCCCCCAGCGCCAGACACATCGGCAGCGGCTGACCCAGCACCAGCAGCGTCAGGAACACCAGCAGTGATGCCACGCAGCCCTCAAACGCCGTGATGACCATCGGCTTCGCGCCGATTTCCTTGATGTAGGAGAACTTGAACTCACTGCCGATGGAATAAGCAATGAAACCCAGCGCGACATCGGAGATAATCGACAGCTTGCTGTTCATTTCCGGCGTCAGCACCTTGAGCACATACGGCCCGACCAGCAGACCCGCAATCAGGTACGCCGTCACGTTCGGCAGATGAATCAGCTTAATCAGGCGCGTCATGGCCATGCCAACCGCCATTGCAATGGCAAGCGCAAACAGGATATTCATTTGTTCTTGTTGACCCCTTCCACAAACGTCGTGGGCAGGGCGAAGCAAATACCCGTGTCGGGCTTGTCCAGTCCACCGGTTACTTTGTTGATGATTTCAATCATCTGCGGAATCTGTTCGGATTTCAGCAGCGTGAAAATCGTCTTGGAGCGTTTCCGTTCCGGATTGCACAGGTGGCGCAGCACCCCCAGCACCGGCAGATCGTCGATGTTATGGTCGCCATCCAGCACGCGCATCATGCCCGTCGATTCCAAAATGGTCGCGCCGCCGATGTTCTGCTTGAGCATTTCTTCCAGCAGCGGCTCTAGAAATTCTTCCCGATTCAGCACGAGAACAAACATCTGCATTGTGGTTTCCCTCCCTCATTCTTTGCAGCACCCAATGCCATGAAACATCCTATATTGTAGCACTTTCGTCCTGTTTGTCAATCGAATTTGCCCCCAAATCCCCACGTTTTCTCATGAAATTCTCATCATTTCTTCTCATCTTTCACAAGCATTTCGGAGGAATCTGTGTTATCATATAGGCGTCAGGGAAAAAAGCCCGCTCAGCGGGAAAGGAGATTGATTTTATGGCAAGCTACACGATTGAAGATATTGAACTGATTCGGCGCAAGAGCGGCATCAGCTATCAGGAGGCGGTTTCGCTGCTGGATTACCACAACGGCAATGTTGCCCGCGCGCTGGTCGATTTGGAGCGCAACGGCCGCTTAAAGCCCGATGCCGCCGCACAGGATGCGCCGAAATCCGCCGAAAAGAAAGCGTCCACCGCTGCTGCCAGCAAGAGCAAGGGCGGCTTCATGCACTTCATCAACAAGCTTTACCGCGCCCGTGTGAAGGTTGCGCGGCAGTCGATTCCGATTCTCAACATTTCGCTGCTGTTCACCCTCGTCGCGGCGCTCATCAGCCCGCATTTGCTGATTCTCAGCGCGATTCTGATTCTGCTGCTGGGCTATCGTGTGTCGTTTGACAAGGACGACGCGGATTTCGCGGGTGAAAACATGGATCGCATGGTCAAGAACGCCGCGAGCAACGTCCGCAGCACGGTGGATGAGTTTGCGCGCGGCTTTCAGGCGGGCATGAACGGTCAGAGCGAATCCTCCGAGAAGAAGGCGGAGGTGGATTCTGCGGACAACCGCAGTTACTACGCTGCAAGCGCGGCAAAGCCGGAATACCACTCCTGCCCTACCATCAACGTGCCGGTGCAAGTGCCAAGCCAAGATGGCAATGTGACCGTGGAGGACGACACGGACGGCTTCAACTCCGCAACGATTAAGTAAGGAAGGTGCATCCATATGCTGCCGCTGATGCTGGGCTTGCTGCTATTTGCCAATGTTCTTGTTTTTGCCTCGCTGATGCTCTTCTTCGGGCTGATTGGCGGCTGCAGGCAGCATTGACTTACCCTTCGCGGGACGCATTCAAGCGTTCCGCTTTTGCCCGTATATGGAGAATGGAGGATAACCATGAGCCGCATTTTGATTGTGGAGGATGAAAAGAAGATCGCTCGCTTTCTGGAACTCGAACTGACGCACGAGGGATACGAAGTGCAGACGGCAGGCGACGGGCGCAGCGGGCTGGAACAGGCGCAAAGCTGGCAGCCGGATCTGCTGATTCTTGACCTGATGCTGCCGGAATTGTCCGGCATCGAGGTCTGCCGCCGCCTGCGCCACGAAAGCGACGTGCCGATTATTATGCTGACCGCGAAAGACGACGTATCCGACAAGGTGATGGGACTGGACATGGGTGCGGACGACTACATGACGAAGCCGTTCGCCATCGAGGAGCTGCTGGCGCGCATTCGCGTCGGGCTGAAGAAGCGCCGGAGTTCCGCCGCTGAAACGCCTGCGCCCGCGTCCAACGTGCTGCGGGCGGGCGGTCTGGCGTTAGAGCCGTCCAGTTACACAGTGACGATGAACAATCAGCCCATCAACTTGACAAAAAAGGAATTTGATCTGCTGAAGTACCTCATGTCCCACAAGGGAGAAGCCGTGACGCGGGACGCGCTGCTGACTGACGTGTGGGGCTACGATTATGCGGGCGACACGAACGTGGTGGACGTGTACATCCGCTATCTGCGCCACAAGATTGACGAGCCGTTCGGCGTCAAGACGCTGCACACCATCCGTGCCGTCGGCTACATGTTCCGCGTCGATGACTGACCGTCCGAAGGCACGGCGCATCCGCCGCAAGAAGGATGTTTCCCCTGCCGCGCCCAAGCCGCACGGGCTGCCTTCCACCCTTTCCCGCATTCGTTTGTCCCTCTCCTTCCGCATCGCCGCCCACTTTTCCTTCCAGCTGGTGCGGACGTTTCTCCCCGCGCTGCTCATCCTGACGCTGGCGTTCACGGGCGGCACGCTGTACCTCGCTGAACGCGACATTTCGCGGCTGCAATGCGCGCCGCTGTCCGCAGACGGCACCATTGTCCTCTCCGTGCTGGATGACGCGGAGGTGACACTGCTGCCCGAAGCGCGCACGGACGGCATCATCGTGGGACAAAGCGCCTACCGCCTGCTTGACCCAGAGGCGATTTTCACCGAAGGGCGCTACATCGTGCAGGCGCAGCACATTTCTGGACAGTCGCTGCTGATTTCGCTCAGTCTCTCCCGCCCGCTCGCGCTGTACTGCGGAGCTGCCGCGGCGCTGGTCATCACTGACCTGTTCCGCATGTTCTACTTCGTCTTGCATCGGAAGCGGCTGCAAAAGAGCGTCCTCGCGCCGATTCGCGATATCACCGACATGGCAGCGACGCTCTCCGCGAACAACCTCTCCAACCGCATCAACATCGCCGGGACAAAAAATGAGTTGAAAGACCTCGCGACAGTCATCAACTCCATGCTCGACCGCATCGAAACATCCTACAACAGCCAGAAGCAGTTCGTTTCCGACGCTTCGCATGAGCTTCGGACGCCGATTGCCGTCATTCAGGGGTATGCCAGCATGTTGTCCCGCTGGGGCAAGAGCGACCCGGATGTGCTGAACGAAGGCATCAACGCCATCGCGCAGGAGACGGAAAGCATGAAGGAGCTTGTCGAAAGCCTGCTGTTTCTCGCGCGCCACGACAAGAAAACGCTGATGATGGAGATGGTGCGGTTTGACGCATACGACGTTGCCGCGGAGGTGCAGCGCGAAGCCGCAATGGTCACGCCGGAGGACACGTTCGCGCTTGACCCCGCTGACCATGTGCTGATTGAGGCTGACCGCGGGATGTTGAAGCAGGTCATGCGCATCCTGTGCGACAACGCGGTAAAGTACTCCCCCAAGGGCAGCACCATTACCCTCGGCGTACAAAAAACCGAGAACGGCTGCACGCTGTCCATGAGCGACCACGGGCCGGGCATCCCCAAGGAAGAGCTTTCGAGAATATTCGAGCGCTTCTACCGCTGTGACAGCGCCCGCAAGACCGAAAGCAGCGGTCACGGGCTTGGGCTGTCCATTGCGCGCATCATCGTGATGGGGCACAGCGGGCAGCTCCGCGTTCGCAGCAAGGTCGGCGCGGGCACGACATTCTATGTTGATTTGCCGCTGACGCAGGACAAGGTACGGCATGGCGGCGAAGTCAATCTGCCGCCAGAGAAGAAGCACCGCTACCGGCTTCGTTCGAAGAAGGATAAAAGCGGCTACGCAGAAGCAAAAGTATCATAATGAAGACCGCACCCGGTTTGACCCGGATGCGGCTTTTTCGTCAGGCGATTTTCATATGGCGCAGTTGAATTTGGAAATCGTATTAGCTGTTGCTGTTGGCGCAGTTGCAGCTGCCGCTGCACGAGCCGGAGCATCCGCGTCCGCAATTGCAGTTGGAACGCACCGTGCTGCTGACGTTGCCCGTCGCGACCGTGCCGCTGTTGCAGACGGACTGCGGCGGGAAGAGCGGCAGGGCGAAGAACTCGTCGCAGACGCTTTCCGCGAACTCCTCAGCGGGCGGAATCGGGCAGTAGCCGTAGCTGGGAATCAAGATTTCGGCTTCCGCGAGTACCTTCAAAATCGTCGTGACGCAGATGGTCATCTTGAACTGGTTGTTGCCCAGATACGTCCCGCTGACGCAAATCGCGCTGACCATGCTTTCCAGCGTATACGGCACAATGGACTCGTCGGGAATGCTCAGCAGCACATCGCGGTTGACGCTGATGGTCGCCTTGCCGATGTACTCCACGCAGCGGCTATCCACAAACAGGATGTCAATCGGGATGTCGATCGTTGCGCGTACACGGGCGAAGCAGGGGCGGTCGCACAGGCGATCAACGGTCAGGTTGCGGATGTTGCCCTCGGTCGTGGTGCTGCGGCAGCTCTCGAAGGTAATCGGCGGCACGGGTGCGGACGTCGGCGGGATGGTCTCCTGCGTCTCCTGGCAGCCGCAGGCGTTGCAGGTGCAAGTGTTGTTGACCTGCGCGTAGCTGGTGATGGTGACGGTCTGCTTGGTAAGCTGTTCCTGCGTCATCGCGCTGTCATACACGCGCTTGACCTGCACGCAGACCTTCTCCTGCAAGCCGTCCAGCGCACTGCCGGAAATCGTACCGGGGCAGCAGTTGGGGTTCGCGTTCTTATACGAGTAGAATGACATGGATCGCGCCTCCTTGTCTTTTCCGGCTCCGGTCGCCTTGGTGGAGCCTTCACCAGCAGACTATGAAGCACGCGAGGAAGTGTGCAGCACGAAAGAAATCTTGATACGAAAAATGCCATCCAGCACGGATGGCACTTGACTTACCCCATTTTCACCGGCGTGAAGCCCTTCTTTGCGACTGCGTCCATCAGCACATCGTCCGCAACATCCGCGTTCAGCGTGATTTTCGCACACTTCGCCGCGAGGTCAACCTCCACGTTTTCTACGCCCGGCACGGCTTTGATCGCCTTTTCCACCGTCATCGTGCAATGATTGCACATCATGCCGTTAATCTGCATCGTCTTTTCCATCATCATGTCCTCCTACTTATGGAATCAATTCCGGCACGTCGTCGGTCATTTCCGCGTCGTCCGAATCGTCCTTGGGCTTTTCCGGCATCGGCGGCAGCTCTTTGAGCGACGAAATGCCGAAATGCGCCAGAAAATTGTCCGTCGTGCCGTAGAGAATCGGGCGACCCAGTGCTTCCTTGCGCCCGACCTCGGCAATCAGCTCCTTATTCATCAGCGATTGCAGCGAGTAGTCGCACTTCACGCCGCGAATCTGTTCTACCTCGGCGCGCGTAACCGGCTGACGGTACGCCACGACCGCGAGCGTCTCCATGGCCGCCTGCGAAAGCGACTGCTTCTGCACGGGCTGGAGAAGCCGCACCACATCCTGCGAATACAATGCGCGCGTCGCCAGCTGCACCTGATGCCCGTAGCGTTTGAGCGAAAAGCCGCGCTGGTTGAAGTCGTACTCGTCGCGCAGGTGAATCAGCGCATCCTCTACCTCGCGAATCGGCACATCCAGCGCCTTGGACAAGTCCTCTACGCGCACCGCCTCGCCCGCGACGAAGAGAATCGCCTCGATGCGCCCGGCAAGATTGCCGCCCTCCTCCATGATATCGTCGGGAAAGCGCAATTGCTCCTCGTTCTGTGTCTCGTTCATTCCGTTTCCTCCGTTGCGCTTTCGCCGTATTCGTCAACATCCTTGCCGCGGCCTGGATAGAGGACGATTTCGCCCCAAGTCCCCTCCTGCTCGGCGTGGATTTCGCCCAGCTTGAGCAGCTCCAGCAGCGCCAGAAACAGCGTCACGACCTCTTCCTTCGACGGCGCAGCGCTGAACGTTTCCTCAAAGCGCAGGCAGCCGCGGCTGGACACGCCCTTGAGCAGCGTCAACATGCATTCCTGCACATTGTGCTCGTCGCGGTGAATGTCGCGCGGCGCGTAGTGGTTCGTCTCCGGGGATTCGTCGCTTGCGGGCTTGCGCGCCCAGATGCGCAGGAACGCTTCCGTCAAGCCTTGCAGCGTCAAGCCGACAAGCTCCGTTTCCTGCGGCGGCAGCGGGTATTCCTCCGGCAGCTTCGTGAACAGGTTCGCCGCCGCCTGCTCGAACTGCTTCATGGCGGATGCGGTTTCGCGGAAGCGCTTGTATTCCTCCAAACGGCGGATTAGCGCTTCCTCCGGATCCTCCTCGCCCTCCTCGATGCGCGGCGGACGCGGCAGCATCGCGCGGGATTTGATTTCCAGCAGCGTAGCCGCCATGACCAGAAAATCCGTCGCGTCGTCCATATCAAGGTCTGGCGCATTGCGAACCGAATCAATATACTGGTCGGTAATCTGGCTGACGAAAATATCCTTGATGTCGATTTTTTCCTTGTTAATCAGGAACAGCAGCAAATCCAGCGGCCCGTCAAAATCCTTGAGCTGAAACGTCATTGCCATGTTTTATGCCCTCACGACAGCCCGAAAACCGCCAAGAATCCCTTGAGGAAGAACTCATAGACGGCAAAAATTGCCTTGCTCAAGAACTGATCCAGCGCGCCAGACATGAAGATGAAAATCAGCACAATCTGCGCAATAACGAACGCCTGCCGCTTGAGCTGCAGTTTGCCCTTGAACAGCAGATCGTTGACGAGATGGTAGCCATCCAGCGGCGGGATGGGCAGAATGTTGAACAGCGCAAGCCCCAGATTCGTCTGCGCCATCATCAGCAGGAAGCGTTCGACGTACCGCAGCCACGGCACAGCGAAATCCGCCAGCGCGCTTTCGGCGAATATGCCGTTGGTAATGCTCAGAATCACGTTGTCCCTGCCATCCGTGAACTGGTAGAACGGGCTGAACAGGTGCGGGAGGGCGCTCGACGAGAATTCCCCCAGCATTTCCGAGCCGAACATGATTTTGCCGACGATGACGCTCAGGAACATGCAAATCAGGCACAGGCAGAGATTCGTCGCAATGCCGGCAATGGAAACGAAGAAATCGTCGCGCCGCCCGTGCCGGAAGTTGCGCGGATTGACCGGAACAGGTTTCGCCCAGCCAACGCCAATGAGAAACATGCTCAGCGTACCGATCAGGTCAAGGTGCGCCTTTGGGTTCAGGGAGAGCCGCCCCATCATCTTCGCCGTCGGGTCGCCGCAGCGGTACGCCACATAGCCGTGCGCGCATTCGTGCAGAATCAGGCTGATAAGAATGACAGCGACAGCGTATACCAGCGTCAGCAGAAATTCCAGCGGGCTGGTACGGAGCGCCTCCAGATAAGTGTCCAAATTGGAAAGCATTTTTTCCCTCTTTTCATCATGAAGTACGTCCCTGACGCATAGAGTGAAGCAGCAATTTCAAGGAGGTGCTTGTTCTATGAGCGAGCAGGGAACGAATCAGATCCAGCAGCTGCAGGTTCCGCCGGCACAGGATTTCGACACAGCGAACTTTCAGGGATCGATGCAGGAGGTCTTGCATGAGAACATCGGAAAGTATGTACTGGTGGATTTTCTCATTGGTACGTCGAATCTCGTCACCCGTCAAGGCTTCCTGTACTACGTCGGCACGCAGTTCATCGTCCTCTATGACAGCCTGAATCTGCGTTATGTCGTCTGCGATATCTTCTCCATCAAGTTCGTTACCTTCCTGCTGCCCGGCTATCAGCCCGGTCAGATTCAGACGCCGGCGGAATTCGAGATGCACCCCGGCACGCCGAACACGCAGGTCGTTTCCGAAATGACACAGGCGAGCGAAGGCACGTCCGACAGCACGGCACGCGATGCCGACGCAGCCGAGTCATTCGCCGCGCGCCCCGCCATGACGCCCGCGCAGGCTGCCCTCGCCCACGCCATCCGCCGGAAGAATCCGACCGTGCGATAACAATTCTACCGCACTGCTATATTTCAATCCACACTTCCCATGAGTGGGAAGTGACAATTCTCAGCAAATTGCTAAAAAATTAATTATGAAGAAACCCGGCGCAGCAGCTCCGCTTCGTCAATCACTTCGATACCCAGCGTCTGTGCCTTGGTCAGTTTGCTTCCTGCCGCCTCGCCTGCAACGACGAAGGCGGTTTTTTTGCTGACCGAAGACGCGGGTTTGCCGCCGCTGCGGGCAATCAGGTCTTCCGCTTCCTTCCGGGAGAGCGTCGGCAGCGTCCCCGTGACGACGATGCTCATGCCGGCGAACACACCGCCCTCCACCTTCTGCTTTTCCGCCGGGGTCACACCTGCCGCCAGCAGACGGCGAATCATCTCGCGGTTCTCGTCGAAGGAGAAGAACTCCGTGATGCTCTGGGCAACAATGTCCCCCACATCATCGAGGGCGACCAGCTCCGCCTGTGTCGCATTGGACACCTTCTCCAACGTCCCAAAGGCATTCGCCAAGTCACGCGCGGTCTTGCGCCCGATATTCGGGATGCCGACCGCGAAGAGGAACGCATCCAGCTCACAGTGCTTGCTCTTTTCCAGCGCGGACAGCAGATTATCCGCCTTCTTGTCCTTGAAGCCGTCCAGCGACAACACCTGCTCACGCGTGAGGGTGTATAAATCCGCCGGATCGCGGACGTTCATCTGGTCGTAGAGCTGCCCCGCCGTCTTTTCTGACAGGCCCTCGATGTCCATCGCGTCGCGGCTCGCAAAATGTGTCAGATT
>ENA-OOWZ01000137-OOWZ01000137.1-human-gut-metagenome-genome-assembly--contig:-NODE-137-length-40559-cov-8.542959_pt1 | contig 40559 bp, 44 predicted proteins | sample MGYA00241580_ERZ501329 | MGnify/ENA primary metagenome ERZ501329 (study PRJEB25962, sample SAMEA2042923) | human gut metagenome | biome: human gut; feature: human-associated habitat; material: faeces... | reverse complement strand
TTGCCTTATACTCTTCGTGCAGATTGAGAACCACGTCCATGCCAAGTCCAATAACATACGGCATATCATCTACTATGGATTTGTTGCCACCATGCTCTGTTATTGCATCCTTTATTTTTTCTTCTTGAATTTTATATTGAGGAAGCTTATCATCCTTAATTTTCTTAATATTATTCCATTTTAATTCAATACTTAACTTTTTCTCTTTTAACTCTTCACATTTATCTTTTAATTGACTTAATTCTTGATGTAATATTTCTTGTTCTTCTTTTAATTTTGTAATGTCTGTTGAAGATAAACGATAAAGTTGTAACATTAAAATTGCTTCTGCTTGTTTTTCACTAAAACCATATTTTGCAATGATATTTTCTTTTGCATCAGCTTTATTTTTACTTTTTTTAATCGTGTCAATTAACTCATCAACTATCGAAATTGCCTTAATTAAACCATCTATAATGTGAAGACGGGCAGTCTTTTTATCAAAGTTATACTGACTTTTTCGAATAATGACTTCTTTTTTAAATTCTATATACGCATCTAAAATGGCAAGTAATCCAACTTGTTTAGGTGTTTTATGATCAATAGCCACCATATTATAACTATAACTGGTTTGTAAATCACTAGCCTTATATAAATAATTTAAAATTAATTGGGCATCGGCTTCGTTTGTGATATCAATGACAATTTTTAATCCACTGCGGTCACTTTCATCGCGCACTTCCACCATTCCCCATATTTCTTTGTTAAAGCGAATTTCATCAATGCGTTTAACCAAAGCAATCTTTACAATGTCATAAGGAATTTCTGTAATGACAATTTTGCGATTATTTTTTTCTTCAATGACTTCTGCTTTTCCACGAACAACGATTTTTCCTTTTCCCGTACTGAAAGCTTCTACTATTCCTTTTTTTCCAAAAACTATTCCACCTGTTGGAAAGTCAGGACCTTTAATTAGTTCCATCATCGTTTCTAAACGACAATTAGGATTTTTAATGCGATGAATAGTTCCATCAATAATTTCAGAAAGATTATGTGGAGGAATATCCGTTGCAAAACCAGCAGCAATTCCTTTTGCACCATTAATTAACAAAGCTGGAAAGCGTGTTGGTAAAACCGTTGGTTCTTTTAAAGTATCATCAAAGTTATAAGTAAACTCCACTGTATCTTCATCAATATCTTTTAATAATTCCATGGCAACGGAAGAAAGTCGCGCTTCCGTATAACGCATTGCAGCAGCGGGGTCATTATCAATAGAACCATTATTTCCATGCATATCAATGAGTTCTTCATTACTTTTCCACCATTGGCTCATTCGAACCATAGCATCATAAATTGAACTATCTCCATGAGGATGGTATTTTCCCATGACGTCCCCAACAATACGTGCCGATTTTTTATAAGGACTACCCGCATTCATTTTTGCTTCACTCATGCCAAATAAAATTCTTCGGTGAACCGGTTTTAATCCATCCTTAACATCTGGAAGTGCTCTAGCAACAATGACCGACATTGCATATTCCAAAAAAGAATTTTTGACTTCTTTTGAAAGGTTGACTATTTCAATTCCTTTATTTTCTTCTTGCATTTCATGTTCTGCAAATGCTTTTAAATCTTCTTTCACTGCTAGCACCTCCTTTTAGATATCTAAATTTGTAACAAATTTGGCGTTTTCTAAAATATATTTTTTGCGAGGTTCGACTTTTTCTCCCATTAACATATCAAACACTCGGTCGGCTTCAATTGCATCATCTAAAGAGACGCGAAGTAAAGTTCGATATGCTGGATCCATTGTCGTCTCACTGAGTTGTTGATAATCCATTTCTCCTAAACCTTTATACCGTTGAATACTCATTTTTCCTGTCGCTCTAGCACGAATTTCTTCTAATTGAGCATCGTTATAAGCATATTCCACTGTTTTTCCATACTCTACTTTATATAAAGGTGGTTGAGCAATATATACATGGCCTGCTTCAATTAAAGGTTGCATATAACGATAAAAGAAAGTGAGTAATAGTATACGAATATGAGATCCATCGACATCGGCATCGGTCATGATAATAACTTTATGATATCTCATTTTACTTAAATCAAATTCTTGTCCAATACCAGTACCAAAAGCTGTAATAATTGTTTTGATTTCATCATTACTTAAAGCTCTATCAAGTCTTGCTTTTTCAACATTTAATACTTTACCTTTCAAAGGAAGTATTGCTTGAGTCATACTATTTCTACCTTTAATTGCAGAACCACCGGCACTATCCCCTTCGACTAGGAATATTTCACAAACACTTGGATCTTTTTCTTTACAATCCACAAGTTTTCCACCAAAGTTAACGATATCTAAGTCACTTTTTCTTCTTGTTGCCTCTCTAGCTTTTTTTGCTGCAATTCTACCACGTGATGCACTAATACATTTTTCCACAATAGTTCTTGCTTCATTAGGATTTTCCATTAAAAATCTTTCAAAACCTTGTGAAAATACATCACTAGCTATCTTTCTAACTTCACTATTACCTAACTTAGTCTTAGTTTGTCCTTCAAATTGAGGATCTGGATGCTTACAACTAATAATCATTGTTAAACCTTCACGACAATCTTCTCCAATTAAAGCAGCATCATTTTCCTTTAAAATCTTTGCATTTTTAGCATAATTGTTAATAACTTTAGTTAAAGCAGCTTTAACTCCATCTTCATGAGTTCCACCTTCATAAGTATTAATATTATTAGTAAACGAATAAATACTTGGTGAATAAGTTTCATTATATTGACAAGCAACTTCAATTTCAATCCCATTTTCAGAACCATCCATATAAATTATATCATCATGAATTGGTGTCTTGCTCTTATTAAGCATTTCAACATATTCAATAATACCTCCATTATAAAGAAAAGTATCATGTTTTTCAGGTGATTGTCTTAAATCATATAAATTAATTCTAAGTCCTTTATTTAAAAAAGCAATTTCTTGTAATCTTTTATATAAAGTATCATAGTTATACACAGTTGTTTCCGTAAATATTTCTTCATCTGGTTTAAAAATTATCGTACTACCTGTTCTTTCCACATCACAAGTATCAATGATTTTTAATGGTTCAACTGGATGTCCACCATTTTCAAATCTTTGATAATATACATTTCCATCACGATAAATCTTAACTTCAAGCCATTTAGACAATGCATTAACAACACTAGCTCCAACACCATGAAGACCTCCAGAAACTTTATAACCTTCACCACCAAATTTACCACCAGCATGAAGCACTGTAAAAATTGTTTCTACTGTTGATAATCCTGTTTTAGCATTAATACCTGTTGGTATACCTCTACCATCATCCCTTATTTCAATAATATCTCCTTTATTAATCATAACTTCAATATCATCACAAAAACCAGCTAATGCTTCATCTACAGCATTATCTACGATTTCCCAAACTAAATGATGAAGACCTCTCTCACCAGTTGATCCTATATACATACCAGGTCTTTTTCTAACAGCCTCAAGCCCTTCCAAAACCTGTATATCACTATCAGTATAATGTGTTTCTTTCATATTCTACTCCTCCTCTAATATACCATCAGTTACTTTAAATTTCTTTGCATCTTTGATTACTTTTTTACTAATATTTTTTAAATCAGTCGTTGTTATAAATGTCTGAACATTTCTATCAAGCATCCCCAACATATTAGTAATTTTATTCTTATCTAACTCACTAAATAAATCATCTAAAATAAGTATTGGATAATATCCCTTTATTTCATTAACAACACTTATTTCTGCTAACTTAAAGGAAATAATAGCATTCTTTCTTTGCCCTTCACTTCCCCATTCTTTTAAATTATTATTATCTAAAATAAATACAATATCATCATGATGAATTCCTTCCAAAGTTTTACCAACACTAAGTTCTTTCTGATAATTTTCTTTATATCTTTTAAATAAAGTTTCTTCATCTTTTTTCTTAAATGTTGATACATATCTTACTCTTAAAGTTCCACTACCAAATATTTTTTCATAATTACTTGTAATATATTTATTTATATTATCAATAAAATTTTCTCTATATTTACAAATAATACTTCCATATTCAATTAACTTTTTAGTTAAAATATCTAAATAGGTACTTGTATAATTACCATTTACATACATACCTCTTAAATAAAAGTTTCTCTGTTTTAAAATCTTTTGATAATTAGCTAACATTACTAAATATTCTTTATAAATCTGACTAATTTCAATATTTAATAATTTCCTTCTTTCACTTGGTGCTTCATCAATTAATCTTGTATCACTTGGATTAAATAAAATAACATTTATTCTTGAAACATAATCACTTACTTTATCTTGCTTCTCTCCATTAATTGTTACAATCTTACCTTCATTGCTTATTTCTACACCAAATTCATTTTCATCATTTTTTTTAAAAACATTTCCCTTGATCTTAGCTTTTATTTTTCCTTTCTTAATCATCACTTTATCATTATTTATTCTAAATGATTTAGTTAGTGCTAAAGTATATATAGCTTCAATAATATTTGTTTTTCCACTACCATTTAAACCATATATAATATTTAAGTCACCAAAAGAGATATTTAATGATTCATAATTTCGAAAATTCATTAAAGTTAAATTATCTATTTTCATTAAATTGCCCCCTTTAGTGCCCTACATTAAAAATTTAAGGCATTTTGGTATACCTATACACATAATAATTATATCACAAAAATTCCCCTAATAAAAGAAAAATCGCACTTTTTAACAAATTATCCTCGTGTTAAATACACTAACCACAACCTACTACATTTTAAAAGTTGATTATTAAACTTTGCAGGGGTTATACTAAAGCATTTTTTTTCACCATTTTTAAACCAAACAACAATACCATTTTGACTCTTTTCATAGTTTTGCACTTTATTAAAATTAAGCCAATAATAGCTTTTTTCTTCTTTTATTGGAAAAAAGATTATATTATTCTTTTCACTTATCATAATTGGTAACTTATAACAACCACCAAGAATATTTTTACTTCCCATAATTCTTCCCTTCAAAGAACTACCATAATAAATACAGCTAAAATTTAATATAGAATTTAATAAATTACCCACAAATTTTAATTGATTATCTTCTTCATGAACAATAGTATTTTCGCCATTAAATTCCATAAAAAGAGTATTATTATTAATTTTAAACATCTTAATTCTCCTTTCTTGATTTGCTATAATAGCAAAACTTTTATAAAAAATTTGTCGAAAAAAAAAGAACAAGTTAATATTTTGTTCATTTCTTTTAATTAATACGTTTTTATAGGTAAAATTAACTCAGTTAAAGTATCATCTACAACTGGTTTTATAAGAATTGGTTTATCATCTGTATTTAATAATAATAAGATATTTTCTTCTTTAATAACCTTTAAAGCATCCATCATAAACTTACTTGAAAAAGATATTTCTATTTTTTCTTTATTATTACAATCAATACTTAATTTTTCTTCAGCATTCCCTAATTCATTGCTTGTAGATGTTATAATCATATCTTTATCTTGAATATGCATTTTAATTATATTTTTTTCTTTATTTTGAGCAAGTAATGAAGCTCTATCAACAGCATCATAAAATTCTTTCATATTTAAATTAATAATATATGCAAAATCACTTGGAATAAAATGACTAGTTTCTGGATAACTTCCACTTAATAAATTACTTTGAATATAAATATTCTTATAAACAAATAATATTTTGTTAGTAAATACATAGATTTCCACATTATCATCATCTGCAATAATCTTTTCAAGTTCAGTTATACTTTTACCTGGTATAACAATATTTATTTGTTTAGAACTAGGTTCATCTAATTTAATATTTTTCTTAGATAATCTATAAGAATCTGTACAAATACACTCTAATATATCACCATTTACTTTAAAATTAATCCCTGTAAGAAGTGGTCTTACTTCTTGTGTTGATAATGCATAAGAAGTTTGATTTATTAATTCTCTTAAATTTTGTGAATTAACATTTATTACATCACTTCCTTTATCAATCATAATATTTGGATAATCATTTGGATTATAACAATTTAATCTATATTGATTATTCGGAGTACTAATCTTTATTTTAAGATTATCTTCAACTTCAAAATCGATTGTCTCACTAGGCATTTTTCTAATCATATCCACAAAATACTTACTTTGAATAATAATTTTTCCTTTACCTTCAATCATTTTAATATTTTCATGAGGTATTAAAACTTTAATAGTAAGTTCAGAATCACTAGCAAGTAATTCTATACCTTTTTCATTAATATCAAATACTATTCCATTTAAAACTGGGATTGTAGTCCTTTGACTTAAAGCTTTAGTAACATTATTTAATGCTTCTAAAATTACATTTTTTTCAATTGTCCATTTCATATTTTTTCCTTCTTTCTTTATTAGTTTTTTTTATTATTATTTATTAATTCAATTAATTTTTCTTCTAAAATTGCTTTTTCTTCTTCATCTAATTCTCCAAAAATTAAATTAAAAAATCCAATTAATTTACTTATTTTACTTAGAAAATTATTATTTTTTATACCCAACTTATCAACATTATTGTAACTTCATTTTTATTTCTTTCAACACATTATTTAAATTCGGATTAGTTTCTAATTCTTCTTTTATCTTATCACACGCTGTTGATACTGTAGAATGATCTCTACCCCCGAATTCAAGTCCTATTTTCTGTAAATTTTCATCTGTTTCAACTCTACATAAGTACATTGCTATATGTCTAGGTTTTACTACTGTATTAGTTCTTCGCTTACTTTTTAAATCATCTACCGATATTTTAAAATATTCTGCAACAGCATTTTGGATAGAACCAATCGAATTGTTGATAAATATGTTAGTATTAACATAATCATTTAATGCTTCGTTAGCAAAATCCAAAGTAATTTTATCAGGAACCATCATTGCTGTGTAAGCTAGCAACCTGTTTATAGTTCCTTCAATGTGTCTAACATCATTAACACATGAATTAGCAATATATTCTATAACATCATTAGTTAATTTATCTTCAATACTGGTATTTTTTATCTTTGATCTTATAATATCACATCTTAGATTAAAGTCTGGAGGGAATATATCAACAGGAAGTCCCCACATAAACCTACTTCTAAGTCTTTCTTCGATTTTCTTTAAGTCATCCGGACTCTTATCACTACTAATAATTATTTGTTTATTTGCTTGATGCAAAGCATTAAATGTATGAAAGAATTCTTGTTGCGTTTTTTCTGCTTCTACTAAAAATTGAATATCATCTATAATTAATACATCTACATTACGATATTTATCTTTAAAATCATTAGCATATCCCATTTTATTATTACTTGTAGCAATACCAGTAAATTCATCTCTGAATTCATTACTTGTTGTATATAATACCTTTAAATTAGAATGATCTTTAATATAATTACCTATTGCTTGCATTAAATGTGTTTTCCCTATTCCACTTCTTCCATATATAAATAACGGATTGTGGATAGTTCCCGGAGCTTCCGCAACTGCTCTGGCTGCAACAAATGCAAGTCTATTTGAATTACCTACTACATAATTATCAAAAGTAAATTTTGGATTTAAATTTGTATTCCATTCTATATCTTTTTCAACAGTTTCTTCAGGAACTACAGGTTCAACAAAGTTTTCAACTTCTTCTTCAGTAATATAATTAAATGTATAATTAATACCAGTTAAAGCAAAAAATGTATTACTTATAAGATCTTTATATGTTTCTCCAAGCATTTTTTTAGTTATTTGTAACCCAACCTTTATTGTTACTACATTGTTAACAATCGATAATAGTTCAAGTTTTGAAAACCAAATATTATAAATTGTATCGCTAACTTGATTCTGAATATCTTTTAAAAAATGTGAAAAAAGCTCATCAGTTTTCAAAACCTCACCCCACTAACTAAATTTCCTAACTAAATTTTAACCCATTTTAACAAAAAATAAAAGCCTAAATTTCAATTTTTGATAACTTTTTTATAATCCCCAAAATTATCAACACCAATAAACCTTATTTTATGCTTATTTAAATAAGTTATCAACACTATCAACAAATTTTTGTTAACAATATACTTATCCCCATTCTATCAACAAACACAATTTTGATAAAATGTTGTTAATTCTGTGGATTATTTTTGATAGTTATCCACAAATTATCCACAATCCACAAAAATGGCTAGTTATTAACAAAAAGTTGTGATATAATAGTAATGATGTAAAATGGAGAAAGTAGCAATTTTAAATGATATACACGGTAATTTATTTTTATTAAATAAAGCTCTTGATTATTTAAAGGATAAAAACATATCTAAATTTTTAGTTTGTGGGGATTTTTTAACTGATGGACCAGATGATAATAAAATTATAGAAACATTAAGAAATCTAAATGCTGAAGTAATTTTAGGTAATAGGGAAGAATCATTATTAAAATTAACACCTAATTCTGGTGAAATATCTGAAAAATTTTATTCATTTTATTATACTTACAAAAATTTAACATTAGAAAACCTAGAATATCTAAAAAAGTTACCCACAACAAAAATAATAAATATTGCTAATAAGAAAATTTGTATGTCTCATGGAAGTCCTTACAAAAGTCGGGATATGATAGATTCAACGTCATATGAACAATTTGCTAAATTAATAATTGATTATGATGCCGATGTGTATTTGTTTGCACACACACATAAATATTTTGAAAAAGTCTACAAAAATAGATTGTTTGTAAATTCCGGAGCAGTTAATTTATCCATGGGTAGATCAAAAGTATCAACATTTGGAATTTTATCTTTATCTGATGATTTAATTATATATGATCAAATAATTTTAGATTATGATTTTGAAAAAGTAAAAAGGTACTATACTGAAAGTAATTTTTATAAAGAGCATCCCGAATGGTGCAAAATTATATTATATATGCTAAAAGATGGTATAGAATATAATACAAAATTTTCTAAAATGTATGACTATAATATGAGTTTAAAAACAAATTATTACAAATTTACATTTATATATAATCTTCCAAAAATAGTTGAATAATTAAAATAATATGTTAAAATATTGTTAGGTGATATTATGGAAAAAGAATACTATAAAGCATATGAAAAAAGATATAAACAACTACATGAAAATAATTTGTCTTGGGAAACAGATGTTAAAACAAATATTATTGAAGATACAATAATAAAATATAATATTGATAAGGCTGCTTCTATTTTAGAAATAGGATGTGGTGAAGGTAGAGATGCTAAATATTTACTAGGTAAAAATTATAATGTATTAGCAACTGATGTATCAAAGGAAGCAATTAACTATTGTAAAAAGATTGATAAAGAACATTCTAATAATTATGAAGTACTAGATGTTTTGGATTACGATGATTTTAGTAAAAAATTTGATTTCATTTATTCTGTTGCATGTCTTCATATGTTAGTTTTAGATGAAGATAGAAATAAATATTTTGAGTTTATAAATAATCATTTAAATGATAATGGATATGCGCTTGTATTAACAATGGGAGATGGAAAAACAGAAAGAAGTAGTGATATTACCAAAGCTTGGGAAGATGTTGAAAGAATTCATCAAGAATCTGGAATTAAAATGAATGTTGCTACTACAAGTTGTAGAATAGTTAATTTTGAAACTTTAACTAAAGAAGTAGAATTACAAAATTTAAAAATTATTGAACAAGGAATAACAAGTATAATACCTAATTTTCCTGAAATTATGTATGCAGTCATAAAGAAAAATTAATTTTTTCGAGTCTGTAAATAAATTTGTGTAAAGATAAAATCCTTTCTATGGTAATATTATTATTGTACAAAGTTTCCTTTTTTAGAAGAGCATGCCAGCTTTCTATTGGCGAATCATCTACTGGAGTTCCTTTTCTTGACATAGAAATCTGTATTCCGTTTGATTCACAAATGGCTTTGTACTCATAAGATGTATATTGGAAACCTTGATCACTATGAATGATTAGTCCATGTACATCTTTTTCCTTATCTAAAGCTTCATTTAAAGTATCCATAACAAGTTTATTATCATTATGTTTGGATATTTTATAAGCAACTACATGTCTGTCATATAAATCAATTATTGTAGATAAATAATCTCTAGAACCTTTAAATATTAAATATGTTACATCTGTATCCCGCACTTTATTTAATGCACCAGTAGTAAAATTTCTATTTAATAAATTTGGTTTAACATTATCTTCTATTCTTTCATTCTTATTTTTCTTCTTTGATTTTCTTATATATTCAGCCATTAAATTATATTTTTTCATTATTCTTAAAACCTTCTTTCCGTTCATAACTACACCATATTTTAGGAGTAGACCTTTAACAATACTACGATAACCATATGTACCTTTAGAATCATCAAATATTTCAAATAATCATAATAATCAGGATCTTCTTTATTTCTATACTTATAATAAGTTTTAGGACTTGTATTAAGTACGGCACACATATTATATAACTTATAATTATCTCTATATAGATTAATAAAAGTTACTTTTTCTCTCGTTGTGCCTTAAGGAAGGCCTGGTATTTTTTTAATATTTCATATCTTTCTTTCCAACCCTCTTTAGTTAAATCTTTTTCTTTAGGTTGACCTTTTTGTTTTGAAATAGTTGTTCCTGTATTTCTATATTTTCTAACCATACTTTCAACTGTTTTCCAACTAATTCCATGGTCTTTTGCTATGCTTTTATAAGAACCTTGTCCAGATAAATATTGACCAACTATTTCTGTTCTTTCTTCATCAGTAAATCTTATAAATTTTTGCCCTTTTGAAGCCATAAGAAAAACACCTCCTTTCGGAAGTGTATTCTAACATATTTTTAAAAGTCTTTTTTTATAATGTCTACTCTAAAGGGTGCATTTCATAGCGCTATTCTTTTTAATTGAAAAATCCTTCTTCATCAATTGTATATTCAATTGCTTGACCTGAGGTAATTGCCATTGAAAAACATTTTCCTTCTACCATTTCTGTATAATTTTGTTGGTTAAATGCTTTGTGTTCTCCTTTACCATCTAAAATTCCTTTAGAGAATTTTCTTAATTTAAAGTTATTAAAATTCCATTTTTCTAACTTTGATTCCCAACCCATTAATGAAGCTAATAAATTGATAAACTGTTTTACCCTTTCTTGTTCTTTATCTGTAATATCAAATAGATTATTATCATTAAGTTTTATATTAATTGGTTGTCCTTTTGAATTTGAAATCATTAATTTGTCACCAGTTCTTGAACGATGTTTTTCTGTTGTTTCTAATGTAACAAAATTATATGTTTCATTTGAATTTAATTTATCCCTTTCTCGTAAAAAGGAATTTATTTCTTCCATTACAGTATAAAAAGAATTATCACCACAGAAAATGTCATGAAGAATTGAATCATTATCTTTTATATGTAACCATTCAAACCAATCTAAACAGTTTTCTGTATATCCAAATAAAACGTTCCAAACACCGTCACTAAATAATAAAGGAACAACTGCATCATCACTAAGTTTTATATCTTTAACTTTACTTAATAAAACTAAAAGAAAATGTATTGTAGCAAATGGATATTTTCTTTGAAAATCATGAGTTTTATCAAATCCCCTTAAATTATTAATTTGAATGCAATTATCATAATTACTCCAGTTTGATGGGAGATTGTTTTTATTAAAGCATACCATATGATGCCCAACACTTTTAATTTTATTACAATAAACATCCATATCTAGAAATAAACAGTCTTTTGGATCTATGTTTTCAGGGCACAACATTACCTTACCATCATAATATCCAACTACTTCACCACCAAAGTAATTAATATATAATAAAGCACTTAAAAAACCATCGCTATCTGGACTAATAATCAATTTTTGATTTTCTTTACATATCCATGGATATTTTTGTAATATTTCATTCGAATCCATCTAATCACCTCTAATTAAATTATATCACATTTTTAATAAACAAACTATTTCCATTTATTTAGATACAAATTAGATACGATTTAGATACTAAAAATATAACATTATTCCGCAAATGGCATAAAATATATTGACATATTGTTCCGGAAACGGTATAATCTATATATATAGAGGTGATAACTATGCAAATTAGAGAAGCTAGTGAAAAGTGGAATATTAGTGAAAGAAGAATAAGACAACTTATTCAAGATGGAAGAATTGAAGGTGCTGAAAAAATAGGCACAACATGGAATATTCCAGATGATGCTAATAAGCCAATTGATAAAAGGGTAAAAGATGAAATAGAATTCAAAATAGATCTACCTGAAGATTATTTTAAAGAAGTTGATGAAAAACTTGCTAAACTAAATAGTAAAAGACCATTATCTAAAGAAACAACTGAGTCATTACAAAATGCAATTAATCTAGAATGGACATATAACAGTAATGGTATTGAAGGTAATACATTAACATTAAAAGAAACTAAAGTAGTATTAGAAGGTATCACTATAGGTGGTAAGTCTGTAAGAGAACACCTAGAAGCTATAAACCATGAAAAAGCTATCGAATATCTAGAAGAATTAATTGGTACAAAAAGTGAAATATCTGAGTGGAATATCAAAGGATTACATCAATTAGTTTTAAAAGGAATTGATGATGAAAATGCCGGAAGATATAGAAATCATGATGTAATTATTAGTGGAGCACAACATAGACCACCACAATACATAAAAGTTCCAGAACTAATGGAAAAACTAATAATGAATTATGATGAATGGGATAAATATCATCCAGTAGTAAGATCAGCATTATTACATGGAGAATTAGTTAAGATCCATCCTTTCATTGATGGAAATGGTAGGACATCAAGATTAATAATGAATATGGAATTAATGAGAAGTGGATATGTACCAGTTATTATTAAAAAAGATAATAGATTAAAATATTATGAAGCACTTGATAAAGCACATACAACAGGGGATTATACAGATTTTGTTAAATTAGTAACAGAAGTAGAAAATGAAATGCTTGATAGATATTTGGAAGTGTTATAATTAGGATAGTGGTTTTGGTGAAAAAATATTGGAAAATTAAAAATAAAAGTGAAAGAATCAGAATACGTAAATACTATAAAAAAATTCGTAGGCAGCATAGATTAAATAAGAAAAAAATTGAATTAAACAATCATATTGACCAATTGTTTAGCAGTTATAACTTTTTATTTAACAATTTTATAAATAAAAAATACAAACCAACTTATAAAAAGGATAAATTAAATACTATAGTTGAAACTATGCCAAAGATTTTTTCACTAAGAGATAATTATGTCGAAAGTATTAATTTTGTAATTGAAATAGCTAGTTTATGCACTAGAAAAATATTGAATAATACTAAGCTCATATATATTGATATGAGAAATTGTGAAAAATATGATTTAGATGCTTCCTGCTTGTTAGACTCTGTAATGGATAAATTAAAATATATTGCTAAATTTTTTAAAACTGATTTTAATGTTGATTTTCCATTAATAAAAAATGAAAAAGCATACATAAATTTTTTGACAACAAGTTTTGTAAACGATGAATTATTTCATACAAAAGATAATAGACCTGTTTATGAATTAAGAGAAAAAGTATCAAACTCTAAGAAAGTAAAGTTTGTTGATTTTGATAAGAACGAATCTAAAAATTCAGAAATAGTAGTTACCAGAATAATTGATATGATATTTGATAAGAGTGTTGATACTGGTAATTATAAGGCTGATTTAGGACAAATTTTAGGAGAAATTTTAGATAATATAAAAGAACATTCAGGTAATGATTTTCCATGGTATATTGTTGGAAACTTAATACCAAAAAATGAATATAATAAAAGTAGAGTGGAATTAGTTATTATGAATTATGGAAAAACATTTTATCAAAATCTTGATGAATTTTTAGCAGAAGATAATAAAGCAAAATTTCCAAAACAATATAATAAAATTAGTAATTTGACAGAAAAAATATTAGATAAGCATAAAACTTTTTTAAATAAAAAATATTATGATTTAGATCAAATATATACATACATGCTTTTACAAGAAGGATTCAGTTCTAAAATTATTACAGACGATAATAAAGTTAAGCGAGGTAGTGGAATAGTTAGATTATTGGAAACGTTAGAAAGAATATCAAATACTGAGGATAAGAAAAAAAGCAACATGATTTTATATTCTGGAAAGACAGCAATAAATTTTTTAAATAGATATAATGTAACTAAGAATACTGAATTAGGTCAAAATCTTAAAACAATCTGTTTGAATGATAAAAATTCATTGTTCCAAAAACTTGATAAAAGTGCTATTATAGTATCAAATATTGAAATTCCAGGCACACTAATTTATTTAGATTTTGAATTAAAGGAGGAATTATTATATGAAAACTAATATTAGAGTTATTGACTTAGCAAAATATAAAGCCAAAGATTCTAAATTCATTATTGGGCGTGAAAACGGTGCCAATGCAATGGTAAAAGAAGATTTGAAAAATTTTGTTAAAAAAGTTGAAAATAAAGAAATAGACTATATAAAGATAGAAGTAAGCAAAGAAATATATGGAATAGTGTCATCATTTTTACTTGGCTTCTTCGCAGATATTGTAGCAGATTTAAAAAGCAAAGAAAGATTTTATGAGGTTTTTAACCTTTCTGATTTGCAACCCGAAATAAAAAAGCAAATTGATGAAGAAATAGATTTCATATTAGGAGAGTAGTTATTATGGAATTGGCGTTATCAATTATAGCATTAGTATTATCTTTGTTTTCAATAATTGTTACATATTTAACATGGAAAAGCGATAGAAAAAATGAGTGGTATTGGAATATAGTACTTAATCCAATAAGTGAGCAAATAAAAAAATTATCTAATATCAATGCTGATATTAAGCAAAATGAAAAATTGGAAGATAAACAAAAAAGAGCAACTGAAATTGAAAGAATTTTCAGAATTATTAAAAAGACTGTATCTTTTTTGGAAATTAGTTATAATTCGAAAAAGGTAAATATTATCCAAAAATTTATTGAAGATCAGCAAAATGAGATTGTGAGCAAAATGTTTGAAGCTAATGAAAACTATTTAGAGAAAATTAATTCATTTGAAATAGGCTTATATTCCGAAATTTGCAATTTGGTTTTACACAATAAATTAAAAGACAACTAATCTTCCAAGCTATCTATAACAGAAACAACAGAGTCGAGAGCAGTACTAAACATATGTGAATATGTATTTAGTGTTTCCTCGATTTTTGTATGTCCTAAATATTTGGTAACTAATGTAACATTAGCACCATTGTTAATAAGTAGTGACGCACATGAATGTCTAAAGTCATGTATCCTAATAACTTTTAAACCAGCAAGATTAGCTAGTTTGGTTCTTCTAAGATGTATATTAGAATCAGCTATAGGTTTAGCGTCAGACACAGCAAAGAAATCATCATTAAATCCATGGTAATCTTATTTATCTCTCGTTTCCATTGCTCAAACTGCATAATATTAAAATCTTTTAATTTATGTCAGTTATGTTTAAAAGATAATGTATATACACATGATAACTTGCAAGTACATCACAGCCCACCTACATTTACACAAACTTAAATTCTCCGTGAGTTTTTTGGAAAACAAAAAGAGTATTAGAACAAAAGCTAATACTCAATTTTTTTAAGATCTAATGGTTCTTCATTAATAATTTCTGAAGAATACTTCATTCTTAATAACTTTATTACCTCAACTTTAACATAAGTAATAATATACTCATGATAATTATCATAAAAAGGATTTATAACTTTTTCCAATTCTTCATCAGAAATATCCTCATCAGTACATTTTCTAATCATACAATTCCTCCAATTCCCTGTATTAATCACTTAAAATTAAAAATTAGTCAAGATTATTAATACAATTCGGTAATTTCTGGTTCGAATTGGTCGTAAAATAGCAAAATTTGTCAAATAATATGTTATAATTTTATATGAGAGATATCTTGGGAGGTACTATTATGATTGAAAATTTAATGTATATGATGCAGACAACAACAGTTGAGCAACTTAAGATGGAAATAGATAAAAATACATTTACTGATAAAAACTTAAAAGATTTTAATAAGGGAAAAGAAGTTGTAGATAATCTACTTGAATTAAATAAAACTAATGTAGATGATACAGTTAAGTATGCGTTGCTTCTTTATTGTATGTATAAAATAAAAGGTGGTAAGTAATATGAGTGAACAAGAATTAAAAAAATTAGAAGATAAACTTTGGGCAGCAGCAGATAAAATGAGAGGTGCTGTATCAGTTTCAGACTATAAATTTATTGTATTAGGTTTAATATTTTTAAAATATATCTCAGATTCATTTGAAGAAAAATATAAAGAACTTGTAGAAGAAGGAGCTGGATTAGAGGAAGAAAGAGATTGCTATACAGCAGAAAATATCTTCTATGTTCCTAAGAATGCTAGATGGGAATACTTAGTAGAACACTCTAAAGATACTAATATTGGGGAAATAATAGATGATGCCTTAACTTTAATTGAAAAAGAAAATAATTCATTAAAAAATGTATTACCTAAAAACTATAACTCTCCAACTATGAGAAATGTTAATCTTGGGGAATTATTAGATTTATTCACTAATATTAAAGTTGGTACCAAAGAAGCTAAAGAAAAAGATTTACTTGGAAGAATATATGAATACTTTTTAGGACAATTTGCTAAGAATGAATTACAAAAAGGGGGAGAATTCTATACTCCTGCTTGTTTAGTTAGAACTATGGTCGAATGTATAGAACCATTTAAAGGTAAAGTATATGATCCTGCTTGTGGATCTGGCGGTATGTTTGTTCAATCTATGAAGTTTGTAGAAGAACATCAAGGTAATATTTATAATATTGGTATTTATGGTCAAGAAAAGAATCCTACCACATGGAGACTTGCTAAGATGAATTTAGCTATTCGTTCTATGTATGGAGATTTAGGTAAATATGCTGCTGATACCTTTACTGAGGATCTACATAAAGACTTAAAAGCTGATTTCATACTTGCTAATCCACCGTTTAATATGGAATGGGAAAGAGAAAAAGTTGAAAATGATCCAAGATGGAGATATGGTTTAGCTCCTAAAAATAATGCTAACTATGCTTGGCTACAACACATGATATCTAAAATATCTCAAAATGGTAAGATGGCTTGTATTTTAGCTAATGGTTCTTTATCTGCTGGCGGTCAAGAGGGAGAAATAAGAAAGAATCTTATTGAAAATGATTTAGTTGATTGTATTCTAGCTATGCCTACTAACTTATTCTATACAGTAACGGTACCATGCTCTATATGGATTATTAATAGAAATAAGAAACAAAAAGGTAAAACTTTATTTATAAACGCAAGTAATCTTGGAACTATGGTAACAAGAAGATTAAGAGAATTATCAGTTGGTGATATAAAAAAAATAGCTAATACATATCATAACTATCAAAATAATGAAAACTATGAAGATAAAAAAGGGTTTTGTTATTCAGCTACTATTGATGAAATAAAAAACAATGATTATGTATTAACACCTGGTAGATATGTAGGCGTTGAAGATAATAATGAAGATGACATTCCTTTTGAAGAAAAGATGAAGAATATTACTTCTGAGTTATCTACACAATTTGAAGAGTCACATAGACTTGAAGAAGAAATAAAGAAAAATTTAAAAGCAATTGGCTATGATATTTAATCAGACAAATTGTGATTTGTAAGAGAGGATAGTGATAAAATGCACAATTACTTAATAAAAGATTTGATGAATGTGAATAGAGGATCTTCTCCTCGTCCAATCATGGAATATTTGTCTGATTCTGGATATAGATGGTTAAAAATATCAGATTTTAACCTATATGATAGATATGTATATGAAACTAAAGAGTTTATAAAAGAGGCTGGATTGAAAAACACGAGACATTTACCTGCTGGAACATTAATTTTAACTAATTCGGCTACACCAGGTATTCCTATATTTTTAGGTAAAGATATGTGTTTACACGATGGTTTTTTATATTTTACAAATATTAATGAAAATATTATCAACATAAATTTCTTATATTACTGGTTTTTGTATAATAGAAATCTAATTATTAACCAAGCAAATGGATCTGTATTTCAAAATTTAAAAAAAGATATTGTCGAAAATTTTGAAATTAAAGTTCCAGATATAAACATTCAACTAAAAATAATAAAAATATTGGATAATATAAATAGCAAAATAGAATTAAATAATGAGATAAATAATAATTTGTATGAGATGTCTTTAAATATCTTTAATGATTTCTTGAATAATAATGATGCTGAATTAATTAAATTAGAAGATTGTGTTGAAAAGATTAATACTGGTGCAGATGCTATTCAGAGAGCTCCTATAGTAGATTATGATACAGGAGTCAGATGCATAAGAATAGGAGATATGACAAATAGTAGAGATTATCATAGTTGGGGATTTACTAAAATGAATGATAAAGATTATGACAATTATAAATTAATTAAGAATGATATTATTATAACAAGAACTGCAGTAAATGGATTAACTTATATGATAACAGATGAGGAAAGAGTTGTTTGCAATAATGGAAATATAAGATTAAGAGTAAACAATAAGTATAATCCACTTTATATATATTTGAATACAAAAACAAAAGATTTTAGATATTACATAGATAGAATTAATAGAGAAACATCTGTTAGACCAAATATGAAGGTGGAATACTTTACATCCTATAAAATTAAAAAATATAGTCTAGAAGAGCAAGACAAAATTTGTAATGTAATTAAGCCATTATTTAATAAAATAAATGTAAACAAGAAAGAAATTTATAATTTAGAACAATTAAGGGATACATTATTACCAAAGTTAATGAATGGTGAAATAGATTTAGATAATATAGAAATTTAATCATACAAATTGTGATTTGTATGAGGAGAATTATTAATGAATGAAAAAGAATTAAGCAATTTAGAACACTATAAATGGTTAATTGAAAATCGCAGATTTGATGAATATGATATTATGGGATTTTTGGTACTGATAAGAGAGTATTTAGATCAAAAGAAGAATCCTATAATTTTTGATATTGCTAATGGTACTGCACACAGAAAAAGAAATAAAGGTAAAATATATGATTCCATATATTTCGCAATTTTAAATAATTATTCAACGGATAATGATGGACATGTAGAAGGATATCATGGTGTTTTGGATAGTTTATAATGAAAATTAGAATGTTTATATTTAAGCGAACAATTTGATATAAAAATAACACCGATAATTTCTTTGGAATTAGCAGTTTGTATGTTTTCTATAATTCATCGCTCTAGATATGAAACCAATGATAAATCTGTTAATAAGAAAATAAATATTAAAGGTAGTATAGAAATGATAACGAATGAAAATAGTTTATCTATATTAACATCAGATGATATTAATAAAATGACAATATGTTTTATGAAAATTGAAAATATTGAGATAATAAAAAAAGATCTATTTATAATGAGTACTGTTGAAACGTATAGAAAAAGCAAGTTTTTATATTTAAGATCAGATGGTAATAATATATTAAAAGTTACAAAAAGGATGTGATTAAGATGTTTAACGAAGAACAATTAGAAGATGCTACATTAAGTATCTTAGAGGGTTTAGGTTATGAAAGATTAAATGGTTATGATATTGATAGAGATTACCATAGTGTTTTTATGGACGATACTTTATTTAATGACTTGTGTATAATCAATAAAGGTTTTAATGATAGCCAAATACAAGAAGCTATTAAAACAATTAAAACTCTATCACATGGTAATCCCATTGAAGATAATAAGACTTTTACAAGATACTTATTAGAGGGTGTTCCAGTACAAATTAAAACTAATACTGGATATCAATATAAGAATGTTAAATTAGTTGATTTTGATAATATAAGCAATAATCACTTCCAAGCAATTCAACAATTTACTATTATAGAATTTGATACTAAGAGACCTGATATTATTATTTTTATAAATGGTATTCCTTTAGTAGTAGTTGAGCTTAAAACAACTACTAATGAAGATGTTAAATTAGAAGATGCTTATACTCAATTAACTGGCTATAGAAATGTTTATATACCTTCACTATTTAAGTATAATCAGTTTTTAGTTATTAGTGATGGTGTTACTGCTAAAGCTGGTACTATTACAAGTCCATATTCTAGATTTAGTGATTGGAAAAAGGTAGAAGATACTGATGAAGTATATGAGAATATGCCTACACATGAAAAATTGTTTAATGGAATGTTTAGAAAAGACAGACTATTAGATATTATACAAAACTTTATTCTATTTAGTGATGATAAAAAGATATTAGCTCAATATCATCAATACTTTGGCGTTAAGAAAGCTATTCTTTCTACAGTTACTAATGGTGTTAAAACAGGTAAAGCAGGTATAGTATGGCATACTCAAGGATCGGGTAAATCGTTTAGTATGGTATTCTATTCTGGTAATATGATTAAGTTATTAAATAATCCTACTATTGTAGTAGTTACTGATAGAAACGATTTAGATAATCAATTATATGAAACTTTTGTTAAGTGTGATTATTATCTAAAACAAAAACCAAGACAAGCAGATTCAAGACAATCACTTGATGAAATGCTAAAAGATAGAGTTGCTGGTGGTATTTTCTTCACAACATTACAAAAGTTTGAAGAAGAAACAGGATTGTTTAGTGACAGAGACGATATCTTAGTTTTAGTAGATGAAGCCCATAGATCACATTATGGATTAGAAGCTACTATGAAGATAGATTATGAAACTAATGAGGCCAAAGAAAAATTTGGTACTGCTAAGTATCTTCACAATGCTTTACCTAATGCTATTTATATTGGATTTACTGGTACTCCTGTTGAAACTAAAGATAAATCTACATCATCAATATTTGGAAATGTAATTGATACTTATGATATGACACAAGCTATTTTAGATGGTTCTACTGTTCCTATTATGTATGAATCTAGAATGGCTAGAGTAGGTCTAAATCAAAAGATATTAGATGAAATAGATAATTATTATAATTTTATTGAAGATGAAGGTGTTGCTGATGCATATGCTATAAATAAGTCTAAGCAAATGATGGCTAAAATATCACAAGTAATTGAAGATCCTGATAGATTAGAATTAATAGTTAAAGATATTATTAGTCACTTTGAAGAAAGAAAAGATATGGTAGCAGATCATGCAATGGTAGTTGCATATTCAAGAAAAGCGGCTTATACAATGTATCAAAAATTCTTAGAATTGAGACCTGATTATAAAGATGTAGTTAATATGATTATTACACCATCAAATAAAGATTCAGAAGAAATGCAAAAAGCTATTGGTACTAAGAATGATAAAAAAGAATTAGAAATTAGATTTAAAAATGAAGCAGATGATCCTAATGAGAAGTTTAAGATAGCTATCGTAGTTGATATGTGGCTTACTGGATTTGATGTTCCAAGATTAGGTGTTATGTATATAGATAAACCTATGAAAGCTCATAATCTAATGCAGGCTATTGCAAGAGTTAATCGTGTATATAAAACAAAGCCCGCTGGATTAATAGTTGATTATATAGGATTAAAAGCATGGCTATTAGATGCATTAAAAACATATACTACAAGAGATCAAAGACAAGTTGTTGATAATAATGAGTTAGTTAATGCTTTAAAAGATAAAGTTGAAATTATTGATGGAATATTAAATGGATTTGATTATTCTAACTTTAATGATTTAGATAATACCGGTAAGTATAATTTAATTAAAGATGGGGCTAATTTAGTACTAAGCTCTGAAGATAAGAAGAAGAGATTTATGAAGCATAGTTTAGATGCTAAGAATCTTTATACTTTATGTAATGGTATATTAGAGCAATACAATAAAGACAAAGTATTATTCATTATTTCAGTTAGATCATTTATATCAAAAATAACGAACGAAAATAAACTTGATGTATCAGAAATTAATAGAAATGTTGGAGTAATGCTTGAACAATCTATTAGAGAAGATGAGTTAATTAATCTTGGAGAATTATCTAGAGGTAATAGTTTAGAGTTATTAAGCGATACTATGCTTAATAAATTAAGAAGTTTAAAAGATAAGAACGTAGCAGCTGAAATACTATCAAGAGCTATTAAAACAACAATAAGTGATATTGGTAAGATAAACTTAACATTACAAGAAAAATTCTCAACTAAGTTTAACAAGATAGTAGATGCTTATAATGAAAGAACTGATATAGCTGATATAGAAAAAATTATTGAAGAAATGATTAAATTAAAGAAAGAAATTGAAGATGAATTAGAAAAAGGAAATGAATATGATCTATCTTCTGAAGAAAAAGCATTCTTTGATGCTTTGGGAGCAGATCCAGAAATAAAGAAATTGATGCAGGACGAAACTTTAGTTCAAATAGCAAAAGAATTAGTAGAAATTATTAATGAAAATTTAACCTTAGATGCTTTTAAAAGAGAAGATGCTAGAGCTCGAATTAGAGTTAGTATAAGAAGATTATTGATTAAGTATAACTATCCTCCAGTAAAAAGAGAAGGAGCAGTTGAACAAGTTATTAGACAAGCAGAATTAAAGTATGCAAATAACTAAAAGGTGTTATTATGATTAAAAATATAGAACAAAAATCTGAAATAGTAAAAGATGGTGCAGATGCAATTTCTGGAATTATTTCGTGCATTAATCCAATTTTTTCAACTGTACCATTACTTACATTCGCAATAAATCGTGTAATTGGATTAATTAGTGAAAAAGATATTATCAAGAGAATAAGAAAACTGGAGATAAAATTGAAAGAAAAATTAATAACACCAGATCAATTTAAAGAAAAAGTTGGTAAATTAACTGAGCATAGCAGATATGTAGTGAGTAATAATTTAAATAATATTTTATTAAGCTGTATTCCTGAAACAGTAGATTTGTATATTGAGGTTTTAATTGATTTAATAATGCAGCAAGATAATAACAATTATGAGGAATTGTGTGAAATAATAAATAAATTAAACGTAAATGATATAAAATTATTAAAAATGATAAAGCAATATCAAAATAACGGTATAAGAGAATACTATAATAAGAGTATAGAATCAGATAAGAAGATGTTAGAAAAAAACGGTGAAATTAAAAAGCAAAATATAAGGATAGATGCTGAAAACAAAAAAACAAACGGAATTAAGAAATTGAGATTGACAGAATTTCATGATAGAAATATAAGATGTGAGAATAAAACAATATTTTGGTTAGATTTTTGCAAAACGTTTGATTTAGAAACACCTGAAATGGGTATTGCTTTAATATATAAAGCTAAAGAAGACGATGGATCTGAAACAATGAATTGGGCATATATTGTAAGATCATTTGTTAAATTAAATAATCTAGGAGTAATTGTTTCAGATTATACCACAACTGTTGGAACTACAAGTAATTTAAACATTGATAGATTTCATATAACATTATTTGGGGAATTAATATTGGAATATGTTTAATAATCCTTTATTATCCCCATTTTTTTGTCATTGTGCTATAATAATAGCTAAAATGTGGGGTGATTAATTTGATTACAGAGGAAGATGTGAAAAAGATTCAATCAAAATTAACTGAAGATCAAATAAGACAATTAATATATTTATTACAAAAAGATAAACTTGTCGAGCTAAAAGAATTGGCACGTAAAAAATGTAAAATTAAATTCGTTTTAGTAGTGAGAAGATATATTAATAAGTTCTTCACGAAGTTAGAAAATAATAAGCAATTTAAACGACCTGAAACAATAAACTTATTGAATCAAACTCGAAAAACACTAAAAAATGTGCATAAATTTATTAATAGTAAAGAAGTGGTAGATGCTAATTCATTATTAAGATCTGCTTTTGAAAATCTAATAATGGGCATGATGATATATGAAAACACAAGTACTTATAAAGAATTTATTAATTTATCAATAGATGATAAAACTAGACAATATACCAAGCCACAAAAATTGAGGAATGATTTTAGAAAAGTGCTACGCAAATTAGATGGCGATTTATTTACAGATATGAATAGTAGAGATTTGAAAGATTTTCTTGATGAATTTTATGATAAAATGTGCTTATTTACGCACAGTACTATAATAGTCAATGCTATGATAGAAATAGAAAAAGATGATGATTTAGATATATATGTTGTTGTGTTAAAACAAAATGCATATTTTGTAGAAATGATATTATATTTATGTTTAAAATATTTATGTGAATTTAAAAAAGATCCAATTGATATTACTTATCTATTATTAGGTTGGTATGGTTTAATTAGCGATGTTCCAAAAGAAAAAATTGCACCAGAAAAGATGGAAAAATTAAATAAATTATTATATGCTGATTTTAATAAAGAATATTTAGAGAAGAATAAAGAAAATGTAGATTTCTTAACTGAAGAAGCGAAGAAGTTACAGGAAGATATACAGAGAAATCCCACAGGGTTTATTGAATTATTAACAATGTTAGTTAAGTGATTTTAGGTATAATTTAGGTACAAAAATACTAAAAAACCACGGTAAATGACGGTTTATGCCAATATAAAAAGGCCAATATTTAAAGGGCTTAACACAATTTGGTCTCTTCTAACTGAAGAGAGCAGGCCCCCTAGTGTCGATCGTTCGCGTGCTAACCTTGTTTGGCGTGTGTATGGTTATGGGTATGGCAGTCACAACTTTTCTGCTCTCTCATGTTGTTATACCTTCAATCTATCTAAAAACTAATGTCATAATAGAAAGTGGTAATGGTAGTAGTACTAATCCGTATATACTTTCTTTAGATGTGTAAATGAATATGAAATAAGTTATATATATAAATATATTGTTAATACTAATATTGGTGATATTATGCAATATGATATTAGAAGTGATTTATTAATTGAGGCATTGTCTATTGATACTGATGGTATAGTAAGTGATGTTAGAAATGAAAATAATTTAACGATTACAACTGTAGATGTAATTGATGAGGATATTACTAAAAAAAAGAAGGGAAAATATATTACTATTGAGTTTAATGATATAAATAGTGATAAAGAAAATCTTAAGATTGAGTTAAGAAAGTCGCTTGAGTATTTGTTTAAAATCAATAATATAATGAAGGATAGTAGTGTTTTAGTTATTGGTCTTGGTAATGCAAAAAGTACTGCCGATAGTTTGGGTCCTTTGGTGATAGATAATATAATAGTAACAAGGCATTTAGAGGAACTTGGATATAATAATATGAGAACTGTAAGTGCAATAAAACCAGGTGTAAAGGGGGAAACTGGTATAGAAACTAAGGATATAATAAAGGGAATAATAGATGTAATAAAACCGAATTTTATTATTGCTATTGATTCTCTTGCTAGTAGTTCTATATCAAGGATAAATAAGACAATACAACTTACTGATACTGGTATACATCCTGGCAGTGGTGTAGGTAATAAGAGAGAAGAGTTGAGTAAAGATACAATATCTATTCCTGTTATAGCTATAGGTATACCTACTGTTTGTGATGCAGTTACAATAGTAAATGATACGATAGAAGAGGTATATAAGCATTTTGCAATAACTACTAAAAGTATAAATAATCCAGTATTTAAAATGACACCATTATCTAGTATAAAAGTTGATAATTATACTCCATTAAATAAAGATGAGAAAGAGAAATTATCTGGATTAATAGGAACTCTTTCTTATGAAGATAGAAAAGCTTTAATATACGAAGTTCTTTTGAAAACGAATTATAATTTAATGGTAACACCTAAGGAAATAGATTTTATAATAGATAAATTAAGTGATTTAATAAGTATAGGTATAAATGAAGTTTTACATGATTTTAATCTATAATCGACAATTTTTATAATATGATTTATATATTATTTAATTGGGTGATTTTATGAAGTTAAAGGGAAGAAAATATATTTTATTAAAACCATTATTAGTTTTAGTATTTATGTTTTTTATTTGTTATATGACAATAGAATATTTAAGTAATAATATAGAAATATCTAATGAGGAATATGTTCGGTTATTACTTAGTGATTCTTATAAGAGCAAAGATGGTAATTTTTATTATAATGTGATTAGTTTTTTTACTGATAAATTTAATCCGAAGGAAATGCTTAATATTCCTGAAAATAAGGAAGTTAAGATAAAAAACAAATTTGTTAGTAATCCTAATAAAAAGATTATTACTGATCCAGTATTATATATTTATAATACTTATCAATATGAAGAATATAATAGTAAAGATAATATATTTGATATTACGCCTAATGTAATGATGACTTCATATATATTAAGTGAGAAATTAAATAATTTGGGTATAAGTAATATAGTTTTGGATATAAATTTAGATAGTTTAAATGATAGTGATTATATGAAAGTAACTAATAAAATATTAGCAGATAAGAAAAAGGAATATCCTAGTTTAAAATATTTTATTGATATTAGTCGTGATAGTATAGATTCTAATGTTAAAAGTATTAAAATAGATAATAAGAACTATGCTAGAATATTATTTATGATAAATAAAAGAAGCACTAATTATAGTGATAATTTAGAACTTGTTTTGAAATTGAATTCTAGATTGAATGAAATTTATCCAGGTATAACAAGAGGAATAAGTAAAGATGAGAATAGTGATTATGATGGGATTAGAATTGAATTTGGCAATATTTTTAATGATTATGATGAGGTAATTAATACTGTAGATGTGTTTTCGAATATATTTAAAGAGGTATTATATGAATAAAGAATCTGCTGTAAAAACTGTATTTATTTTGTTGTTTATATGTTTTTTAACTATTTATATATCACAAGCAACTGGCTATTATGAATATAAACTTCATAAGAAAGCAGAATTAACAAAGGAACAAATAAAAAAGTTTGAAAATGATGTTAAGAATAATGAAAAAATTGATTTAAATGATTATTTAAAGGATGGTGTAAAAGATTATTCAAATAGTGTTTCTAAAATGGGAACTGATTTTTCTAATGTAACTAGTAAATATATAAAAAAAGGAATAGATGGTATGTTTAAAATTATAGATAGTTTGCTTACGTAGTTTACAAAATACTCATTTTAAGATATTATTATAATGTGGTGGATTATATGAACGATTTAAGTAAGTATAAGTTAAGTTATAATGATTATAAAATAGATATTAGTGTTATAAATAAGTTGTGTTTAGATATAGATGGTGATAATAAGGAATTGTCAATCTTGGAAGTTGTAGTTACAAAAAAGAACGGAAGTGTTGTTTATTTGGGTGATTTTTATGGATTGCTTCCTAAGGTTTTGAGTAATGATGAGATTAGTAAAATGATATCTTATTTAATGGATAATATTGATTATATATTATATGAAAATTCTAGGTTCATTGGAGTGTTTGATGGCAAAGAAGTGACTTTAAATGATAAAATAACTGCTGTTTTAAGAAGAAAAATGAATAATAGTAGTGAACTTGAATTAAAGAACATTTATGAAGAATATATGAGTATGAAGAAAGATACAAAAGAACATGTGAAATATGCTCATTTTTTAGAATTATATTTTAATAGCCATAAGATACCAGATTCAATAGTAGGATCTTACTTAGGAAAAAGAAGAAAATCTATATTGGATTATGATGATGTTTCTTGTGAAATAAAGAAAGATTTTAATATGAATGTTTATGATAGTACATCTACTTATGAATATGAGAATAATTTGGAATTATTAAGTAAATTAAATATAGAAATAAATGAAAAAGTAGAGGAACTTAAGGTATTAGAGAGTTTTATTAATAAGATAGATGATTTGTTAATGTTTCAAAATAATAATATTAAAACGAAAAAAGAGATTGGAACTATTGAACAAGAATTAGATGAATTGAAAATGTTTGACAAAAGAAAAAAAGAATTGAAGCAGAGATTAAAAGAATTAAAAAATGGATTTATTAAAATTGATATGGTTAAAGTGAGGGATGAATTAAAAGTTGATATTTCAGAAAGGTATACGAGTAAGTATGCGGATACTCATGGTATAATAGCTTTATATGATAGGTTATCTTTAGAAGATTTATATCAAGTGTTTAATGAAATACATAGTGTAAGAGAAAGACAGCATTTGAGGTTGTTAGATAAGTATAATAATGTATCTGAAATGGTTCATTATCATGAAGAAAACTTTGTTGATATTGGAGATTTATATGATAGAGTAGATAATAGTAATAGAAAAAAATCATAAAAAAAAGAAAAATTATTGACAGTAAAATTGTACTATGCTATAATTTATCTTGTCTTGGGGAATTAGCTCAGTTGGCTAGAGCATCTGCCTTGCACGCAGAGGGTCAAGGGTTCGAGTCCCTTATTCTCCACCATTAGATAATTAACCCTTATTTTATAAGGGTTTTTATTATATCTTGATATTTTATATACCATTTATATACCAATTTTGATAGTTTTATAAATTATTAATGCAGTTGACTACGTCTTAAATATTTTGCTACTAGAGCAATGCTGGCACCATCATTAATTAATAGTGATGCACAACTATGCCTAAAGTCATGTATTCTTATTTGTTTTACATTTGCTTTTTCGATGTAATAATTGAATTTTTTTCTCAAGCATGTGTCCGAATATGGCTTGTTTGTTAAATAATTAAATAATATAGGTAACTCAGGGTTGATAGTTACCTTTAATTTTTGTTCAATGTATTTCTTATAATTTTCAATTTCTTTAATTAGTTTTGGTGAAACATCAAGTTTTCTTCGGGATGATTTTGTTTTTGTAGTACTGAAAAAAATTTGAATCTTTTGTATCATAATTTATGGAATGCTTAATTTATAATCTATTACCTCTTTTGTTGACCGGATTTTACGATTTTCCCCTTAACGGGAAAATGTTTTTTTCTTTAACCTCTGTATTCATTTTACTCATCGCTTTCTTACTTCTATTTTAAAAATATCTGTACTAGCATACTTATTTTTTCCTATCTCCAAAATAATTGATTGTTATTTTTGACAAGCATGTATAAATGTGATATTATAAAAAACATGTTTTTTTAGGAGGGATTTTATGATAAGTAAAAAGGAGTTGCAATATGTTGGAGGATATCCTAATAAGGTGCCTTTTCCAGGAAAAAATTATGCTATTTCTGTAATGGAATATTTAAAAAAATGTTTGGAAGTTTATAAAGATGTATATTCAAACAAAACATTTAGTTTTATTTTCTCTGATGGTGAAGAGATTAATTTCGCATTGCTAAATAAGAATTTATGCCATTTATTAGGTATAGATTTTAAAGATTTAACTAATGATGATGCTAGTGAAACTATGCAAGATGTTCTTGGCTTTAATAAAGATGAACGTAAAACTTCTTTTGATGTTTTGGCGCGTATAATTGATAGGGCTGATGATGTTATTGAAAATGATTCTATTCCTAGCAATTATAAGATTATGAATTATTATAAATCTTTAACTAAAAGTGAAATGTTTTTGAAGTTGTCTAAGTTTGATAAATTTAATTTTGGCTGTATTAACTTTGATAAGAAAACATATGAATCATTTGATTCTAATTTATTTGGACCACAATCAACTAAGTTTTTATTTACGCAAAGTAATGAAGCAGTTGCTCCTTATTTTATGATGGGACTTAAGTATGATGAACAGTGTGGCCATTTTATACCTGAAACGTTAATCGCACCAAGTGATTTTACAAAGTTTTTTAGAGAACAAGAATTAGTTATTCCTACACAAATATTGATTGATAATTTGGATAATCTTAGTAAGATAAATGCTACTAGTGAAGAAAAATTAGCACTTTTAAATTTATATAAATTTATTATTAATACTTATAAACTTAATTCAAGAATAAATATATTTAGTGATTATGAAAGTGTTTTATCAAGTGGAAAACAGTTATAACTAGTAAATTTAGTAAAAAAAAATATACTATTTTAATATTTCGTATATTTTTTCTAAACTTTCTTTTTTATTTGGATAAATAATTTCTACATTATCATTTTTGTATCTAGGTGTTAGATGCATATGATAATGTTTTATTTCTTGTCCATAGTCATTGTTCTGAGTAATTGTAAGTCCATCAATCTTTAATTTTTCTTTTAGTAATTTATACATATTTTTTGATACTTTATTTATGTGATTTAGTGTATCTAAGTCGATATCTGATAAATTAGTAAAGTGTTTTTTTGGTATTATAAGTAGATGTCCATCTGAACTTGGATTAATATTTAAGAATACTTTTACTATTTCATCTTCGTAAATGGTGTAAGATGGACTTTCATTATTAACAATTTTACAAAATATGCATTCCATATTTAACCTCCTATTATTATTGTAGCAAAAATACAAATTGTATTCAATAATAAATAGTGTTATAATTGTTTTGGTGGTAGCATGAAAAAGTTAACAGTTAATATGCTTTCTATAGCTAATACTGTAAAGGGTCAAGGAGTAGAAACTGCTTATAATGAGCTTACTAATCTTTTAGATAAATATGGTAAAGATGACATAAAATATGTGGTTAATAAGGGGTTAGGTTATGATGTGATGCATATGCATACTGTTAATCCTGCTAGTTATTTTAAGCAAAGATTTTCTAAGGGTGTTTCTCTAACTTATGTACATTTTTTGCCAAATTCACTTGTAGGAAGTTTAAAACTACCTAAGTTTTATATGAATGTATATGCATGGTGGACTAAAAGATGTTATTTAAAATCTGATTATTTAGTGGTTGTTAATCCGCTTTATATAGATGAAATTGCTAAAATGGGATATCCTAAAGAAAGAATATTTTTTATACCTAATTTTGTGTCTTCTTCTAAGTTTTATGTAATGAGTAATGAAGAAAAAAATAGAAATAGAAAAAGATATGGCTTTAAGAAATCTGATTTTATAGTGATATCTGTTGGTCAATTACATAAAGGTAAAGGAATATTTGAATTTATTGATATAGCAGAAAAAAATCCTGATATAGAGTTTTTGTGGGTTGGCGGATTTACTTTTGGAAAATGGATGGAGGGCTATGATGATATTAAAAGGATTTATGATAATCCTCCAAGAAATTTACATTTTGTAGGAGTTGTTGATAGAGAAGAAGTGAATGTGCTATGTAATATATCAGATGTATTCTTTTTTCCGTCTTTTTATGAGTCTTTTGGTTTGGTTGCACTTGAAGCGGCATTTACTTTAAAACCACTTGTACTAAGAGATTTGGATGTTTATAAAACTGTATATAAAAATAATTATTTAAGTGGAAATACTAATGAGGAATTTATTAAAATAATTAGAGATTTAAAAGATAATAAAAAGTTATATGATGAATATGTAAAAAAGAGTAATAATATAAGAAATATGTATGATGAATATGGTATATATAAAAAATGGCTGGATTTATATAAAACTATTTCTAAAAAAGAATATCAAAAATGATATTTTTTTCTTCTATTGTGGTAGAATATTTATGTTTGGAGGAGTTTTATGCTAGAGATAAAAAATTTATGTGTAAAAGTTTTGGATAAAGAAATACTAAAGAATTTTAATTTAAATATAAGAGATGGAGAGATACATGCTATTATGGGTCCTAATGGTACTGGTAAATCAACTTTATCAAAGGTTATATTAAGAAGTGATGATTATAAAGTAACTAGTGGTAGTATAGATTTTTGCAATAATGATTTATTAAAGTTATCTACAGATGAGGTTGCTAGGTTAGGAATATTTCTTGCAATGCAATATCCTACTTCTATAGAAGGGGTTAGTAATGCAGATATGTTAAGGACGGCTCTTAGTATAAAAGAAAATAAGCAAATTAATTTGTTTAAGTTTATTACGGATTTAGAAAAATGTTATGATGAGTTAAAGTTTGATAAATCTACTATTCATTCATCTATAAATGAAGGGTTTTCAGGTGGCGAAAGAAAGAAAAATGAAATTATACAAATGAATTTATTAAAACCAAAACTTATAATATTAGATGAGATTGATTCTGGTGTTGATGTAGATAATTTAAAGGTAATAGCTGAAAATATAAAGAAGTATAAAGAAGAAAATAATGCATCGATTTTAATAATTACTCATTATCCACATATTTTAAATTATATAAAACCAGATTATGTTCATATTATGAATAATGGTTCTATAGTAAAAACTGGTGATTATTCACTTGCTCTTTCTATAGAAAAAAATGGATATGAGGCAAGCATTATGAAGGAAATATAGAAGTATGAATAAGATATTAATGAATGAAGTAATAGATGGTATAAGGTTTGATAAACTTAAAGATAATGTAATAAATGTATTAAGAAATGAAAGAAAAGTGATTTATTTAGATAGTAGTGATTTTAGTAATTATGAGTTTAATTTGGAAGAAAATGCGTATTTAGAAATAAATAAAATATATAATTTAGGTGAAGTTAATGAAGAAGTTACTATAAATTTAAATGGTATAAATAGCCAAGTTTTATATAATTTTAGAACTCTTTCTTCGAGTAATCAAAAATATATTATTAATGTTAATCATAATAATAAAAATACTATTAGTAATGTTATAAATAGGGCTGTTGTTTTAAATGATTCTAGAATTATATTTGAAGTAAATGCAAGTGTTGAAAAGTGGAACAGTGGTTCTGTTTTGAATCAAGAAAATAAAATTATTACTATGGGAGATAATAATAGTGAAATAAGACCTAATTTATATATTGATGAGTTTGATGTAGAAGCAAGGCATTCAGCAATTATAGGTAAGTTTGATAAAAATGAAATATTTTATTTAATGATGAAGGGTATTAGTTATGATAAAGCCAATGAATTATTAGTAAAGGGATTTTTGAAAAGTCATATAGGAGGTGATTAAACTGAATACAAAGGATTTTAAGATGTTAGAAAAATCTTTGATATATTTTGATAATGCTGCTACAACTTTTAAGCCAAATCAAGTAATTAATAGTGTAATTGATTATTATTCAAATTATACTGCAAATGCTCATAGGGGAGATTATGATATTAGTTATGAAGTTGATACTAAGTATGAAGGTGTAAGAAAAAAGGTAAAAGAGTTTATTAATGCGAAAAAAGATGAAGAAATAGTATTTACTAGTGGTACTACTCAATCATTAAATATGATAGTAAATGGCTTTTTTAAGAATTATTTAAATGATGGGGATGAAGTATTGTTAACTAAAGCAGAGCATGCTTCTAATATACTTCCTTGGTTTAATATAGAAAAAGATATAAAGATTAAATATATTGAACTTGATAATGAACTTGTTACTTTAGATAATGTTATTAAAAGCATTACACCTAATACTAAAGTTATATCTCTTGCACATATAACTAATGTAATAGGAGATGAAAGACCTATAAAAGAAATAACTGATTATGCACATAAACATAATATTTTAGTTGTATTGGATGCTGCTCAAAGTGCACCTCATGTTAAAATTGATGTAGAAAATCTTGGTGTAGATTTTATGGGATTTTCTGGACATAAAATGTGTGGTCCAACAGGAATTGGTGTATTGTATGGAAAATATGAGTTATTGAATAAACTTAATCCGCAAAATGTGGGTGGTGGAATGAATAATGATTTTGAGAGTAACATGACATATAGATATAAAGAATTACCATATCGTTTAGAAGCTGGTACTCCTAATATAGAAGGTGTTATAGGACTTGGTAGTGCAATTGACTATATAAATAGTATAGGTATTAATAATATAGAAAACTATGTATCTAATTTAAGAAGTTATGCTATAGATAAATTAAGTAAATTGAAAAATATAGATATATATAATAAAGATATTAAATCATCTACAATAATTTTTAATGTAAGAGGAGTACATAGTCAGGATACATCTACATATTTAAATAAGCATGGTATATGTGTGAGGGCTGGTAATCATTGTGCAAAAATATTAAAAGATGAGATAGGTGTTACTAATACTTGTAGAATAAGTTTATATTTTTATAATACAAAAGAGGATATAGATAAACTTGTAGAAGTTTTAGATAATGATAATATATTAAGAGATTCATTAATATAAAAAAAGTTTAGATTTAAATTAATTTTCTAAACTTTTTTAATTTCTAAATTTGTTTTTGAATATATAGGTATATTATTATATTTAAATTCTTCTTCAATTGTACCTATATCATAAGGTGTATTGTCAAAAGCATAATACAAAATTTTTACTTTTTTATTTTCATATAAATAATTATTTGCGGTTTTAATCAATTTTGATGATAAATCAATTGATTTATTTATTATTTTATCCATATCTTTTTTAAAGTTATACTTATCAATATTTATGTATTTATAAAACTTATTATTATGCGAATAAGATTCAATTCTTGATAATTTATTAAACATATTATTATTTTTATATAGTTTTTGTATAAATACATTGGATGTTCTTATAAGTAAGATAGAATATTTGTATAAAAATTGGGCATCAAAAGATTTGTAAACGTTTCTATATGTATTATTTATAATATTTCTTATCTTTTTATCTTTTATATATTTAACTCTTAAAAATGAATAATCATAGCTATCACAATAATATTTATTTAGTAAATATTTATCCAATTCACATTCAATTACTGTATGTGGCTTTATAACAGATTTAATCTTTTCATCTTTAATTATTTTTCCTATTAATGGATGAATAGTTATATCTAGTGCATAATGTGCAATATGACCATATAAATAAGACATTATTAAAGGATCGTTTTCTAAATGATTATCTCTTATATATTTAATTGTATCTATAAAAAATTTTCTTGAGTTATTTAAATGTGTATCCAAAAAGGTTTCTCTTCCTACAAAGGTAAGATCTTGACCTAATGAAAACAGCTTTAAATGATTTATATCTATATTAACTTTTAACATGTTTTTTGACTTTAAATTATTATATAATTTTTCGCTCATTATTGCATGACTTGTGTAATTTGCCATATTATTCTTCCTTTTCCATGTTTAATTTTATAACTATTTTAATTATATGTCAAATTTCTTTTATTAAGTATGTTTTAATTACTATAGTAATATAGATTGTCGTGGAGTAAAGGGGAGTCAGCAATTAAAAATGGATATGGAATAAATCAATGGAGAGAAAGTACATATGAAGATGGAAGCTTGTATGAAGGAGCAGATTTACAAGTATACTTAAATAAGATGTATTATGGAGGGGATACAACAGTAATATGTTGTAATGGTTCTAACAATATAACAAGAACATGTCCAAAAGATGGTAAAGGTAATTTTTTAACATTAGATGAAACATCAAAATCATTAATAGATAATCATTCATGGAATATAGGTGCGGCTGATATTACGGCTAGTGCAGATATGCTTGGTTTTTATGATTTAGAAAGGGTGGACAGTAAATGGAAAAATATGTACAAGCTTCTGGAAGACAATGTCAACTTCATCCTCAAGCACCTAAAATGGTAAAAGTTGATAAAAATGAATTGCATACTTATGCTTACATGTCGTATTTTGTTGCACCCTCAATCTATCTAAAATCTAATGTTTTAATAGAAAGTGGAAATGGTAGTGAAAGTAATCCGTATATGTTGATTTTTGATAACTAAAGGTACCTTTAGTTAAATATGATAATATATGTTATTATAAATATAAGGCGGTTGTTGTGAGAAGGGAATGGCTTTTTAATTTTTTGTTTATTATTTAATATAGTGATTTTAGTTATGAGTTATATCCAAACATATAGTGTATCAATTGTATTTACTTTATTATATTATTTGCTATTATTTCTATTAATATTTTCTTTTGGTTGTTTGAAAAATGATAAGATAATATATAAAAAGAATGTAATTTTGTATTTTGTTTCATATGTTTTATTTTTAATTGTTTTTACGATGCTTTTAGGTAGAACTGGTATTGGTTTAATTGATAGAGAATATTTTAATTATTATATTAAAAAAATTAATCTTATCCCATTTAAGACAATAATTGGGTATGTTTTATCAATTAGTAATTTTAAGTTGTTTTTATATAATATAGTTGGTAATTTAGTTGCGTTAATGCCTTTATCAATTATTATATTGTTAAAAGACGAGAAAAATAAAAGTATAAAAAAAATTTTTATTTTTAAGTATATCTAGTTTTATGATTGAGTTTTTTCATTTATTATTTAGTGCTGGTAGTTTTGATATAGATGATTATATATTAAATGTTTTGGGGCCAATATTATTTATTCTTTTAATAAATAAGTTAAATGTTACACAAAAGATTATAAATGTTTTTAATAGTGATTTTAATATAAGGCATAATATGAAATTCTGTATTTATATTTTGGTGTTTTCTTTAATTTTGTTATTTTCTTTTATTTTAGTGTATGAGTTAATAGATAATAATTATAATGATGACAATATTGTTGCTAGTGAAAAAGTATATTTGATGGAGAATGAAAATTGTGATGGTGAAAATGGAACTGAAATGAGTATTGAGGATGCATTTAAAGTTGGTTTTATAACAAGTGATAATTTTAATGAAATATTGTTAGAAAGTAGTTTTACTTTTGATGAGGAAAGAAATGTATTTATTTTATTGGATAGTGGGTTATATGTGTATGAGTGTTTAAATAATATATATTTTATTAATAATGTAGATAACATAGAATATGTGTGTTCATAATTTAAAAATAATTATTTTATATATTTTTATAAGAGAGTTAGCGAATATATTAATACTGTTATCTTTTTTGGTTGACAAGAATATTATTAAGTGATAGAATTTAATTGAGGAGGGAATATTATGGCAGTTAAAATTAGATTAAAGAGAATGGGAGCAAAGAAGGCACCATTTTATAGAATTGTTGTAGCAGATTCTAGGAGTCCAAGGGATGGAAAGGTTATAGAGGAGTTAGGATATTATAATCCATTAACTATTCCAGCTACCATCAAAGTTGATGAGGAAAGGACTATAGCAAGAATTAAAGAAGGTGCACAAATGACTGATACTGCAAAGAATGTATTAAGTAAATCTGGCGTACTAAAGAAAATTCATGATGCTAAAAAAGGTAAGTAATAATGAATTTAGTGGAATTAACTGAGTATCTTGTTAAATCTTTGGTTAAGGATTCTGATAGTGTTTCTGTTAAGGAGTTTGAAACTGAGGATGATAGTGTTCTAATACAAGTATTGGTAGATTCATCTGTTATTGGTTCTGTAATAGGAAAAGGTGGTAAGATTGCTAATTCTATTAGGACAATAGTACAAGCAAGTTCATATTTAAATGGAAATAAGAGAGTTAAGATTAATATAGATAGTTTTTAATTCTTTTTATTGCCTCGTAGCCAAGCGGTAAGGCCCCTGACTCTGACTCAGGCATGCGTAAGTTCGAATCTTACCGAGGCAGCCAATTGATAATAATTTATTATTATCTTTTTTTTTAATTAATCATAAATTGTATGTATATATATATATATATATATAAGTCGGATTTTGACAAAATTAACTTTTTATGCTATTATATGCCTTAAATTTAAGGGGTGAAAATATATATGAAGGAAGAATTAAAAACTGGGTACCCACATAAAGATAAAATGTGGTTAAAATATTATGATAGTGAGTTTTTTAAAAGAGAAAATCCATGTACTGGAATATATGATTATATGAAAGAAAAAACAAAGAATATTCAAGATTATACTGCATTAAGTTATTTTGGTAAAAAAGTGTTATATGGTGAATTATATGAAAATATTGATTATGCTTCTAGAGCATTAACAGCTTTAGGTGTAAAAAAGAATGATAGAATAATGTATTTAATGCCAAATATTCCAGAAACAGCATATTTAATGTATGGTACAACTCAAATAGGAGCAGTAGCAGATTATGTAGATCCTAGACCAGATAGTGTAGATTTAAAAATTAGTGCAAAAAAGATTTTAGATTTATTTGTTGAGGAAAAATCAAATTATATAATTGCTTTAGATCAATGTTATCTTGCTATGATAAAGCCAATTGAAAAAGAATTAAAAGAATTAGGAATTGAAAATATAGTTGTAGTTTCAGCATCTGATTCTATGGATTTAAAAGCAACAGCAAATTATATGTTAGAGACAGCAAATTTTGAAGGTTTAAAAGGTTTAAAAAATAAATTAGCAAATATGAAGAAAATGGACGAACTAATTAAAGAAGCAAGAAAAGATTCCATTATTAAAGTTATAGATTATAAAAATCTTGTACGCGATTCCAGATACGTTAGTTTTGAAAAAATGGGATATGAACCAAATAAATTAGATTTAATAGTACATACATCTGGAACAAGTAGTCCTAAACCAAAGGCAATTCCTTTAACCAATGATAATTTAAATTCATATGTGCATCAAACATTTGGTGCTAATATGGTTATGAATGAAGGCGATAAGGCATTACACATGTTACCTTATTTTGCTGCTTATGGAGTAGTTGATGTTACACATTCAGGATTGTGTCATGGTAATAATTTAATACAGATACCTGAGTTTTCTCCAGCTAATTTAGGAAAATTAATAAAAATATATAAACCTCAAATAATAATTGGAACTCCTACTTGGTTTTTAAATTTAATGAAAGATAAAAATATAAAAAAAGTAGACTTAGAATTTTTAAAAATGATTACCTATGGTGGAGATACTATGGAATATCAAGATGAAATTGCTGTAAATGAATTCTTAAAAACTCATAATTGTAATAGTAAAATTACAAAGGGACATGGAATGTCAGAAACATGTGGTTGTGCATCATTTGCTATTAATGATTATAATATTCCACGCACTATGGGTATTCCAATGCCAAGTATGACTTATGGAATTGTTGATCCTGAAACAAAAAAATTAATTAAATTTGAAGATGGACAAGATGAAATTGAAGGTGAGTTAATAATTTCTGGCCCTACAGTAACATCTGGTGTTTTAGATGGAAAAGTAATTGTACCACATTATGAGTATGATGATATGGATTTTATTTTGACAAGAGATATAGCAAAAATGAATCGTGATGGAATAATGGAATTTTTAGAAAGAAAAGATAGATCGTTTACAAGATTTGATGGTTTCAAGGTTAAACCACATGAATTAGAAAATATGTTAAAACAAGATCCAAGAATAAAATATTGTGTAGTATCTCCATATTTTGATGAAGAAAAAATGGGAAATATGAGTATGGCTACAATCGTTTTAAACTCAAAAGAAGAACTTTCTGATAGTGAAAAATGTGAATTTGTTAATGAAATTTTAAATAAATATTTTATTAAAAACTCTAATGTTTCATCAAGACAAATTCCAACAATGTTTAAATTTAAAGATGAGCTACCACAAACAAAAATGGCAAAAATAGATTATAATGCAATAATTAATGAGGGAATTACGGGAGATGAAGTAGAAGTTGTTTTAGAAGAAACAAATATTTCAATAGGTGATATTCAAATACTTCCACCAAAAAATAAAAAAATGATAAAGAACAGATAATAAAAAAATCTACAAATTAAAACGGCTTATTTTGTAGATTTTTTTTATTAAAATTATTCTATTACTAAATTTTGCAACTACATATTAATAAAAAACAGTATATATTAATAAAATTATATAATCAATTCAACTTCGTGGTATAATGTATATAATTGGAGATGATATGATGAATGTTGCTTATAGTATGTTAAATATTTTTGCTTTAATAATTTTGATAATACTTATGGTAATATTTTTCAGTAAAAAAAGATTGCACAATATTGAGGACAATACATATGGTTGGTTATTGATAGTGTCTTTTTTCACTATTTCTACAGGTATTACATTAGGGTTTTTATTGGATGCTGATATAGTTAATCAGAATATGATGATAATAATATTTAATAAATTATATTTGGTAGGATTAATTACTACATTATCTATGTTTGTTTTTTATACATATAATATATCAAGATTTTATAAAGAAGAAAAATGAAGTAGAAATATGATTATATATTCGATTTTTATTGCTTTCAATATTATAGTCATATCATTATTGCCACTAAATACATTTATGGCTGATACAGGAGTGATGACAAAAGGATTAGCAATGGATTATACATCTTTGTTATTTGGTATAATTTATACAATGCTTATAATTTTTTGTTTAATTGATTTTAAACATTTAAAAAATAAAAAGTATATTCCGATTATTTTATTAATATTAGAAGGAATTGCAATTACTATAATTCAATTCTATATTCCAAGTGCTAATTTTATAATCAACCCATCTATGGTTATTACTTGTTTGATAATGTATTTTACAATAGAAAATCCAGATATTAAAATGGTTGCAAAATTAGAACTTGCAAAAGATCAAGCCGAAAAAGCAAATAGAGCAAAAAGTGATTTCTTATCTAGTATGTCTCATGAAATAAGAACTCCATTAAATGCAATAGTTGGATTATCAGAAGATAATTTATCTTATGAAGAAAAATGCCCTCCTGAAGTAATAGAAA